>Ga0272446_1000631_pt1 | contig 54024 bp, 67 predicted proteins | sample YNPCB0061_FD_194587 | JGI IMG/M metagenome (GOLD analysis project Ga0272446, IMG submission 194587) | Hot spring microbial mat communities from Yellowstone National Park, WY, United States - YNP-CB-006-1 | ecosystem: Environmental > Aquatic > Thermal springs > Hot (42-90C) > Sediment | place... | reverse complement strand
CAGCGAAGCCGCCCCGCAACAGCGAATCCATCGCACAAAAGCAACAGCAGTGGCGTAGGCAAAGCTCCATCGCAAAGGCACGCCCATCGCAAATAGGAAACGGTGGTGGCGTGGGCAAATCTCCATCGGGAAAAACCGTCTACCCGTGTTGCGAACAAGCTTCGCCAAATCGCGGCAAAAAAAAGCATATAGACGCACGGAAAATGAACCTATGCAAAACGCAGACACACCACCACACAGGGAACAACCGTCTACCCGTCTTGCGAACAAGCTTCGCGTGAATTACCGCTACCCTAAAGAGGTAGCGGCTTCTCGCTTCAACGCGCCACTATTGTGGACACTCAGCGAGCCTAATTCGGACGATTCCCGCCCTAAAAGATTCTGAGACTGTAACGCAAATTTCAAAATGTTAGTAGCCGCATTTACATCTCTGTCATGCTCGGTTTGGCAACTTGGACAAATCCAAGTTCTGTCGGCAAGCGTCAGTTCGCGGTTGTGGAATCCACACACCGAACACAGTTTGCTCGACGGTTCAAACCGCCCGATGAATACGATGTTGCGCCCGTACCATTCTGCTTTGTATTGCAGAAACTCTACGAAACGAGACCAACTCACAGACGCAATCGACTGTGCAAGCCGATGGTTCTGCATCATTCCTTGCACATTCAAGGTTTCAAGCGCAATCGTTTGGTTCTCACGAATGAGCCTGATACTTAACTTGTGCAAGAAATCATTGCGTCGGTTTGTAATTCGTTCATGGAGCTTTGCAACACAAATACGCGCTTTATCTCTACGCTTACTTCCCGCTTTCTTGCGTGAAAGTCTGCGTTGTAAAAACTTTAATCGGTTCAAAGACTTTTGTAGATGTTTCGGATTCTCTATTTTCTCTCCGTTAGATAGAATTGCAAAGTGCGTTAAACCTAAATCTACACCAATGGTGGTCTCATATTTGATTTCAGGTTTCGGCAACGGCTTTTCATCGGTCTCAACCAACACCGACGCAAAGTATTTTCCGCTTGGCGTTTTTGAAATAGTTACCGTTTTAATTATTCCGTCAAACTTCCGATGTAGTTTTGCACTGATGCCGCCGACCTTTGGCAGAATGATTTTGCGCTCCTCAAAGTCAACTTGGACGCGCTGTGGAATTTGGTATGACTGCCTATTAGACTTCTTTGATTTGAAATTCGGAAATCCTTTTTTCTCTCGGAAAAATCTTGTAAAAGCGTTATCTAAGTTTCGCAAAGACATTTGTAAAGATTGGCTATCTGCCTCTGCAAGCCACTTTGTTTCTTCGGCGGCTTTAAGTTTGGGTAGTTCTTTGATGAGGTCGAAGCAACTTAGCGAGCGATTCTCTTTTTGGTATGCCTCAATCTTTCGGTTCAATGCCCAATTGTATACCCATCGGACGCAACCCAAATTCTTGGACAGTGCGATACGCTGCTCTATGTTTGGTTTGAGTCTATATTTATACGCTTTTAGCATTTCCAAAAGATTTACAGATATTGTATATTTGCTATTCCTCACAAAGATAAGTAACGGCAAGCAAAAATGCAAAACTACACTACGAAAAATCATTCGAAGTTTCTGCTCAAGTACCACATCATTTTGGTCTGTAAGTACCGAAAGCGGCTGCTTGTCGGAGACATTGAGCAAAGCATCAAAGCAATCATTCAGGAGATTGCCGACCGCAGCGACTTCAGTATCGATGTGTTCGAAACTGACGAAGACCACGTGCATTTGCTCATTGATTCAGTACCGAAGGTTTCGCCGCTCGCAATCGTCAATAAAAGAAAAGTTAATGTAAAGTGTGAATTTGTTAATCTTTAACCTAAACTTCACACAACAATGAACACGCACTTCACAAAACAGCAATCCACCATCTTTGCCGACCTCAACGAGCAAAAAACGTTCATCAAGTTTATCAACCAAATCAACCAAGTTCTTACAAAAAAGAACGCCAAGCCACTTGACACATTGGAAGTTGAAGGCCTCAAACGCGATTGGCAGTCCTATTTGAAAGATTTCCCCTACACTGCCGACGAACTCGCCGCACAAGACATCATCATGATTCGGGAGTATGAAGAAGCCATGTTCCAAAAATTCTGCACCGACTACGACGATTATTTGGAACGCATCGAGAAAAAAGTTGGATAAATTGTTGGATTTCACATCATTTCTTTTTATATTTGCATAATTCATTAAACAATTTAACCAATCAAATTATGGGACTCATCGAAAAACCTGAAAAAAAGAGAAAATACGGGTATTACCAATCAATTTTCAACTCGCTCCTCGAAGAAGCGAAAAAAAGCGGCTACGCAGAGGTGCGCCTTGACGACCCAAAAGAGTACCAAAACATCTACGCAAATTGGAAAATGCAGAACCAAAAGGGAGTGATACGCAGAGAGAAAAGATTTGACGGCTCTGTATATGCCGTGCTATCATTCTGATTGCGGATTTCGGATTTCGGATTGGGGATTTCGGATTTCGGATTGGGGATTTCGGATTGGGGGTTTATGCGCGTTCACCTGTAATGACAAACAAAAGCGTGGCAGGGCGGTGATAGGATTGCCGTTCATTGACCTCCGTAAGCAAGCACGAACGCTTTCGCATCTACGAGCGGTAACCTGCAACGAGCCGAAACAGTCGCTTGCTCAAAATTGGCTCACACGCTTTTGTTTTTTTTTTACTTAAAACAACAAACATCATGAAATTACTGGCATTGGACATAGCCACAAAAACAGGTTGGAAAACTGCAACCGCGTCAGGAACATGGGACTTGACCCCAAACAGAGGCGAGTCATCGGGAATGCGGCTTATCCGCTTCAAAGCCAAACTCCTTGAAATCATGAAGGCTGAAAATATCAGCATTATCGCTTACGAGCGTCCCGCAGGCTTTCACAAACAAGCACTCATCGTTGCAGGAGAACTCGTTGGCGTTCTAAAAATGGTCGCAGAAGAACACAATATCCACCTCGCGTGCTATTCTGCAACTGAAATCAAAAAGTTCGCCACAGGAAAAGGCAATGCGAAAAAACCTGAAATGATAAAAGCCGCGCAAGAGAAAGGATATAACCCAGAGGACGATAACGAAGCAGATGCTATTCACCTCTACGACCTCGCCATCAACAAACTCATGCTTAATATCACCCCGACCAACCTCGCCAATCCCATACAAGCAGAAAAGAAAAGTTAGTGTAGATAGCGAATTTGCTCATTTAAACTTAAACCTAAACTTCAAAAAAAAATTATGAAATTCATTAACTTCACACAACACACACTTACGCCCGAACAAGTGCAAGCCACACGAACAATGGGCGCAACCGAAATCATCAACATTTCAAATCCACCACGCTTCAACGATGACGGCACACATTCATACAAAATTATAGATGACATTGCAGAAGAAATCGCGACCCTCATCGGTGATGATGAAGTCGCAACCGTTCATTTTCCAATTTCTTCTCCCTATGTAATGGCGTTGTTTTGGAGTAGATACGGCTCATTAAAAACAAGATTGGTAAAAGGTGAAGTAGACCCAAATTGGGAAATCGTTGTTAGGCGAGCAGTATTCGTGTTCAGCCACACTGACAGAGTTATGGTCGAAGAACCTCAACCCGATGGAAGCATCGTCAAAAAGTCAATCTTCAAATTCAAAAAGTTCATGATGGTATGAATCCCCAATCAACAATCTCAAATCCGCAATCAAAATGAAAAAGCCAGAAATAAAACTTGATGAGTGGAGTATTCCAGTCCACATGATATTCATCATTGACGGAAAAGCCTATAATGCCGTCCGATGCGTATTTTACATCGGCGGTAAAGGCTACGAAAGTTACTACTCCCTGTTCGACGGTGAAGAACATATCGGATTCATCAAACGGTCAGAAGTGAGACCGTATATGTCCTACGCAGAAATTATCATTTAACAACAAACAGCAACAACGATGAAAAAGACAACAAAATCCAAAATCCGCAATCGCAAATCCGCAATCACCAATCCACAATCCACAAAAGCCTATGTCGAGTGCCTTGCCCAACTCAAAAAACAAAAAGAGTCTTTACAGCGTTTGCTCACTGTAATTGAAGAAACCGAAACCGAAATTTTAACCAAAACAAATCTTTTCACCCTGTATGACATTCAGCGAACCATCAGAAATGAAATTAAGACACAAGTTGTCGAGTCTAATGACAACTTCCTCAAATCCGTTTTTGCCGATGTCCTTGATGGAACGGGCGAGACTGCTTTGTGAAGACGAAGAAACCATCATTGTCGCCGAAAGACTCAAAACTGCCAACAACCACGAGTTTATTGTGTTTAGAAAAGAATGCGTTCAAGAATACATCGCTATCTACAACCTATCCAGTTCCTTCAATTACGACATTGAGTCGCTCAACGAAGTCTTCGGCTCTTTTGAAAATTACTACTTCTTCTCTGATTACAACCAAGACTTCGGAACACCTTGCGTAACCAACCATTTCATCATCTATGAAAACAACCAACGCTTCTACCACCAAAAAACGATTGATGAGACAGTCTTCAATCTCTTCTTTCGTATCCCATTGCGCGCAATCCTCAATAGCATTTGCAAGTTCAGAACTGCAAACAGCTATCTCTGACCTTATCCTTTACAAAAAAATTAAGCGCACGGCATTGCCTCATATTTCAGACTGCCCGCAAACAGCCTTCAACCTCATTGAAGCCGCTGTCGCTTCGCTCATTGCCGACGGTCTTGACGAGGAAACCGCACAGTCCATTATCCCAAACCGCTCTTTCAAAACCGCCGAAACTTATGCCTTCCAACAGTTCAGCACCCCACCTCTCGTTGCAAAACAACTCTTTGAATGGCTTGATACAAGTAAAAATCCTTCCACCATGCTCGAACCATCGGCAGGAACAGGGATGCTCATCGCACAAGCCTTGAAAAAAATCCCGACCCTCTCAATCACCGCAAACGATATTGATAAAAAGCGAATCGACGCACTCTCGTTTTTCTTTGGCGACACGCTTTCTTACACCACCCTCAACGCCGAGTTTATGAGCATGCTTATCAAACAACGCTTTGATGTCGTGGCAATGAACCCACCATTTTCCGCTTCAACAAGAACCACTGAAAATTCTTTCAAGAACGCAATCCTTCACCTCGACCAAGCTGTGCGCTGCCTCAACCCATCAGGACAACTCCTCGCTGTTCTCCCACAAGCCGCCATCATCGGAAAATGGATTGACCTTAAACAAAAACAAGGATTCTCAATCCAATACCAATGCGTCGACGGAACTCATTACCAAAAAATGGGTGCAAAATTCCCATTTGTCCTACTCTCTGCCATCAAACCTAAATCCTGATACCTACACAAGAAAAGTTTATGTATCAATCCGAAATCACCAATCCACAATCCGAAATCCGACAATGTATAGACCAGCTTCTCTCGTTTTAGACGGACTGACACCGCACCCCAACAAAGTTATTGAATCCGAAGCAATGGCTACAGTTCCGTTACCGCCTCTGACTTATATCCCTCACCCAAACTTAATTGACCTCGCTTACGACGGAAAACTTTCCGACCTTCAACTTGAAACTGTCCTTTATGCCTGTCAGGCGCACAATGAGTTCCTTGACGACGGCTCACGAGTCGGATTCTTTATCGGCGACGGAACAGGTCTCGGTAAAGGCAGACAAGTCGCTGGCATTATCGCCGAAAACTATTTCAACAATAGCAAAAAAGCCGTTTGGATTTCTACCTCTCAACAACTTGAAGCCGACGCACGCCGAGACATTCGCGACGTCGTCGGAACGCTTATCCCTCTCTTCTCCCTCTCACAGTTCAGCATGACTGACAAAATCCCTTTTAGCGAAGGCGTCCTCTTCGTTACTTACAACACGCTCATCAGGGGAAACAAAGACAACATCGACGCACGCCTCTCACAAATCCTTGATTGGCTCGCCGATACGCCCGATGCCGTTATCGTGTTTGACGAGGCGCACGCCGCTAAAAACGCCGTCGCATCAAACATTCAAAAAGCATCACGGCGCGGTTCATTGGTCATCGACATTCAAGACAAACTGCCTTCTGCCAAAATCGTTTATGTCTCCGCAACAGGCGCAACCGAACTCGCAAATATGGCTTACATGAAACGATTAGGACTTTGGGGAGAAGGACAACCCTTTCAATCCTTCACAGAATTCAAAGCCGAAATTGAAGCAGGCGGAATCGGCGCAATGGAACTCATCGCTCGCGAACTCAAAGCGAAAGGCAGATATGTATCCCGCTTCGTCTCTTATGAAGATGTAACCTTCAACACCATTGATTGCCCGCTCTCACAAGAGCATTACAAAATGTATAACACCGCAACTGAAATTTGGCAAGAAATTATCACCAATGTGGATTATGTCGTGGATAACCTCATTGCATCAACACTTTCTTCAAAAAGCAATGCAAGAGTCAGAGCAATGGTAACCGCACAGTTCTGGTCGGCAGAACAACGATTCTTCAAAACCCTCATCACCGCCGCTAAAACTTCAACGCTTATCCCCTATATCCAAGATAGATTGCTCAACCACAACGAGTCCATCGTCATCTCTATGATTTCAACAGGCGAAGCCTCAATGAACAAGAAAATGACCACCGCAACAGAACTCGGTATGGACGAATCCGATATCGACTTCACACCACGCGAAATTATCATTGACTACCTCAACAAATGCTTCCCAACAAAAGTCCTCACAGAAGTCAAGAACATTGACGGCTCGGTCTCAATCAAAAACATCAACGAGCAAGGCATCGTTGCAGATGATAACGAGCCGCACCTTGAATCCGAAGAGGCAATAGAAATTCGTGATATGCTCATCAAAAAAGCACAGTCCATTGACTTCCCTGAAAACCCGATTGATAAAATCAAAAATGAAATGCGACGCTTCGCGTTCTTACAAAGAAACCCGACATTTGCGTGTGGCGAAATTTCAGGACGAAAACAAGAACTCGTCTACGACACCGACCAACACGGAAACTTCTTATCAACGAAAAAGTTAATCTCAAGAAACAAAAAGTCATCAGAAGCAGACAAAGAACGGTTTCAGAACGGAGACCTGCGCGTGATTATCATTACAGCCGCAGGCTCAACAGGCATTTCGTTACACGCAGACAAAACTTGCAAAAACCAAACACGACGAAATCTGATTTGCCTTGAAACCGCTTGGTCTGCCGATATGCAGTTACAGTTCTTTGGTCGCGTCCATCGGTCAAATCAAACATCTGCACCGATAATTTCAATGACCGATTCAGGCATTCCTGCTGAACGCCGTTTCATCTCAACCATCGCCAAACGCCTTGAAACACTCGGCGCAATCACACGCGCAGACCGAAAAACAACATCAAGCGACTTTATGGTAACCTACGAAAACAAATACGGCGTCGCCGCTCTAAACGAACTCATACGAACACACGCAGACGGATTGCGGATCGATTGATAGCGGATTGTGGAATGTGCATTGTGGATTGTGGAATGTGGATTGACAAAAAATCCGAAATCCGCAATCCAAAATCCCAAATCCGAAATCCACAATCCAAAATCCGAAATGAAAAGTTTGTATAATAAGTGATATTTTGATATTCAAAACAAATTTAATATCAGAACAATGGCAACAATTCTCGATTGTCTCAAAAAGATTCGTCTCGTTAATCCTGACAACACTTACAAAAAAGAAAACGCAGAGAACATTTCCCGTTTCCTGAACCGACTTCTCGCATTGGAAATCAGCGACCAAGAACTGATGTTCAACGAATTAGACACACTTATGCAAGACATCATTGAAAGCGCAAAGGAAGAGGGAACTTATGATGCAGGACTTGAAGATATTCCAATCGCAAATATGACGATGCTTGAAACCCATCATATCGGAACTTTCACCATTCATAAAATTTCAGGAAACATTCCCGCAAACAAAACGCCCTTCTCAGTCGTTGAAAAGCGACTTCTCAAAGGAACGGGAACAGTCTATCAATGCAACAACACCAACACGCTGTTTCTTGCGCGAGATAGTTTCAACACCTACCACTTCGGCTCTTATGACCGTGTCTATCGGCTCTCATCGCCACTTGATTACAGACACAAAACCGAATCCGCCGTCGCATTAACCAACACTGACAAATACACCAAACTTGACGACATCACCCTCATTCAACAAGTTTGGGAACAACAATACACCGAAGCACCAAAAGAAATTGAAAAGGTGTTCTATATCCTCACAGGCTCAATTCTTGACCACTGGAAAATCATTAAATCAAACCTTCATAAAATCAATATCGTCCGCGTCGGCACAGGAAAAAATCGTATCGTTGGCGTCCTTATCAACGAACAAACCGCACAATCACTCCTGTCCGCCTCCTCTTCAAACAAACTCAAAGGACAACTCTACAAAAAACTCTTTATCAACAACGAAATCGTTACCCTAACCGCCGTCAACATCAAACTCTCAACAAGAAAAATCTACGGGGACAAAGTCATCTCACTCACCTCAATCACAGGAGAGCAAGACGCAATGGCAACCTCATTCATTCCCAACCGATTTCTGAAATACCTGATGGTCAACGGCAAACTCGTTACCTATATCCAAAAAGAATATGCCGACGACTTCATCGAACTCGCAAGCACCTACTACCTCGCCGACATCAACACCTCAATCCACAACCACCAATCCGAAATCCAAAATCCACATTCCACATTCCACAATCCCCTCGACCTACGCCCATTCAAAAGCCAAAAAACACAATCCGAAATCAACAATCCAAAATCCGAAATCAACAATCCAAAATCCGAAATCAACAATCCAAAATCCGAAATCAACAATCCAAAATCCGAAATCAACAATCCAAAATCCGAAATCCAACCCGTTCCGTTCAGAATAGAACCGCCAAAGAAAATTATTTTTGAAGAACAACTGTCGCTATTTGAATTTTGATTATTTCTTTGTAAATTTTTTACATTCCTTCCGTGTTCTCTGTCTCGTCTCGTTCAGGTGCGCCGTGATTGATTATTCAATCGCGGCGTTTGTTATCTCAAAGAAAAGTTTGTGTAATAAACGATTCATCTAACGCAGTTCATCTAACGCAGTTCATCTAACGCAGTTCATCTAACGCAGTTCATCTAACGCAGTTCATCTAACATCTAAACCAAACAACACGACCATGTTCAAGTTCACAGAAGCATCAAAGTCAACCGTAAAACTCAAGCTCGCGCTGATGGGTGCGAGTGGGTCAGGCAAAACCATGTCCGCACTCCGACTCGCTTTCGGCATCACAAACGATTGGAACAAAATCGGTATCATCGACACTGAAAACCGTTCCGCATTACTCTACGCTCGGCTCGGTAAGTTCAAGCATCTTCACCTCCCGCCACCGTATTCCCCTGAACGATATATCCAAGCCATTGAAGCCGCAGAAGACGCAGGTCTTGAATGCCTCATCATTGATTCCGCCTCCCACGAGTGGTCTGGCACAGGCGGTTGCCTCGACATCAACGACCGCATCGCCGTCGAACAGTTCAAAGGAAACACTTGGTCGGCTTGGTCGGAAACAAAACCCAGACACCAACGCTTTATCCAAAAGTTCCTCCAATCCGATATGCACGTCATCTCTTGCGTCAGAACCAAAACCGAAACCAATCAAATAAACGGTAAGGTCATTAAAGTCGGAACAAAAGAAATCCAATCCGATGAGTTTGAATACGAGTTCACAACCGTCTTTCTCATTGACAAAGAAACTCACTTCGCACGAGTAACAAAAGACAGAACAGGCATCTTTGACAACGAACCGTTTCTCATCACCGAAAAAACAGGAAAAGACCTGATGAAGTGGTGTCAAGATGCGGACATTCAAACCGTCTCACAAGAGCAACTCCAAACCTTTAACGACCTCAAAGACTTCACCGAAGAACTCAAATCCTTCAACATCACCTCTAAATCCCTTGACATCATCGCAAACACACCTATTCGAGATAACACCGAATATATCCACGCCGAGCAAACACTCGCACAATTCAGCAAAGAACTCATTTACCTCCTCATCGACACCGCACTGAACACCCTCACCGACCAAAAAGAACTTGACGCCGTCAAAAAGTTCAAAGACCAATGCGACAAAACCACCGTGCCAGAAGAAACCATCGCACTTCACAAACGCGCTGAAAAAATGTTTACCACCCTGCTTAAACCTAAACTAACCGCAAGCACAGCGTCCGAGTAAAAAAAAATCGGCAGAACCGCAACAAACACGGTTCTGCCGACCGCTAACAACAACAATTGACAACAAGAAGGAAAAAAGAACATGGACAAAACTTTTGAACTTTCACAACAACTCACCTCTCCTTACGCCGACCTTGCTGAGCTTGCCGCGTCCGCACTCGCTCGATTAGACACATCATCACGGCGACAAGATAAAGACCTCCACAGTGCTTATGAAAAATCTATCTTGTCCGCAACAGAAAAACTATTAGTCGCTCTTAAAGACCGTTATCCAGTTGACAAAAAACTTTTCTATGACCATCTTGAATCTATAAGAAAAATCAGAATCATGCAGTTCAAATGATTGACGCAGTATCGCTGTATACCCGTGCTTTTATCAATCCAAAACGGCGAGGTCAGTTCATTGAAGGCACTTGTCCGCTTTGTCACGGAAAAATTTGGGCGCATATTCCGACATCAACTTTTAATTGCAGACGAACCTCTTGCTCACTGTCAAGCGGTTCGCAGAAACATAAAGGTAACGCTAAACTTTTTATGGAAATTATGAACATCACTGACTCTTTTGACATCACCGAATCGGTTGATAATACAAAAAACGAAAAATACCAAAAAGTTTCCATTGCTCAAAAACAAGCCACCATCACAACCCATCAACACCTCCTCAAATCCTATTTCGCCGAACGACAGGCTGACCTCCTCAACACCTCTTATTCCTTCCCCTCTGCTTACAGAGAACTCCTCCTCTCCTACGGCTTCTCATTTAAGACCATCAAAAAGTTCGGATTCGCCGCAATGCTCCCAACTGACGAACAGCGTGAGTTCCCTTCACTCATTATCCCCTATTACGACGATAAAGGTAACATCATTCAATTCAAGTTTATCCGCTACTTCAACAAACTCAAACGAAAACAGTCAAAAGAAATCACAAAGCCAAAGTTCATTACCATTAACGGAACAAGAATTGAACTCAACAATAAAAACCTGACTTACAACAGTTGGAACATCAAAAACGATGACGCGACCATTTTGGTCGTCGAAGGAGAACTCAAAGCCGAACTGTTGACCCAATGGGAATATACAGCCATTGCGCTCGGCGGCACTGACCCACCAGAAGATTACAAGTCTCTCATCGCTGAACGCAACCTCGTCATCATGTTAGATTCTGACCCTGCGGGAAGAGACGCAACCCAAAAAATTATCAGACAGTCAAAAGACGCTTCGTCAATTAGAACCCTTGACCTCTTTCCTGATTCCGTCTCAAAAGCAGACCCTAACGACATCATTGAGTTCAGCAAACTTCACAAGGAAGCCGCACAAGAACAGTTCAAACTCATCTTCGAACATAAACCCGTTCCGTTCCAAGAACACCACGAACTTCAAGAAGGAAAAATCTTAACCCTTCAAGAACTGCTCGAAGCCAATACCGAAAACACGCAATCTTGGGTCATTGAAGGCATTATCCCCAATGAAGGCGTCTCTATTGTCTTCGCTCCACCACGCATCGGTAAAACCTTTTGGCTCATTGACATCTGCTACGCAATCACCGCAGGCGTTGAACCAATGGGTGCTTCCTTCCTTAAACCAAAACAACCAGGACGTGTCCTTTACATCTCTCTCGAAGACACGCTCACTTCTTTCAAAGAACGCGCACAACATCTTAAACTCTCCGACACCAACTCAAATAAACAGTTCCACGTCGCAACCAACTGGAGACCCTTCCAAAATGATTCAGGTATCAACGACATTCAACGATTCCTCAACGAACACCCCGATACAAAATTGGTCGTCATCGACACCTATGTAACCGTTAAGTCTAAACAAAAAGACTCTTCAAAGGCGTCAAGCTACGAGTTCGGAACAGAAGAACTGATGAAATTGAGAAAAATCTGCCGTGCAAACAAAACCGCCATCGTTTTAGTGTGGCACACAACAAAAGCAACCATGTCCCTTGAAATAGAATCCGTCAACAAAGACAACTTTATGCAGTTCGCAATGGATTCTACCTCTCTCACCGCCTCCTCCGATTCCGCAATCATGCTCTTCCGACAAGCGCAACGCAACAACGAAGGCAAACTCCTCGCCAAACCTAAAACAGGAAAAGTTATTGAACTAAAAGTCAGATATGACGAATCCACTTGTAAATGGTCTATCATCAACGAGTTCTCCGATTTAGCCAAACACGCCGACGACCAAGAACTTACCGTCCTCGAAGCCCTTTACACAATGAATGAAGCATCACAAAAAGAAATCAGCAAAGCCGTAAAACTCTCTGACAAACAACTCATCACAACCCTACGCTCTCTACGAGAAAAAAATTTTATCGTCAAAAAATTATCAGGAAAATATACCATCACCTCTGAACAACTAAAAGACGAAATACATAAACGAATGAAAAATGCAATCAAACAAAAGAAAAAAGATATACAATCCGAAATCCAAAATCCACAATCACAAATCCAAAATCCACAATCACAAATCCAAAATCAACAATCACAAATCCAAAATCCTCAATCCGAAATCGACAACGAACCATTCTAACCAACACAACTATGAAAATAAATATCCGAGAACTCGTTACAGAAGAAATTCTAAAAAAGGAAATGTATTTTGTGATATTTTATCATATCGATAAAGAAGCATACTTTGAATCCAAAGAAACATTCGATAGTAACGAACACTACAACCCAATCCCATTTGAATTCAAAATCTTAAAAAATATAAAATTAAAAGAAAATGGCAAATAAAAGTGAAGAAACACGGCTCAAAATAATGTTAGTAAAAATCATAGAAACAGTCTTGTCAGACGATTACCACAAAGTCGTTAAGTTAATCCAAAATGGAAAAATCAAAACCGAATGGCTAATACACCCAACTGACTGTCCAACATTCGTTTCTTGCACATTTTGGCATAACAACATACCACTTTGGTCGTTTTCACTCGCGCCTGAACTTAAAAACAACCTCGCCGATTATTTCTCTAAATCAGTCTCACAGCGTATTAATACGCTCTACGAAAAAACAACAGTAACAGTAAAGAAAGATGTTTCAAACCTAATCAAAACAATCAAAATATGACAAACGAATTTTTTACCGATAGAACAAAAGACCTAAAAGAAATAGTTCTAACAAAAGTGTTCTTGAAAAATGTCGGGTGGGTAGAATTCAAAGAAGATGTGCGCCAACTGTTTGTCTCACTTATCAGCCCACTATCCGTTTACGAGTTTTTAGAAAAAGTCAAGCAAGAAGACCCTGAAACATTTGAACAACTTATCGCTTTTGAAGTCGCAGGAAAAAACGAATCCAACAGAATCTTAAGAAAAGTGTTCCTACTCCCTGAAAATTCATCGGCGTTAAAGTCAGGGTCAGACGCATCATCAGAAAAAAGTTAGTGTGAATTTGTTAAACTTAAAACATATACAACCATGAAAAAGACAAAATATAAGGTATTGGGATATGACTCCAAATACCACGACTTCACAAAAAATTTCGGCGAACACGACAATTTGAATATGGCAATTCGGATTGCAGAATACCACACAAACGCAATAGTCAAAGAATTTGTAATAAATGAAAACGGGGGTGTTTGCGATTTAGGAGTTATTCATGGCTCTTTTGATGACGATAAAAGCGAAGCTTTTTTTATTTTTAGAAGAAAATTCCCAGAATTTTTCTTGTAAACGCCTTAAAGTCAAAGTCAAACAAATCATCAAAAAAAGTTAGTGTAAAAAGTAAATTTGTTAATCTTAAAACACATACAACTATGATACTCCGCAAGAAAAATGCCTTAAAATTACTATACTCACTTGCTCGCACAGACGAGCAACTTGATTTCCTCTTCAAAGGAGAAAAAAGGCAAAAAGAAGACCCAAACTACGATTTGGTTCAAGATTACATGATAACATTCAAATGTCCCCCAGCATTTATGGGATTTGTGACAAGTGATTTCATATTCCTAAACAACCCAAAACACTTTATCCTTGAGTACGGACTTGAAGAACATTTTCCAAACCTCTTGTTCAAATAAACCTGTTGTTCGATAAATAACGAACTGATGCTTTTCCATAGAACAAAATCGCCAATTACTTAAACAAATCAAAAGCATGAGATATTAAAAAAGGAAGTGTGCTTTGTGGTATTTCATCATATTGACGAAGAAATATGGTTTGAATCTCACGAAACATTCGATAGTAACGAACACTACGACCCAATTCCATTTCAATTCACAATTTTAGAAAACATCACCTTAAATGAAAATGAAAAATAGTAGTGAAGAAATAAGACTAAAAATAATGCTTGTAAAAATAATAGAAATAGTTTTATCAGACGATTACCACAGAGTCGTTAACTTAATTCAAAACGACACAATTCAAAGTGAATGGAAAATATACCCGCCTGACTATCCAAGCATTGTTTCTTGCACATTTCGATATAAGAACATACCACTATGGACATTTTCAATCGCTCCCGAACTCAAAGAAAACCTCGCAGATTACTTCTCTAAATCATTCTCGCAAAGAATCAACACCCTCTATGAAGAAACAATGATAAGAGTAAAAAAAGATATTTCAAACAAAATCAAAACAATCAAACTATGACAAACATAACATTCATCGAACAAACAAAAAATTTAGAAGGATTAGTTCTAACAAAGATATTTGTAAAAAATGTCGGGTGGATAGAAATGAAAGAAGATATAAGGCAACTCTTTGTATCGCTTATCAGCCCGCTATCCATTTACGAGTTTATGGAAAAAGTCAAAAAAGAAGAGCCTGAAGAATTTTCAAATCTCATCGCTTTTGAAGTCGCAGGAAAAAATATAGCAAACAGAATCGTCAGAAAAGTATTCACACTTCCCGAAAACTCATCGGCGTTAAAATCAGGGTCAGACGCATCATAAAAAAAGTTAATGTAGTTAATGAATTTGATTAATCTAAACTTCACATAACAATGACACACAAACTTGACATCAACATCCTGCGTCGCCTTGCTCTCATGCAACACCTCGACGAACCCTATTTCATCGCCGAAATTGACGGCGTAGCCAAAGCATACGTGGGCGAAAAAACTGAAAACCAAAGCGAATGGGTCGAAGTTCAACCACTCGATTCCTCTGACTTCAATACAGACTACCGCGTTCTGACTGATGAAGAAGCCGACGAAGCCGTAAAAGAAGAAATCGAAAATTCAGTATGGGCGTTCAAAGCAGAATTTATATTATACGAGTGCGATTTACCTCTCGAACTCGCACCCGCAATTCAAACCTTTCAAGAAGAAAAATGCGAGAGTGCAAACGAGGCAATTCTTGAACTCATCGAGAAAACTTGCGGACTTGATGAGTTCGTGGAATCCGCCATCAGTGCAGACGGACGCGGACATTTCTTATCATCATACGACGGAGATGAATACGAGGAAACCGTAGAAGGCACAACATTCTACATTTACAGAAACAACTGACAAACACAAATCTAACCTAAACACAACCATGAAAAAAACGAAATATCAAGTTTGGGGATATGACTCCAAATGTCATGACTTCACAAAAGATTTCGGCGAACACGACAACCTAAAAATCGCAATACAAATTGCTGACGACAACGCAAATGCAATCGTTGAAGCGTTTATCGTAAACGAAGACGGAAGTATTTGCAATTTGGGAGCTATTCATTGCTCTTTTGATAGCAATGAAAGCGAATCGTTTTTTAGAAAAGAGTTTCCGAACTTCTTCTTTTGATTAACACCTAATACCGCTCAATAAACCTGTCCCGATAATCACCATAATCCACTGACCGCTTCGCTAATACATCTCCCCCAACCTCCGTCATCACCATCGTCCGCTTCGTCTCCCGAACCAACTCCTCTAACAACCCAATCTGTTTCGCCTCTGCCTTAACCTCTCGAATACCTCCAACACTATTTGCCATTACCCCTAACTGATTCACAATCCGATTCGTCTGCATATTGTTAAACACACGCGCAACCCCTCTTGTCGCAACAATCTCACTCGTCCGATTCAGTGTCCCGTCAGGATTCTCTCCAACAACCGCGACACTCCCAGAAGGCATCGCCCCACCTGACGATAACCCTAAAAATCCCGCTATCGCACTCCCACCAGGTATGAACCCTAACACCGAAGATAATAGCGACCGACCCGCTCCCTGTGTTGCAGACGATACCAACAACTGTGTCAAAACCTGATTGAACACCTTACCCGCAAAATCCGCAGTCTCCGAAAATACCGACCGCAACCGACTCCCAAATGTATCAACCTGACTCTCTAAATACTTCGCTCGCTCCTCTTCTAACACCTGTAACCGCAACCGTCGCTCTTTCTCCGTCTCAAAATCTTCTTGTAACAACGATTCCCGTTGCTTGCGATACTCCAACTCTTTTAACTCAAATACCGCCTGCGAATCTAATTCCTTCCCGCCCGCAATCGCACTCAATACCCCGCTCACAAACCTGCTACTCGCCTGTGTAAAGCCTGACGACAACGCACCCGCTAACGCTAACCCGCGCGTAGACATATCCCCTGCACCGATGATGTTCCCACTCTGAAAAATAGACACCGCCGCCTGTGATAACTGCGACATCCGTCCCGCACTAACACTCGCAACATACGCCTCAAACGCAGGTTGCACCTTCACCCTATCCTTCTCAGGTAAAGACATCATATACTCATACGCTTGTGCTAACTCCTCACTCGATCCCATCTCAATTCCCTTCTCCGCACCACCAACCGTGTATCCAAACGCCTCACGAAACGACAACTTCGCTCCCTCTCGCGTTAACTCTCCCTTGCGAACCATATCACCGATTGTACGACCAATCTTTATCGGCGTCAGTTGATTCACTACCGCAACATTCTCCTTTACTTTTGAATCCAAATCATTAAACGACGCCAACGACTTAACATACGACTGCTCCACATTCAATACCTCCTGCTCTAACACCGAAGCCTCACCCATATTTCCTGCCTTCCGAGCCGCCACTAACTGTTCTTTTTTCTTCTTAACCTCCAAATCAAGTTTATCAACCTGCTCCTTAGCACGCTTAACCACCTGATTCATTCTCGCAACATACGACGTCTGATAGTTCAAATCACTCACCACCGATTTCAACACCTCTGGCGCATTGTCCCGACGAAACCGCTCATCTTGCGCCTCTAACCGCATCATCTCGGCTTCAAAATCTAACGGCGTATACTCATTCGCAACACGTTGCATTCTCGACCGACCCCCACCACCGCGACGAGGCTTATCTGGTAAAAACGACTCCAAAGATTCAACATGTTTCTGTAACTGAATATCCTGCGTAGTCACTTTCGCATCCCTACCAAGCTTCGACGGCATATAAATAAAAGCACCTGTCTCCAATAACTTGCCCTCAAACGACTCACCTGCAACATCTAAACCTATCACCGACCTACTATACTTATCCGACTTAAACCCAACAACTCCTGTTACACCTCTTGATAAAATCTCATTCGCTATCTTCGTTTGTTCAACTCCTAAATAATCCATAAACGCAATCCGCTTCGCTTCTGCTTCCGTCAACACATGACCGTTCTCCAAAACCGTCCCTTTAAGAGCATTCACCTTCTTCATAAACTCAGGGTCTTTCTCTAACGACGCTAATAACTCTCTCGGATTATTAAACCCTTTACGCTCACTTAACTTCTTTGCCGCATATTCCTCCGTCCCAGGTTTTAAGTTATCCTTTTTATAATTAAAACCCATTACTTTCGCCGCTTGTTCTAATGCCTTTTCGGCTTCTCGGTTTATCTGACCACCAGGAGGAATTATTTCAAAAGCGTCAATCCCTGCTGCCCGACCTTTCACTTTAACTCCACCTTTTTCAAACAAAATCGTATCCGCGTCTAATAACTTAACCTTACCCTTCGTAGAATCAATAAACTCACTCACCGAAACCTCGACCGCACCCTGATACACTTCCGACTGCTTCGCTCCTTCAATCTTGACACCATACGAATGTGGAATGTGAACCTTATCGCCAACAATTACAGGGCTATCTAACGTCGGCTTCTTCTTAACCTTTTCATCAAGCTTGTTTGCCTTATCAATATCCATCAACTTCTCCTGCGCTTCCGCAATCATAGGTCGCTGTTCGTTCATTACAGACTGCAACGCCCTCGCCATCGCAGACGTAACCATTTCCTTCCGTTTATCTTCAGGCAATTCAGACAACTGCTTCTTTACAATACCTATCAATCCTTCAAAGTCATATTCGCTTACTGTCGCACCCATATAACTCGCAAGAGGCACATTAACCCCTTTAATTTTCTGAAACTCTCTCTGCATATTCTGATACAAACTACCTAACACTTGCGTCGATATTTCCTCACGACTATACTCATCCTCTTTCCCAAACAACTTCTTAACAAACATAGTTAACATGTTTGTTGCCTGACCTAACCACCCACCAGCACCAGAATACAACCCACCCACTAAATCCATCAACGCCTTCTCCTTATCAGGCTGTTCCACAAAAGGCGATTGAAGCGTCTGTAACACCAAATCAACATCTGCCGCAACATTGCGCCGATTCTCTACTTGCAACTTCGCCTTATTCTCCCGCTCCTGACGATTCCGCTTTATCGCACTCGTGTTCTCATTTAACGCCGCAGTCTCCGTTTCAAGACTCGTTCTCGCCGCATTCGTCTTTTTGATATACTCATCTAACGGCATTAACGCATCTTTCAATGTAAGCGACGATTCCTGAACACTATCTCCAAACGCACTAAACGCCGCCATAAGCCCCGTCAAAACCGTCGTGATTAAAAACGCCCGCTGTTGTAAAAAAGTAATCACCTTCGCCGTGTTCCCAACCTCAATGTTGAGTGACTTCAACGAGTGCGTTACCGCCGTCAGCGTCCCAACCAAACCCATCAACGCCACCCGAACCGTCCCCGCAAACATTAAAAACGACGCAAACGACGACATCGCTCCACCCGTCGACTTATCCATCTCCATAAACAACCCTATCACCGAACTCAGCGACGACTGAACCGACGATAACGCCTTATCCAACCGATTCCCAATCGCCGCCGAAAACTCTTCTACACGCTCCGTAAATACCGCCTGCTTCCCACTCGTCGTCTCTAAAAAACGCTCATACGACCCACTCACAAGTCCAACCTGACGCTCAAACTCTTTCATCACTGCCGTCGCCTTCTCCGTCTGCGTCAAGTCAAATAGCGTCCGCTTTCCAATCGTCTGTGCATAATCCGATAACACCGCCCGCAAATCCTTCATAAAGAGCTTATCCGCTAACGGTGTCCCTTCCAATGACCCCGACAACGCTTGTTTCATACCCAACACCGCTTCTTTTAGCGTAACACCTCGCGCCGTTGCTAAATCAAATAACCCGCCCACATTTTGCATCGTCTTGCCAACCTGACCAGCCTGAGCCGATAACTGCGACATTACGCTCACAACCTCCGCCGACGTCTTCGCATTTAACTGCAATGACCGCATCGCTTCCTGTTGTATCTTCGTCAGTTCCTTAAACGACATTCCACTAAACGCCGCACTCTCTGCTAACTGCCTCTGCGCATCCTTAAACGCACGACTTTCCGATATGAGAGGCTCATACGTCTTTGCCAACACAAACATCGCCTCACGAACCACCGCAATGCTTCCCGCTAACTCCAAATACGCCTTGCGCGCATTCGCCGCCGCCTCCTCTTGACGACGGTGTATCTGCGCTTGCATTCGCGCCTCAAACTCATAATCAACACGTTCCCTATCACTCCGAAAAACTATCGGTTCACCCGCACTATTCCTTAACCCCGTTACATAACTCCCATCAGACCGACGATACCCCATCGAGACACCAAACTCCTCAGTGCCAGGAATAAAGTATCGCGTCTGACCATCAGACGTTACCGTCGTCCGACGACCATATCCACCTGACCCACCTTTACCATCAGAGCCTCCCCCACCTGAACCACCTGAACCGCCTGAACCACCACCGCCGCGATTCCCGCGACCGCCACGACCCCCACTACTACGATTCGCCATTTTCCATTACCCTTGATTTAATTGTTCCGACAAACGAAAGTGAACATCAAATAGCATCAACTCTCCTATACTCCGCTCATAATACCAATGCTCATACCGACCTGACCGAACACACATCACCGCAAGTAAATCAATATCTCGTAACGACCCCATCAACCCTTCTCGCGCTTGTTCTACCATCGGAAACATACTCGGATGCTTCTTACGATATGACTCTACCTCTTCACGACAAATGTTCATAAACTCTCCAATTTGGACTCCAAGTCGTTCCACCTCACCCGCGACATGTATTTGCGATACCGTAACGCTGTAAAAAAATCTCGCACCGCTCCTTCCACCTGTGCAAACGATACATACCGCTCATCGCCTTCTTCGTAATTCTTAAACACAACTCGACATACCTTCGCAAATAATACCTCGTCCGAATCAACCTTGTCTAAAAACTCTTTCAACAACTCGTCCGTCATCGCCGATAACGCAACGCCACCTATCAACCCTAACAACTCCGTAACCTTCGCAAGCGACGGAAACGATACCTCCAAATACTTCTCATCATCTATCCGCATCACAGGATATACCCCCAACGCAAACTTCACCCGCAGTTCAGGAAACGTCCCTAACACCGCTTCTTGAAATACAGGCGCGGCAGACGAAAACAGTTCCTTCGCCTTATCCTTTGGCATCGAAATCAACTCATCAACCGTCTGCTTGATTTGACGCGACACATCTTGCGTCATCTCCTCAAAAAATGCGTCCACCTCACGAGCCAACTGCTCCTCATCAACCAACGGCACACCCCGCGACTTCTTATTCACCTTCGCATTCGCCTCACGACCCTTCGTTTTTTTCTTACCCCCCATATGTATCATGTTTTTTTTTTATTGTGTTTGGTGTTTGTTGTCTGTTTCTCAATCCACACTCCGCTTTCCTCAATCCACAATCCAAAATCCTCAATCCACACTCCGCTTTCCTCAATCCACAATCCAAAATCCTCAATCCACACTCCGCTTTCCTCAATCCACAATCCAAAATCCTCAATCCACAATCCGAAATCCCAAATCCACAATCAATACACACGTCTCAGCACCACTCGCGTCTTTCCTTCTCCGCGTTTCGGCTCTGCTCGAACCACACGATACCGCTTCCCTTTATACATCACCTCTTTCCCAACTTCATCATACACACCAACCAACTCGCCCTCTATCCCTACCACATTCCGCCTTACCTGCTCCCATATCCCCATCGCATCATGCTCGTGAAATAACCGCCACTCTCCCTTGTAATACATACGATACACAATCCCCATATAATCTTCCATTCCCGCATAAGTCGTGCCGTGTCCCGCACCCCGTAACCACCTCAACACCGACGGCACTGTCTTATACCACGACGGTCTCGGCTGAAATACCTGTATCATTGACCCACCAGGCGTCGGCAACAACACCACAGGCTTCTCAACCCTCAACCCATCTTGGTCAACAACCTTCCGTAAATAAAACAATGCGTGCCGACTTAACCGACCTAACGCATTCCCATTGTAATGATGACTTTGCTCAACAGCAAGTACCGCAGGAACGCCGTAAAAATAATCCGCCCATATAGCCGAAGTAGGAGTCCGATGACGGTTCGGTATACCGTTTATCACCGTAGGTGGAGTGCTATTAAAATTCACCGCCAACGAACTGCCTAAATATACCCCGTATAAGACAATTAACGCCGAACCTGAACCAAGACCGTTAGAAAAATCAGCACTCCAAGTTAGTGTTGCATTATACCCCTGTGGAATATGCAGAAAACTACTTTCAACCCGAAACGAACCCTCCCGCAACCGAGACACATTGTAATACGACTCAAACCTTGCCTCTACCCTCATTGAATACCGCGTCTCCCCATATAAACCCCACTTCGCATTAAAAAACCGATTCGGCGTCGTAAATAACGTGTTGTCAATCAACCGATAATCCAATACCCAATTCTCCGCAGGTGGCGGAAAATTCCCACCATTGTTATAATCACTCTGATTCCCGCCACCAACCTCAACAGGACGAAACAACGGCAACACATACACCATATCCTTCTCTCGTCCCTGTAATACCTTCTCTTGATACCCCTCCAAAACCTCCACCTCTTCTGCCACACCACTGCTCGGCAAATACGACGACACCAACCGAAACCGCTTATCCCCACTTATCACAATCCGCAAATCAAATAACGACAACAACTGACCTAATGCCTCTCCTATGGTCGAACACAACCTATCCCCGTCCGTCGCTCCCATAACCTTCTGCGCAGATACCACAAACCGCATCATATCCACTTCATCAATCTGCTCCAACTCATACCACTGGTCTGAAACATACTGAACCCGATTGTTAATAATTCTTGTCCCCGTCGCCAAACAATTAAATACCAATACTTCAAGCTTTACACCAGGAATTACCAACTGCTCCGGAACACTCCGCTCATCTAACCCTAATATCATCGCAAAATGCCGTAGCCAAAACCCTAACGTAAAAAACGCAGGCGGATTCTCCCGCGAATATGATGTCCGATACCGCCATTGAAGACCACTGTTATTCTTACTAAACCAGTTCGCAAAATCATACGCCCCACCATCTATCATCTCAAACGGCTTTATCGGAAAAAACTCAATCAACTGATTACGGTCAAATTCCCCGTCCGCCGTCAGTAACTTCTCCTTTAATATCCCAACAACCCCATTCTGAAACTCTATACTCACAACCCCCGTTAAACTGTTATACGACACCCGACGCTCTCCCGCACTCGTCTCAATCTCACCGCTAAATATCAACCGACCATCACTATCAAAATACCGAACACCGCCTATCACATTCACAACCTTATCAAACACATCTTCCACATCAACCCGCAAGTCCATTCGTAACACATTCGGAAATATCACCCGCTCCCCTGCACCAACATACGACCCATACCCATACTCCTCTACCACACTCCCATCTAACACATATATCCCGTCAAAAAACGACTGCAACTCCTCTATCCCATACAACTCACTCCCAACCCCAGCGACAAATTCAATCGTGCCATACGACTGATAATTAGAATACCGATACTTCACCGTCCGACCAACCACACGAACATTAAACTGCCGACGAACCTCGCCAACAATGCTCTCAACCACAACCTCACACGGCACATCACCAGAAAAACCCGCAGGAAATACCGAAAAGTCCCGCCAATACAGCAGTATCCCCTGCGCTGACCGCTGTGCAGGTGCTGACAAATTATTGTATGCCAAAGTCGGAAACCCAACATACACATACCCGTTCTTCTTCGGCGCAATGCGCCAAGACTTCGGAACACCCCCATTGTAATCGTATACCTGCCTATCAAAATTAACTACCTGACGCTGTGTAGGTAAAACATCGTTCTGCACAAAATCCACACGACCATACGGCGTCTCTACCCACACCCGCCGAACATCCGCCCAAAACTGACTTCTCCCATTCAACACACGAGGGTCTCTTGAACCAAACAATACCCCAAACACCGCCTCCCTGTCATCTCCAACCAACGCTCGCCCCGACACCATCACAGGACGCTCACGAACAGGAACAGCCCCTATCTCACGAACCGAACTCGTATGATACACCGAATACACCTTCACCTCTCGCTCATACTCCGAATCCCCTGACATCACCACTCTCGGTCGCGGCGCACGACATACTCGAATTTTAGGACGAAAAAAATTCACATGTTGACTCGGAGTCGTAAACAAACCAACCGAAGTAAAATCAGGACATAAATAAACATCTCCAGACACATCCGATTCATTTGAAAAATTCTGATACACAAACTTCAACCGATACTTATCATACGCATCCCCACCTAACACATATGTCTCACCCGTATACTCCAACATCGGACGATACCCAAACCTCACAAGTAAGCCATTTTCCGCAGGAGTCGTCGAAGTCGAACTATATCCCAACCCAATTTGACTTACAGGACTTGACTGTAAAACCGTATCCCGCTTCACCGTTACAAAACCAGGTATCTCAACAGTGCCAAAAAAATCACTGTTTAACACCACACAGTCATCATTCGCACCAATAGGATGTGCTTCAGGATTAAGTAAAGGTTGCCATAACCAATACCGCTCCCCCTGTGGAAACCGACGAAATTGAACCTGCCAATACCCATTCTCTATGGACAACGCTGATGACATACCCACTACAAATTAGATGCAGATTGATAAGTAGTCGTAGATGAAAAACTCGAACTTGTCGGCAATGTTCCACGTGGAACACGTTCCACCAACTCTAACCGAACACTCTTCACCAAACTCATCACAGTGACATACTGAACCTCCCGAACCACCACATTCACAAATCCCCTGTTCCCTTCTCCCTGATAATCCCATACCCGTATCCACCTGTCCCTATCATCCGCATACAACCACTCCAAAAACCATCGCTTCACTCGCATATTCAACACCTCTTCATTATCCAAAACACTCCCAAACTCACCTCGTAACACCATACGACGCGCCGATTCACGACTGTGATACACACCCTCGCTATCAATAAACATCCTCGACGACGGTCGCCAATGCTCATACCACACCTGCTTATCCCCTACCATCTCTAAACTCTGCATCTCTCCCTGCATAATCGCCTGCTCAGGATTCCGCTTCCGCAAAAAATCCGCACGCGAAGGATTCACATAAACCACACGACCGTTCCGCTCATCATACACAAATACCGCATTGAACATTATCCGAGACTGCGGCTGAAACGCCTGATACGACGACACCATCGTCGCCTGTAAAATATCCATATACCCACCACCACGAAAATGAACCCGAACATCCATTCGCTTCGGAAACGACATCAATAACAACCGCTCATCAGAAAACGGCTTCCCAACCTGTCGCCACGTAAACTCTAACCGAACACGATACGCATACACATATTGACCACCGTCCGATAACTCCTGAACCATCGGCTCTATCACCAACCCAACATTCTCCATCACCTCCCGACGAAATATAAAAACCCTCTCACCTAACAACACCGACAATATCACCGACGAATCACTCAACCCACCAAGACCAGTAACCTCTACCTTCTCACAATAAAACGAATACGTCTTTAACAAATCTAATCCCGTCGGAACAGGAACATCAATCGCCCAATTCTCCGTAGACGAAAATGTCGCATTCTCCGTATTACTAAATATCAAATTGTGATTTATCGTCGGCATCACTTACCCTCCTCGCTTAATCCAATGGCGGAGTTTCATTTGAAGAAGAATTACCAACAAAACTACCAGTAAAAGATAACTTAACGCCACGATAAGTTAACTCTAACGTGTAAGAGTTAGAACCCGAACTAATCGCAACCTGTGTCGCAGTCGTTGTCGCTCCACGAGTAAAAACTAATGTCACACTCCCAGCCGAACCGTTCAACCCCTGCCGAATCCCACCATCTTCCGAAGGTGAAGTAGCACCATTGATGACAATCTTCGCATTCACAGTGTTAGCCGAAACTGGCGTCCCTCGCATCACCCGCAAATTAGTAACCTGCACAGAAAAATTATCACCGTTGCTAATCGTACTAAAATCAGGAAACGAAACCGCAACCGCCGGATCTAAAAACAGTTCCAACAACCGCGGCAAGTTCCCTAAATCCGTCTTCGTTAACCCGTTCGGAACATTGTGTAGCAAATTAAGTTCCGCAGAAGTCGATTCAACCATTCCACCCGCATTCCCTATAAAAAACTCACGAATCCGTAAAGTATTAATATCCTGAACAGCACCAGCAACCAATACCTTGTTAGGCGCAGACACACCAGGCTGAACACCAGCCAAATAATTTATCCTCGCCGCCGTAACACCATTGACCCCAGTAGTAACCCCATCCAAAACATTTACCTCATCAGCAGATGCCGTAACATTCGTCAAAATGTCCATCGCTGTCGTCGATAAATCACGAAACATCAACGCCCGAAACTCCGTTACAGACATCTTCCAACTCGACCGATTCGCCGGCAACCCAGACCGAATATACACGTAATCATTATTAGCGTCGATAGACGCATTAAAAATAGGTGATAATTCGTCTAACGATTTGTCTATAAGTGGCATTGTTATTACCTCCTATTGTTTAAGGTTTGAAAATTCTCTTACCCGACTTTACGCGCCTCGTTTGCAAATGAACCCACGTCGGCGTAAAACTAAAATCCTCGCAATACAAATCACACACTTCCAACACATTCGGATTTTGTAAAATGTATCGCCGCAACTCTCCTTTTTCATCACGGAAATCACACGCTTCACACGTCATATGCGCCGAGTTCTTTGCACCCCCAACTTGCTTATTGATTCCCGCAGGACGATACCCGCTTGACACCACCATCGGTCGCGCATACATCTGACGAAACATATTCAAACGACGTAACAACTCCTGTAAATTGCGTTCTAATTCGGGCGTCAGCGGATACTGCTTGTCCCGCCCCATCAACACTTCATCTCGCGTTATCATAAAATAATCTCCTTTCTCTCTTTTAGATTTAGTCTGCAAAAATCGGCATTTGAACCGTAATCCCGCGCTTCTTATTCACAACAAAAAATGCTTGCATCGGTTTCTCGTTTCCGTATCGCCTTCCATACGCCGATACACCGATAAGCGACCCGTTCTGACAAAAGAACGGATTTGTGAAATACTGATGGTGATGACCCCAACAATCGTAATCCGCACGCTCAATCCGATTCTGCGTCGCGATGAACTTCATCGCAGGTATCGTTATCCCACCAACACCACCACCATACCGAATGTGATACCCGTGCGAAAACCGTATCTTCTTATCAAACACACTGACAAAATTAAACTCACCTTTCGCGTTCAAAAACTTTACCCGCGTCTCACCTCGCTTCTCATAAATATCCGCCAAGTCAAGATAAAGCATATATTCATACGAGTTCTTCGCCCCTGTGCTGACCTTCAACTTCTCGCCCGTCCGACCGTGATTCCCGTAATTCGTTGGAATTACAATCTCACGAAAGTTACCATATTTCAATAGGAAATCAATCCCACTTACCAAATGTTTCTTCAAAAACAACACCGCTTCAATCGGAGACAAAAAATTGCTTTCAACCAATTCTTCGTGAATATAACCCGACATCAAATCACCGCCAAGCCAAAGCACCAACACATTAACCGTATCATTGTGCCGTTCTCGCTCAACCAACCGCAACACATTCTTAAAGAAACACTCAATCCTTGTCGCCGCTATCGTCGGTGTGTAGGCATTCAAATTATTCACAACATCTCGCTCAACACGCTCTTCAACGTGCCAATCACTCGCAAGCACAACCACAACCGATTCACCGACATTGCTTTTCAGTTCAGGCACTATCTCATACCGTTCAACCCTTTCCTTGATTGCACTCAACACCTCAAATCGCCGCTCGGATTCTTCTAACTGTTTAAGCAAATACTTTATCTTCTCTTCATTCTCTCTTTGCTTTGACTTCTGCTTTGCGATTTGGCGCAAATAATCAACTTCACTCTCAATGCTGATTTCGGATTTGGGATTTGGGATTGTGGAGTTCGGATTGAGGATTGAGGATTGGAAATTGGGGATTTGCGATTGTGGATTGTGGATTTGTGAGTTCGGATTGCGGAGTTCGGATTGCGGCGTAGATTCTTTTCGTTTCACCACATCTTTCCACGCCGATATGAAATCATGGTTTCGGCGTAACGAATCGGCTTTGACTGAAATTTGGGGATAATCAGCCACTACCGCCTTCGCACTCTCAGTAACGGTAGGAAACCAATACTTCTCATTTGACCGAAATATCTCTATTGCTCGATGAATATCATATGTCATAACTCCCCACAAAAAATTAAATCTCCGCCGTCGCATCGCCCAAAACGGCGGAGACCGAAAGCACACATATAAAAGAACAACAAAAAAAAAAACTAAATAACTTTCTCCCAAGTTATTGTTACATTTCCTTCATCGTCAGGCACACTAAATACGGCACGCTTAATCTCATACCGCCCCGCAAACTCCTGCAAAACCTGCATGATTTGAGCCTCGTAACTCTCGTGAATCGGCAAATATCCAATTTCAGTTAACAATTCTTCTTCGAAATAATCATTGCCATTTATCATCGCGCCGATTGCTCTATTGATGTCTCGTAAAACCTCTATACTTGAATGTATCGCCGTCATTGTGTTAAACTTTGTAAATTGCCGCAAACCAATCATACCACCGTTGCAATTCAGCCGTATCCGTTGAAATATCTGTGTCCTCAAAAATAATGATGTGTCCAACTTGCCTAACCCCGCCAGTGTACGTGTTCGCAACATTATTCAAATGTGGCTGTGATACACCGTTTGCAAAATCACTTGCGTTTGTATTTGCTGTCGCAACGGGCGTCGTGGGATTTGCAATATCACTTCGAAATAGTTTTGTGCCATTCGCCGTATTCCGCGTAAATGTCATTACAAATAATGTAAATGCGTTAAATGCGTTGTAGGTTATTTGTGCGCTTGTCGCTGTAGTAAATTCCCACGCATTACCGCCAGCGGCGGCAAATGACAAGCGATAAAATGGAGAGCTATTAACCGCTTGCACTAATTCGCCACCACTGTTGTTCGTCAAACCAAATACCATCATTGTAATTTTGTCGCGTTTTGTATCGTTTAACGGCGGCAAATACGATTCATTTGCGATTCCATTTAGTGATTTGAGACCATTTGAATCAATGTAATAACGAACCGTCGGAAGTGTTTGCGTAGAAGGAACTGGACGATACAACGGTCTATTACCTGCATTCGTTTGCCGTAACGTGCGTTGCGGATATGTGGGATTAGGATTACTCGTTCTCCAAACCGCAACGCCGCCATTAGGCGTTATAGGAATAGTCGCAGCATCATCGCTAAACACATTTTCGTTTGGATTAAAGAAGACTCTCGCTTTTGACACATCAGGACGACTAACAAATGTTACCGTAATAGGCGAAACAAGACTCCCAAACTCAACACCATCTGGTCTTATTATGACCAAGCGAAAAGAAATCGGACTTTGAGACGCAACGCTGTTTCCAATATCAAAATTGACCGAACCTGAAAAGTTCGGCGTCGTTTGCAAGCCAGAGCCGATTACGGCGAGCGTGTCCGTGCGCTCAATACGCCAACTACAATTACCACCAAATTGAGGGTCGTCATAAAAAGCGATAAAGGATAGTCTGACGATTTCAGTCGGAGAAGCTTGCAACGCGACCGTTTGTGAACTTGCCGTAAACTGCGAAACACTCGGCGTCGGTCTAAACAAAGTAACATCAATAAACACATATTCACTCCACTCACCAGACACAACAACATTTTTTGACCGAGCGCGAACTTTAATCTGTAACAGCGTACTGATGCTCGGTAAATTAAAATAACCTGTCGCATTTCCACTTGAATTGTATAACGCCGTTACATTACTTTGTGCGCTCGTGCCAACTTGCCACTCAAATTCCGCTTCTGTTGCATTATCATTCACCGAAAGACGCTGTGAAACACCGTCAAATAAAATATCTGTCGGATATTCAACGCTTGCAGGAAACCCTGACAAAGTAGGCGCACTAAACCGACGACGAACTAACCAGCCCAATTCCGCCGAATCCTGATTAAAATACCGAACCCTACCAAAATACTCATACCGAACCCCACTCTCCCCGCCGCCATACACAAACTCCTTCTGCAAATACCCACCGACACTCGACGCCGACCACCCATTCATCACATCGGCAACCTCGTCCCATTCCTGTAACACCGACACAGAATCCTTTATACGAACACCCAAGAATAACCGACCACCAGCCTGAACCCGAACACGAACCTTTATCTGCTCCGTCGACGATAACGGCGTATCACTAACCGCAGGATAAACATACACAGGCGGCTCTGGCGGCTCAACGGTCTCAAAATGCTCATTCGCTTCCTGTGGCGAGAACAACATCGACAACTGAACCTGATACTGCGACCGACCACTCTGCTTTAATATCGGCGAAATATACTGATTCTCATATTGCCGTACCAACCTCGCCTCCCCAGCGATACTCCGCATATAAAACACCACACGATAGTCCATCGCGTTCAACACAGCCTCATGATACAGAAACTTCCGCTCCTGCTTCGATAACTGCCGTAACGAAAACAGGCAGTCGCTCCGAACTTCTATCGGATGCGACTGCCCAAAACTATCTTCATACCCAATACTCTCCTCCGTAATCACCAAGTCCTGTATGAACGACACCTCCGTGCTGAAATCATCATTCACATCGCCGTGCCGACGAACATACACTCGCGCATACCCGCGATATAAACGCCCCTCTGACCGCCTTAATACTGCCTCTATCATTCCGATGTCGAAGGTGGAACATTTGCAAGCTCGCCACGCCAAAAACGACCCATAATCTCAACATAAAACGGGTTCATTCCCTCTTCCGTAATCCGCGCAACTACCATCGACGATATATTACTTACCCACGCCGCTTGATTCGTAGCCGACTTCTGCGCTAACAACACCGCCTCTCCACGAAACGGCTTAAAATACAATCTCGCAGTGGAACTACTCGGAAACCCAATGTTATCCGCAAGAGCCGTCACAAGAGGAATCGTCGTATCATTACCAAGACCCGCAAACCGACCCGTCTCGCCCTTCGCAAACGCACTCACAAAAACATCATAAGTGAGATGAACCACATCACGAACAGGATACGCAATAATGCTTATCGGATACCGAATAATCCCCGTGTTCGGAAACGTCTGCTCCGCTCGCAAAAATTGAAAATTCGGAATAAACAAATACCGTGTAATCGGCGTCTCAGGTTGCGTCAGCAACCGCTTCAACCGCGTTGTACGCAGAAAACCCTGAAACCGTGTGTTCCGATTCCGTATCAAAAAATCATGCGTGATAAACGAACTCGCCGTCATCAAATTAAACGTAACAGAACGAGGCGTGTCCCCAACATCCAAATCACGACCACCATCACTACGCAATAAATCTTGGTCAGCACTTTCACTCATCGACTTCTGGTCAACCGTCTCCCCTAAACTATAAAACTGTGTCGCCAAAAACGATACATAGTTCCCCGCACTGTCCCGCTCTAATGGATTCACGCCCCCATTCGCAGGCGGAAACCCCGCTAAATCAGGATTAATCGGACGAAACAAAAATTCAGAGTCTACCGCAATCGACCGCATCGACTTCTGCTCTTCCGCCCACACATTTGAAATCGGTATCATGTCCCGCTCCTTTTTCTATTTTGTTTTTAGTATTTTACCGAAGTAAACTCAACACCACAACCAACACCCACACAACCCGCTCTGTCCATATCCCTCGCTTAACCTCTACCATCTCTCGCTCCAATACCTTCATATACACCCGACGAAGCGAATCCCGCTCCTCACACAACCGATGTGCCGCCGCCAACACAATCACCGCATCACTCACACTCAAACTGTCAACCCGCAATTTAGATTGTGGATTGTGGATTATGGATTGTGGATTGAAAATTAAATCCGCATTCCGCAATCCGCTATCCGCAATCCCATCACCATTCTCCGTTTGCGACTCGCTTGGCATATTCAATCTCTTGTCTGACCCGCTCCCAATAACGTGCGGAATCAGATTCACGGATGAACACGATGACACTGTCCAAATGCTCACGCTCATAACGAGCGCGACGAACCATCTCTTGCTCATATCCACTTGATACCTCATATACCTTCCTTTCATAATACTCCCGACAAAGTAAAAATACCATTGCACCATATACCACCATCACAACCACCACCAGCAACCAACTTAACCTACACCGCTTCACCATATCCTTTCCCCTTTCAATCCAAAATCCAAATTCCACAATCCCAAATCAACAATCACTCCTTTTCCTTCTCAATCCCAATTCCAAAATCCACAATCCTAAATCCACAATCCAAAATCCACAATCCAAAATCCAAAATCCACAATCCACAATCCAAAATCCAAAATCCACAATCCAAAATCACTCCTTTTCCTTCTCAATCCCAATTCCAAAATCCTCATTCCGCATTCCGCTATCCCCATTCCGCATTCCCTTCCCACTCCTCGCTCCTCGCTCCGCACGACCTAAAAAGGTATCCAACACCCGAAAAAACATCTCCGATAACTCCTCATCACGACTCCCCATCAAGAAAAAACCTAAAAACAAAAAGACAAGCCCGTGTATCAGCACCTCAAAGTCCATCTCCCCAACATAAAAGAGCTTCAATAACTGGTATGTCCCGCCACCAACAAACAACACTCCAATTACCGTCGATACCCAACTCTTCAACGCAGAACGATGCTCAGGATTCATCACCCACCCCACTTTCCTTAACCTCAAATTCACAATGCGGCAAAAGCAACATCGCTTGCCATAACTCACTTACCGCAACCGACCTATGCGATAACTCAACCCCATCAACATATCCATACCCAAGCGCAACATAGCCTAACCCATATCTTTCTGCGAATTCGGGAACTTCTCCACCAACAACCACTTCACCATCTCCACCGTCTCCAACATATCCGATCCCACTTCCAAAATCCGAATTCCGAAATCCAAAATCCGAATTCCGAAATCCAAAATCCGAATTCCGTTCAACCTTAAACCAAAAATGACGACCACCCTCACAAAACGGAACAATTCGGTAACGACCAACCGCAAACGGCTTCACCACGACCGCATCACACGCAAACACCTGACACCCATCACGATGAAACCGAAACACCCCACGCTCCGCCTTCTCCCCAACTCCAACTTCCAATATCGCCAAACCCTTCTTCATAAATCTTTATTATTTTAACTGTTAAGACGAAACTTCACGACGACGTTCTCGCAAAAATACTATAAAACGATAAAGCGACGTCATCGACACAATCGAAGATAACACCGCAGCAAAAACACTCACGAACATTAACAACTCGTTCAGCGTCATAAAAAAACCAAATAAACTTATTCCAGATAATACACTTGACAGCAAAGTCGTCCGAACAGACTCCGTCAACTCGTCAATCTGCTTTACAAAAAGCGCAATTTCATCTTTTGTATCATACATAATTCCAAAACACTTGAAAATTCAGGTATGCCCGCAAACGCAACTCCTCAACATCAGAACGACCAACTGGAACTTGTTGAACCGCACGACTTCCCCGCGTCCCAACCTGCGCCGCCGAGATAAACGAAATCCGACGACCCCTATCCTCGTCCTGATACGTCATCAAACACAACTCCAAATAATCCATTATATCCAACATCTCTAACGCTCCATATTGCACATTCTTCGGATATAAAAGCAACACCTTCCCACGAAACCGAACCGACGTCTCCGTCGGAAAAAATGAACCCCCATCACTAAACTCATAATTCGTCACCTTATCCATAGCCGCCAACATTACATTCACCCCACTCACCAACCGATTATCCGCAATGTTCGCCTCATCGGACAACTCATCATGATGAACCCGATACCGTAACGAAGGATTCTCCGCATTCTCAAAACATATCCGCAAATGCTCAAACACGCTCTCATATATCTCACGAACCGTATAAAGCCGCTCATCTCGCGGAACACGATAGTCACCTATCTTCTCAACATTTACTCTCGACATTACCTAAAACCTCCGTCGTGAAAAAAATTCATCCGTAAAAACCCCAACACTACTCTTCACATACGGAACATCACGATACGGCGCAACCTTGTCCAACGGCAACGACACCGTACCATTCATCACCTCCTCAAACAACCGCTCTCCCTCATTTATCACCTCAACCACATTCGACGGGACATCAACATAAAACCTGCGACGCGCATATAACCGAGACAACATCATCGACCCATATATCACCTTTAACGGCTCAGGAACTTCTTTCACAAGAACATCGTTCACCTGATACGGCATACGATATATCGTCCCTAACCGACGCTGAACCTCCTCATCAACCTTCCGATAATGATACCGAAACACCCGAACAAAATCATCAGGCACAATCAACACAGGTATCAACACCTCTTCCGCCACAGACAACGGTAATGCTTCACTCGCAATATCTACCAACGAATAGACCACCACCTTCGGCAACGCCTCTATCCCAACCTCTACCGCACGACGCACAAACACCGACGGATACGGACTATCCAATACCTCTAACTCGCTCCCAACTGACACCCAATCCCCATAAAACAACGCATCACAGACCCCATAGACCGTCGCCATCACCATCTTCCCATCTTCTCCCGCTGAATCCGCAACAAAAAAGGTGCGTATAGAATCTCCTGCCGCACGCACCCGAACCTTTTTATCACCATCAGGAACAAGTATCTCACCTTCACGAACATTCCCAGTGAGCCATACCGACTTGCTGTCAACCTCGTACCTGTCTCGGTCATCAAATAACCGAGACATCGCGACATAATCCAACTCGTGAACTAAATCAACAAGTCGATAGAACATTACTGCCTCCTATACCCACTACTTCTTTTCCTTATCCCGCTTCTCGATACTCACTTCTCGCTTTTCAACACTCTTCTCACCACTCGCTCCTCGCTCCTCGATACCACCAGAACCAGAACTACCACCGCTCAACACCGTCTCCGAAATCACTTCACGATACTCCTCAATAATTCCTGACCGCAACAACTCCGAAATATACTCATTCACTTCACTCGAAAACTTTGTCCCCGCCTCAATCACCTTTGACATGTGCATACGCTTGTCGCCTTCAGAAAACGAACCATATGGGTAGTAGAAATTAGCCTTAACGATGTATATCGGCATATCTGTTACCTTTCTTTCTTTTTTTTTTTTCGAATTAACAAAACTCAACTAACAAAAAATAAGGCGGTTGTAGTCCACAGTTATCCACAACCGCCTTGCCAAACAACAACAAGCCAAACACAATCACATTTAAGAAAACCACACACCGATTACGATGCAGTCCCAACTTGCACGCTCACAATGAGTCCAGGATGGTGCGGCACAGGCATCGGTCTTTCTTCCATGCTCATAAACATCGCGCTTGGATTTTCCGACACCCAACTCTTTGAGAACCGTCCAACCACCAGCCCCGCTGTAACATCAGGAATCGCCGCACGATGCAACCGAAAATCACACAGCGGCGACACAAGCGCAACCTTATATCGATTCACCAAGTTCACCGCAGTTGTCTGTCCAAACGGAACAACTTGGTGACTATAAGAATAAATATCCAAGTTCAACATCTTGCCGTGATAGGTCGCCCCAGTCGCACTGTCAGGCACAACTTTCGGCGAAAACACACCCGTGTCAAACCGACGAACATCGTGCAACGCACGCATCTCTGTATTCGCAAACAGCGACGCAATCGCTAACTCACTTCCAATCAGCATCGTCGGCGTATATCCCGTCGCCTGTCGCGCAAGGTTCATCCAGTTCCGCAACTGCGCATATATCGGAGCGTTCGACTGTGGCGTCTCACCAACCACCCATCGGTCTCCCGCAGACAACGCAAACCGATTCGCACTCGGCTGATTAATATCCACATTCACCACATACCCATCTGAATCCGTCAATGAAAACCGACCAGCAGTATTCGTATGGTCAGTAGGAGAATCTGAATCAATACCAAAAAGCAACTGCGCAAGCATATACTCCTTCGTTCTATCTATCATATCCGCGAGCATCCGTTGTGTCGTCGCAATGTATTCCAATACCGAATCCCCAATATCCCGTCTCGTTGGATTATACGCCGCATACCCAGGCGCACGTGTCCCATACAAGTTCTCCGCCTTCAATTCAACCATCGGCGCAATACGAGGCGGAATCAGCGAATCTTGACGGAAAGTGTCAGGCGTAACCGCACGATACGGAGACCCGCGACGAACAACAGGCGCAATCCGACGCGACCCGACCACCACATCAATATCAATTTGTTGCGTCAAATGGTCTTGCACATTCTCACCAATCAACGCATCGCTCAAAAATCGTGGAACAGGAAACAGCAAACTCGCTGTATCCGTCAGCGTCCGCCAATCTAATACCCGCAAAACTTCAGACGATATTGTCATCGCTTATCTCCCGAAAATTAGTTTTTTAAGAACCGGACAAAATAAACAACCCACGATTACGAGCGACAGCAACCGCAACTGGAGGCAAGGTTGTGCTATCAAAAGCCGCACCAACCGTTCCAGCCCCGCGAATCAACCAGTTTCGTCTCACAACCCCTTTCGCAAGCAAACCCGGATAATCACCCGCAGTTGTCGTTACAATCTCACTCATCAACACACAGTCAGGAATATCCGCCGCAGTATCCGTATGCAAATAAGGAACATATTTATTCGTTGTCGCATTATACGCCATCAACGTCCCAATACGATACGTCGTATTATCCGCAAGCGCAATCGACCCAACACCACTAGCAGTCGCGCTGAAATAAATCGGTGGATTCGGCGAATCAACCATCACATCGTCCAACAGAACTGATGCTTGTGTCTGAACAACCCCGTGCTGACTCATGACATTCTCCTTTTTTTTACAGGTTAGTTTTTTTCACAAAAATTCGCTTGTTCGCAAGTTCCGCAATCAACGCCTTCTTCTCTTCCAAAGTCTTGACACTGTTCGGAACAGGTAACGGCGCAGGATTACTGAGTTGAACCCCTTCAACAAGTTCAGAAGCCTTATCAGGCAACACCGACACCAACCCTTCAATCAGAGCAAGCGTCTCTTCACTTTCAGATTTCTTGAACATCTCGTAGAACTTCTCGCGTTGTGCGGCATTCACGCGGCTGGCGTTCTCTCGCATCATCGCCTCAAAGCGCATCTCTAAATTTTTAGAGCGGAGTTGGTTAAGTTCGCTTTCAAGCATCTCGACTCGCTTCTCGTAATTGGACACACTCTCCTTCAACCCCGAAATCACTCGCTCTCGCTCCATCAACTCCCCTTCAAGAAATGACACGCGAGACATCACATCGGTCATCTCAACCGACGCAACCGTTTGACCTACATTCGTTGTTTCCATTACTGTTTCCATCTTTTGAAATCCAATCTTTGAATTATTGTAGAAAACTTTTAACACCTTTTCTTCAAACTCTACTGCCGTCATCACCCCATCTACAAGCCCTACTCTAACCGCCTCTTCTCCCTCAAATACTCTACCTTCCGCCCAAACATCTCTTTCTTCATACGACAATTTACGATTTTTTACGACAATTCCAAGAAATTCCTCATAAATTTTTTCAACCTTCTCACGATACCGTTTCACCGTCTCCGATGGCAAGTCCCGATACTCTGTCCCTTCCATCTTATATTTCCCAGCCTCTATCAGCGTTACCTTATACCCTTCTTTGTCTAAATGCCGTTCCGCAGAAATATGTATCATATACACCCCGATACTTCCAACAACCGCTGACGGTGTTACATAAATCGCATCGGCGTAACTCGATAACCAATATGCCGCAGAACACATCAGCCCTGACACATACACCAGCAACTTCTTACCACTTTGGCGATATACTTCAATCCCGCGAACCGCTTCCTTTATCCCTGATACCGTCCCACCAGGACTATCTATATCCAACACTACCACCGATACACGCGCATCACTCGCTAACTGAACCATCATTCGTTCAATGTCCGTATAGGAATACACCCGCATACACTCGGCATCAATCCCACCTCGCAATGAAAACGACCCGTGCAAACGCACCACCGCAACACCACCAGAAATCAAAACATCATCATCAGATTGTGGATTATTTGATTGAGGATTGTGGATTGTGGATTGTGGATTGAATTGTCCTTCCGCAAATCCGAAATCCGAAATCCGCAAATCCGCATTCCCGATAAATGACAACGCCCGTTCAAGAACGCTCGGAACAATTCCCCACACGCTCTCTGCTAAATATGAAATTAGATTTGTATATTTCATCGTTAAAAAAAATTATTCAATACACATCACCACAAATTAGCATGCGCGCAAAGAAAAAACAAAAAGAAGTCACGACACCTAATACGGAGAAGCAAGAAAAACATATTCCTGACTACGTCAATAAAGAAAAACTCAAAGCCGCTATCATCAAAACCAACATGAACATTGAACTCTGTGCCATTGAAGCAGGTGTGCCGATTGAAGACCTGACCAAATGGATTGCAGAAGATTACGAAGAAGTGAAACAGTGGAAGGAGATTGTCTATGTCAAAACCGCAACGGACGCCTTCAATATCCTCATTGACCTCGCGCAAAACGAAGAAATCACCGTTACCGAAGAAATGAGAAACAAAAAGCAAAAATACAGTTCCGAAGCGCAAATCAAAGCCATCACCACTATCCTTGACCGCGTCGGTTACAAAATCGGTCTTGCCACCAAACAGCAGAAAAAAGAGCCGAACAAACAACCCATCGTTACACTTATTCCCGCTGACAAATACCTCCAAAAGCAACAGGAACAACCAAGCGAAGAAAACGAAGCACAATCCGAAATCGACAATCCACAATCCGAAATCCAAACGGAAGCCGCAGAACCAAAAGCAGAACTGCAAGAAACAGAAGAAACGGAAGAAGAAGGAGAAACTACAACAGATTCAGATTGAGGTCAATCCACAATCCGAAATCCACAATCCGAAATCCACAATCCGAAATCCACAATCCGAAATCCACAATCCGAAATCCACAATCCGAAATCCACAATCCGAAATTAAAAATCCATTAGGATTTGTTCGGGCGGCTTCGCGCGTCGTTTAATGAGGCGAAGCGATGAGGACTTTTCAGGCGAGGTCTTATCCAAAAACTCACTCACGCTTGACACATGTCGCTCTCCCCGCCAACGATAGACAATCATCAACGCAGATGCAAAGTGCTGAACACTGATGACAACGACAGGCTCTCCGTCGATTTCATATTGACGCTTGAAAAAGTAATCAAACAAGAACTCGTTTGAACGAGTGAATAGTTCAGGTTCGGTGAGATAAATCATATTCGGTAAATTTGTTTATTTTGATGTGAAACGCGCAAATATACTGAATTAGTTTCAAAATGGAAATCGGGTATACACGAGTCTTTCACGAGAATTTCACGGCAACAGAACGCATCGTTGTCAATAGTGGCGGCGCACGCTCCACAAAAACCTATTCCATTCTTCAACTCTTCGCCTATAAACTCATTACCGAAGAAAACAAAATCTTTCTCATCACCCGTAAAAACTTCCCTTCACTCCGAAGAACCGCCTACAACGACTTTATCCAAATCCTCAAAGATTGGAACATCTACAACAAAAACAACCACTCAAAAGAACAGGGAAATCATCACTACCAACATAACTCCAACATCGTCTACTTCATTTCCATTGACGACCCCGCTAAAATGCGCTCCTTCAAATGCAACTACGCCTTCTTTGAAGAAGCCAACGACTTTGACTTTGAAGACTTTTTCCAAGTATTCCTCAGAACCAACAACCCAACCAAGTTCCGATGGCGTTATCCAATTGCCGCTGAACCTATTGAGGAAGGCGACACCGTATTCATTGACGACAACAACTTCGCTCATAAAAAACGCCTCACCAACATCTACGCAAAAGAATCTAAACAAAAAGGCGAGACAATCCTATGCAAAGACATTATTGAGCCAAACCAAGTCTTCCTCGCCCTCAACCCCGATGAAGAACATAACTACATTTGGGACATCATCGTCGATAAGTTCCCAAAACTTGAAAAGAACCCTATCTCCGTTAAGGTTATTCACTCAACTTACAAAGATAACCCATTCCTTGATGAATCCTATATCGCATCTCTCGAAGCCACCAAATACTTTAACGACGACTACTACAAAATCTACGCGCTCGGACAGCGCGTCAAACTCAAAGGAATGATTCACCCCGACTATGAAATCTCCAATGACGAGATGCCTGATGACGACACCTTTGACAGCATTGCCTTCGGCATTGACTTCGGCGGCTCTGCTCCCTCTTGCCTCCTGAAACTCGGTTTCCGTAAAACCGAACCAAAACCCACTGTCTATATCCACGAACTCATTTACCAATCTTATCTCCGAACCTCTGAACTCATCGACATCTGCAAGAAATCCCTCTCAAAAAAGACCTTGCACGCGCCTTTCTATTGTGATTCCGCCTCTCCTGAACGCATTGAGGAAATGCAACGCGCGGGTCTTAACGCACTGCCCGCAACCGATGTCAAAAAGTCCATTGAGTTCGGCTGGGACATCGTCAATGACCATCACCTTATCATCACCGCGTCAAGCACCAATACCGCCGAAGAAATCAAAAAATATGTGCGAAAGAAAGATAGAAACGGAAACTTTGTCAACGAGGAAGTCCCAGGCATTCCTAACCACGCGATGGCGGCTCTCCGATACGGCATCGGACAACACAGACACGAAATCTACACCCGAAACAAATCTATTGTTTCTATCAACACAATGTCTATTATTGAGCAAAAACTTAAAGAATCCGAAAAAGAACATAAGAGAAGAATAAATGATACCGTAGAAGAAATAGAATACGAGGAAGTGGAAAAGATAGAAAAGATAGAAACACCACAACAGGAAAATAAAATAGGCTCTCTGATTATTTTAGAAACGCCGACTACAACTCAAAAAAGACAACTATTGATAGAGAAAAAGTAAATGTAGTGTGTAAGTTTTATTAACCGCAAATCAATGAAAGGACAAACTTATGCAAAAAATAATTCAAACCATCAAAACCGCCTACCAAAACTGGAAACAAGATTACGAAGACTACAAACGCCTCAAAGAATTTGAGCGCGAGTTCTATAAAGAGTTTCCGCAATATGATGACAACTACAACCTCGTAGCATTCACTATTGCGCTTGCTATCATTCTCGGAATCATCATTGTTTCGGCGATGAAGTGAAGTGAATTGCCGCTTTCAGACTCAATCCACATTCCCAAATCCGCATTCCGCAATCACTCAAAACCCAAACGCCGTTTTGATTGACCAGCCCATCAAACTACCAAATGCCATCACCACAAAATCGCAGACATCAAATTTGCCTTCGCTTACGAAAAAGTTATTGTAGAACCATATCCGCACACTATCAAAAAAGTCGTCCGTCTCGCGCGCCAGTAAAGGTTGAGTCGATTTGTTCGCGTCCCATATTTCCCACAGCAAATTCACAAGTAGTGCAAACCAGATACCATTCAACCACGACAGCAAAAAGCCAAAGTAAAGATGCACTACCGTATGATTGTCAATCATATATCCAAAAAAATCTTCCCGTTTAGACGGTTTCAGAAATACACGATACTCCGACTTCGTCCAGTGCAAAAACCAGAAAAAGCAAAACGAAGTAAGCGGAATGAGAACAACCGCAGAAGCATACCCAAAAGTAACCATTTTACCCTCCATTTAAGTTGAAAAGAATGTGTAACTAACAAAATTAAACAACAAAAATCAAAAATACAAATATGGAAAAATTAACCGTTTTAGCGCAGAACAGTGGCTTAAAATACGAGGCGTTAAAAGCATTCGTAGATGACACCACCGACCGACTAATTCTTGACGCAACCATACTAACTGACCTATTCGCACCGTTAGAATTAAACTGGAAAGAACGAGTAAAAAAAGAGTTGGCGTTGATGAAAGAACTCATTCCGTTGCTGAAAGAAAAGGTAAATGGTAGAGAAATTTCGGGACTAAAACACTACGAAAAATATATGTAGTGTAATGGGTAATATAGTGATTGTTAGTGAGATAGTAAAAAAAGTAGTAGAACAAAATATAGCGGCGACAAACCGATTCCGTTGCCGCCATCACAATCACAATTCCACATTCCACATTCCACATTCCACATTCCACATTCCACATTCCACATTCCACATTCCACGAAAACGCGCAGGAATCGCTTTAGAGCCACGAACGAAAACCGAGACTACCAAACATACCAACCGCACCAAGAAAATCGCTCTAAACGCCTCCAAATGCGTTATGGAGCATTTTAAGCCAAATCCCAAATCCCAAATCCCAAATCCCAAATCCCAAATCCCAAATCCCAAATCCCAAATCCAAAAACGCTCACAAATCGCTTATAAGACGCGAACGATAGCCGAGACGACCTAACACACCAACCACACCCCAAAAACGCCTGTAAACGCCCCTAAACGCGTTATGGAGCATTTTAGAAGCCATTCCACAATCCAAAATCCCCATTCCACAATCCAAAATCCCAAATCCACCCTCCACAATCCAAAATCCACAATCCATAACAATCCATAACGATTTCACACAATCCCAAACAATTTAACACATTCCAATTCTTCCTGATAAAAATCGCAACCGATTTCAAACAAAATAAAACAATCTCTACGCATATTAACACATTTCAATAGATTTCAACAAATCTATAAAGATTTCAGCGTCCCTCTTTCCAGGCCAGGGTACTGGTATTGTATAAGTATACTAGCTTATTAATAATATAGTATACAATATATAATATCCAGTATTGGAGTATTTTTTTGTGACAGTACTGGTTCCTGAGTAACGGAATTCGCGCGTACGCGCGCGAACATTCGCGGAAAAATCGCCGAAAAAATCGTGTTAGAATTCATCTATTTCGTTAAATTTTTAACAATCTTACAAATTCATATTGCGAAATTTCGCAAAAAATCAATATATTTTTGCTCACGCCTCGATTTTTCGAGGAATCACAAAAAAATTATCGAAAAATCGAGGAGGCGAAAAGTGCGCACTTCTCGATTTTTCGAGGCGTAAAACGACAAAAAACACGCCTCGATTTTTCGAGAACCCGCACAAAATCGTCGAAAAATCGAGGCGTAAAAAATCATACAAAATCACACAAAATCAAACATTCCAAAAATCCACCCTCCACACTCCGCAATCCACAATCCCGCCCCCAAGAGATATGGTCAATCCGCAACCAAAAATATAACAAAATTAAACCCTCCTCGATTTTTCGAGAAATCGCACCCGAATCATCGAAAAATCGAGGCGGATAAAATCAACCAATCCTGATAAAAATCAATAAATTCTACCCCTCGAAAAATCGAGACATTTTGAAAACCCTCGAAAAATCGAGGCGTGAAAACATAGCCTTCACGCCTCGATTTATCGACAAAAAATCTTCACTCATCGATAAATCGTAAAATATAAACAATCATATCGATTTTTTGCAAAAAAATCAATATGGATTGTTAAAAATTTAACGAAATAGATAAATTCTAACAAGGCTCAAAAAGGCGTTTTTCGGGTCTCTTCGCGCGCGCGCGCGTTAGCCCATTTACAGGAGACTGTACTGTCACTAAAAAATCTTTCTAATACTGGTATATATACCTATATATACTATATTATATATAATACTGTATACTTATACAATACCAGTACCCTGGCCTATTAGCAAGGCAAAAATTTTGTTCAAAATCGTTTCATTTCGACTTAAATCGTTCAAAATCGTTCAAAATCGCTACAAAAATCGTTTGAAATCTTTCTGTTTTGCCTCAAATCATTAGAATATTTCAAATTCAAACAAAATCGTTAAACATCATTCCGAATCATTCAAAATCATTTCATTTCGACTTAAATCGTTCAAAATCGTTCAACTTCGTTCAATTTCGCTCGCAAAACTCGTCCATTGCGGTTTTGAAGTTCAAACAGTGCGACGGAAACCCTCTATAACGCGTTTGGAGGCTCGTGGAGCGACTTTCTTACCCGAAGTGGTGTCTTTACCCGTCCCGACCAAAAATCGTGGCTTAAAAGCGATTTATGACCGATTTCGGATTGCGGATTGGCGATTGCGGATTGGCGATTGCGGATTGGCGATTGCGGATTGACGGGTGTGGCTTTTTGGTGTTAAAGTGTAGGTTTTGGTTGCAGTTGTTGGGTTGTTTAGGGAGCAGATGTGGATTGACGACTGCCAAGTGGTGTGCAAAACCCTCTAAAACGCGCACAGAGGCTCATAGAGCGATTTTCTCCTTACGGTTGGTATCTTTGCCCGTCTCGCTCCAAAATCGCGCCCCAAATCGCCTGCAAATGCGTTTCCACACCTCGCCCGCATCACCAATCCACAATCCACATTCCGCACTCCGCAATAAAAAAAGTTTGTGTTTTTTATGATTTCTTTGTATATTCGTCCGTCGTAAATCAACTAACTGTAATGCAACTATGCCGAAAATATATCGCTACTATATGCAAAATATATCACCAATATATCGCAACTATTTTTCGGCAATATCACAAATATATTTTCACAAATATAACACAATTTATTAACCATTTTTTTAACCGTTTTCTAACAACTTATTAACAACTATACAACAATGAACACCAACACAATCAAACACAAAGACATCGTCGCTAAAATCGCAAAACAGATGAACTTGCCGCAAGAACTCGTTCATACCGTAGCCCTCGCTTACCTCGATACAATTCTGACTATCGCAACAACGCAAGGGCAACTATCCATAGAAAATATGTTTTCTGTAACCATCTCGCCAAAAAAAATAAACCAAAACAGCCTTAATAACCTTAAACATCAACAGCACAACCAAAATGATGACGACGACCAATCCGAAATCCAAAATCCACAATCCACAATCTCAATCAAGGTCAAGTTCCACCCAAGCGTTGTCCAAAATGTGCTTTCACTTTACAAAAAGTCTTTCTCCCACGAGTCAATTAACCAAATCGTAGCCTCATTCACAAACGCCATCAACAGCGACCTTCAACAAATCAAAAACCCAAACCCTCCACCCCCATCAACCACAACCGACAATCACAAATCCAAAATCAACAATCCGCAATCCGCAATCAGAAATCCGAAATCCAAAATCAACAATCCGCAATCCCAAGATTTGCATAAATCATCGTTTGAACATATCTTGACGCTTGACCAAATTGCCAAGAAGCCATGAAAACGAAAACAAGAACAAAACCGATTCAAATCATCGACATTCTCGGTGAAGCGGCTTCCGTCTACTCGTGGATTACGGACTATTACAACATCATTCAGAACAATCGTCAGTCAATTTCCGAGCATCGCCTCATCACAAGAGACCCGTCCTGCGTCTCTGCTATGAAGATTTATCGCTCCATCGTCAATTCCCTCATACCGAAATGGGAAGAGAACGTCTTTGCCAAAACTCGTAAATGGAAAAATTACATTGAAAACGATTGGAAGTCGGCTGAGTTTACAACGGTTACTTCTGCCATCTCTGATGCGTTCTTGTGGGGGTATCACCCTGCGCAACTCATTTGGAAGGTAGATTCGGAGAACTACCGTAGAATCACAAAGATTATCCCTCTTAAACCAGAGTGGTTCTCGTTTGACATTGACGAAACGCTTGTCTTTCACGGTGCGGAAAAGACTGAACGCATTTCTCCGAGACTTGTCATCATCGCAAGAAACGACTACGAATATGGTAATCCTTACGGTTTGCGCGAGTCCGAGTCTCTTTATTACCCTGTGATGTTTAAGAAGGAAGCGTTCAAGATGATGGCGGTTGCCGCAGAGCGATTCGGTATTGGCGGATTCATTGAAGGTGTGATGCAGAATGCAAAGTTCTACGGTGATGACGATTCCGTGCAGGAGTTCGCCAATAGGCTTAAATCAATGGTGAAGGACGGAATGGTTGTAAGACCGCAAGACCAAGAAGTGAAGTTTAACACTTACAATGGTGTTGTGGACGGAAGGCTTTACGAGTCCCTTATCAAACTCTGCAATAAGGAAATCGCAAAGGTGTATCTCGGTCATTACCTTCAACTTGAATCTGAAAAGGGAGCGGACGCAACGGCAGAGGCAATTTCGCTCGGAAACAAGATGATTATTGAGACGCAGACGGAAACCATTCGGAACTTTTGGGAACAGCACCGAGACCAATTTTTCAGGGAAAACTATACCACTTCGCAGGAAGAGTTTGACAGGCTTAAACGAGACCTTCCGAAACTGATGTTACACCCCTCTGACCACACGAACATTCATCTTGCGCAGAGAGATGCATACCTTGTGCGGATTGGCTTTAAGCCGAACAAGCCTTACATCAACAAAAATTACAACATTCCGCTTGACGACTTTGAACTCATTGATATTGAAAACGACCCACATAAAGAGGCGAATTCAATACCAGGAATTGACAACAACGCAAAATGAATCTTAAATGATTCATAAAGATTTCAAAAACCCTTAAAAAGCCGTTACTGTATGAGACAGGCGCAACCCGCACTTGAGGGCTTTGCCCATCCACAAGGGCAGGGGGTCGGCGGGACGCCAGGTGCCACACGGGGCAAAGCCCTTTGGGTGCGGGTTGCGTTACCTTTCGTAATTACCAAAAGTAATGCGTTACGGAAAGTAATGTTACGGAAGGTAATGTGTTACGGAAAGTAATTACGGAAGGTAATGTCGTTACAAAATGTAATTACTTTTAGTGATTACTTTTAGTGATGTTACTTAAAGTGATTACGAGAAGTAATTACAAAATGTAGTGTTAGGTAGTAAAGTAATTACTTTTGGTAGTGTTAGGTAACAGAAAGTAATGCGTTACAATAGGTAATGTTACAGAAAGTAATTGTTTGCGCAATAACAGAAGTTAGAGCATTACCTTTTTTCCATTTCCGTTTCCGAATTTGAAGCGAAAAGCAAAGTAAAAGACGAAGGGAAAAAGGCAAAGACAAAAGGCAAAGACAAAAGGCGAAAGGCAAAGACGAAAGGCGAAAGGCAAAAGCGAGAGGCAAAAGCGAGAGGCAAAGGCGAAGGCAAAAGGCGAAGGCGAAAAACAAAAGACAGAAGGCGAAAGCAGAAGGCAAAGAACAAAAGGCGAAGGGCAAGGGTAAAGGGTAAAGGGCAAAGGGTGAAGGGAAAGAGTAAAGACAGGGCAGGCATTCAGTTTCCGTTCCGTTCGCAATAACAGAAAATCGGAGGGCAATAAAAACGCGCGTTAGTGAGAGATAACGCGCGTTTGTGATTTAGAACAAGCGGAGCTGCTCGCTTTTTGGTAGAGGCACAGGCGCAGGCGCAGCAGGCGCAGGCGCAGGTTTCGGCGCAGGCGCGGGCGTAGCGGGCGCAGGCGCAGGCGCAGACTTACGCGAGGCACGCGGCGAAAGCGGTTTGCGCCCCCGTTTCGCGAGGAAGCGGTTGAACTTTCGATCGGTGTAGCTTTCCAACGCCCGTGCGTGCATACACGCGAGCGCGTGGGCGATTGCTTCATCTTCCTGACTTTCAACCACGAACGCCGCCTTTGCGGGATAGCGTTCGAGGCTTTGAGACATAAAAACGTCGTAAGCCCAAACGCTATCGAACAACGCAACCAAATAAGGAATTTGGTCACGTTGATCAGCACTTGACCGCAGACGCGCGTCGAGGCTAATGTTATGCTTTTGAAGCTTACGAACAAGTTCGGGCTTGAGATTGAAACGGCGCACCTTTTCCGATTCCGCGACCGCGTCCGGATTCGGAAGCGCGGCGATTTTCTTGACCGCAGACGCTAAACGCGCACGGTCAGCATCGAGCGCGGCTTTCGCGCGTTCCATTTCGTTTTTAAGCTCTTTAATATCAAGCAAGAGTTGAAAGTCAAATTCACCACTGTCGAGATTCTCGACAGCAGCTCGATACTCGAGACGCGCGTCGACATATTCGCGCTCGATTCGCCCGTTTACCTGCTCGATATCTTGATATCGAACAGGAATTTCATCGCTCTGCTCGATATCGCTACGCTCTTCATCGAGAGCGTTCTCGACGGCTTCAGTGCCGCCGTAGAGATAGGCGTACATTTCGCTATCCAACCCCTCAAAACCAAGCAAGTACTCGGTTTCAAGAGCCAAAGATTTAACAGGCACAGGTGCAGGCTCATTTGAAAGCGCGATTTCGCAGGCTTCGACATGCGCGTCGAGGATAGCGAGGACAGCGTCCTCGATAGTAGCGCATTCGCGCACCTTTTCGGCGTAGATTTCACGCTGTAACGCGCGAAATTCAGCCGTTGAAAGAGGATTGTTTTTCATCGTTAAAACGGTTTAGGTTGCGGCGGCGTGATTGCCAACCGCGCTACAAATATAATAAATTTAATTTAATTTGTCAAGTTTTTTATATTTTTTTTATTAAAAAAGTTTGTATATTGTTTGAAATTGTCGTATATTGAGCAAAACGGCAGAAAGCTTCACCGCCGCGGAGTGTGAAGCGCAAAGCAACAACAATGAAAATTTACACAGTTGGGCATTCCAACCATTCAGCGCAGTATTTCATAGAAATGCTGAAAACGCACCAAGTCGACTGCATAGTCGATGTACGTAGCGTGCCTTACAGCAGATTTCAGCATTTCAACAAAGAAGAGATAAGCGCATCACTAAAAAAAGAAAACATTTTGTATTTGCCGTTTGCCGACGAATTCGGCGCACGGCGTAAAGAAAGAGCCTTGCTGGACGAGCAAGGCAAAGTAGATTTTGAAAAGGTGCGAAGCTCTGCACCTTTTCAACGCGGAATTGAGCGATTGACAAACGGAGCCGCGAAGGGCTTCACCATTGCGCTCATGTGTGCCGAATCCGAGCCGATGCAATGCCATCGTTTCGGAATGATAGTACCAGCGTTGAGAAGTGAGTTTGAAATTCTTCACATCTTGAAAGACAAGCGTGTAAAACAAAACACCGAGCTCGAAAAAGATCTCGTAAAAAAGTATAAAACCGACATAGCAACAGCCTACAAGTTGCTAAATAAAGAGATAGCCTATACGCCATAAAAAATAAAAATAAAGCCTGCAATATAGCAGGCTTTTTTTTTATTGCCATTTTGAAAGCAATAACAGAAATAAGCACCACCGCAAGAATCAATGTTGTAACATTTATTGTTGTAACATCTATTTTGTGCCAATAATCCGTGTTGTATCGTAGTCAAAAGCGAAACAAACACCACACCCCCAAGCACCATCAATAAAACCAGCACACCAAGCAAACCACAACCAACACCAGAGCAAAAACCCACCAAAGCACAGCACAGCGCAAGCCCAGCACCCGCAAAGTTCAGCACCCCAAACCAGTCGCAGACCATCACAGCACACCACACACAGCACCAGCACCACAACCAGCACCAGCCCGCAGAATTCAGCACCCCAAACCAGTCGCAGACCATCACAGCACACCACACACAGCACCAGCACCACAACCAGCACCAGCCCGCAGAATTCAGCACCCTTACCAGCCCATAACAACACCCAACCCGAAGACCATCACCAAACACTCATATCACCAACCCGCAGACATCACCAAACCCAAAAACCATCACAAACAAACACAGCACCAAACCGAAGCGAAACCTGCAACAACCATCACCACAGCCAGCACCAACACCACACACAACACCCAAAACCGACAAAACCACATCGCAAACGCCAAAATACACCGCGCCTAACCCCTAAAATTCCGTTTTTTGGCCTCACCGACACTGTATTGCGCCCGTTCCAAACCCCTAAAATTCCGTTTTTGGCTTCGCCCGCAGTCTGTCGCACCCGTTCGTCTCTGCCCGCTATGTCCGTCTGTCGCACCCGTCCGTTTATCACCCCCGACGCGGGCGAAGCCACGCTATACGCGCCTTACGGTTCGGCTCGCTTCGCTTCGCTCGAACTCCTGTCTATAAAAGACCCAAACCGACCCTCGCAAACACCTCCAAAATTCCGTTTTTGGCTTCGCCCGTAATCCGTCGCACAGAGTCAACTTGCCTTCGCCATTCCATTTTTGGCACAGCGGTAACTTGCCTTGCTCGATACGGGCGAAGCCTCGCAGTGCAACATTTGTCGCATAAGAGAAACAGTCGTGGCTAATCCACCGCCTCCATCGTCGGCATTGCCTTCGCTCTGTCACATACCGTCCGTCTCTGCCAATTATCAAATATCCGTCTTGTTCAGAAGGCAATGCCGACGCCCGCCCGCCCAAACATCGACGGCATTGTCCTTGCTTTGTCGCACACCGACCGCATCTGCATACGATTCCGTTTATCACAAACCGTCCGTATGTGCCTCTCGATGCGGACAAAGCCGTCGCGCTATACGCGATTGACGGTTCGGTTCGCTTCGCTTCACTCGAACCTCTGTCTAAAAGACCCGCCGACCTTCGCTCACAACTTCATGTAAGGCACGACACACCTTCTCCGCCCCGCCGACAACGCACACGAGCAAATGTGTAGCGTGCGCCCATCTCCACCGCCGACATTCAACTCAATATGTTTATCCCGCCGACCAAAACTCACTCCGCCGACCAATCCACAATACACAATCCGCAATCCAAAATCTTATGCCCCGCCGACCCAAAATATCACTCCAAAAAATTCCGTTTTTGGCTTCGCCCGAATGGGCGAAGCCGCCGCCGACCCAAATTGAAATCCCCAGACCAGAATCACACAAACACCGACAAGAAAGTTTCCCCCGCCGACAAATCCGCAATCCCAAATCCACACTCACCAATCCCCATCTCCGCCTCTCTTTTACAAATACTTGCAAGGAAACGAATAAAAGTCTATGTAATTTGTGAACGGTATGTATATCGCATATCGTAACTTTAATCTCATTTCAATTATGAACGTGTTAAGCATTTCAGGAAATCTCGGTCGCGACGCAGAAGTGCGACAATTTGAGGATAACTTCCTCATTAAATTCAGTATTGCACACAATTACCGTCAGGGAAATGAAGAAAAAACCCTGTGGGTAAACTGTGAGATGTGGCGGCAAGGCTCACAAGCCGCTGAAAAATCGGCATCCGTCCTCACAAAAGGGCGGAAAATCGGAGTTGTCGGTCAGTTGTTAGACGACAGCTACGAAAAAGATTCTCAAAGAATCAAGGCTGTTAAGGTGAAAGTAGACCGATTCTATTTGATGGACAGCCCAAATCAAAACGGGCAAACCGAGCAACGCGCCGAAACGCCCGCCAAACAAAAAACAGAAGCGGACTACATTCCCTTCTAACTGAAATCCCCCACCTCCTCCAACTCGCACGGGGATAGCGAGCATAAAAAAACCCCAATTTTCTTGGATTAACCGAAAATAATCCGAGATGCTCTTATTCCTATTCTTCGCGGTAGGGATTGTTCACTTCATTGAAATTCTCCGCTCCATATTCAAGAAGCTGAAATAATCCCTACCTTCCCCACCAAATATATCTCCCAAATCCACATTCCACATTCCCAAATCCGAAATAGAAAAGTTTATGTAAGAAGTGAACGATATGCAATCTCGCATATCGTAATCTTAAATCTTCACAGACATGAAAACAATCGCTATTATCGTTTCTATTGTCTTTTACTGCTACGGTGCAGTACACGGGAAAGTATTCGTGTTCTCGCCTCGTGTGAGATACGAGAGCATCATCAAATTCTAATTGCACCAATGTGGGATTGCTTGATACAAAAAAAGTTTATGTATCAAGTGAACGGTATGTAATTTCACATACCGTAACTTAAATCTTAATCAACCATGTTAAAATTCAAAGGTCAATACATCGCTGAATCTGAAAGCGATAAAGAAATTGCTTGCCTAAGCGTAAGAGAACACGTCCCTGATAATGAAAAATACGTAGTCTACTTAAAGAGCATAGTAGACTATATGTCAGCAGACCAAATTCGATCTTACATTCAAGCCACAGAACAACTTCAACCATCAAGCATTGTGCAAGCGCAAATGAAAGAATCTCTCATAAAGCAGTTGAAGCAAAAACTCCACAACTGCTTAATGGCTACGGATTTGAGTTACCGCTACGAGTTTGAAGCCTCGCAACTGAAAAGAGAAATTGATATTCTTCAACAGCAACTTACTGAAGAGCGCAAAAAGCGTTGGGAGATTGAAAACGAATTGTTTGAGCTCAAAAATTCTCAACAGCAGGAATCCGAATCCAAAGAGGAAACCGAATGCCAAGACTAATTCTCATACGCCTCGTGCGCAAGCGCGAGGCGTTTTTTTTTTATTTCCCCGCACAAAAGCCAAAAACCCAAAATTCCGTTTTTGGCTTCCAATCCACAATCCGCAATCCAAAACCCGAAATCAGAAAAAGTATATGTAATTTGTGAACGGTATGTAATTTCGCATACCGTAACTTAAATCTTAATCAACCATGAAAATCATTCTGTCCTTTGAAGAAGAATACGCTCCCGATATGGGAGCATTGTTGGTGAAGTTCGGGAAAGAAGTCCCGATGGAAATTGAAATACAAGGAAAAACTGACGAGGTGTTAGACCTCGCAGATTTCTTAGAAAATCACGATATTAGAGTGCTAGACGCTCTAATATGCAACGAATATGACAATCTCCCTTTCTAACCCTTGCCCACACTGATTTTTCAGTGTGGGCTTTTTTATTTTCCTAACCCCCCAAAAAAAGTCTTTGTAATTTGTAAACGGTATGCAATCTCGCACACCGTAACTATTAAACTTAAATCAAAAATGATTCAATTCACAATTGAAGTAAACGAAAAAAATGCCAACAAATTGGCAAACTACATCATAAACGAAAAAGATAATTTCAAAGTGTTGCTTGACGGCGACACAGACAAAACATTCCAGTTATACCAATACCTAAAAAGAAGTAATGTAAATGTATATTTACACCCAGATACACCTCTCCTAAAAAATCTCCCGTTCTAAATCATCACCCGCACTGAAAAGTCAGTGTGGGTTTTTTATTTTCCCCTAAAAAAGTCAAAAGCGAAGATTCCGTTTTTGGCTTCCGATTCCATCTGTCACATACCCAACACTTTCAGAAAAGTATATGTGGCAGGTGAACGGTATGTGATTTTACATGCCGTAACTTAATTTTTAATTATTATGGAAATAAAAAAAATATTTTATGCCGAAAACAACGGCAAAGTATTTAGAATATACGAAAAAGAAAACAAATATGACGCTGTCGTAGATGACAGCGAAAAAAATGCTGATATGACTGATATGATAATAAATGCGGAGGACGCTGATATGTTTATAGAAATAAAGTGTAGATATAATGTAAGCTATGAAGAAGCGTTCAGCTTCTTCGTAGAAAACGGACTGAAATTGTAAATTTAAGCACGCCTCGTGCGCAAGCGCGAGGCGTTTTTTTTCTCCCACAAAAAAGCCAAAATTTCCGTTTTTGCCTCCCAATCCCCAATCCCAAATCACCAATCCCCAATCCCAAATCCACAATCCGCACTCCGAAATAAAAAAAAGCTTGTGTAATTTATGAACGGTATGCAATCTCGCATATCGTAACTTAAATCTTCTCAACAATGAAAAAGACAGTTGAGTATTACATGAGGCTCAATTACCCGATTGAAATTTCCCGATTGAGCCAAGAAGACGGTGGCGGATACCACGTCTGCATTCCACAATTAGGGCGATATGGATTCCAAGCAGACGGAGAAACCCTTGACGAAGCCTTGAAAGAATTAGAAGTTTCAAAGCGATTGATGTTTGTAGAACTCCTCAAACAAGGTGTTGAAATCCCTACACCATACGATAACGACGAAGAATATGACGAGTGGGCGGACGCATATCCGCCCACAGGTGCGGTAGATTTCAGAGAAATACCGTTAAACGAACTCCCGTTCTAATCACCAGCCCACACTGAAAATCCAGTGTGGGCTTTTTTATTCCCCGTGAAGCAATAAAAAAACTAATCGGCTCGCTTCGCTTCGCCGTAAAAACTGTCGGCTCGCTTCGCTTCGCCGTAAAAACTGTCGGCTCGCTTCGCTTCGCCGTAAAAACTGTCGGCTCGCTTCG
>Ga0272446_1000630_pt1 | contig 54055 bp, 49 predicted proteins | sample YNPCB0061_FD_194587 | JGI IMG/M metagenome (GOLD analysis project Ga0272446, IMG submission 194587) | Hot spring microbial mat communities from Yellowstone National Park, WY, United States - YNP-CB-006-1 | ecosystem: Environmental > Aquatic > Thermal springs > Hot (42-90C) > Sediment | place... | reverse complement strand
GGTGCAGTGATGGTATGATGTGGTTGCGTAAGTGATAGTTGCACCGGTTGAAACCGGTGCTACGTCGCTGGTTTTGGTGCAGTGATGGTATGATGTGGTTGCGTAAGTGATAGTTGCACCGGTTGAAACCGGTGCTACGTCGCTGGTTTTGGTGCAGTGATGGTATGATGTGGTTGCGTAAGTGATAGAGTTATTGGTAAGGATACAACACATGTGGCTCATTGTTGGCCTGGGCAATCCAGGTGAACGTTATGCACGAACCCGTCACAATGTTGGTTTTCGCAGTGTTGAAACACTGGCCGAGCGTCACAGCTTGACGTTTCGTCAGCAGCGGGCTAATAGTCAGCTTGCCGAAGGGATCATTCACGGGCAGCGGGTCGTTTTGGTAAAACCACAAACCTATATGAACCTTAGTGGGCAGGCGGTATCGGCGCTGCGCAACTGGTACAAAATTGATCCGGCGCACGAGTTGCTCGTTATCTACGATGATCTTGATCTGCCATTCGCCCGCATCCGCATCCGCGAGCGGGGCAGTGCCGGCACCCATAACGGCATGCGATCAATCGTTGCGCAATTAGGAACAACGGAGTTTCCGCGATTACGGGTTGGCATCGGCCAACCACCTGGGAAGATGGATGCAGCCGATTACGTGCTGAGCCGCTTTACACCGGAAGAAGAAGCAGTACTACCAGATGTCCTTGCCCGAGTAGCCGATGCAGTTGACGTGATCTTGCGCGAGGGCCTGATCACGGCGATGAATCGGTATAATCCCCTGCAGGAAATGGAGTAGGTCCCCTCACCTTCCCCCCCCGCCCCCCTTCCTCTCCCGCACTGCGGGAGAGGAAGGGGGGATGTTCTGCCCGGTAAGATTCTTCCGCTCTCACACAGGGAGAGTTACAGTGGAGGGGAAACCGTTCCTTATACACTCTCCCTTTTCTCTCTTTCCTTTTCGGTAGGGGTGGATCAGGCCCCATCCCGTTATCACGTGCCAATGCTGTGCGAGCGGTGGCTATGGTTTGAAAATGCGCAGGTATGTTTCACGGTAGAGCGCTTCGTCGGACAGAGGATCAGATGGATCGCCACCTGGTAGGGGCATCCCACCACTTACGTTTACCCAAACCTGTTGATGAGCATAGTCTTGCCATACACTGTTCTCGGTGGTAAGCAACGCTGCCAGCGAGCTAACCGGGGTTAGATGGCGTACCGGTGTACCAGGTGCTTGAATATCCCAGTACAATTCACGGGTAGTGAGGTACGCCTGAACAGGTATGCTGCTGCTGAACGGGACAGCAAGAATCAGGCGATCGGTGGACGAGTGCATATTGGAGAGCACGAGCATGACTTCCTGGGTCGGCAGAGGATAGCTCACCGAACTATCGCGAAACTCGATCCGGTAGCGACCATTCGGAACGGCGGCAAAATGGCGCATATGTGCCATGATACCGAAGGTGTTACGATTACCACTACTTCCGTCTTCGACCACCCACGTGGCAATTGGTTGCATAGTGTGATCGAGACGGGTGATGGTCAACGGCATTTGTGGCTTGTAGCGGTCACTGCCATCAATGCGAAAACCTGCGACACCGTAGTACGGGCCAGCACAACTCCGGGCATGAGTTTCACCGTCAATCGGCGTACAGGTCTGGCCATTGGTCAGGAACGGCAGGTCGTACACCCAATAGTTTCCTGGCGGCCCCCAATATCCATGTGGATCCCACAAGGCGCCTGCCAGCGCAGCATTCCCAACCGGCGTATTAATGTTCGGCGATATGACCCTTCTGCCAGGATGGCTGTTAATCAACAGGTTATTGGGGTTGCGGATTAACCCGCGATCAACGGGACGAGTGTAATAGTCGTTGGTAGCAAAAGCACCACTGGCCCGATCTAGGCGATTGTGCAGCGGAAAGTTGACGATCACGTTGTTGAAAATATCGAAGGTGCTGTGATAGCTGGCGACGGCTGTATTCGGCTGATCTGATATTGGTGGTAACGTACTGTTGTTCAGGCTAACCCCAACGATCAGCGAATCGACGATGCGACCGTTATCACCGGCACCGGCAAAGAACATTCCGACGTTGTCGGCAGATACAAAACGCACATAATCAGGCCAGGATGTACGATTCCATAACCCGTTATCGCGATTCTTATACGTGGTAATGTCGCTGAAGGTAAAACGCACCCGATTAGCGTTATAGCGATCAGGACCTCCATCAACGGTCGGTATGTATTTACTCTCGCGCGTATTCCCTGCATCATCGAAGGGGGCAAAGTCGAGGTTGATGCCCGGTTTGTTGTTCGAGTGCGCAACATTGTGACTGAACACCCCCAACGGCATGTTGCTCGGACGGAGCGGAACAAGTTTATTCAGGCCGAGTGGCCGTTCGGGGAAAGCCAGCCAGAACCCGTTACCGGCTGTATCAGCGGCTACATTCCCGCGCACAATATTGTCGGGGTTGGTCAACCAAAAACCTGACGGACCGCGCCGGAAGGCTTCACGATCACTCGGTAAGATGGGTTGAGGTGGTTGGCGTACCTTCAAGACCAGATTGTTTTCGATCACGTTCCGACGCTCGACAGCGTCTTCGATAAAAATCGCGTGACCGGCAATGTCATAACAGATGTTGTTGCGAATGGTAGTACCATTCGTGCCATGGATCGTGATGCAGCGGTTAGCCGAGTTCCAAATGCTTGAGTTGGTGATACGTTGCTGGGTAGCGTCGCCGATCAGACTGCCGTCAGCCGCATACGACAGTATATGAAAGTGGATCGGATAGCGACCAAGACGACTACCCTGACCGACTCGTCGTAGCTCGACGCCATCGAGGCGTAAGACACCTGTCCCCATGACCATAATCTGGGCGCCAAAGCGGTTAGTTCGCCAGCGTTCATCATCGGCGCCCTGAATCACGATCTGTCGCGAGAGCAGACCTACTTCGGCACGCTCATCGATTACTAGCGGCGTTACTTCTGTGGTTGGCGTTAATGTCAGACCGGTCGTACTAACATACTGCAATCGCCCCCAACGTGCGGTTTGAAGCGGTGTCTTGAGCGTAAGCTCTGTCCCTTCTGCCTGATGTATAGTATGACGTTCAGTTTCTGACACACCATAGAAATCTGTTGGCGCAATGACAATCTCGGCATTCGACGGCCAGTTCACCGGTTCGTCGAGAGTAAGGGTTGTGGCACCGGCAGCCGCATGATCATTCAATTTAGTCCATACACGGTTCGGGATTGCGCCATAGGCCTCGAAGGAACCACCCATTAGCAAGATACCTCGGGTTCCCATCTTCATAACGTCTTCGTTGAGATCATCGGCATTCAGGGTAATCGTCGCCCGCTGGGTAAACGGCTCTGTCGGAGTGCCAATGCGTAGACGACCCTGACCGTGCAGCATGATCCAGCCAACAGTCAGGTCAAGGTCACGCCGATCAAAGATCAGTTCACCTTCGATCAGCAAACTCTTGAGGGGTGGCGGGCTAACATCAAGCAAAACGACTTTACCCGCCGGAATGGTGACGGCATCGCCAGCCTGGGGCAGCCGACCACTCCAGGTTGCCGGTTGTGACCAGCGTTCAACAGTTTTGTTCATTACAAGCGGGACGAAGACTGGGTAGCCTGATTGAACAGTTATGGAGCCACGCATTGTTGGATCGATATCACAGATGAAAGCCGTCTGACCAGGCACGGTAAAGATGTGTGTTGTGCTCTCACCCGGTGCGATCAATGGGGTCTGCCAGCTCCCATCGATGGCCCGCAGGCGATGGAAGGTACCGGGGTCGGGATTAATAAATTGGATGGCACCATTGGCTGTCGTGTATAGTTCGTAGTGCTGACCGGTAGCCAGCGTTACCTGGGTTTGTGGCTGTGCCGGAGCAGCCAGTAATCCAATCAGTGGCGTGAAAATGATACCACATACCAACACTAATAAGCTGGTCAGTATCCGTGGTCGAATGATGTGCGCAAAGGGCATGATTGACAGATTCCTTTCTAGACGGTGTAGATAGAACGGGAGCGTGATCAGTAGCTGTTATCTGCATTCTCTTCACGCATGTCCAAACCATTCTTCATCCCAGAATGCCACCGTTTTAGCGCATTGAAACAAAAATGACTGCAACCGAACATCGAGTTCGGTCTTGGTGAACGACACTGTTACCTTACAGCCGTATCTCGTGTGATTTTTGCGCTACAATTTCACCTTATCCTGATTTGATGAGCAAAAACAATAGTACCTTTTGCCTGTATGATGGTCAGTCGTAGTACCAGCTTGCGGTGTGAGGAGGTTGCACAAGGACAGTACTGTACGGGGGAATCTAAATACGCGCTGCAGGGCACGCCTGATCGTCCTCACCTTCCCCCCCCCGCCCCCCTTCCTCTTCCGCACTGCGGGAGAGGAAGGGGGGGATTATGCCGCCCGCACCTTCCCCCTTGCCCCGTCCCCTCCCGCAGGGGGAGCGGAAGAGGGGGGATGGGAGCGGAGCAGTGGCAACTCTGCGCCTGCGTCTTACAACGATGCCGAGACCACAATCACCCCTCTCCCGCACTGCGGGAGAGGAAGGGGGGGATTATGCCGCCCGCACCTTCCCCCTTGCCCCGTCCCCTCCCGCAGGGGGAGCGGAAGAGGGGGGATGGGAGCGGAGCAGCGGCAACTCTGCGCCTGCGTCTTACAACGATGCCGAGACCACAATCACCCCTCTCCCGCACTGCGGGAGAGGGGCTGGGGGTGAGGGCCGCCCGCACCTTCCCCCTTGCCCCGTCCCCTCCCGCAGGGGGAGCGGAAGAGGGGGGATGGGAGCGGAGCAGCGGCAACTCTGCGCCTGCGTCTTACAACGATGCCGCGACCACAATCACCCCTCTCCCGCAGCGCGGGAGAGGGGCCGGGGGTGAGGGCCGCCCGCACCTTCCCCCTTGCCCCGTCTCCTCACACATTGGGAGCGGAAGAGGGGGGATGGGAGCGGAGCAGCGGCAACTCTGCGCCTGCGTCTTACAACGATGCCGAGACCACCATCACCCCTCTCCCGCAGCGCGGGAGAGGGGCCGGGGGTGAGGGCCGCCGCAGTGCGGGAGAGGGGCCGGGGGTGAGGGCCGCCGCAGCGCGGGAGAGGGGCTGGGGGTGAGGGCCGCCGCAGCTCACTCCTAAAATTCTCCGGCACTGTTAGCCCCTACCTGATAGTGATGCCAGCGTGCCCTAATCTTGATACGCAACCCATAGGTTCGCAGCCCGACACTGCTGTTTAGGGTCCTACGGTTCTACGCGAGTGGATACGGTTGAGATAGATATGAATGGATGTTACCCTCCTTTCCTGGCTGGATCAGGGATACAATACGATTGAAGTTACGCGAGAGTTGAATGGAGACACGGCATGAATATCGCACGTCACGCGGTGATTCTGGTGGCCGGTGCGTCAACGCGCACCCGTCCGCTGACCGTTCAGCGCCCGAAACCGCTGATCCCGTTGTTAGGGCGGCCATTGCTGGCGCACATTCTTGATGAGCTGGTAGGGCTGGTGGATCGGGTGACACTAGTCGTAGGGTATCGGGCCGATCAGATTGTGGCAACGTTTGGTCCTGTGTATCGGGGGATGGCAATCCGGTATGCTTACCAAACGACGATTAACGGTACGGCGGGAGCACTGATGGCGGCAACACCTCTCGATGAGCCATTTGTGTTGCTCTACGGCGACAATCTGGTTTCCCGAGCAGATATAGAAGGGGTGCGGCAGATGCGCTACGGCGTGGCCGGTCTGCGGGTCAGTGACCCTCGGTCATTTGGCATTCTTGAGCTGGTCGATGGGCAGGTACAGCGAATTATCGAAAAACCGGCGTACCCACCACCTGATGCGTTGGCGAATGCCGGAATTTATCATTTCGATAGTGAAGTAGTGCCGTTGTTGCATCAGATTACACCTTCCCCACGCGGTGAATTGGAATTGACCGATCTGATCGGTCTGCTGGCCACCCGGCATCCGGTAGGATGTCATGTCTGCACCGGTCACTGGATTCCAGTGGGAACCCCATGGGAAGCACTGGTAGCAGCTCGCTTTTTGTTAGCCCAACAAGCCCAGCATCAATTGCAGCCACAGATAGCGCCGGGGGCGACCGTTGACCCGCAGGCCGAACTCGAAGGGTCAGTGGTCATTGGTGAAGGGGCGCGCATTGAGGGTCAGGTGCGGATTGTCGGCCCGGTGTGGATCGGGCCACGCGCAGAGATCAGGTCGGGCGCATTGGTGATAGCATCGGTGATCGAGACCGGGGCAACGATTGAGAGCGAGGCGATGGTTGGCGGTTCAGTCATTGGCCCGGCGGCGATTGTGGGGGCCGGTGCTACGATCAGTCACTCGTGGCTGGATGAAGGAGTGCAGATCGGGCCGCAAACGGTTATTGAAGCAGCAGCGTTTTCCGATCCACAACCGACAGCAGTAGTGAACGGTCTGCTCTCCCATGCCGATTTGGTCAATCGTGGGGCAGTTGTGGCGGCCGGTCTTACGATTGCGCCTGCAAGTAGGGTTGCTGCGGGGAGTGTACTTATGTGACTACTGGCAGTTTCGCCAGCGACGGATACGTTTGCCAATCGTTTCCCCTGCGTGTCTGACAAGGCGAGCCAGCGGCCCGCGCATTCAGGGACGGTGACAAGGCGGGTCAACGACCCGCCCACCCACGAAAGACATCCTTATCACGCTCCCACTCTACCCAAACTAGCGCAGATTACTCGGTCGCTCACCCAGGGTAACTGACACCTTCTGCTCTTGACCATCACGAAGGATGGTTAGTTCAACTGTATCACCAGGACGGTACTGCAACAACAGTTGACGCAGCGAGACATTGCCGTCGAGTCGTTGATCATTGACTGCAACGATGATGTCACCTTCTCGTAGACCGGCTTTGGCGGCGGCAGTATTGGGCAACACAGCCGACTGACCGTTAACACCAGCACCGATGAACGCACCATTTTGTACCGGCAGATTATACTCGGCGGCTACTTCGCCATCAATCATGAGATAGGTAATACCGAGGAACGGATAGCGCACCTGGCCGGTACGGATGATCTGATCAGCGACATTAGCGAAGATGCTGCTCGGTACGGCAAAGCCCAGCCCTTCAACCGGCGTCATTGTGCCAAAGCCTACGTCGTTACGTACCACTAAGGTATTGATACCGACCACTTCCCCTTTCAGATTGATGAGCGGCCCACCGCTGTTACCACTGTTGATGGCCGCGTCGGTCTGGATCAGTCCTTCCATCCCACTACCCGGTACCGAGCGGTTGAGCGCACTTACTACACCAGCGGTTACCGTATTGCGAAAGTTGCCGAGCGGGCTACCGATCGCCAGTACTGTTTCACCCGGTTGCAAAGCCGATGAGTCACCAATGACAGCCACACCAGGCACCTCGCCGTTTACTTTGAGCACGGCAATATCGTTGAGCGAGTCGGTACCGACCAACTCTGCCTGGCGACGAGTGCCGTCGGCAAAGAGCACGAAATAGCGATTACCGTCGCTAACGACGTGATTGTTGGTGAGGATATAGCCATCTTCGCTGATAATGACGCCGCTGCCACTTCCGCGACCGGTACGACCTTCGACCGTTATCGTCACGACTGCGGGGGCAACGCGCTTTACCGCCGCGACCATAGCATCAGAGATGTTGACAACAACGGCTTCATTGACTGTTGACGACGATGGTGGAGTTTGAGTAACGGTATTGACGGGTCGTGTATCGATGGCAGACACCTTAGCTGTTACCTGCGCCAGTGTCTGCTGCGAGACCAGAAACCCTACCAGACCACCGGCAGCGGCGCCACCGGCAACACCGATAAAGATGCCTAACAAGAAGGTAAAAATCAACGCTAGACGATTCCCGTTCATAGCCAGACCTCCCAAATGAGCCAGACGATCATGAACTCGCCTGTTTGCTAAGCATATCATCACGCAGTTATTTTAAAATTCGGTTAGAAGGGCGTAAGAAGTTGATGAGATGATGCGTAGCGGGTGAGCTATACAGCAGGATCAAACCACTGTCGGCCTTTCTCAGCATTGGATAAGAGTGTTGGCTTGAACCCTCAGCGAGGTGCTGAACACCGTCTTGCTACATTTGATGCCCCTTTCGCTCATCCGTTGGAGAAGGGGCATCGAGGAAATGGTACGTCTACCAGCCACACTTTTTCAGATACTCGATCAGAAAGATCATTGCGGCAACTTCAGCAAATCGCGCAGTGCCGGTTCTAAGGTTGGGAAACGAAACTGGTAACCGAGTTCTAGGGCCTTTCGAGGAATGGCGTTTTGGCCGTACACCACCAGATCGGCCATTTCACCGAGGGCAATGCGCAAACTAAACTCAGGGACCGGTAACCACGACGGCGAGCCGAGCACTTTGCCGAGAATAGCGGCAAACTCACGATTGGGGAGTGCGCCTGGCGCAACCGCATTGAGCGGTCCGCGTACCCGTTCATCTTCGAGGGCAAAACGGATCAGGCCAACTTCATCGGCAGGATGAATCCAGGGATAGACCTGGGTACCAGGAAGGATGGGGCCGCCGGTCATGAGCTTAAAGGGCAGCATAATTTGCGGTAACGCGCCCGATTCGGGATCGAGTAACAGGCCGGTACGCAACTGCACAGTACGAACCCCAAACGACTCGGCCCGTGCCGCTTCTGCTTCCCAGGCCACACAAACCTGCGCCAGAAAGTCATGACCTGGCGGTGCCGATTCGTCGAGTGGAGTGCTATCGCGATAGGGGCCGTAGTACCCGACTGCCGATGCACAAATGAAGACGTTGGGACGTTGGGAAGCAGCCGCGATGGCGTTCACAATGCCACGGGTGCCGATTACCCGACTATTGCGGATTTCCGCTTTGTATTCAGGTGTCCAACGCTTACCGAGCAAGCCGGTTGAAATAGGTGCACCGGCCAGATGGATAACACCCCAGGCGCCATCGATAGCCGTCATCCAGGCGCCCTGTTCAGAGGGCTGCCAGGCCACGTAGTCAGCCGCGCCGGGCAGGGTATCTCGTGCTCGTGATGGATTACGACTAAAGATGACCAGGGCGTATTCGTTCTGTAATTCGGCAACCAGCTTACGCCCGATCAGGCCAGTCGCGCCGGTGATGATAATGCGTTTTGTGCTCATAGAGTTACTTCATCAGCGCAACGGCAGGAGCTGGCAGCAGGTCGCGAACCCGCCCCTACCGCTGTGCGAACAGACCTCTCTGTAGCGGTAACAGCTCTGTACCGCGTTCTACATTCAATGTGAATGGCTACAGTAGCATCGTACACGCTCTTGTTGGCCCTGTCAATGATTTGGTAGACCAGCTTTGCACTAGGTGAGTTTAGCGTTTCAGACTGCGTAAGAGAGTAGCCATCTCGATAGCTGCGGTAGCCGCTTCAAACCCTTTATTGCCAGCCTTCGTACCGGCACGTTCAATCGCTTGCTCGATATTTTCGGTTGTGATTACACCAAAGATACATGGAACACCGGTTTGGAGACTCACTTGGGCGATACCACTACTGACGGCACCGGCGACGTGTTCGTAGTGGCTGGTTGCACCACGTATCACTGCGCCCAACGCAATGATGGCATCGTAACGACCACGCTCGGCTAATCGCCGACACACCAGTGGTATTTCAAACGATCCCGGTACCCAGGCAATATCAATATACTCTTCGGCTACACCATGCCGACGGAGCGCATCACGGGCGCCGTCAAGAAGACGATTGGTGATCAGTTCGTTCCAACGACTGACAACAATCGCGATCCGTAAGCCATTTCCTACCAGCATACCTTCATAAATGGTCATAGAGATGCTCCAGTTGGTGACCCATGCGATTCCGTTTGGTAAGCAAATACGCTGCGTTGTGTGGATTGGCCGTTACGTAGATTGGAACTGGCGTAACTACGAAGCCAAATTCACGTAATGCGGCAACTTTCTGTGGATTGTTCGTGAGCAGATGAACGTGGTGCAGACCAAGATCGGCAAGAATCTGTGCTCCGACTGTATAATCACGGAGATCGGCAGGAAAACCGAGCCGTTCATTTGCCTCTACCGTATCCAAACCCTGTTCCTGAAGCGCATACGCTCGTAGTTTATGATGTAATCCGATCCCGCGACCCTCTTGCCGCAAATACACCACTACCCCGCATCCGACAGCCGCAATCTGCTGTAGAGCAACGTCGAGTTGCTCACCACAGTCGCAACGGAGACTACCAAATACATCGCCGGTTAGACATTCCGAATGCAAACGTACCAAGACCGGTTGATCGGCTGTGGGTTTTCCCATCACCAGCGCAACGGCTTCGTAAGGTGTATAGCGAGCGGTGTACGACACGATCTGAAAGGCGCCATAGGGGGTAGGCAGGTGCGCTTCAGCCATGCGTTCTATCAGGCGCTCGTGTCGCTTGCGGTACGCGACAATCTGTGCCACACTGATAATCTTCAGGCCATGACGGGCAGCGAAACGAACGAGATCGGGGCCGCGCGCCATTGTACCGTCGTCGTTCATGATCTCGCAGATAACGCCAGCCGGACGCAAACCGGCCAGCCGTGCTAAATCGACAGCCGCTTCAGTTTGCCCACGTCGCTCGAGGACGCCGTTGGGCGCTGCACGGAGCGGAAAGACATGACCCGGTTGGACGAGATCTTCCGGCTTACTCGCCGGATCAACCGCCACCTGAATGGTATGCGCTCGATCAGCAGCCGAGATACCGGTTGTAACACCGCTCGCCGCTTCGATGGAAACGGTAAAGTTGGTACCAAACGGAGCCCGGTTGTGCTGTACCATCGGTGCTAATCCCAGCCGATCGGCAATTTCGCCGGCAAGTGCCAGACAGATCAGTCCACGACCTTCACGGGCCATAAATGCGATGGTCTCGGCAGTAACGTGTTGGGCAGCACAGGCCAGATCACCTTCATTTTCACGGTCGGTATCGTCAACGATGATGATCATTCGCCCGGCTGCGTAATCTTGTAACGCCTCTTCTACCGATGCAAACATTAGTGCGCCTCCCGCCGGTAAGCTTCTACCAACCGTTCCACATACTTCGCGATAATGTCCACCTCAATGTTCACTAGCGCCCCTACCTGCTGATGGCCCATAATGACTGCCGATTGGGTGTAAGCGACCAACGCAACCGTAAACGTATCACGCCCCATTTCGGCTACCGTCAGACTTACACCGTCAACCGCGATGTAACCCTTTTCGACGATGTACGGCAATAAACGGGCAGGTGGGCGAATTGTTACGCGCTTCGAGTCGCCTTCGGGAACGATCGCAACAATTTCGCCAATACCATCGACATGGCCCTGAACGTAATGCCCACCCATTCTGCCACCAAAGGCGAGTGCCCGTTCGAGGTTCACTGGATCACCGACTTTGAGCAGCCCTAAATTGGTGCGCCGCAACGTCTCTGGACTCAGCCCAACTGTGAAGCTGTGATTGGTCAGCGCAGTCACCGTCAGGCATGTACCGTTGACCGCAATACTGTCGCCAATGCGTGTCCCTTCGAGCACGGTATGGCAGTTCACGGTCAATTGATTCGCCTGATCCTGATCACCGACAATGTGAGCAACTGTTCCCATCTCTTCCACAATCCCGGTAAACATCAGCAACCTCCTCGATATTCCACCATGGCGCAGCGATTGACGAAGCAATCAGCAATACGTCCTGGTCGTACTGTTCAACGCGACGCAAACGGTAGGTATGAGCCAGAGCCATTCGTGGCACACCGGAACCTACCATCGGCGCCAGTGCCAGGGCATCATTGACGATTCGAGCACCAATGAAGGCCCAGATTTCATCAATCAAACCATCGGTGTGTAGCGCACCCAACAGCGTAGCACCGCCCTCAACTAACACGTGATTGTGACCCTGCTCGGCGAGGTAGCACAGCAACGGCTTGAGCGCGACACGTCCATTGGCATCAGATGGGCATTGCACAACCTTTGCCCCATGCTCTTGCACGGCGCTCATCCAGACCGGGTCGGGATTCGCCGTAGCAATCAGGGTCTGGCCAGGGAGGTCAGGGCTAAGGATCCGTGCCTCTAGTGGCGTGCGACCGCGACTATCCACGATCACCCGCAGCGGATGACGAGGCATTCGCCAGTGTTGATCAAGGCGGGTAGTCAATTGCGGATCATCTTTGATGACGGTACCGACTCCCACCATAATCACGTCAACCTGATCGCGTAGCCGATGCACCTGAGTACGAGCAGCGGAACCCGTGATCCAGCGACTATCGCCACCAGCAGTCGCAATCCGACCATCGAGCGTCATGGCATATTTGGCCGTGACGAGTGGCCGACCGGACTGTACTCGACAACGAAACGGCGCCAGTTGTTCGGCGACAACAGCGGCGCCGCTTGTAATCTGGTGTACCTCAATCCCGGCGTTCTGCAACACTGGTGTTGCACCAGCCCCCATACGCGGGTCGGGATCACGGGCAATGAAAAAGACACGCCGGATGCCAGCAGTAATGATGGCTTCCGTGCAAGGCGGTGTCCGCCCATGGAAGGTACATGGTTCAAGGGTCGTGTAGAGATCGGCCCCTTGTGCGCGGTGACCGGCAGCCGCCAATGCGACTCGTTCTGCATGCGGGCCGCCAGCGGGTTGGGTCGCTCCCACCCCCACCACCTGCCCGTCACGCACGACTACCGCCCCAACCGGTGGATTAGGGCTGGTGCGACCGACAACAGCCGCTGCTTGCTGCCAGGCAAGGGCAAAAAAGTGATCTGGTGTGAAGCACTGGTGATGATCATTCATCGCGACACCCCTCTTCATAACCTTCGGGGCATCGCGGGGAGGACGATGAAGCAGAGAATATCAACCAACCGGTGCTGCACCGGTACGGTTGTACAAACAGACAAGAGCAACGAGGATGCTCTTGCCGCTGCATATGCCATCGTGCCAGACCAACCGCAGACCTTCTCCCATCCGGACTATACCGTCGGCCCCGGAATCGCACCGAGTCCTGCCTTGCGGCTCGCGGGCTTGTGTGGGCACGCCACCATTACCGCCGATCAGGAATTTCACCTTGCCCCGAAGGTCTTCGGATTATGTCGCCGTAGCGACATGTATGAGTACCATACCGCGAAAATCGGATGGTGTCAATTCGATTTACGGCGGATGAAACCTGATAGATTACGGGCACAGCGGCACTGTGCCCCAACCGATCTTCTTCTGCAACAGGGTTCTCCGGATAGGCTCTTAAAGCAGTGGGGACGGTTTGGGAACCGCCTCTACTCCGACCTCTCCCCGCGTTCCCCGCTCACGTTTCCGCCAAACATACCCGCTCGTTACAGTCTGGCTACTGTTAATTGAGCAGCTATCACTTACATGCCTGCGCACGATGGTTTAGCTTTTTTCCAAAAGCCACTGAGGAAGCTATCTGATTTCAGCAACAGCATGAGCAATCTTCACATTGAATGGACAATAAGCTCGTTCCCGCCGGGCACTCGAGCAGTATTTTGGCAATTGCTCGTTACATTCGGCGTACCGGTGCTTGTGGTGGGTTTCTTTATTGCAATTATCACCACAGAAAATCGTTGGCTTGTTACGTTACAGGTGATGAGTATTGTGGCTGCTATTCTTGTGGTATTGCTCGTGCTGGCCGTCCTGATCTTGTGGCTGGTTGGCTATCAACAGCACTTTGTGCTCGACGGGCAAGGTGTTCGTGTTACTGCATGGGTGTACCAAAGCATTCTTTCGTGCGGCCCGATTCCTTCTTTTTATTGAGCGGACGACCCGGTGCAATGGGTTCAGCACTCCTTATGCGCACAGGTGATGCCATCGACTGGCAAGAAGTGCGGAAGGTGGAAGTCGAGCCGCGACAATATCTGCTGACGTTGCATCGTAAAAGCGGCTCCCCATTTCTGCTGTTCTGTCCCCCAGAACATTTCGCGACAGTGCGCGAGATTGTACAGGCGCAAACCGCTCTTCGTTGGTGAAGGTCAGAAGAACACTTGCTGGTATCGTACAACCTTAAATCGTTCTTCTGTCCGTACCCCGGTACTGCTAAAGAATGCGCTGCTCGCTACGCTCCGCCTATGCTACGCCCCAACCGCACTGTAACGGCGCACCCCGTTGTTCCAAAGCCAGTGCAATAACGCTCCCAGCACTACAATCCAACCGAGCTGATGAGCGAATCCCCAGATGATGGCTGTCTGATCAAGACGGCCAAGCAGTAATTCGAGGGGAAAAGCCAGCATCGCCCGAAAAGGCAACCAGTTCAGAACCGCCGTAACCGGCGCCGGTAACAGGTCGAGTGGTACGAGATATCCGCTGCAAAAGGCGTAGACGCCAAACCAAAAGTCTTGCAGTGCCAGCACCTGTGTCCACCAGAAACTGAGCACACCGATACAACACTGGTTCAGGAAGTAGACGGCGAAAGCCAGCCCAATCGCCAGTGGTAAAAGACTCCATCTGAGGAGATCGGGCTGCGGGATGGCTCCAGGAGCAATCAGACTGGCGATCAAGACGATAGGAGCCATCATCAGCAGGCGCAGTGGCTTGTCGGCCAACGCCATCGCCAGATAGCGCCACAGCGGATGCACTGGTCGCAGCAGGTGTGGCGATAGCTCGCCTAAGCGAATCTCGCGTTCCATATCCCAGATAATCCAGACCCCGGTGAGCTGTCGAATACAGAGGGCGCCAACGAAATAGGCAACAAAATCATCGCGAGCGTAACCGCCGATTGTGCCATCCCCCGCGAGAGTCCGCCAGATCGCTAGCATGATCAGTGGCAACATCCCGGTGGTTACCCAGATAAACAGTTGAGCACGATAGGCCAGCGCATCGATCCACGCTGCACGGAGCAAGACGACAAATTTAGCAGTCATATATTCTCCATAACGAAAATCTGTTCTTGTAGTATTATAAATGAGGATCGTTGAAACAACAGGTTTTGACATGCGTATTGCTTTTCTAGACTCATGGCTTCAGCAAGTGGCTGAAGGCAGCGGCACTGCTGCCGCTATCGGCGGTTTAGGACGCGCTCTGCGTATCCATGGCCATTACGTGGCTCGTATCTCGCCATTGGTGGCGTGGCCATCTAATCTGACGCTGCGGCGATTGCTGTTTAATCTCTATGTACCGGCACTCCTGCGTGCATTACCCTACGATTTAATTGTAGGGGTGGATATTGATGGTGTACTGGTGGCCCGTCGGGTAGCGACACCGTATATCTGTAGTATCAAGGGTGTGATCGCCGAGGAGCTACAGCACGAGCGTGGCCAGGTACGCCGTTTATTATGGTTGCTTTCGCGGCTTGAACGGATCAACGCCCGCCAGGCTCCAATCGTCATTACAACCAGTCACTATTGTCGGGTAAGTATTCAACGACACTACGGTGTACCGGCGGAACGGATACGTCTAGTGCCAGAGGGAATTGATCTGGCTTCGTGGCCCACACCACTCCCACGTCACGACGGACAGACGATTCTGTGTGTGGCTCGCCAGTATCCGCGTAAACACATCGCTGATCTGATTCAGGCCTTTGCCCGAATCCGTCCCCGTTTTCCCACTGCGCGCCTGGTGATTATCGGCGATGGTCCCGAACACATCAATCTCCGTACCCTGGCGAATCGACTCGGACTTGGGGCGAGCTGCCAGTTGCTCGGTGCGCTCCCCGACGATGCGGCAGTGAAAGAGTGGTACTACCGCGCCGACCTTTTCTGTCTGCCTAGTGTACAAGAGGGGTTCGGTATTGTGTTTCTCGAAGCCATGGCCGCCGGACTACCGATTGTCGCCACGACCGCAGCAGCAATTCCCGAAGTCGTGCCGCACGGTCAGGCCGGTCTGTTGGTGCCACCTGCCGATGTGCCAGCACTGGCCGAGGCGCTGACCACCTTGCTGGCCGATCCAGAGCTACGGCGGCGCTACGGAACGTTTGGCCGCGAGTACGTCACCCGTTTCGATTGGATGCGAGTCGCCGAGCAATTTCTGGAAGTAGCACGTGGTCGTTGAGTATGACCATTGAAGTACGTAATCTACGCAAATACTATCAGGTTCATCGCAAAGAGGCCGGCCTGCTGGGATCACTACGAGCGTTCGTTAGACGCCGTTACGAGACGGTCAAGGCAGTTGATGGGATCGATTTCACGATTGATAGCGGTGAGATGGTTGGGTTTCTGGGTCCTAATGGCGCCGGTAAGACGACGACGCTCAAAGTGCTGGCCGGTTTGTTGCACCCAACGGCTGGTGAGGTACGGGTATTGGGCTATACGCCATTTGAACGAAAGCCCGCCTTCCTCAAGCAGATCACGCTGGTCATGGGCCAGAAACAGCAACTCCTCTGGGATTTACCGGCTATCGAGACCTTTGAAGTAAACCGGGTTATCTTTGAGGTGCCAGCACACGAGTATCGCCAGATGCTCAAGGTGTTGACCGACCTGCTTGAACTGGGTGATCTGTTGAACAAGCAGGTGCGTAAGCTGAGTCTAGGCGAACGGATGAAGTGTGAGCTGGCTGCTGCCCTGCTCCACCGGCCACAAGTGCTCTTTCTCGACGAACCAACCATTGGTCTTGATGTAACGATGCAGGCTCGTGTCCGTGAATTTGTCGCCGAATACAACCGGCGTTACGGGGCGACGGTGCTGCTAACCAGCCACTACATGGCCGATGTGACAGCACTCTGTCGGCGGGTCATTGTGATCAACCATGGTCGCCTGCTCTACGATGGCAATCTCCAGCGAATGGTTGAACAGGTTGCCCCTCACAAGATCATTCACCTGACGCTACACCAACCGGTCGCACTTGAGACCCTGAACCGCTACGGCGAGGTGCAACGCTGCGATGGGTTAGAGGTTGAACTGAAAGTGCCCCGCTACGAAACGTCGCGCGTCGGCGCCCAATTGCTCAGTGAGCTGCCGGTAGCCGATGTCAACATCGCTGAGCCGCCGATTGAGGAGATTATCAGCGAGGTATTTGGTCAGCCGGTATAAATACCCAGATTTCTTATTGGGAACGTACCGTGGCCGTGCAACCGTCGCCTGAGGAGGCGCCAACGCTCTTTCTTGCCTGCCACACCACGTTCACTCTTCCTCTCCCCGCCTGGGAGATGAAGGGGCGAGGGGGAAGGTGAGGGGCGTCTCCCGTTTCCATCACGGTGAGGAGACGCCTGCATGAACGTTCTCCGAGCTATACCATTCTCATGGTCGAGCTTCATCAAAAGCCCAGCTTTTTGATGAGGTGCTTCGTTGCTCGCCACTTCAGCCGACGCTCCTGCTGAGCGCCTGATAAAACCACGAGTTTCTGAATCATGCACTCAGCAAAAATAGAATGACCGCTGCTGTGACGGGTAATTGCCGCCCAAATATTTGGGTGCGGAAGCCGATGTGTCCGCACCCAATAGACGGTGCTATTCTGTTTCAGCCAACTTCCCTCTCATGCTAGATGCATGGGTAGTCCAACACAGAGGGGCGCAGCGTTGCTGCGACCCTACACCCGTTCCAAAACACTCAAAATCAGATTGGGGAAGATACCCAATACCAACACACCAACGACAGCAATGGCCAGTGCTGCACCAATTCCACGTGGGAGCGAAACCGGCGTCAAATCGGTTGCCGGTTCGATGAACATTGCTTTGAGCAGACGAAGGTAATAATAAAGACTGACAATCGTCATTACCACCGCAATGACAACCAGCCAGGTTGCACCACTTTGCCAACCGACCATAAAGATGTAAAACTTAGCAAAAAAGCCACCAAGGGGCGGGATTCCGGCCAGCGAGAGGATGCAGACGGTAAACAGCAGCGCAAGCGGCAGATTGCGTCGCGAAAGACCACGCAGATGGGTCAGGTCATCGCCACCAGTTTGCTGTCCGATCAATGCCAACGCGCCAAAAGCACCCAGGTTGGTTAGACTATAGATGAACAGGTAATAGAGTAGCGCCGTCAACCCTTGTTCCCGATCAAACGGTTGCGCAGCAGCCCAGGCCAGCAAGCCCAACACTACAAAACCGGCATGCGCGATGCTTGAATACGCTAACAGCCGTTTGACATTCGTTTGCGGCAGTGCAGCCAGATTTCCAATCACCACTGTCAGCAGCGCCAGTACCGCCAGCACTGCTGTCCATCCACCAGCAGTATCGAGCGTTGGCGATCCCGTCATAGCCGGGAATGTCTTTGTCAACAGTCGGAAGAGTAAGATAAAACCGGCTGCCTTCGAGGCGGTCGAAATGAAGGCCGTAATCGGGGTTGGTGCACCTTCATAGACATCGGGTGACCAACTGTGAAACGGGACAACTGCCAGCTTGTACCCCATACCGGCCACGATAAAGAGCATAGCCAGCGTTATCAGGCCACCACTTGACGCGGTAAAGGTACCGATCCGATCAAAACGAGTCAGGTCATTAAAATTGGTTGCACCGCCGACACCGTTGAGTGCTGCGCCAAAAGCCAGACTCATGCCGTACAGGAGAATCGCCGACGAAATAGCTCCAAACAGGAAGTATTTAAGACCTGCCTCTGCCGAGCGCGGGTCGTTACGAAAGTAGCCAGCCAATAGATACAGTGGGATCGAAGTTAACTCAATAGCGAGATACGCCAGCAAAAATTCGTTGGCACCCACCATCAGACACATACCGAGGGTGCTAAAGATGATCAAGGCGTAAAACTCACCAGGATGAGCACTAGGCCGAACGTCAAGGCAGAGCAGACTGGTCACCAGCGCAGCTCCGATGATGAGCAAACGCGCAATCATCGTTAAGTGATCGGTAGCAAACGCCCCGGCAATTGGCTCACCACCGGGGCCACCACTCTGAAGGTTACGGATAATGTTCGTGAAGAAATTAACTGGCGCCGTCTCAGGCAGGCGGTAAATATAGCCACTCTGTAGCAACGCGACAAACAACACCATCCCCAGGCCGATAGCGGTAAGTGAGGCTGAAGATTTAACGCGCTCAAGCTGTGCTTCTGGTGTGCGCCCCCACCGCTCAAGAATATCTGAACCTAACACCAGTAGCGCCAATACCAGGAGCAAAATCTCCGGCAAAAGACGTGGGATGTCGGTCAACTGAAACATACGTCCCTCTTTATTGCTACAATCAGCGTAGCGCTACAACCACCTCATTGAGACGCGCCACCAATGGTCGCACACCGGTATCAATCAGCTCGGTCATCCACGCCGGATACAATCCCAACCCAACCAGTACTAACGCCAATACCAATGCGCCGCTGTATTCCTGCCACGTTAATTTGGGAAGATGTAGAAATTCGGGATTTTTTACCTCATCGTAGAAGACGGCCCACACGGCGCGTAGAATATAGGCTCCCGTAATTGGAATGCTCAGGGCCGCAATGACGGCGACTAACGGGTACCGTTCCCACACGCCAATGAAGATGTTAAACTCGGCCCAAAACCCAGCCAACCCCGGCATCCCCATCGATGAAAGGCCGCCTAGAATGAACATTGCTGCCGCAAAAGGCATCACCCGACCCAGCCCACCCAATTCGGGCAACTGTCGGGTATGGGTGCGGTCGTAGATCATTCGTCCCACCACTGCAAAGAAGAGCGCGGTCATAATCCCGTGCGCAAACATCTGGAGCACCGACCCCATCACTGCAATCTGGGTTCCGGCGGCTAATCCCATCACGACCAGTCCCATGTGGCTGACCGACGAATAGCCGATGATAAACTTCGCATCGCGTTGTACCATCGCAATGCTGGCACCATACACTACGTTGAAAATGGTTAAAATCACGATAATTGGAAGCCATTCACGGGCGCCATTGGGCATGAGCCACATAGCCGCCCGTAAACAGCCGTATGCTCCCAGTTTCATCAAAACTCCGGCGTGCAACATACTGACCGCCGTCGGCGCGGCGACGTGACCGGTCGGACTCCACGTGTGGAAGGGAAACATACCGGCCAACACCCCAAAACCGACGAATAAGGCGGGAAAGAGGAAGCGTTGCAAATCTCCGGCAATGAAACCCTGTTCGGCCAGCACCAGCATATTAAAGGTGCGCAGACCGCTCCCAAAGTAGAGACCGATCATCCCGATAATAACTAGCGCACTCCCTGCCATCAGAAACAGGGTCAGCTTCATTGCACCGTACTCTTTGCGAGTACTACCCCAAATGCCGATCAACAAGTACATCGGCAATACGGCTAACTCGTAGAAGACAAAAAAGAGAAAGAGATCAAGCGCACTAAAAACGCCGTAAACACCGGTGGTCAAGAGTAACAACCAGACCCAATACTCTTTGGCGCGCTCTTCGATATTCCAGCTCATCAGGGCGCCGGTAAAGATCACAATACCGTTGAGCAGCAGCATCGGTAGATTGATGCCGTCAACACCCAACAGATAACTCATCCCAAGCTGCGGTATCCAGTCAAGTTGTTCGATAAATTGAAAACCGCCTCGAACTGGATCATACGCCAGAAAGACCAACAACGACAGGACGAGCGAGATAAAGGCGAATCCTGTCCCGACCCAACGCATCAGATCGGGATACCGATCAGGAATGAAGGCAATGATGATGGCCGGTACGAGCATACTAAGCCAGATCAGGCTCAACCACGGTATATCGGCGGAAAGCGTTAGCAACCCCATGTGGTCACCCTTGTGCAATGCATCTGGTAAGCCAGATGGCGATCTGTTCTCTAACTAAATGCACGGGCAAAGATAGCAACCAATTGTCCTGCCGCAGCATTACCCAGATTGATGAGCGGGCCAGGGTAGACTCCAATCAATAATGAGAGGCTTAAAATTGGTACGATTGACCAAAATTCTGGTGCGCGGAGATCGGCAATCGTGCGTGGTGTGCCGATGGCTGGCCCCAAAAAGATACGCTGGAACATAAGTAACAATGCCAGCGCTGTCACGACCAGCCCAATCACGGCCAGCGCCGTGAAGAGCGGTAACGTCGCCCAGGCTCCGCGAAAGATGAAAAATTCGCCGACAAAGCCGGCCAATCCGGGAAGACCCAGGTTAGCGAAGAGCGCAATGCCCATCACACCGGCAAAGGTTGGGGCACTGGCGCGTAAACCACCCAGACCGCTGAGTTCCCACCGACCAGTACGTTCATACAAGACGCCGGCCAGGTAGAAGAGAGCACCGGTGCTGAGACCGTGGGCGACCATCTGTACCAGTGCCCCATTGATCGCACTTGCCCGTGCATCAATCCCTGCTTCGCCCGCCGCTGCCGCCCCGGCGATTGCCAGCATGACGTACCCCATGTGATTGATCGAGGTATAACCAATCAGTCGCTTAATATCGCCATTGACCTGACTGAGTGCGCCAAATGCACCGGCAACCACTCCCACTACTGCCAGTGCAGCCAGCACCGGCGCAAAATACTGAGCAGCATCAGGCGTGAACGGCAAAAGGAGCCGCAACATTCCGTAGGCCCCCATCTTGCTCATCACCGCTGACAGCAGAATACTCGCTGCTGTCGGGCCTTCCGCGTAGGCATCGGGGAGCCAGGTGTGGAACGGCCACACCGCCAGTTTGATAGCGAAGGCAATGAAGATTGCCCACATCGCGATACTACTGTAGAGCATCGGATAGCGACCAAGCACACCGGTTACCCCGAGTTGATCCATGTAGGCAAAAAGAATATCGCGCAGCGTCCCTTCAACCCCGGCCACCGCTAATCCCTGACCTAAGCGACCAAGGGCGATCAGGTCAAACGTTGGCATCCCAACCTGACGCATCGCCAGATAGATCAATTGGAAGAGCAGGAGCATCCCCAGCGAACCGGCCATTGTGTACACAAAGAACTTGAAAGCCGCATAGCGACGCTGTTCACGCCCCCAGCCCTGGATCAGGAAGAAGGCCGGTACCAGACTGAATTCCCAGCAGATGAAGAAAAAGAAGAAGTCAAGCGCAACAAAGTAACCCAACATCGCCGCTTCTAGCAAAAGCAGCAATGCCAGATGCGCCCGCAATCGCTCCTGCACACCCCAACTAGCGATGATAGCGAGCGGAGTCATCACTACGGTCAACAAGACCAGCGGCAGGCTTAGCCCATCAATGCCGAGAAAGTAATCAACCCGGACAGCTTGAATCCAGGGAATCCGTTCGACTAATTGTACTGCCCCCTGGCCTCCTGCCACAGCCTGCGGGTCGAACCGCATCCAGATCATAATGGCCAACAGCAACGGCACACCTGTCCAGGCCAGTACCCCAACCTTGACAATCCGCTCGTTGAGTCTGATCAGCCAGGCCAACCCGATCAGTGCAATACCGACCAACGGCGAAAGCATCAGCAATGTGAGCCACGGAACGCCATCGGCGGCAGGAATGAGATAATCCGGCAGATTCATACGCTATCGCCCAATTACATACAGCCAGAACATGGCTAGCGAGAGCAGACCACCAAATACGTAGATTAGATAATCCTGCGCTTTTCCGGTTTGCAAACGTCGAACCTGACGACCACTCCCCTGCGTGCCGCTTGCTAATCCGTCCGGCCCATCGTTGAGCAGGGTGTCATCGATGATGAAGTTCACTTTGCCTAAGCCGAAGGTAAAGCGCCCTATGCCATCAATCAACCGATCAATGACCGCTCGATCCAGTAACGACCAGGCTGCGGCCAGGCTGGCAGTCAATTGACCGAGGGTAGCCGCGTACAGCTCATCAATGTAGTATTTAGCGTTGAGCAGCGTAAATAATCCCGGCGCTCGTGCAGCCAATGGATCGGTATCGGTTGCCGACGTAAAGGCCTGACGATACCCGTACCAACCAACCGCAATACCGGCCAGCGCAATGATAAGTGATAGACCGGCCACCAGCGGATCGAGTTTCGCGGCCTCTTGCCCCCAGAGAGTGGCCAACCAATGCCCAAACGGTAGGTCGAATGGGAGATTGAGCAAACCGGCAGTGAGCGCAAAGCTCGCCAATATGACCAGCGGTGCAATCATGCGTGGGTCTTCGTGCCAGTGCTCGCCATGCTCATGATGATCGTCATGATGGTGATCTCGATGATGACCGTGTTCACTCACTGGTGCATCGGGATTCACAAACACCACTGGCTGAGCACCACGATACTCACCGAAGAAGACCAACCACCACTGGCGCGTCATATAGACTGCGGTCAGGAAGGCGGCAACACTAAGCGTCACATAGACCGCGATATTATGTTTGAAGGCATCGAGCAAAATCTCGTCTTTGCTCCAAAAGCCGGCAAAAGGAACGATCCCGGCCAGTGCCAGATAACCGGCAGTGTACGTCCAGAACGTCCACGGCAAACGGGTACGTAAGCCACCCATATTACGAATATCTTGCGCGGTCTGCTGGGCCGCGTATTCATCGTAATGATGAATCTGCCGGATTGATGGCTGCTGTTCCATCGCATGAATGATCGACCCCGAACCGAGGAAGAGCAGCGCTTTGAAGAAGGCATGGGTGATCAAATGGAACATTGCCGCCACCCAACCACCGACACCTAGCGCCGCTACCATAAAACCGAGCTGCGACAGCGTACTGTAGGCCAGGATGCGTTTGATGTCGAATTGCGCAACGGCAATTGTTGCGGCAAACAGAGCGGTAAAGGCACCGATAAAGGCAACTACGCCTAACGAGGTAGGATCGGCGGTGAAGATGGGAAATGTGCGGACAACAAGAAAGACACCGGCAGCAACCATCGTTGCCGCGTGAATAAGCGCCGATACCGGCGTGGGGCCTTCCATCGCATCTGGTAACCAGACATGCAGCGGGAATTGCGCTGATTTCCCAACCGTACCGGCAAACAACAACAAGGCAATGCCGGCTGCATGGCTCAGACCCAATACACCCGTCTCACGTGCCAGCCGTTCGAGCAGCGGCGGAAAGAAGATGCCATGCTCATCCTGACCAAAGGAGATGCCACCAGCCTGCGCGTACAGGTACACGATGCCCAGTAAGAGGAGCACATCACCTACGCGAGTAGTGATAAACGCTTTCACTGCTGCTCGTGCTGCACTGGGACGTTCGTAGAGAAAGCCGATCAGCAGGTACGAGCAAAGCCCCATCACTTCCCACGCCATAAAGAAGAGGAGCAGATTATCGGCCATACTCATCAGCAGCATGGCTGCCGTGAAGAGGGCTATAAAACTAAAGAAGCGACTCTGGCGTGGATGCGCAGCCATATAGCCAATTGAAAAGAGATGAATGCAGGTTGAGGCAATGGTCACCATTGCCAGCATAGCGGCAGCGGCGCCATCGATATAAATACCCATTTGTAAGGCTGTCTCCCCAGTCGGTGCCCATACGAACCGCTGTACCACATTCGGTTCAGGAAAAGCAAATGCGCCGTGTTCACCGTGGTGTACAGCAAGCTGCACCAGTTGACCATCGTGCAGCGCCCAACCGTTGGCGACTGCCGCCAGCAATCCCAACGCCATGACTGTTGCGATCATCATCAGGCCGGTCGCCAGCCACGCACTCACCATCGCCATGCGCCGTACTGGCGTCAGGGTGATGAGAGCGCTAGCCAGTAGCGGCCAGAACGGTATCAGCCATGCATTTTGCAGAAAAAACGCCATATACGTTCCCGTCATTTACATTTCTGCAAGTCTTCCTGTCTTCGGTCCCTCATCTCGCCGACGTTGCTAACCTTCTGGCCCACCACTGTTCCGTTATCCGCGCAGGCGATCAATTTCATCGGCCTGAACGGTGACATAGTGGCGGTAGACGGCAATCACCATTGCCAGACCTACGGCTGCTTCTGCTGCTGCTACAGCGATAATAAAGATGGCAAATGTCTGACCGGTAATGTAACGGGCCTCGAAATAGCGCCAAAAGGCGACCAGATTGATATTGACGGCATTGAGCATCAGCTCGACACCCATCAATACCCCGATCAGGTTCCGCCGCGAAAGAGCGCCAAAAAGGCCAATACAGAAGAGAGCAGCAGCCAATGTCAATACTGCCGGTAATGGAACTGCATTCAGCATAATTACCTCTCACTTGCCGATCGCGACTCTTGCACAACCGGTTCTGCCTCGACCGGTTCTGACACGGTTGGCGACGTTTGCTCACGCAGGCGCTTCAATTCCAGCTCTTCAGCTAGGGTCAGCACCTTACGACGGCGTGCGCGCTCTTCATAGGCGATTACAATCGCCCCGATCAACGCAACTGTCAACAAGACCCCTACCACCTGAAACTGGATGAGAAACTCATTGACAAAACCACGCCCTAGCTCTGCCGGGCCGGCAATCGGCTCAGGCGTACCCAGAGGTGGTGCTGGTGGCACATTCCATTGCTGGTTGATCAATGTGGGGGCCAGCACCGTCGCAAAGAGCAATGCGGCAATTGCCAGTACAACCGGCCAGCGATTGGTAAGCTGACGCACCCCTTCACCGGTAATCTGGCGGGTGAGCATGATGGCAAACAGGATCAAGACCGACACGGCACCAACGTAGATCAACACCTGCACAACGGCCAGAAATTCGGCTTCAAGGAGCATATAGAGCGCACCGACGCCAAAGAAACAGGCAATCAGCCAGAGTGCAGCGTGAATCACATTCCGCACCGAGACGACCATCGCCGCCGCAACCAGAATAAACACGGCAATCACGCCAAACGTTATTTGCACAACAACTTCCATCACTCGTTCCTGCCCCAGCCTTCCGCTGCCATTATCATTGCCTCTGTTCGCAACCGCTTACAACGTGGCACTCAACTCCTCTAGTTCCACTCGTCGTCGTTCGGCTTGCGACGCCGCATAGACTTGAGTCAACCAGAGGTACACACCGATATTAATAGCCAGGGTGATGATAAATGCCGCCAGCCAACGCAGTACCGGTGACCAGCCAACGGTGATCAACATTCCTTCAGCCGCCCCCCAACGGGTAAATGCGACCCACACCGCAGCACTGAACAAATTAGCCAGGGTAAGTGGAATGAGAAACTTCCAGCCAAAATCCATAAGTTGATCGATCCGCAGCCGGGGAAACGCACCGCGTAGCCAGACCATCACGAAGAAGAAGATATACGTTTTAAGCAGGAAGTAGAAGACACCAAGCGCGCCGGCCAAAACGTTAAAGAGACCATTGCCATCAGGGTTAGTCGGTGTGATCGCCTGTGCATAGAGCCAATTCACGCCTGGCCCCTGCCACCCCCCAAAAAAGAGGATCGCAGTGATAGCGCAGAGCAAAAAGTTCAATACATACTGGGCTAGATAGAACAGACCGAATTTCATCCCACTGTATTCGGTCATATAACCGGCGACAATCTCAGAGTCGGCTTCTGGAATATCAAACGGCGTACGCTCGCCTTCGGCTAAGGCGGCGATAAAGAAGGCAATAAAGGCGACAAAGCCAACCGGTGTGAAAACAAACCACCCTAAACCGAGATCGGGAATCCCTGGCAGATCACGATTGCTGATCAACAAACCGGCCTGGTATTCGATAATACTATTAATGGAGAGCGAACCAACGATCATCACAATCGCAATCAGTGACAAGACGGCAGGAATCTCATACGAGACCATTTGGGCGACGGCCCGCATCGCACCCAAAAGCGAGAATTTGTTGTTGCTGGCCCAACCCGCCATCATTAGCCCGACTGCACTGATTGACGATACCGCGAAGAAGAAGAGCAGACTGGTCGGCAGATCAACCGGCGTCATCCCCGGCCCCCACGGAACCACGGCAAACATCAGGATGGTAGGAGCGACCACCACACAGGGCGCAAGAAAGTGAACAATTCGATCGGCGGCTTCTGGCACGATGTCTTCTTTGGTAAACATCTTGACGCCGTCAGCAATTGGTTGCCAGATACCTTCTGGGCCAACACGGTTGGGTCCAATCCGATCCTGCATACGTGCAATAACTCGACGCTCATAGTAGGTGAAAAAGAGCATCTGGAGCGGCGCCACAACCAGTATGATCGTCACGACGACAAGAGAACTGATCAGATAGATCAGCCAGTCAGGCCATCCCCAACCGAAGGTCCCATTGATTAGTGCCTGTAAGATATCATACATCGAGGCTTCTCCATCGGGTTATGATCCCTCTTCCGTATCAACACTGTCAGCAGCTTGCTTGCGCTTCGCGGCGTTAGCCGCCCGGATTGCCGCCAGGCGCGCTGCTTTGTCGTCGGCGGGTGTGGGCGTCGTCGGCTCACCTGTCGCTGCCGGTGTCGCATCGGTGGCGGCTGCCTTCTTCGCGGCGTTGGCGGCCCGGATTGCCGCCAGGCGCGCTGCTTTGTCGTCGGCGGGTGTGGGCACCGTCGGCTCACCTGTCGCTGCCGGTGCGGCATCGGTGGCGGCTGCCTTCTTCGCGGCATTGGCGGCCCGGATTGCCGCCAGACGCGCTGCTTTGTCGTCGGCGGGTGTGGGTGCCGTCGGCTCACCTGTCGCTGCCGGTGCTGTATCGGCTGCCGCGGCCTTCTTCGCGGCATTGGCGGCCCGGATTGCCGCCAGGCGCGCTGCTTTGTCGTCGGCGGGTGTGGGCACCGTCGGCTCACCTGTCGCTGCCGGTGCGGCATCGGTGGCGGCTGCCTTCTTCGCGGCGTTGGCGGCCCGGATTGCCGCCAGGCGCGCTGCTTTGTCGTCGGCGGGTGGTGCTTCGGCAGGGGTGCCTCCTTCAGCCGATGGTGTGACACCATCACCAGCCTGGGCTGCCTTTGCCGCCCGGATCGCCGCCAGCTTCGCTGCTTTCTCTTCAGGTGTCAGCTTACGTGCTTCGGTTGGTGCTGAGGGTGCTGGTGGTGATGCAGGCTCTGCTGCTGGCGATGGCGCAGCCGCCTGAGCAGCCAGTTCAGCTCGCCGTGCCGCAATGCGCTCGGTAAGATGCGGTGCAATCCCGATGACATCAGGACGACGGCGAATATTCCCTTGCAGCTTCTTCAGAGCACTCTCGCGCACCTCTGCCCACATCGTTGGGGCAATGCTCGCGTAGTAGCTAATTGGTCGGTTTAACTGGGCTTTATGCACAGTCAGTTGGGCGTGATCGTCGGTCGACAACTCAAACTCGTGATCCATCTTGATCGCGTCAAATGGACACACTTCCGCGCAAAAGCCACAACTCATGCAGGTGTCATACTCGATAATAAACTCTGCCACTGCCGGTACCGGTTTGCCGGTAGCCGGGTCCTTGGCCTGCGTCATATGAATGACTTGCGGTGGGCAGATACGCTCACACTGGAAGCACGAGGTGCAGAGTTCGTGACCGGTCTCGTCATCGTAGAGGAGAATGGGCATGTTGCGGTAAGCCTCTGGAATCCGTGGCTTCTCTTCAGGATACTGGATCGTGAACGTACCATGAATCTGGCTATAGCTGCGATTCAGGCGAAATGACTCTTTCCAGTGTTTCCAAATCACCGCCATTCCACGGAGCAAACCGCCGCCGCGTCGCACACGAGAATCATCGCGTTGCACTTCGATAACGCGACCGCGTGGAATCTCTATCTCAAATGGTGGTTCCATCATCGATCCACCTCTCCCATCACGATGTCAATACTGCCGAGGATGACCACAATATCAGCCACCTTGTACCCGCGACACATATCGGCTAGGGGCGTAAGATTGATAAACGACGGTGCGCGCACTTTATAACGGTACGGCTTGCCGCTACCATCGCTAACCAGGTAGAAACCCAGCTCGCCCTTCGGCGACTCTATCCGGGCGTACGCATCGCCCACCGGTGGTCGTACATTCTGGCGTGCCTTTGGATTGATATGACCACCCTTTGCGTCAGGCAATTGCTCGAGCACCTGCTCGATAATCCGCTTACTCTGACGCATCTCCTCAATTCTCACCAAAAACCGGTCATATACATCACCCACCTTACCGATGGGAATATCGAAATCGAACCGGTCGTAAACACTGTAAGGTTCGGCTTTACGCACATCGTAGGGAATACCCGAACCGCGTAACACCGGTCCAGTCACACCATACGAGAGGGCAACCTCACGTGGCAGTATCCCGATACCGACCGCTCGCTGTAGTAAAATCTCGTTATCGCGCAGCAGGCGTTCAAGCTCGTCGATATATGCCGGCAAAGCGACGAGCAGCTCACGCAGGTTCGGGATAAACTCAGGTGGCAAATCTCGTGCGACACCGCCAAAACGAAAGTAGTTGCACATCAGCCGGGCGCCGCTCGCCATCTCGAAGAGATCGAGAATCTTCTCACGTTCGCGCATGCCAAAAGCCAGCGGTGTCTGCCATGCCCCCATATCATTGATCATGAAGCCAACCGCGCTGGCATGGTTGAGAATCCGCGTCAACTCAACCATCAACACCCGAATGTATTCAGCGCGCTCAGGCACCTCGATCCCAGCCAACCGCTCGACAGCCATTGCATAGGCGTGGTTATTCGCCATCGAATTAAAATAGTCGAGCCGGTCGGTGTAGGGCATATTTTGCAAATATGTATTCGCCTCGGCGATCTGTTCGTGATTCCGATGCAGATAACCGAATACGGGCTTGAGATCAACCACCGTTTCACCGTCAACCGTCACCAGCATGCGAAACACACCGTGCGTTGACGGATGTTGCGGACCAATATTGACTTGCAACTCTTGGGTTTGGAGCATAACGGTACCGATCCCTCATCTCTCAGCTTCTTACTCATCGCCACCCAGATACTTATCGCCCTGGCGAGGAAAGTCTTTGCGCATTGGAAAGCCTTCAAATTCATCCCACATATAGATCCGCCGCAGGTAAGGATGACCGATGAACTCAACACCGAACAGATCAAAAGCTTCACGTTCGTGGAAATTGGCTGCCGGCCAATGCGGAGTCAACGATGGCACCTGCGGCGCATCACGTGGCACCCGTACTCGCAAGACAATTCCTGGCCCACCGGAGGGATGGTAGAAGCGGTAAACCAACTCAAAACATCCTGCGTAGAGATAATCGACCACCGCAATATCGGATAGCAACGCATAACCGAGCGTATCACGCACGAAGAGCGCTGCCGCGACGAGATGATCGGGATGCACAAACGGATCGGGTGGATGAAACATGCCAGGTTGAGGACCATGGGCAGGTGGTGGCGTCATTGCCAGGGGAGCCACATCAACCAACGCATCCGGCAGCGCTGCCGCCAATCGGGCACGAAGCTCGGCAGGAGACATCTCAGGCATTGTTCACCACACTCCGTTTCAGATCATCGGCTGCGATCTCAGGGGCCACCCCGCGTGCCTTCAGTGCATTCTCAAGTTCTACTTCCGGATCCATAATTGGGAACTGGCGCACAATCTCCGGGTGTTCGATCTGCCCTGAACGGTGTTCGCCGTGGCTCGGCGAGGTATACGGGCTGAGGAGCGGTAAACCGCCAACCGGATCGACCAGTTTGCCGTCAATCTCCAGCCCCTTTGCCCCGAAAGTCGGTACCGGAAAATCGCTGGTTTGCGGTTTGTCACTACTACCGTACCAGCGCACACGCCCTAATTTTTGCCGGTCAATTTGCTCTTGTAGTGTCATTAGTGCGTGCAACAATGCTTCAGGACGCGGCGGACAACCGGGCACATAGACATCCACCGGAATAAGCAGATCGATGCCGCGTAACACGTTATAGCCATCGCGGAAGGGGCCACCAGAGGTAGCACACGCGCCCATCGAAATCACATAACGCGGCTCGGCCATCTGATTGTAAAGCCGTACCACTTGTGGTGCCATCTTCTTCGTCACCGTACCGGCAACAATCATCAGATCGGCCTGACGCGGTGATGCGCGAAACAGCTCGGCCCCAAAACGAGCTACATCATAACGACTCAGGCCAAAGGCCATCATCTCAATCGCACAACACGCCAACCCAAACGCCATTGGCCAGATCGACGAACGACGCCCCCAGTTGTAAAACCGGTTCACGGTCGTCAATAGCACACCCTGTCGTTCGAGTTCGAGTTGGGTTGGATCGATTTCAGCCATACTCACACCCACTCTAGGGCGCCTTTACGCCATTCATAAAGCAAACCGGCAAATAGCATCAAGAGAAAGATCGTTGCGGCAATGAGACCGTAGAGCCCCACTACTTGAAATGCTACTGCCCACGGATACAAAAATATCACCTCAATATCGAAAATAACGAAGGCCAGGGCGTACAGATAATATTGAACCTTGAACTGCACGTGTACATCACCAATCGCCTCCAGCCCACATTCGTAGGTACTGGTCTTCAGGGGCGTTGGTCGCTTGGGACGAAGAAAGAAAGCTAACACCAACGGGATAAGTGGAAAGCTAATCGCAGCAACAAGAAAGATGCCTACTATAGCATAATTGGCCAGCATCGCCTGTCCTCCGTGGTTTGCGTGAATGAAGGTAATGAGAAGTATATCACAAATGCGTCTGAACGCTCACAGCGATCACCGCACACAATGGTAAAGTCTTAACAATTCAGGACAAAGATCTGCCCATTCTTTGCTCAGTATAAGCGCCAGGAATTGCAGTGAGCGGGTTTTTCGGTAAAACAACGATGTTATACCAGATTTCTATGAGACCTATAACAAAAAAGGTATAGATACTGTTCAATCTGTCGATCAGCCCATACCCTGTTCAAGGCGTAACTCCACACGACCGACTTGAATTGCATCACCAGGATGCACTTCGGTAGGACCACTCACTTCAAAGCCATTGAGAAAGGTGCCGTTCGTGCTATTCAGATCTTCGAGCCACCAGACTCCATTCCGCCGCTCAAGCCGGGCATGCTCGCTCGATAGAAACGAGTCGTTTAGCACAATATCGCAGTTCGGATTACGCCCGATCACTGTTACTACATTCAGTGGAAAGACTTTCCCAACAGCAATTCCACTTTGCCCAGACCTGGTTACCACCAACTGGCCATAGGGACTGACAGGCGATGACAGCGGTGACGTTTGTGAGAGATCGCGTTTGATAACTTGAATGACCTGCCACAGGAAAAAGTAGAGCAAAAAAACTACTGCCACCCGCAACAAGAGCAAAATGACCCCGATTGAGATGCTGGCAATATCGAAGAACATCGATCAGCCCTCGCGAAATATTAGTTCAAGACCACCCAACGAGACCACATCACCATCACGCAGGGCACGTTCACTAATTCGCTCGCCGTTCACAAAGGTTCCATTTGTACTGCCGAGATCGGTCAGCCAAAACCGACGCTGACGGTAGCGTAATTGGGCATGCTTTCGTGAAACACGAGTATCTTCCAGGATAATGTCGTTATCCAGCCCTCGCCCAATAGTCACGGTTGTCGTTGCAATAGGTAACGCTTGCGGCTCATTGGTGGCTCGTAAGAGAAAGAACGCGCCCGATGATCGACCAGCCGCCCGCTCACCCGGCATCATCATCGTCATTGTCGCCCGATCTGCTTGCGCATCACGCATCTCGGCTACAACCTGAATTGAGCGTCGTGGTACTGCTGGATCTTCGGTAATCTCAACCCGTGGTAGATCGAGCATCGTAAAATTACGCTCGGCAGCCAATTCGCTCAGATAGGTTGCCAGTTCCTGCTCGATCTGCTGCCGCACCGGTTGAAAATTGGCAAAATCCTGCGGGTTCAAAAAGACGCGATAGATGCTGGGGACGATAACCCGTTTCACGCTGAGCGTCTGGTTACTTTCCATCGCCTTCTCTAAGCGACGGGCAATTTCGACCGGCTGAATCGAGCTACGGAAGATACGAGCTACCGACCCCTCAACCATTTGCTCCATAAATTGTTCAAATCGGCGTAGGGCAGACATTGCGTTCCCCTCTCGCAAGGTAAACGATCCGGTTAGCACACGTCTTTACATGATATACCGTCATTATCGGTTACGTACAGTGGTGTGGCAAGTTGTTTAAGGAGTTTCAGCGCTTCACACTACCTGACAACGGGGAAGAGGGAGAGTTTCCTAACCTGTTTACAACTCTTTTTGCGGGAAAGTGGGATGTACTGGGGAACATGAAGGGAGGACAGCTTTGCAATACCGACCTTGCCGTACCCCGTCCAACACAGCAGCTCCTAGGTTGACTTACTACTCGGCGCGATGGCTACCCACTTGTGGCCGTACCGGTTCACCGAGGTAGATCGGTTCGAGCGTTGCCAGATCATCGTAGCGTTGGGCAATATGGCGCTGCCAGGCCAATTCGGCCAGAAAAGCCGGACGACGCAAACGCGCAGCCGGCGATGGCAGTACCGCACGATCACCTAAGCCACGCTGAAGGCTGGCGACAGTCGCCGGATCGAGATCACCGCAAAAGAATGCCGGCTTATCGACTTCAGCACATAATTCGGAAAGCGTGAGATTGCGATCAGGCGCTAACCGCTCAAACCGTTCATGAGCGGCAAAGGGGGCCGTCGCGTAGCGTTCGCGTCCCAACCGAATGAGTGGGTAGACCAGTAGCGGTGTCGGTACGTACTGGTAAGCCAGGGCTTCGAGGGTGGAAATGCCGATCAACGGCAGATCACCGGCCAGTGCCATACCCTTAGCCAGACTCAAACCTACCCGTAATCCACTCCAACTACCCGGCCCCAGGCTTACGGCAAGGACAGTAATATCGCCCGGTGATGCGCCAATGTAGCGCAACAATGTATCAATCTGGGGTAAGAGTTGAGCAGTATGGTTGCGTCCCGACTCCCAGATACTCTCAGCCAGGGGGCCTTGCGGACCGTAGAGCGCCAGACCGGTAAGCGCAGTTGCGGTATCAATCGCGAGCAGCATCAGCCGAACGTCTCCTCCTTGAAGGTGGTCAGCAGCTCTCGGTAACGCAGACCTCGTGGCATCAGCCGTATCCGCCGTTTGGTTTCGCTGATATAGCTGAGCACAATGTGCAGATGTTCAGGCGGCAACGCGGCTGCCGCTCGTTCTGGCCACTCAATCAGACAAACACCTTCACTCAACCAGATTTCATCAAGACCGATTGTCGCCAGTTCGGTAACGCCACTCACCCGGTAGAGGTCTACGTGGTAGATAGGTATTCGGCCATGCGCAACATCAGCGCGATACTCGTTGATCAAGACAAACGTTGGACTGGTAACCGGGCCGTCGTACCCCAGACCACGGGCAATCCCTTTGATCAGATGCGTCTTACCAGCACCGAGCTGGCCGGAGAGTAAGAGCAAATCACCAGCCTGCAATAGATGCCCGAGCCGAAAGCCGATTCTTTCGGTTTGGTTCGGGCTATGACTGATAAAATCGAGATCGTGTGGCGTTTGCGCCGCTGATAGCAGTTGATCGGTCATGGCCCTATTGTACCATAGCCGACCGCAGCGAACGTAAAAAAAGAAGGATATACCTCATCGAAGCAGTTGTTGCCACGACGTGTACGTATGCTTGATACGAACTAGAGGTTCTGCTCGCTCGTGGTTATCCGTTACTGGCAGACCTTCACGACAATATACTGCCTGGAATCAATGTCACCTAATGCAAATTGACAACCGGCTGGAGACCGGCTGCCACCAAAGCATTCGCTGGTGGCAATTGCGTGGTTAGCGTAATCATAGCGTGACGCAATTCTTGTGCGGTGCGTCGCGCTTCATCGCTGAAATGACCGTCAACTGCGACCAGTAATCCGCGATTCAAACGACGGAGAAACAATATCTCGGCAAAATCCTGGACATCAGCGGCAGTAATGAGAGATCGTTGCTGCGCTAACACTGCGAACGGTTGCACATCAGGACCGGCCAATACCAATAGACAGCGAGTGGCGCGCAATTGTTCGGCGACAAGAACCTGGTAACCAAGCCGACGAGCATGGGCGGCTGCCTCACGGACACGTACTTCCATAAATAATCCTCCTCCATTGAGGATCGATCCTCGTGCGTTAGCAACAGGGCAATGACGCCTAAGGGGGAGATTTCTCCACTATTGTAACATATATTCCGGTTTGGGTGAGGATGGAAAGCGAGTGGCCATACATTGCAAAACAGAGCCAGAGGCATCGTAGCCGCACCTGGCAACCGGTAAGGGATCAATACGCATTTTCCTGCCGACCGGTAATGAAGTTAATAATCGTGCGCAAAATAATTTTGATATCGAAGAGCAACGACCAGTTTTCAACGTAATAAAGATCGTAGCGGGTACGCTCTTCGATACTGGTATCGCCACGCAAGCCATTGACCTGCGCCCAACCGGTCAAACCGGCCTTCTCTTTGTGCCGACGCATGTAACGTGGGATCTGCTGTCGGAACTGCTCAACCCAGCGTGCCTGCTCGGGACGCGGCCCTACAATTGACATCTCACCGATCAAAACATTAATCAGTTGCGGTAACTCATCGAGGCTGGTACGGCGCAAAAAACGCCCCACGCGCGTTACTCGTGGATCATTCTGCACCGTCCACGTGCCAAATTGCTCGGCATCGGGGCGCATCGTGCGAAACTTAATCATCCAGAAGGGCTTACCATCAAGCCCTACCCGCTCCTGCAAAAAGAAGATCGGTCCCCGTGATTCAAGGCGGATCGCTAGTGCAATGAGCAGCATCACCGGCGCCGCGAACAGCAATACGACCGATGCAACAACTAGATCGAGTGCACGTTTGAGCATCCGATTCCACGGATTATCGAGCGCCGCGTTCTTTACGCTTACTAATGGTAGATCGCGCAAGTCGCCAATTGAGATACCATTATTGGTAATCAGTTGAAATGTATCAGGATAAATCTTAATGGCTACAGACTCATCTTCGGCTAGCGCGATCACGTCAATCAGGTCTTGTGACGAACGACCAGAGAGCGCAATAATCACCTCGTCGGCGTGAGTAGCCCGAATGACTCGGCAAATGTGATCGGTACGACCAAGAACCGGTAATCCATCAACAATCTCGCCAATCGGCACCGTATCTGACAGAAAACCCTGAACGCGATAGCCTAACTCAGGGCGGCGCCGGATCGTATTCCAGACCAGTCGTCCAGGTTCACGAGCGCCGACGATCAGTACCCGACGAGTGTCAATATCAAGGCGGCGCAAGATCGAGACCAGCCCACGATGGAGAAACCGACCGGTCAGACACGCTGCAACCGCCAGCAACCAGCCTTGAAAGAGAATCTCGCGCGTCCATGGTATCTCTTCACCACCGAACTCACCGATCAGCGCATTGACGAAAATCACCAACACCATCGTTAGCGACACGGCGGTCAGCACCTTCACCGCTTCATCAAGACGTGAGGCGCCGCGCTTCATCTCATAAAGACCGTTACTGGCAAACACGATCAGCGCAATGACGCTACCAATCACGCTTAGACGCAGCGGCGTCAGCGGATCGGCAGGCATACGAAAGCCTGCGCCAGATAATGATTCGGCGCCGAGCGCATATGCTACTTGGGTTGCCAGATTGAGCGACGCCACATCAATTACGATCAGTAACAGGCGTAACAACGCCTGCCAGGCTCGTGGGCGCAGCAATGAGCGCGTTCTAACCGACGTGACGCGCCTTGGCGGGGAGGAGGAGATTGCGGCCAAGTGCCCACAGCTCCTTTACAGTAATACCTAGCTCGATCAGACCATTAAGTAGGGCGGGCGTCGTCGCTGCATAATGTTTCCGATGAAAAAGACGCATTGCATCATAGAACGCCCGGATCGATGGGATTGGACGACGACTGGAAGCGGCACGTTTATAATGGTAGACCGTTACCGCAGGGTAGTAGACAATCTTCCAACCGTACTGTTTGATCCGATAGGCCCAATCGAGATCTTCGCCATACATAAAGAATGCTTCATCGAGCAAGCCCACTTCTCGCACAACTGCTGTGCGTACCATCATACAGGCGCCAACCACTGAATCCACTTCAGTTTCAACATCAGGGTCGAGATAAGTCAGATTATACGCAGCAAAGCGGCGGCTACGTGGAAAGAGACGTGACAGCCCAAATAAGCGGTAAAAGGCAACTGCTGGCGTTGGGAAACTACGCCGACAGGCCAGATCAAGCGATCCATCGGGCAATAGCAATTTTGGCCCAACGGCACCGACCGTTGGGTGCTTGTCGAGATAATCAACCAAACCGTCGAGTGCACCTGGCGGTACCACTGTATCGTTGTTGAGTAACAGAATGTAAGTCGGCGGATCGGGTAACACCAGGATTTGACGTAATGCTAGATTATTTCCAGCAGAGAAACCACCATTAACTGGGCTTTCGATCAGGTGAACCCACGGAAATCGCTCGCGAACCATTCGGGCACTGCCATCGGTTGAGGCGTTGTCAACTACCCACACCGACAACTCACAGCGGGTGGGTGCAGCGGCAATCGACGCCAGACAATCCGCTAACAGGTCGGCCCGGTTGTAGTTGAGAATAACGACTGCCAGACGGCTCATTGTTTTCCTGTGCGTCAAAACTCATGCTGCTATTCTGGCTCAGTATACCACAGGTTGCTCTTGTTTTATATGCAAGAACGCATCGATGGCATAGATCAACGACAGAAAAAGATTTAAGGCTTTATAATGCAGAATTAAATATTAAAAGCTTTGGCTTGACAATGTGTACCGGGCATATTATACTGACCGAAAAGGCAAAAATTTTTGCTTATCATTACACGTCATCCGAGTCAGGTCAACCACAAGGCGCGATGAAGGTATCGGTCGCCGCGCCAACCACTACTAGAGGGAGTCGCTATGAGTAGAGCAAAAGCGAAAGACCCCCGCTTCCCCGACTTTTCGTTCACCGTCGTCGAAGGTGCGCGAGCTACACGGGTACCGGGCGGGCGGACGATCGAAGAGATCGAGCCGGAGTACAAAATCAAAGGACGGACTACCTTCAGTGCTATCTTCCGCTATGACCCGTTCGATTTCTGGGTCGGGCCATTTTACGTTGGCTTCTGGGGTTTTGTCTCGGTGATCGGGATCATTTTTGGTTCGTATTTCTACATCAACGAAACAATCCTCAAAGGGCCTTATTCACTGCCACAAAACTTCTTTGCCGGACGCATCGATCCACCACCTGCCGAACTTGGTCTGGGATTTGCTGCACCAGGGGAGCCGGGGTTTGCCTGGCAGATGACGGTTCTCTTCGCTACCATCGCCTTTTTCGGCTGGATGATGCGTCAGGTTGACATCAGCATGAAGCTCGATATGGGCTATCATGTGCCGATTGCCTTTGGGGTCGCCTTCTCAGCCTGGCTGGTCCTACAGGTCATTCGCCCAATCGCAATGGGGATGTGGCATGAGGGTTTCGTTCTCGGCATTATGCCGCATCTTGACTGGGTATCGAATTTTGGCTACCGCTACAATAACTTCTTTTACAACCCGTTCCACGCGATTGGGATTACCGGTCTATTCGCTTCAACTTGGCTCCTGGCCTGCCACGGGTCGCTGATCCTCAGTGCGGCACAGTATCGTGGCCCTGAAGGCGGCGACATCGAGAACGTCTTCTTCCGTGATGTGCAATACTACTCGGTTGGCGAGTCGGGTGTTCACCGTTTGGGATACATCTTCGCTATCGGTGGCATCCTCTCAGCAGATTTGTGCATCCTGTTGTCGGGCTGGGTGGTACAAGATTGGGTGAGCTTCTGGAACTTCTGGAATAATCTGCCCTTCTGGAGCGGCGTCTAGAGAGGAGCGTTACGATATGGCGACAATAAATATGACGCCGGGTGATCTGGAGCTGGGTCGTGACCGCGGTCGTATCGGAAAGCCCATCGAGGTTCCATTACTCGAGAACTTTGGCTTTGATAGTCAGCTCGGCCCATTCTACCTCGGCTTTTGGAATGCAGTGGCGTACATCACGGGCGGTATCTTCACTTTTATCTGGCTGGTAGTGATGCTTGCCCAAGTCAATTACAATCCGATAGCGTTCATCAAGTATTTCGTGGTATTACAGATCGATCCTCCTTCATCGCGCTATGGCCTGAGCTTTCCCCCATTGGAGGAGGGCGGTTGGTGGCTTATCGCGACTTTCTTCTTGACCGTTTCAATCTTTGCCTGGTACATGCATATTTACACTCGTGCCAAGGCCCTTGGTATCAAGCCGTACCTGGCTTATGGCTTCACGGGTGCCATTGCTCTCTACCTGGTGATCTACATCATTCGCCCTATCTGGATGGGTAATTGGTCGGAAGCCCCCGCCCATGGGATCAAGGCTCTGCTCGACTGGACGAACAATGTGAGTGTGCGTTACGGCAATTTCTACTACAATCCGTTCCACATGCTCTCAATCTTCTTCCTGCTTGGTTCGACACTCTTGCTGGCAATGCACGCCGGCACGATCTGGGCGCTTGAGAAGTATGCTGCACACGAAGAGTGGAATGAGATTCAGGCTCCCGGTACCGGTACTGAACGTGCGCAGCTCTTCTGGCGCTGGTGCATGGGCTTTAATGCGAATGCCTACTCGATCCATCTGTGGGCTTTCTGGTTTGCCTGGCTATGCGGTATTACCGGCGCTCTCGGTGTCTTCTTCTCAATGCCTGATTTCGTGAATAACTGGTTCCAATGGGGTATTGAGGCCGGTATCAATTATCCACAAGGACCTACACCACCGGTTTCGTTGCCGTAGGCTGAACGTATTCCCGCCCTCCTCCCCGCCTCCCATCCGTTACAAGACGGATGGGAGGTTTTCTCTGGTCAGCGGAAGGGTGATACTTCCGAGACAAGCGACGACTCTCAGTAGTGCCTCTTCGTGAGCAATCAGGTTGCCTGGAGTCCACCCCTTCCGCTCACTTTTATCGCCTCTGCTCTCGTGCGCCTATCACGCCCGAACCATCACTCACCCGTTCAACCGACATTCCCAGGGCCAGCGCCAGAGCGTTTACGACTGGCTGTAAAGCAGCTGGAACTGCCGCGCTGTCGATGATCCACACCTCTTCACCAACCAGCATCTCGAGCGTAAGGACCGTTTGTAAGCGACGAATCAACCCACCGGTGACGATTCGATAGGGGCGCAGCCGTAAACCGCTGATGGCAGTACGGACAACGCGCTGTTCACGTGGTCGTCCGACTCGACTCGTCTGCCGCATCGTGAAGGATTCGTTATCGAGAATGATCTCGTTTGTCGTTGTGGCAATGGCGTACCCGCCGACAAGCCGTTGAATGCCTAACCCGCCGAAGAGTCCGGCAATTGCGGCACTGATACCTGCTGCGGCAAATCCTAGCTCTTGCAGGGCTGCCAGCACACCGGCAATGAGAACAGCCATAGCAACGAGCATCAACACTCCACCACCAACCAGGAGCGGCAGCGCCGCCGGACGATTCGCCTGAGGATATGACCGCAGGTGCAACCGATCCGGTTCAGCTACGAGTACCTGGTAGTATGGCACGGCACTTAAACGGCGACCTAGCCGTTGACGTAGTGATGATGTTGTCATAGGCAGAACCTTGTAGCCTCGTATGATCTAGCAACTTCACAACAGGTTTTACAACGATACGTGCTCTGATCGTATCACACTTGCACGAATTATCGGATTGTGCTATACTCTAAGCGCGATGCGGGAGTGGCTCAGCTGGTAGAGCGACACCTTGCCAAGGTGTAGGTCGCGGGTTCGAATCCCGTCTCCCGCTCCATTATAAGCCGGTGCGTAAGCACTGGCTTTTTCGTTTGAGTGAAACGTACAAGCCGTAATCTGAAGAGCCTGCCCGAACATCTATCTACCACATTGACGTGATGCACAGTCCTTCCGCATCGCAACGGATGACGCGGATAGATCTGGCAACACCGTGTCTCGTATGGTATACACCCGTGATCGTGCATTGGGTATCACCGGCGGCGACGTACCAACGTGATGAAACACTGTTCAATACCGGTGTAGAGGCGACGCATGCGTCGCCCTTACGTGATGATACTTTGTTCATCTGAAAATACAGGTCGCAAGCCCACGCCTGTGTCAGGTGTCTTGAAATCATCGCTCACCGCATCCGCATGCCCTTCAGAATCGGTTGCGCACCAGAAAGCGTCGGCGAGGATAGGCTGTATTCTGCTCACGATGCAGAGATTGGCAATCTATGATATAGTTCATGACGTAAAGATGGCAACGGCAATGTCATTCTACGAAGATCACCGTTGGCACTCAATCTGTGCGTAGCAACGCATTGTGAACCCGTGACCACAAGTTATCCCGAACAGTCCAACACCTATATCAACAGACACCATGACCCTGCTAAGTGCTAACAACCTGAGTAAATATTTCGGCGCTGAACTGATCTTTCACGACGTCAGTTTTCAAATTGCCCGTGGCGAGAAAGTGGCAATTGTCGGCTTAAACGGCGCTGGCAAAAGCACTCTGTTACGTATCATTGCCGGTCACGAGACTCCAGACAGTGGTAGTCTCAAACTAGCGCGAGGGGTGCGTGTTGCCTACCTCGCTCAGGAAGCGCGCTTCAGTGGCGAGCGCACGCTCTGGCAAGAGATGGAAGCGGCCCTGGCCGATCTCAACACCTGGCGCACCGAATTGCTGGCCCTAGAGTCAAGGCTGGCCGATACCTCGGCTGCCGATTGGGAAGCGATGATGGAGCGCTATGGTGAATTGAGTGCCCGCTTCGAGCACGCCGGTGGTTACGAGATCGAATACCGGATCAAACGCACACTTCACGGGCTTGGCTTCCAGCCCGAACAATATCATCAGTGTCTGCATCACTTTTCGGGTGGGCAAAAGACGCGGGCAGCTCTGGCTGCCGCCTTGCTCAGCGATCCGGATCTGCTCTTACTCGATGAGCCGACCAATCATCTTGATATGCAGGCGCTCGAATGGCTGGAACAGTTTCTCCGGAACTGGGACGGCACGTTGATTGTCGTCTCGCACGACAGATATTTCCTTGAACGAGTAACCCAGCGCACGTTGGAGTTGAGTTTTCAGCGTCTTGAAGATTACCCTGGCAGTTACGAGAAGTATCTGACCTTGAAAGCCGAACGTATGGAACGACGGCTCAAGGAATACCAGGCGCAACAGGCGTTCATTGCCCGCACCGAAGAGTTTATTCGCCGCTATCGGGCCGGACAGCGCGCACGTGAGGCAAAAGGGCGTGAAAAACGACTGGAACGTTTGAAACGTGAGCAGATGGTTGAACGGCCTAAAGAAGCGGCAAAACTGCGCATATCACTCGATCATCAACTCCGGTCAGGCGAACTGGTATTACATCTCGATGGCCTGGTGGTTGGCTACCGTAGCCAAAATGGTGGGGCGCAGGCGCTCTTACGAGCGGATGATCTGACGATCCGGCGCGGCGAGCGGGTTGGCTTGCTTGGCCCAAATGGATGTGGCAAAACAACCTTGCTCCGCACCCTGGTCGGACAACTACCGGCGTTGCAGGGTATGGTACGTCTCGGTCACGAAGTGCGGATCGGATACTATGCACAGGGTCACGATATTTTGCAGTGGAACAATACTGTCCTTGACGAGATCATGCGCGTAGCCCCAGGGCTTGGTGAGGCAGCGGCACGTCATCTGTTGGCGCGTTTTCTCTTTACCGGTGACGATGTGTTCAAACGAATTGCCGATCTGAGTGGTGGTGAACGATCACGAGTGGCGCTGGCCCAACTCACCCTCTTGCCCGGCAATATGCTGCTGCTCGACGAACCGACCAACCATCTCGATATTGATGCACGTGAGGCGTTAGAGTCTATTTTGAAAGAGTATCCCGGTACGATTTTGTTTGTTTCGCACGACCGCTATTTTATCGACACCCTGGCCGATAAGCTCTGGATCGTTGATCAAGGTCGAATCCGACAATTTATCGGGAACTATAGTGAGTACGTTGCTGCCCAAGCCGCGCTACCCCAACCGTCACCGCCAAAACAGTATGAACAGCGGCCAACACCGACAAAGCCATCACGTCCCAATGATGCCGAACGAGCCAGGCAACGTCGTCTAGCAGCGTTGGAAGCTGAAGTAACGGCGCTCGAGCAAGACCTGGCCCGACTCAGCAGTGAACTCGATGCGGCCAGTCAGGCCTGTGATGTTGCGCGGCTAACGACCCTGGGCGCGCAATATGCCGAACTAGAACAGTTGCTGGCAGCTAAATACGCTCTGTGGGAACAACTGGCAGCTTAAGGATGTTCATTTCTAGCATCGTAATCTAATCCTGCCCGCGACAATGAATTACCGTGCATACGCACCAATTTATCATGCTGCCGGTCAGGCGACCTTCGGTGCCACGTTAGCCAGTACTATTCTCGAGCATCTTCCGTTACCGCAACGGGTGCTCGACCTTGCCTGTGGTACCGGCGCGGCAGCGCTGGTTTTTGCCGCAAACGGTGCGATCGTTGTCGGGGTCGATTTGTCGCCCGATATGCTGCGCATTGCCCAAGAGCAGGCTGTTCAGCGCGGGTTAGACATTGACTGGATCGAAGCCGACATCCGTGCACTCCCACCTGATCCACGTCTGGCACCGGCCAGCTTCGACATGATCACCTGTCTCTTCGACAGCCTTAACCAGCTTCTCAACGATGCCGATCTGACAACGGTTTGTCGAACAGTCGGCACGTTATTGCGCCCCGGTGGACACTTCATCTTTGATCTGAACACACCGGTCGGCCTTCGTTCATGGCACGAATACGATCAGGTAACCTTCGACGGACGTGATCTGCTGGTCATCAACCGGCTCACCTTCGATCCGGTGCAGCAGCGCGCCTATGGTCGCATTATCTGGTTTCGCCGCGACGGGCAGCGCTGGTGGCGTGGCGAAGAGACGCATTGCGAACGACCGTGGGAGGAAACAGACATCGCGGCAGCCTTGAACGCTGGCGGACTAGTCTTGACGGCGCGTCTCACTCCCCACTGGACACCGGCAACTACCGCTGATCCACGAGTGGTCTATGTCGCGATGCGCCCAATCGGCGACGAGTATGTTTGAACGTTCTCTTGGGTGGTAGGGGCCAACCATCCCCCCTTCCTCGCCGCGTGGAGGAGCGGCAAGGGGGTGGGAGAAGGTGCAGGTCTCCGTCTCCCATCCCCCCCTTCCTCGCCCGCAGCGCGGGATAGGAAGGGGGCAGGGGGGGAAGGTGAGGGGGCAACCCTCCCCCTTTAAGAGCATCCCACTGCCAGACATAACTACCGGCGTACTACCGTTAACCGCAGCTTGTGTAATAAGAGTTCAGCCAGGTCACATGCGTACACATTGGTCAGCAACCAACCAGCAGGATGCGACTGAACAATATGGTTCAGAACTCGACAATAGTTTGATGGCAAGGGAAGTTCGGGCAAAAGCCAGCCACCACCAACCGAGGTGAGGGAAATTGGCGGCGGATCGATCAACTGACCGTAGGCAGTCAAGAGTGCTTCATCGGCAGGCACAGTTTGCCAGCCGGTTGCGGTAATACGCAGATATTCCGCCGGGCCACGCCCAAGACGACGGCGCACAATTTGTTTTTCAGGCAGCGTCACAGTACCGGTAGGCGATGGGCATAATCCACGCCATCCGCCGGGTACGTTCAGATCGAGCAGGCTAAGCTGTTGTTTCGGTTCTACGTGAATGACGCGGAGCGCACCAGGTGATACGGTAGGAGGCGAAGGGAGCGCAGCAATCCGATCGGCAATCGTCAAAGTAACGAAACCACGGTTTGCCAGGCGTGCGAGCAAACCTTCACGTCGCCAACTGGTCAGACGGAATTGAAACCCTTCACGCTCGCCTTCACCACGTAAAACAGGACTTAATGCCGGATTGTGGATTAGAAACAGATTAGGCCGAATCTCTTCAAAATCGGCGGATGCACCAGGGCGACGACGAGAAGCCATAGGCCAAGGAAACTATAAGTCTGACGTCAGCTAGCCAGATACCGCCCTGATTTACGACAAGCCAAGTCGCTGACGGTTTGGCGCAGAATAAGCATGGCAAATAGCGATTGCCAGAGCATCGGCAGCATCGTCAGGCCGTGGTACCGTAGCCAGACCGAGCGTCAGCCGCACCATCTCTTGCATTTGTCGCTTATCGGCGCCACCATAGCCGGCCACAGCCTGCTTCACGGCCAGCGGTTTATATTCGTAGACCGGTACACCAGCCTGTGCCAGGGCCAGTAACGCCACACCACGTGCCTGACCAACCGATAGGGCGGTATTTACATTCTTCCCAAAAAACAGCTCTTCCACTGCCGCGGTATCAGGATGTAGCTGCTCGATAATTGCTCGTAGGCCATTGTAGAGCTGCAATAGCCGTTCAGGTTGTGGCATACCGGCTGGAGTGGTGAGCGCACCAACATCGATCAAGCGCAAATGACGGCTGTCGAACTCAACGACGCCCCACCCCATGGTCGCTGTCCCAGGATCAATACCAAGTGCCCGCACAATATTCCTGTTGGTGGGTAAAGTTCACGAATCGAAACGTGCCACTAATTCGGCGGTAATATCGAGATTAGAATAGACCTTCTGCACATCGTCGAGATCTTCGAGCTTCTCGATTAAGCGCAGTGCCGCCAACGCATCTTTTTCATCGGGTTGGATAAGCGTCTTAGCACGCATAATCTTCTCGGCGTTGCTTACCGGTACACCCTGATCAATAAACGCCTGCCGGACAGCATTCAACTGCGTCCAATCGCAGTATACTTCAAGCGTTTCATCATCAACCACCACATCATCGGCACCGGCATCAATTGCCATCAGTTGCAATTCATCGGGATCGCGCTTGGTGGCACTCAAATCAATCGTAACCAGTCCCTTCTGTTCAAACATCCACGCCACGGAACCGGGTTCACCGGGGCTACCACCATTTTTATTAAATGTAGCCCGAATATCAGAACTGGTTCGATTGCGATTATCGGTAGCCGCTTCGATCAGGATGGCAACGCCACCAGGCCCGTAACCTTCGTAGAAAATCTCTTCGAGCGCTGCCTCATTCGACTTACCCAAACCACGATCAATGGCGCGCTGAATATTCTCATTTGGCATGTTGTTGGCGCGGGCCTTTTCAATTGCCAGCCGCAGGCGAAAGTTCAAGTCTGGATCGCCACTACCACCTTCACGAGTTGCAATCGTAATATCACGCGCCAGTTTCGTAAAAAGTTGACCTCGCCGCTGATCGTTTACGCCTTTGGTGCGGCGAATGGTGTGCCATTTTGAATGACCTGACATATCCTCTCACCTCCCTGTGATAGAAGGTTATACTATGCTCAATTATAGCATGGCTCGTTGAAGGTCTCGCATCGTACAATATTGTTACTAGTTCCGTTTTGAATCAGTAGCGGTTTTCATCTGCCGGCAGGAGGGGCATATGTCAACGGTGATAACTGATCGAGTACATTGTTTGCCGAACGATATCTATGTCGTTACGACTGCTGCTGGCGATGTTATGGTAAACAGTCCACCGGAGAGTCTGAAGTTTTTGCTGACACACGGCGTGAACCCACCCAGGTATGTCATACTCCCCCTTGATGCTCTACCGGGAAGCGAGCCAAGCTCGCGAGGTTTTGTCTATCGTGGTATCAATTACGCGAGCGTCGAATTTCTCATCTATGCCAATTTTTTCGGGCAACAACAGAAAATAACGCTGATTACCCCAACCATAGCGCAAGCCCAACGATTGCACGCACTATTGAGTGAAACTATCAACGGCCCAACAGCAACTGAAGAGTGGCCCAACCCATGGCTCCGGCGTGAATGTGCAGCGGTCGCCTTCTTTCCTCCCCTGGGACGCGCACCAACGATTGACGATATGACAAGCATTGTGGCTTTGGAAGCGGGAGGTGGTGATCTTGGTCAGGTGCAGATTACCTGTGATGGAAGCAACTTTATCTTCACCGAAAACGGCGCTGAAATAGCTCGTATTCCTACGACAATCTCTGCTGTCGCCCATCCGTTGACGGTAGCGCCACCACGTCCATTACCACGTCAGGCTCTAACCCTCCAGTTCATCGGTGGCAGTGATGGATTTGACCCCACCGGTATTACAACCTGCTTTCTAGCGTACTTTGGCAATCGTCAACCTCTCTTGTTTGATGCTGCTGCATACATTAATGTACGCCTGGCCCATTTAGGACTATCGCCAAGGCAGATCGACCTGGTTATCATCTCGCACCTTCATGAAGATCATATCGCCGGCTTGCCCGAATTGATTCTGACCGGTGGTAAACGAGTTCAACTTGTAACCGCGCCAACCATTTACCGTTCATTATTGCGTGTCCTGAGCGAAATGCTTAATCTGACACCAGCGACGGTCGCCGAACTATTCGACTTTTACCCGCTTGAGCCAGGCCAACCCCTGGAACTGCACGGTTACCAGTTTATCGCCACATATGCAGTCCACTCGGTGCCGACCATTGCGGTAAAGGTCAACGGAGTCGGCTATTCAGGTGATATGCGGTACGATGAGGAGTGGTTAGAACATCTGCATCAAACCGGGTATCTGAGCGCCGAACGGCTCAATGAACTACGCCGCTTTGCCGACGGAGCCGGACTCTAGCTTGACTTCTAGTACGCGATAGTGTATAACGGTGCTCATGGAAAACACCATGCGCACAGGGAAAGCCGCAACACTCCTTGGTGTCTCGGTCAAGACGTTGCAGCGTTGGGAACGCGAAGGAAGGCTGATTCCGGTGGCCCGAACGGACAGCAACCGCCGTCTCTCCCCTGAGACGCAAATCCGTGAGTTCATCGGTTTGCGGCAGGCGAACCATGCGCCAACCACGCCGGTCGCCTCCTGTCGGGTATCGCGTGCGGCACAGAAGCCGGACCTGGCGAATCAGCGCAACGTGCTGGAAGCGGTCGTGGTGGCGACGGGATTGGCGGGGGTCGAGTGTATCGAGGAAGTGGGCGGCGGGTTGAACGTCACGCGCAAGCGGTTGCTGGCCCGTATGGACGAGATCGGGCGACGGGACGTCACGATGCTGATCCTCGCGCACCGGGACCGCCTCACCCGTTTCGGCGTTGAGTGGTTCGAACATGACGCCAAAACCCATGGCTGCGCAGTGCTGGTGCTCACCCAGGAACGGCTGTCTCCCGAACCGGAAATGGTGCAAGACGTGATGACCATCGTGCACGGTTGTTCGTCTCGGCGATACGGTTTGAGAAACGATCGAAAAAAGTTGAACGAAGCGCTGAAACAGGATGCGAGTCATGAGTAATGCCAAGAAGGCCAAACGATGCAACTAACCCACAAGATCGCCCTTTGTCCGACTCCTGAGCAGGTGGATTACTTCAAGCGCGCCTGCGGCACGGCCCGGCGCGTCTGGAACTGGGCGCTCAATGAATGGAACAAACAATACGCAGCAGGCGGCAAGCCGAACGCAATGGCGCTCAAAAAGCAGTTCAACGCCATCAAATACACCGACCCACAGTGGCTCGACGAAAACGGCCGGCCTTGGTTGCGAGACATTCACCGGGACGCACACGCCCAGCCGTTTGCCCATCTCGCCAAAGCCTGGGAAAGATTCTTCACCGACCTCAAGGCTGGCAAAGAGGCGCACGCACCGCGCTTCAAGAAAAAGGGCCGTTGCCGCGACAGCTTTTACGTAGCCAACGACAAGTTCCGTCTGGACGGCAAGACGATCCGTCTGCCCAAGATCGGCGACGTTGCCATGACCGAGGAACTGCGATTCAAAGGAAAGATACTGGGCGCGACGGTCTCGCGCACGGCGGATCGTTGGTTTGTGGCAATACAGGTCGAAGTGCCTGATGCGCAATGCTATCGGCGTCGCACGTCCCATGAGGTCAATGGCATCGACTTGGGCGTTAAGGCTGCCGCAACGATCTCCAACGGCGAAGTCATCGAAGCGCCAAAGCCGCTCAAAGCGGCGCTGCGTCGCCTCAAGATTCGCGGTCGGCGTCTCAGCCGCAAGCTGGAAGCCGCCAAAGAGATGGCGGGGTTTGGACGCCATGCCCGCCTGCCCAAAGGAGCGCGCCTGCCGGTCTCGAACAACCGGCAGAAGTCCGCTGCGACATTGGCAAGGCTCTACGCCCGCCTTGCCAATCTCCGAGCGGACTTTACTCATAAGCTCACGACTCGACTCTGCCGCGAAAACCAAGCGTTAGTGATCGAGGATGTAAACGTCAAAGGGATGCTCGCGAACGAGAGACTCGCCCGCGCCATCTCTGACGTTGGCTTTGGTGTGTTCCGCTCGCAGTTGGAATACAAGGCGAAACGCTACGGCACTCATCTCATCATCGCCGATCGCTGGTATCCAAGCAGCCGACTCTGTTCCATCTGTGGCTGGAAGAACGAGGCGCTGACATTGAGCGATCGAGAATGGGTGTGTGCGCAATGTGGCGAGCGCCATGACCGTGACCTCAATGCGGCGCTGAACCTGAAACGGCTGGCAACCGAAACTGCCCTACCCGTGGCGAGTCCGACCAGTAATGGCGGCGCTGCGGCGGGGACCGTCCCCGCCGCAGTCGGGAAAGTCACGCCTGTCAGATACGACGGTGGTCATCAAGACACGTCGGGGCAGGAAGAGAACTGTGCGCACTTTTGCGCACTTTCTTGAGAGCAGCCGAATTCCTGGTTCACGATATGGGTGGTGGTGCTATTCATACAACACCGAGTGCACAACTGTTACGCACACTTAGCGCTCGCAGCCGACGTCTTATCCTGGCCCATACCAGTCACCGACATCTCGACGTAACCGCGGACGTGGCCGACCGGGTAGAAATCGCCGTCAGTGGTCATATTGTTGGCACAGGTGACATCGTGCAAGACGACGAACAACGCCAACGGTTTGAAACGCTCACCATCTGCCCGATCTTTGCCCGTCTGAAGGCTTCTGCCCGATCAAAGCTAGCCCAACAGTGTACAGTCCTTACGTTCTCAGCAGGTAGCGTTATCGCACGTGAAGGTGAAGCCTCCGATGGCTGTGCGTATGTTATCCATCGCGGGATCGTCGAGATAGTTGTTGGCAGTGAAGCGGTGCGTCTCTTGGGGCGTGGTCACAGTTTGGGGGAACGAGGCGCCTTGATCGGCGAACCGCGTACCAGTACGCTGGTGGCACACAGTGACGTGCAACTGCTACAGATCACACCTGAGCTATTTGCCTTTGTAGCCGATCAGTTGGGATTACGAGCCGCTTTTGCCCGCGCCGAATGGCTCTGGCTGCATTCAACGTTGGGGCAATTGCCTTGGGCTACGCTACTTGATCTAGCGCTCGATTTTACCCCTCACCCGATCGCCACCGGTGATGTTCTCTGTCAACGAGGCGAAATAGGAACACACGGTTTCTTGCTGATAAGCGGTCGCTTGCACTTCAGCGGTGAGACCAGTGGTGAGAGTGAACAGAGCGGCCACTGTTTTGGTATGCGCTCGGCGTTGCGTGGCGAACCCTACCGGCTTACCGTGCGTGCCCTGACCGAAGGGATGGTCTGGTCAATTGATGCCGCGGCCTTGCAACGTTTCTACCTGATGTATCCTGATCTCATCCTCCACTGGCAAACGATAGACCGATAAGATATTCACGCTGTATTCATCTGCACGAATAACGAATGAGTGCCTATCCGAATATCGTATCGTCACGTCCATGACGGATTAACTCTGTCAGGAGGGGTACAGCGGCGCCGTACCTCTACCGGTGCCTCACCACCCGTCGCATCGACTACCTCTATGCTTCCCACCCCGCATCACATGACCATTGTACCGGTGGGGTGGTGCGCACGCCAACTCTCCATCATCGGTGGATGGAGGTAGGGTTGACAACTGCTGGAAATTTTATTATCATTTATTTCAGCCATGAAACGCTCGGATTGGGCTCGTCAGCAGGGGATCAGCTATATCACTGCCTGGCGGTGGTTTTGGGCGGGGAAGCTCCCTGTCCCTGCCCGCCAATTGCCTCCTGGGACAATCCTCGTAGAAGCGCCTCGCCCAGAAGGCACCACGGTGCTCTACGCCCGAGTGTCCTCCGCTGACCAGCAAGCGGATCGGGAACGGCACGTTCACCGCCTTCAGGCCGTTGCTCACGAACAGGGGTGGACAGCGGTTACAGTGGTGACCGACATCGGCTCCGGGGTGAACGGACAACGAACGAACCTGCTCCGGATCCTGCGGGATCCCCAGGTGGTTCGGATGGTCATGGAGCATCGCGATCGGCTGGCCCGGTTCGGATGTGACGTGCTGGAAGCGGCTCTGGCCGCTTCGGGGCGACACGTTGTGGTCATAGAGGATGGGGAAGTGACAGACGACCTGGTGCACGACGTCCTGGACATCCGCACCTCGGCCTGCGGGCGTCGGTATGGGCGTCGGTCGGCCCGGCACCGAGCGAGGCAGGCGCTGGAGGCAATGCGATGCGGGTGATACAGGCGTTCCGCTTCGAGCTGGACCCCAGCCGGGAGGCCCGGATCGCCCTGGCGAAGCACGTGGGTGCCGCCCGCTTCGCCTACAACTGGGGCCTGGCTCGTTGTCTGGAGGCCAAAGAACGCGGCAAGCAGATCCCCTCAGCGGTGGACCTCCACAAGGACTGGAACAAGTGGAAGCGAGAGAACGCCCCCTGGTGGGTGGAGGTGTCCAAATGCGCCCCTCAGGAGGCATTCCGGGATCTGGAGCGGGCCGTCCGCAACTGGCGGGAGGGCCGGGCCAACTTCCCCCGCTTCAAGCGCAAGAAGGCCCTGGCGGACAACAAGGCGAGGTTAACCGGCCATATCCGGGTCACGCCCCGGCACGTGCAGCTCCCTCGCATCGGCAAGGTCCGCACCAAGGAGCGGACGGATAAACTCCTGGAGCTCCTTCAGTCCGAGAAGGCCCGCATCCTCTCGGCGACCATCTCCCGAGCGGCGGATCGCTGGTTCGTGAGCCTGACCGGTGCGGTGGAGCGCCCGGATCCCGAGCCCCGGGAGGTCCAGGGACCGGAGGATGTGGTGGGCATCGACGTGGGGCTGAAGGCGTTTGCCGTGCTGTCGGATGGAACGCGGATCGAGGCCCCGAAGCCTCTGGAGAAGGCCTTGCGGCTTTTGAAGCGCCGTTCGAAGCAGCTCTCGCGGAAGCAGAAGCGAACAGTTTTCTCCCGCAACTACGAGAAGGCCGTGTTGCGCCTGGCCCGGTTGCATCGCCGCATCCGCAACATTCGCCAGGACTTCCTGCACAAGGTCACCACCGAGCTGGCGACAGCCAAGCCGGTTCTGGTGGTGGAGGACCTGAACGTGCGGGGCCTGGCGCGGAACGGGAGTCTCTCGCGGGCCATTCTGGATGTGGGATGGGGGGCCTTCCGGCGGATGCTGGAGTATAAGTATGCCTGGTATGGGGCCGTGCTCCTCATTGCGCCGCGGAACTTCCCGTCCACGAAGCGGTGCTCGGGCTGCGGCTGGGTCGGTCCTGCGCTCCCCCTTTCCCAGAGGGTGTTTCACTGTGAGGCGTGCGGGTTGGAGGTTGATCGGGATCTCAATGCGGCGTGCAACCTGAGCGCATACGGGCTGACCCACCTGACGGGTCCTACCGGGAGTTCCCCGGGAAGTGACGCCTGTGGAGATCCCTCTGGCGGCGGAACGGCCCGCGAGGGTCGGTCTACGAGCTATGGGTCGATGAAGCAGGAAGCAGCCCGTCATGAGTTTCACCTTTCGGGCGGCAGAACGGTGAAATAAATGACGATGCGCGGCAGAACGGTACATAGATGTCAGCACCGCTGCGCCCTACCCTCTCGCATGATAGACGGCCGGACCGGCTGCGATGTACATCCCGGGGCCGCTGCCGCTGCATCAGGACGGCGAGGGGCGACCTTCATGGGTTGGAACGAGATATATCGGATCGGCTCTAAAGAAACACGAATGCCCTCTTTAAAAGAGTCTTCGTTGAATTCTTCCCATAAGAAAGAACTCTACACTTTACGGTAGCGGTACAGGCGCTTCACGTCATCGCTTGATAGCGTAGTTTTCGAGTTGCAGAACCAGGTCTGGCAAGGAAGATAACTTCTGTGCAGAAATCCCGTCAGGCATTTCAACATCAAAAATAAGTTCTTTCAATCGCTCAGTCCTCCTGATTCTCTCTCAAGAAGTCAGGTAAAAACCAAACGCTTTCGTGCAGCGTGTGATGACCTTTCCAGTCAAGATGCCTGGCATTTAAGCGATCCGATTGCTCTGCAAGAGTCCTGGAATCCATTTGACAAAGGACGTTCGTCGTAGTATTATATGTTTCGCGCCGGGCAAACGGCTCAGGCCGAAGTGGCGGAATTGGCAGACGCGCTACGTTCAGGGCGTAGTGAGGGTGACCTCGTGTGGGTTCAAATCCCACCTTCGGCACCACGTTGGGGGATAGTTTAAGGGTAGAACACCTGGTTCTGGCCCAGGCGGTTGGGGTTCGAATCCCTGTCCCCCAGCCACAAAACTCAACCAAGTGACCCCTTCTTCACAATGGCGTGAAGAAGGGGTTTTGCTATCAAACGGCTGATCTTCACTTGCCCACTCGTGTCCCACAACTCGGACAGAAAATCGCTCGCGCCGGCATCTGGAAACCGCACTGTGGACATATCTTTGGCGCATCAGATGTAGGCGGAGCTTCGCTAATTGGAACCGACTGCACCGTTGGCGATGGCGGTGTTGGCGGAACGTAGACCTCGTTTTGCGCCTGTTTCAGCTCTTCTTCACGGGCAACCAGTGTCGAACGCAGTTGATCGAGTGCGGCTGCCAGTTCGGCCAGTGAAGGGGCGTGAATCTGACCTGCCCGTTGCAGGTCATACGCACGCTGACCAAGCTCTAACAGTTTCTGATCGATCAGGCGGCGAAGTTCGTTGATTTCACTTTGCAGACGTGTCGTCTTCTGAAACTTCTCAGCCTCGAACCTTGCCCGATCACTGACATTGGCAATGGTCTTACCCAGTTGGTCGAGAATGCTCATCAAAATCTCCCTCCTACGCTCGGCGAGAAATCTTCTCAAAGGATTTTCGCTATGTTTGACGATCAGCAATCGTCAGTGGATGCAGAATGTCACTTTCAGGTATGATGACAGCAGTGATGAGCATAAACACAGATCCGGACGGTATATAAACCTATCTGGCCCTGTAAACCCAGCAGGCCGCGACCGACAACAGGGTACCAGGCATGTTCAGTATCTCTGTGATTTGGGATAAGGGAGCCTCCTTCCTGAAAAACCACTGTCTTGCATCCGCTGACGATAATCCCCACCCCGCACCGTTGGCCGAACATCATCGTTTGGCGTGTCAGCACATTACGGTGGGCGTACTTCCCAACATCTTCCGCTTTCACACCTCCGACCGGATATGGTATAACGATAGATATACGATGTCGCCAACAAGGTCTCTACAACGCAGCATGTAGCAATTATTGTATCATCCTTAATAGTCCGTAAACTAAGTTCTCTTGCATTCCGAGGTGATATCGGATAGACTGGTGGTATGAAAAAAGATCACCTGACTCTGACAGAGAACGACCGCACCACGCTTGAAGGACTGCTTGCCAAAGGTAC
>Ga0272446_1000629_pt1 | contig 54078 bp, 49 predicted proteins | sample YNPCB0061_FD_194587 | JGI IMG/M metagenome (GOLD analysis project Ga0272446, IMG submission 194587) | Hot spring microbial mat communities from Yellowstone National Park, WY, United States - YNP-CB-006-1 | ecosystem: Environmental > Aquatic > Thermal springs > Hot (42-90C) > Sediment | place... | reverse complement strand
CCGATCGGACTCAAGATCGCCGCGACGACGGCGGCCATTGCGGGAGGGCTTGCGGATCGGGGGCCGGGGCTTCCGCCCGTCCGGGATGATGTCCTCGGGGCGGTAATCGACGTTGGCCCCACAGTGGTGGCAGTCGATCACGTTCCAGGGATCGACGGGTTCGTCCCCGAAGAGGGTGATGCGGCCCCCGCAGACTGGGCAGCGGACGTGGAAGAGGGCCATGCTCACCGCCCCTCCCCGGCGTTCTGGTTGAGGGCGTCGATGACCCGGCGGCCTGCTTCTTGGTGAGCTGGTGGAGCGGGCACAGGTGGCCGAGGGTGTCGTTGACGGCCGCGTCGAGTTGGGCCGAGGAGAGACGTTGCATCTTGGCCAGGGCCTGGATGAAGCGGATTTGGTTCGGTGTGGCCGCGTCGTCGCCGGGGCCGGTCCGGGGCTGGTGGTTCGGTGCGGGCTGGGGCCGGGGTGCTGGTGGTGGCGGCGGTGGTTCCGCCGGTCGGTTCGGGACTGGGGCGATGGCCCGCGGCTCGGCCTGAGTGGTGGGATCGAGTCCGCCCTCGTGACGTTCGACCTGCTGACGGAGGGCCTCGTCCGCCAGGTCGTAGTACTCCTTGATCCGCTCGATGACGGCGTCGGGGTCGTCGAGCGGGGCGTTGACCTCGCCTTCGAGGTTGAGGGTGAAGCCGGTCGAGTTGAAGTTGGCGGTCAGCTTGCGGCTGAGGCCGACGTTCACGCGAAGCATGAATTCTCCGGATACGGCCGATCGAACATCAGCAGTACCCAGAGGGAAAAAGACGCATCGGTTGGGTGGGCTTGGCCACCGCCCTCACGTTTCGGAATGGTCCGGTGAAGTGTGCGGCATCCAGCACTATTGAGGCTGGCTTTCCGTTACTATCTGGTTCCTGTTCGCGTTCTGCCACGCATCGACGAGGGCGATGAAAGCGGGATGGGTTGAGTGAGGGTGAAATCGCGGACTTTGGCCAGGGGGGTATTCCATCCCTGTTCGTCCACCGTGTCCCAGAGGACGATGCACTCGGAATCGAAGACGACGGCCTGGAGAGTAGCCGTCTGGAGGTTCGCGAGGATTGCAAGCACACCAGAAAGACTGGTGGGGATGACCCCAAATAGACGCTGGACAGTCGGGGACTGAAGTAACTCCCGTTGCCGCAAGTGAATCACTTCGGCATACTTGCTCGTTACGGGAAGGGGTATCGTGGGGCCGGTGTGCAACCGCGAGGGCTGATGATGACCGGCGTGCAGCATTCAGGAGTAACTCTCCTGCTGTTCTGGGTGGGGGTGTCTAGCTTCGCGTCAGCTCTCTTCGCCGGTAAGGGTCCGGACCAGCCTGTGGGTAAGGACGAAATCGCTCTCCTGATCCAGCAACTCGGGAGTGAAGATTATCCTGTCCGCGAGCGGGCCACCCGACGCTTGGAAGGGCTCTCCGACCAAGCTCTGGGGCCTTTGCGGAATGCGGCCCGAACCTCGGAGAGCCCCGAAATCCGGCTACGGGCTTCACGCATCATCGCGGCGATTGAGAATCGTTCCTGGCTGAAATGTGTTGGCACCAGTCAGCATGGTGGAGTCGTACGGACAACGGCGATTTCCCCTGATGGGAAGTTGGTCGCCAGCGGATCGGAGGATGGGTCGGTGTGCTTGTGGGATGCCGACCGCATGTCCCTTTCATCCCGGCTTGTCACACATCGATCCTATGTCCAGAGTGTCTGCTTCTCTCCCGACGGTCAGTACCTGCTTGTTGGCGGTGGAAGTGTGGATGCCGACAAGACGCTATGCTTGTGGTCGGTGAAAGATGGGAAGGAAATCCACCGATTCGAAGATGGCGACTCGCCCTTTCACTGTGTCGGGTTCTCCCCAAACGGCAGACTGATCATCGCGGGGTCCGGGCAGTGCTCGAAGTCGGCTCAGTGCCCAGCTACTGATACAGTAGTTCGTGTGTGGGATGTGAAAACAGGGAAGGAAGTGCGGAAGTTACAAGGCCACAAGGAACCCGTCTCGTTTGTTGGCTTTATCGGCGACCAGAGCATTCTGTCAGCATCGATCGTAGACCTGCATATTTGGCGGAACAAAGCTGAAACGCCGAATCGGCTTCAGATCGTGGACGCCGAGAGAGTGCTGTGTGTGGCCCTTTCCCGCAACGGGAAGCTCGCCGTCACGGCACACGTTGATCGTGAGAGAACCCTTCGGCGATCATTGAGGGTATGGGACATCGAGAAATGCAACGTCCTCCGAAACATCGACTACGATGTCTCGGAGGACGGGATTCCGACTTGCGTAGCGGTTTCCGACGATGGGACACTGCTGGTTGGCGAACAGCGTGGCTGGATCACGGTTTGGAACGTGACGTCAGGGAACCGGATCGGCCGCTTCGTGGCTCATGACGAGAATATCGTGACCAGTATCCAATTCGCTCCCAATCATCAGTATATGATATCCTCCTCCCACAAGGGTGACATTAAGCGTTGGATTCAACGCAAGTGAATCGGGTATGTGTGTTATTCATCACTTAGAGTCTCTTTGAGGTCGAGCCCCTCAGGATTCTTCTTGATCAGAAGTGCCCAGACCTCAACGGTCTGGAACTTCGTACCGTCATTGTTAAGATCAACATCCAGAAGGGCCTCAGCGATTTTCTTCTGCACTTGATTGACGTAGGCAACAACGTGCCCTCGAATGCCGTCAAGTTCTCATGTGTCAGACCGTAGCTCGGTTCGTAGTATTTATCACCGATCTTGAGCACCATGTGGAACTGGAAGATCTGACGCGGCTTCTCGACCCCTTGGCCGGGCAGGTGTTGGTTCGCTGCAGCGGCCTGCGTGACATCGGCATACTTCCAGGCGTAGGACGTGTCTTCGATGTACGATCCCTGCTTTGAGGGATCCTTGGGGATGTTGACGTACGGCCAATCCTTATCGATGAAGGACGCGGGCTTATCGGAGAAGTCGAACCCTTTGATTAACAGGCCGTTTCCGATCTTCGGCTCGATGGTGGCCACGGAATTCTCGTGGCGGATGCCCTGAACCTTCAGCATCCCGAGCATCAGCCTCGTCCAGGCGTCACAGCCCCCGTCACTCTTACTCAGTAACAGTTCAGCGGTGCTGGCCGTGGCCTTGTAGGACTTGTAATAGGTCAGCCGCGTGCCGCCCACTGTCCGGACGTCGCGGTCGGAAAACTCACCCCAGATCGCACTGAGGACATCGGCCTGGGCATCTTTCCCAGCAGCCGCCTTGGTTCCAACCGCCACCAGCGTGTGGTACATGGGGCTGGCTTTAGCACCCTTGATCGGGTCGGCATAGGTGACGTACACCGCGTTGGAGCTCTTTCCGGCCTCCTTCCACGTCGTTCCGCCATCGACAGACACCTGCCACGTGATGGCCATCGGGTCGAAGACCGCCACCTTGTTGTCGAACGCCTTCGACCCTTGAACGTTCTTGATGACCAAGTCGTCGTTGCCGTCCTTGTCGATGTCCATGAGCACGGGGTCACCCGACACCGTGATCTCCGTCCCTTGGACGCTCCCCTTCACTTTGAGTTGCTTGTTGTCCTTCAGTTTGGCGACCATCGCCGGGTCAACCGCAATGGCAGCCATGTCGAGCCCCAAGGTGCTCCCGCAAGTGAAGCTGACGGGGTAACTGCGTTCGCCCTCGCCGTCGGTCTTGCCGTCCAGGTTGTTGTCTTTCCAGTAAGGGGCATCGAAGGTCACCGTTTTCAGATCCTTGTCCGGATCGCTGATGATGGACGGGTGCGGACTCTTGAAGGCGACCTGTTTGACCTGGAACGCCGGCACCTCTGCCGAGACAAAGAGGGTCACGACGCCAGGAAGAACCGAGGAGACACCATTCAGAACGGCGTAGTACGTGAAGGAAACGGCCCCCGAGTAGGAAGGATCGGGAGTGTAGACGAAGCTCCCATCGGGGTTGAGCAGGAGCGAACCGCGGGGAACGCCGTTACTGTCACGTGGTCCGTCGCCGGGTTGCACCGTGAGGTTCGTCCCGGGTGGCCCGATGTCGTTCGGAAGTACCCCGACCGTCGCTGATACGGACAGCGAGCCTTGCTCCGGCAGGAAGTACGAGTCGTCTACGGCGATCGGGCGGTCGGTGATCGTGATCGTCACCGCTTTCGTCTCGCTGACTTGCAAGGTTCCGTCCGAGGCGTAGTACATGAAGGAGTCCGGCCCCGTGTACCCTGCCAGCGGCGTATACGAAACCGTGCCATCCGAGTTCAGATGAATGACGCAGCATGTCTCGGCTGGCTTACCAGCACAGCTTGGATGGGATCCCCGTCCGGGTCGGAGTCGTTTCGTAGCACGTTGGTGCTTGGCGGGCTCAGACTGCTGACGAGGTAAACGAAATACTGGTCGGGGTTCGCGACCGGAGCTGTATTCGTGACGTCGATGGTCGCCGTCGCGATCCCGCTGAAGAGCCCACCGGAGACGGCCTGGAATTGGATCGTATCTCGCCCCGTGAACCCCGCGTTGGGACGATACTCGAAACTGCCGCTTGCATCTGGTCCGGTCAAGGTTCCGTGTTGAGGTCCTTGGGTCACATTCACCGTCAGGTACGGGTCGGCACCCGAGCTCAAGGATGAGAGCAGGTTCCCGACCATAGTGGAACCGGCGTGGACGCTGAACGACAGGTTGCTGACGACGGGTTGTTCTCCCGCGACCCCGATAGAGACAGTCGCAGTGTCAACTGGCTGGCCATCGGCAACCAACTGATAGGTGAAGGTGTCGGTACCCACGAAGCCCGAGGCGGGCTGGTAAACGAACGACCCGTCGTTGCTGAAGTCGACCGACCCGCTGGTCGGTTGCGTCAGAAGGACCGCTTGGAGTGTCGCCCCGGTTAGGAATGCGTCGTTTGCCAAAACCCCCTCGGCAGCCGACACGGTCAAGGTGGAGTCGTGGAACATGCCGTAATTGTCATCGACGGCGAGCTTGTCTGCGATGGCAACCATAGCTGTACTGGAAGCTCCAACCCCGTAGCCAGTGGGTGGGACGATTGAGGCGATAACCGTCTCGTCACCCTCGGCAGCATGATCGGGGTACGCAGCAACCCCAACGTCAACGGTCGCCGCCTGGGGGGCGAAGGTGACCGATCCGCTCAGAGCGACATAGTCAACACCAGGGGTTGCTGTGCCGTCGATGGTGTAATTCACCGTCAGCTCTTGACTCAGATCTCCGGTGCGGGTGAACCGGAAAAGCCTCGGGACACCGTTTTCCGCAGCGTCCGCGAGCTTCTTGACCGAAACGGTGGGTTGGTCGGGAACTGGTACCGGAGGGGCCGGTTCGCCCGGCGGGAGAGTGGAAAAGGACTGATTCGAACTCAGCATGCCCGGCGTTGCCGGAGACGACATGTCCCACACGGAGTTACCGGTCGATCCGCCGATGCTTGTTAGTTGAGCGGAATGCCCGGAAGCGGGAGTACCCGAAGTCGATCCGCCGATGTCTTGGCTGGACATTCCGGCGGCAGGCCCGCTTACGGCTGTGATTGCCCCGCCAAAGCTCAAAAACTGGACAACTTGTCCGCGGTCGTCAATCAGAGCCATCCCCTCCGGGGGATCGTTCTGAGACGTTGCCGGTGGGATGGAATAGGCAATCACGCCGTAACCGTTCTGCTGGTTCGAAACAACGCCGCTGAGCGGGATGATGGAGGATGGAGTGCCCGTTGTGGCGTCGTACAGAGCGATGCTCCACCCGCTCAGGTCGATCCCGGCAGACCGGGCCCCCTCGATGAAGTCGTTGGACCCCGTGCTGCCGACGTGCAACTCGTCGATGAAGACAAGCGACGATGCTGGGTCACGGGAGTCGAGTAGTTACACCCCCGGCCGGAATTGCCGAGGCGTGGATGTACCGGTGCCGCCCATCAAGTAATCCCAGATGCGTCCGAGGCTGGACCAACAGCGATGTTGACGCATGGATGAGTCCATGAATGATCGCGGTAACCGATGGCTACCAGACGAAGGTTGCGGACAATTGGAATGGAAAATGACTAATGACCCGACCGACGCGTGACAACGGTTCCGATCTGAAAATGCTCAGACTTGAGAGCCTGACCCGTTCGACCCGAATCGCACGGTATGCCAGACCAGGGCTCCGCCCACGGTTCGATGTTGGCCTTGATCTCGAACTTATCTTGCGTGGGTGAATGTGACGCCGATCCGAGAAAGTATTCCGATCGGAGTTTGGTCTGTCGAGTCGTTCAGGCCACCAAGGTGACGAGGGGGTCGCCGGCGGCGAGTCGGAGGGCCAGGTCGAAGGCTCGGACTTTGAGGTCAGCTCCGGCCCCGAAGAGGGAGGATTCGATTCGCTTGGAGGTGCGGTCGGCTTCGTCCCGGCCGCGGGTGGTCTTGTGGTGGTCGATGTACTCGGTGATCGCGTTGAAGGCGGCGAAGGCCATGTGTCGGGTCTGCGGGATGTCGGCCCCCATGCCGTCCTCGAAGAGGCGGTTCAGGGTCATCCGCACGTTCTGAGCACGGGCCGGGTGGCGGCCGTCGGGGTCGGGGAAGAGAGCCCCGAAGTACTCGTTGAGTCGGGTCTGGTTCGGGGCGTGGCCGGCGAGGAAGTCGACCTTCTCGGCGAGCTGCTCAAACTGGCGGCGGGCGAGGCCGAGCACCTGTCGAGCCTCATTCACGCGGCTGGTCAGGTTCCCGCGGTGGCGGATGGCGATGCCTTCGCCCCGGTGCTGGCGGTGGGCGAGGTTCCAGGTGTTTGCACAGCAGACGCGAATGCTCGTGAAGAAGCACCGCAACGCGGAGCTGCCGTCGTGGCTATTCGAGAGGAGAAGGAAGGGGTCGATTTGGTCGTCGGACCCGCGGACGCGGATCGAGTTCGGGAGCTTGGCCAGCAGCCAGACCCGCTCGCCTTTCCCGAGGGCCCCGGCGGTGTGGTAGGCGACCTCGTCGCAGGCGGCGAGTTGGTCCATGAAGTTGAAGCATTCGCGGTTCTGGATCGGGGTGTATCCCTTGCTGACGACGCCGAGGACCTGGCGGGTGTCGGAGCGGACGACGGCCTTGCGGCGGGGGACGTGCAGGTCACTGATGGTCCGGAGCGGCTGGAGGTCGACGGTGTAGTCGAGGCCGGCGGCGGTGATGGCCTCGGCGGCGGTGGCGGGCTTGTCGAGCCGGGTGCCCAGGCGGTGCCAGGGCGTCGGCCCGGCGTACATGATGGCGGGGCGGCCGTTCGTGGTGGCAATGTCGGCGGGCACGAAAAGCTCCTCACTGGTGGGTGGGTCAGAATAGCTGTCACGTGTGGTTACCCTGACCTCCCGTGGTTGACCGGTACGAGGAATTCCAGAAGTGCTGGGGGAATCATCGCTTCTCGAAGTACTGTGGACCGCGATGAAATGACGCACGCGGAGAAGGAGAAACTCCCAAACTCCCCGGACCCGCGTTTTTTCTCTTGACGAGCAAAGCACGGATCGCGAATCTATTACCCACTTCCATGAACCGACCGATGCTACACTGAGAACCAACACCCATGATTGGCCTTCGTCGCTAGCTGCTCCGTAAGGTCTTTTCACGTCGCTCAACCTGCAACAGTCAGCCACCCCGAGGGGTTCATCTCGGCCTGGAATCGCTCGAAGTGCGGGATGTGCCATCCGCGGTGGCGATCAAGCAGTACTTTCAGGGTACGGCGGTCTTGGAAGAAGTCGGCTCGACGGCGATCATCCAACTTCCCCAGCCCGTCGTGGCAGCGAACACGATCCTCGTTGGAAGTGAAGTGGTCGATGGATTGCATTACACCGACCCGCCGGTTCTCTTCGAACTCATCGACCAGGACGGTAATCCCGTGACGGCGGAGGCCGTGCTCGTCACCCGAATCGGACCGAGTGTCTCCCCTCCGACTCCAGATCCGACTCCAGATCCGACTCCAGATCCGGGGGAAACCCAAGCGGCAGTTGCGGGGACATCATTGCCAATTACCGTCACGACAGACGTTTTGGAGTTCCTGAGCGGTGTCCACGTCGAGCGGTTGTCAGCGACGTTTGGCGTGAACGATACGCAGGTCACCGTAGCTGTTCCGGCACCTGCCCCGGGCACGAGCTCGTTCGTCATCCTCTCCGGCTCAATCGGCCAGGAGGTAGAGGGGGCCCAAGGGCAGTGGTCCGCCATGAGTGAACTGATCAACGGGGGATCCTCGCTCCTTCTGACGCGTCTTGAGAGCGGAGTCGCATTGACCGTCGGGGCTCAGATCGTCACGTTCGACGCTGACAGCGGTGCGACCGTTCAGAATGGGACGTTGACGGTCGATGGCACAGCAACGAGTTCGTACCTGTCCCACCCTGGGCAAGAAACGTTCCTTGTCAAGAGTGCAACAAGTACTGCGACCGCTCCGGATCTGGCGGTCGCATTTGGCAACGGTGTGATCGGCTTCGCGACAGGCAACCCGAACCCTGTCCCAGTGACATATGCTGTCGTCTCGATCCCCGGCATTGAGTTGCCTCCTGAGATGTCTCTACCGACCGAAACAAGCCCAGTGACTAGTCTGACTCCGTGGGGTCCAATCACGGCGATGGAGGGGGTAAACACCAACACGATCGCTCTCGGACTGTTCACCGATTCAAGTTTTGGGATGGTCGGTTCGCAGGCGACGGCCCAGATCAACTGGGGCGATGGGTCCATCTCTTTTGGCCAAGTGTTGGCGTTGGCGGATGCACCTGGACAATATGTGATCGCGTGGGATCACACCTATTCGGAGAGCGGAACCTACCCAGTTACTGTGAGCGTATGGGACGGCACGTCCGTAGTTGCTACCACCAGTCTCTCGGCAACGGTGTCGCCCTACCAGGCCACCGACGACACCTATTACCTCGCTCATGACCGCACGTTGACAGCCAATGCCACGTCGGGTTACCGCTCGCTATTTGAGAACGACAAGGTTGACCCCTTGAGCCTCACTCTCATTGGCGTCGAGCAACCCCAGCACGGAAGCTTGACCGTCGCCTCGGACGGCTCGTTCATCTACACTCCGCAAGCGGGCTACGTCGGCCTAGACTCCTTTACGTACACGGTTCAGTTTGGGGCAACGGTCTCGGCTGCCACCGCGACAATCTACGTCCAGAACACCGGTCCGCTGGCGTTCGACGATACCTTCTATGGGTCGTTCTCCGAAGGCTTTTCCCAGTACGTCGCGGACACGGAGAGCTTCACTGGCAGCGTTTTGGCGAACGACTTCGATCTGGAAGATGCGGTCTCCGTCGTTTCCTATTCTCAGCCCCAGTACGGTACTGTGACCGTTACACCCGACGGCCGCTTTACGTACACGCCCGGTCCGAACTTCGCAGGAACGGACTTCTTCTTCTACACGATCAGCGACGGCATGGCCATGGCGACAGCAAGGGTTCAATTTCAACCCCTCCCTGCGGGGGTGGCTCCCCTGGGAGAAAATGCTCTCGTTCGAGCCAGCCAGCCTCAAATCCCAACTCTCATTCCTCCGGCGGACATGGACCTCGTCGATTTCCTCCGCGCCGGGGCCATGATCAAACACATCTTCGCGAAGATGGAGGCCGACATTAGAGCCGGTCGTCTCACGGCGTTGGTCAACCAAGCGGTCGGTGACAAGCCTATCCAGATCAACGATGACGTTGCCCTCTGGGCAGACAAGGATGGGAAGGTTCACGGTTCGGTTCTGTTCGGTCGGGTGGATGCGATCGACCCGAATGACCCGCGACCGTTCTGGGAGAAGAAGGATCAGCCGTTCGGAACGTTGACTTATACCGGCTCACAGTTCATCGGTGAGTTGTCGATTCCCAGGGTGGATGACACCGGGAGGATCATCAACGTCGATACATTGATGCTCGATAAGAACGGCCTGACTGGGGTATTGCCTCTGATGGGCAATACGAAGATCAACTTCGACAAGGGCTTCTCATCTATCGAAACCGGCGATAAGGATTTTGATCTGCTGGTTGATAAGAAGGGGAACTTCAAAGTCTGGGCGAAGAAAGCTGACGGCGAGCGTGTCGAAGTCATCAGTCGCAACAATGACTTGTTCAAAATCAAGACGATTCCCTTCTCTGCCGAGATGTCGAAAGACGGGTTCACCCTCACCTCCAAACGCTACGGCTCGATTACTGCTACTTGGCAGAACTGGAAGAATCCGACGAAGGTCGATGTCGTCATTAATCTCGGCCGGGACCGCACCATCACGCTAGGATACGACTATACGCAGGGGCCGTTGAAGAAGACAATCTCGGCGATCCTGAACACCCCCACTACGAAGTTCGGCTTCAATTATAGTTCCGGGAAAGTGGAATTCACGGGCAGTTACAAGTGGACCGGGAACACCGCACCATATGGAGCGATCGGGTACGCCAACGTCAAGCTAACGCTTGACAACGTTCTGAAGCAATCCTCGATTTGGATTCAGTTGTCCGTCGAGTGGTAGTCCCACGGAGGGCCTCCTGATGGGTTGGATCCCCCTGACAATCTGGTTCCTGCTTCCCTCCGGTCACGGCTGGATGGAGCGGCTGGACACCTGGGCGTTTCACGCCTATCTCCGCGGCGAGTACGCCGCGGCCGAGCAGGTTTGGGCCGTCGTGGCGGAGTACCACCGCGGCAAGTCCGGGAAGTGTGATGAGTACGCCGGGACTCTGAACATGCTCGCTCAGGCACAAGCTGCTGGAGGAAAGCAGCGTGATGCTGAGTACAATATGCGGCTCGCATGTCGGTTGTTGGAATCGACATGGGGAGACGGGAAAGGGAAGACACCTGCGGCCGTCATCAACCTCATCCGGTTCCTTACCAAGACCGGTCGGTTCCGCGAAGCCGAGGAATTAGCGGCGGCTCACCTTCGCAACACGGTTCGACTTTGGCCGGACGACCCAGAACAACACGCCGATGTACTTCTCCTCTTCGTCCAACTCTATCTCGACAGCGGCCGTCTGTCCGATGCAGAGAAGTGCGGACGGCGAGCGATTGAGTTGTATGGGAATGAACGAGTCTTTGAGACCATGATCGCGGCAGTGGCTACTGAGATGGCTTCGGTCTACATCCAACTCGGCAAGAAGAAAGACGCCGAGAAGATGTTGGAACTGGCGAAGAGATCGCGTGTGTATCGGGATTCGCTCATGTTTGCCTGGGCTGATTACTATCTCAAATTCGATCAGCCCAAGATGGTCCTCTTCGTGATCGAGGGCAGACACCAGGCATTGAAGAAAGATGATCGGAAGGCATCTAAGCACTACGTCGCACTCCTGAATGAAAGGTTAGGCGAAGCCGCGGTTCGACTCGGCGACACGACGACTGGGAAAAAGCTCCTTCTCTCCTCCCTCGACAACTACGAGAAGGAACTGGGCTCGACCCACCCGCGGCTGGTACGGACGTTGGAGACTTACGCCCGCCTTTTCCCTGATGAAGCAGAACCGTATCACGCCCGAGCCAAGAAGGTTCGTGACCAGATGAGGGAGAATGAGCCAAAGGGCTTGGATGCCGCCATTGGAAAGCTCCCCTGACTGAGGCGGATCGCCAGTTGGCTTTCTGTTGTGATGCTGTCCCCGCTTCGACACGCACTTCTGCCGTTGGGTGATCTATCCAATAGCCTTTTGGAAGTCCTCATGATGAATGCCCCTCGACTCAGCACAGCAGCATGACCAGATAGGAGTAGCTCGTTCCCAGCCTGAAGAGGACGGGCTTTTTCGGATCGGTGAGTTCCAGGGTGATGGTCTAGTCGGCAGGGAGCGTCCGCAGGGCGTCGGTGACGAACTTCGGGTCCAGGGCGACGGTGATCGGCTCGCCGGAGTACTCGACCGCCAGCTGCACCTTCAACCGGCCGGCGTCGGGGGAGCGGGTGTCGAGGGTGAGGAGGTTCTCCTTGAAGGTGAACTCGACCCCCTGGCTCTCCCGGTCGGCGAGGACGGCGGCCTGCCGGATGACGGAGTGGAAGATACCGACCGTCAACGGGATCTCGACCTTTTTGGTCTTCGGGAGGATGTCGCGGTACGGCGGGTACTTCCCTTCGAGGAGCGGGTGTGGATGACCGCGGCCCCGACGCGGACCAGGGCTTCGTTCTCGCGGAGGGCGACCTTCACAGTCTGCTCGGGGTCGTCGAGAACCCGCTCCAGCAGCTGCATCGCCTTCGTTGGGAGGGTGTGGAACTTTCCCGGCGGTTCGTGTCCGTCGTGGGCCTGGGCTTGGCACCGGGCGAGGGCGAGGCGTTTGCCGTCGGTGGCGACCAACCGGAGTTCCTTCTCGTCCAGTTCCCAGAGGGTGCCGGTGAGGGCGTAGCGGGCGTTCTCCTTGGCCGCGGCGACGGCGGTGCGGCGGATCGCGTCGCGGAGTTGCCCCGCGGTGACCGTGTGGTGCTGTTTCGAGCGGGGGTTCGGCACCTCCGGGAAGTTCGCCGGGTCTTCGGCGCTCAACTCGAACTCGGATTGTCCCGCCCGGATCAGCGTGGTGGGGTCGCTCGTCTCGACGGTGACGGTTTCTTCGGCCGTCTCCCGCAGGATGGCGATGAGCCGGCTGGCCGGGAGAAGGAATTGCACTGCAGCATCGGCCTGGACCCCGGCGACGTCGAGGCGGACGCCGATCTCCAGGTCCGTTGCTTCGATGGTGCATCGGCTCGGCGTGGCGGCCAGTTTCAGGTTTTGCAGCGTCGGCCGGTGCGAATTGGCCGGGACGGCGACGTTGGCGAGTTGACAGGCGGCGAGGAGCTCAGCCCTCTGGCAGACGAGCTTCGGTCCTGGCTTCGCCGTTGCTTGAGGTGGCTTGCGTACGCGGCGAGAACGGGTGCGGGGTGGTTCCGGTGGGGCGGCGGTCGCTGACGACGGCACGAGGGAATCCTCCGGGTCGGAAGTGCGTCTCCCTGCAGATACCCTTGCTGCTCTGTTGGGATTGTCGTCGGTGTTGTCGCCGCCGTGCTGGGGTTTCGTCGATCACCCGACCGGGTGGTTGCGGTAGCGGGCCAGGATGCGTTTGACGTGCGGGGGGAAGATGTCGTACCCGGCCGGGACCGCCAGGGTGTAGCTGTACCCGGCGTCGGCGTGCGACTCGGACTGGATCAGGGCCCCCTTCCGGTCGAGCTGGCGGATGTGGAGGATCATGAGTGTGACGGCGAGTTGCAGGTCCGGCGGGAGCGTGGGGTACCCGGCGGTGTAGGTCACCTTGATGACCTCGGGTCCGTCGCCGAACTGCCGGGAGAGTTGCCCGCTCCGGTGGACGACGGGCCGGGGCCAGGTGCCGCCGATCCGGACGACGATGCCGGACCGAGAACTGCCGTCGGGCTGGTCGAGGCGGAGGGAGTAGTCCCGCTCGGGGGTGAGGAGTGTTTCGGGGCCGAAGACGCCGGCCTCGTCCAGGTAGAGGCTCGCGATCGAGGTGACCGGGCGTTGCCGGAGGGTGAGGAGGGCGGTGCCGTTGCCGGGGTGGTACTCGGTGTAGACGGCCTGCTTGATCTTCCGCCCGATGTACTCCTCGATCAGTGCGGAAATCTGCGGGACGAGGACTTCCTCGACGGTGCGGTGGTAGTCGGTGTAGTCAACGGGTTGCCCGTTCATCGTAGCCCCTGTGAAAAGAAACGGGGCCGGCCCGTGAGAGCCGACCCCGCCTCCAACCCCTCCACCCCAGGAGGATCCCTCGCTGATCGGTTACGTGGACGGCGAGCGGTCGTACCCGCCGCCGGCCCCGGTGTACTTCTTCTGGGCCAGGAGCTCGACGCAGAGGGTGAACGACGAGGTGGTCCCGCCGACCGTCGCGTGGGCCCGGCAGTACTGCTTCGACCGCTGCACCCGGATCACCTGACGCTGGCTGGCGGCGGTGACCTGGGTGAAGGCCCCGTTGAGGACGTCGGTCCAGGTGGCGTTGTCGTCCGACTCCTGGAGCTTCACGTTGAGCGTCGGGGCGGTCCCGGTGACCGCACCGACTTCGAGGATGGCGTTGGTCGAGTTGACCCCGTTGCCGAGGTCGACGGCGGACCCGGCCCCGGTGGCGGTGACGGCCTGAGGGGCGAAGCTGGCCCCGCCCGCGACGCCGTTGACCAGATTGACAAGGTTGTTCATGGCTGACTCCGTTGGTCCGTGGTTCGGGGGTGGGGTTAGGCCGCGACGGTGCCGGTGAGCTGGTCGGCCACCGTGAAGGCCCCCGCGTACCGAGCCCCGCCGTCGTGGGAGAGGATCGCCCGGACCGCGACTTGGTCGCTGCCGAAGATCGTGTCGCCCTGGGTCGCCTGAGCGAATTCGATGCTCCCGAACATCGCGATCAGGAAGTCGCTCCACATGCCTGCGGCGACGTAGGTCAGGTTGTTCCCGGCCCCCTTCGTGCGGGTGTTCGCGACCTGCGGGGTGGTGATGACCGGGTAGCCTGCCAGGGTCTTCGTGAAGCCGGTGGCGGCGTCGCGGAACTGGCTGAAGGCGAACATGCCGAGCTGGTCGTTCGCGGTGACGGCGGACACCCGGGCCTGGTGCAGGGCCCAGAACATCTCCGGCCGCATGACCCAGGCCTCCATCTCCCCGTTGTTCGCCTCGATCGCGGAGATGAACTTGTAGACGTCCTGCGGGGACAGGGTGTTCCCGTTCGCGGCGACCGTGGTCGGGGTGACGGTGGCGACGTTCGGGGTGTTCAAGAGGCCCATCGGGACGACGTCCGAGCCCTGCCCCTCCAGGAGCTTCTTGTCCATCGTCAGCGACAGCGTCTTGGTCATGTCCGACCGGAGGGATGGCCTCGCTCGCGGGGCTGGCGAAGCGGATCAGTTCCGCGGGCATGGTGACCAGGCAGGCGACCTTCTTGGCCGAGAGGGTCAGGGTGCCGGTGCTGAAGTTGCTGCTCGTGACCGGCTGGTTCTCGCCGACGTAGTAGCCGGTGGTGGCGGAGGTCTGGCGGGGGAACTTCACCCGGCCGGACGGCGGGAGCGGGATGACCCGGGCCCCGGCGTTGATCAGGGCGTCCTTGTTGCGGAGCAGCTGGATCAGCTCGCCGAACTCGGGCGGGCCGACGAGGGCCCCGCCGAGGGACTCATCGAGCCAGGACTGCGGGCCGGCCTTCTGGCCGGGGGTGTAGTACTTGCGACGGAGCCAGGCGATCTCGTCGGGGTCGGCCCCGGCGGTGCCGGCGAGGAGAAGCGACTTCATCTCCCGGCGGAAGGACTCGTCGACCGATGCGTCGGGGAAGAAGTCGGTGGCGAACGGGGCCATGACCGCCCCGGCCTCGGTGGCGTACTGGCCGCCGATCACGAACGCCTTCGTGAGCCGGTCGTGGACCTCCAGCTCCAGCTTGGCGTGCTCGGGCTGGAGCACCTTCGCCATCACCCCGGCGAGTCGCTGGAAGCTGAACCCGCGGCTGGAGAGCGGGTCCTCACCCTTGCGGGCCCACGGGGACCCGAGGACTTGGTCCCGGGCCGGGGCGTCGTTCGAGCCCTTGGGCTTGGTGGCGGTATGGATACGGGTGTCGAGCTGGTCGAGCCGCTGCTCGAGTTCCTTGACGATCGGGGACGGCATCGGTGGTTCCTTCGTGTTCGGCGGGGTGGATGTCCCGGCGTCATGGTGCGATCGTCAGCGGGTGGTGAGTCGGGCGAGGAGCCGTTCGCGGCGGGCGATCTGTCGCTCCAGGGTGACCAGGGCCTTCCGGTCCTCGGCTGTGAGTTCGTCCCCGTCGGTGACCGAGTCGTTCGTGCGGGAGATCTCGTCGAGGGCCCGGGCGTGGAAGGCGACCGCGGCTTTCTCCTGGCGAGAGAGGCTTTCGGAGGTCTGGTGCTCGGACAGGAACTCCGCGGCGTCCTTCACGGTGCCGCACTGGGACTTGGTGAGACGCTTCTGCACGACGGCCGGGGCCTTCGGGGTGGGCTTCGCGGACTTGCCCGAACCGCACTTTTCTTCGGCGGGTTCGGCTTCGGGGTCGACTTCGGATTCATCTGCGGCTTCGGCGGCGATCGGGTCGAGGTCAGGGTAGGCCGACGCGAAGGCCTTCTCGACGGTCTCGGTGGCGTCGTCGAGTTCGTCGGTGAGGTCCAGGAGGCTCGACTTGACCTTGTCGTTGTCCACCCGCTTCAGGGCGGTCGTGCAGCGATCAACGGCGGCGGACAGGTCGGCGCGGAGGCACCGGAGCACTTCCGCCCCGAAGGGTTCCTCGGCTGGGGCGTCGGTCGCGGCTTCGACCGGGACCTCGGGTGGGACCGAGGCGGTCTGCGTCTCGGCGTCGTCGGTCTTGGTCGCGTGCTTCTTGCTCATGCCTGTCTCCCCGCCGGGGTTGTCCTTCCCCGCGGGTGATTGAGTCGTGGGCAGGGTCACACCGGGGGACCAGACCGGGGCCGGGGGAGCGTGGGGGAGGAGCAGCCGCTTGACGGCCGGGGTGATGCTCTTGCCGCAGATGCGGTCCCGGGAGAGGGCGGCCCGGACGGCGTCGGGGTTGCACGGGATGCCGCACCAGGTGGCCTCGATCAGCTCGCACTCCAGGATGTGGACGCCGGGCTTGGTGCCGGTCGTGGGGTCGGGCGGGAGCCGCTTCCCCTTGAGCGTGCGGTAGCCGATCGAGTTGGCCCGGAGGATGCCCTCGACGATCAGGTGGAAGACCTGCTCGGCCTCGCGGAGTGACTGCGAGAAATACGTCGTCTGGACGCACTCCCCCAGGTCGGGGTCGATGGTGACGGCGTAGTTCCCGTCCGGGTCGGTCGTCTTGCCGATCGGGAGCGGGAAGTAGAGCCCGTGGTCCAGCAGGACGACCGGGTTGAGCTGGTGGTTGATCGTGCGGATGCCGGCGATTTCGAGGATGTCCCCCTCCCGGTCCCGCATGGTCTTAGCGAGCAATCCGGTGGCGGACATCTTCCCCGTGTCGAACGCCGGGGCCTTCTCGGCGGCGGCGTCGATGGCGTGCAGCCCAGGGGCGTACTTGTAGGCGTGGCCGGGGATCCGGGACGGGGCGTTGGTTCGGGGGCGTCGCATGGTCGGGGGTCCTCGGGTCAGCGTCGCGGGTTCTTGCCGTCGGCGAGCTTCAGGAACTCGGTGCCCTTGAAGAGGGCCGCGACGGCCAGGTCGTTGGCCGCGAGTTCGTCCAGCAGGCGGACGGTTTCGGGGTCGACGCGGTCGGGGAAGAAGCGGTCCAGGACGCGGAGCAGTTCGGCGGCGTCCTGGACGCCGGCCTTGAGGTCGTCGGGCTTAATGCGTGGTCTCCGGCGGGGTGGGGGTCAGTTCCCCTCACTGCCGGATGGGCATGACGTTCCCGTTGGTCTTGTGCTTCTCCAGGGCGTCAAGCAGGGACTTGCGGGGACCGAGGGAGCCGGCGGCGAGCGGGTTCGTCGAGGGGGTCGAGTCGACGGCCCGCTCGTCCGGGTCGGAGGGGGATTCGGGGTTCTGGTCGGAGTTGCTTGCGGCAGGTTCTTGGGGCTGGTTCGTGCCCCAGGCCCGCTCCTCGCCCCACGGCTTCGGGTCGAGGCCGAGGTACTTGCGGCGTTCGTTGACCGTCCGGACACCGGCCTTGAGGTCGTTGGCGAACCGGAGTTCCTCGATGTTCTCGTCGTCGATCTTCTTGCCCCGGAGTTCGAGCACGAGGTCCTGGCCGATGAACGGGCGGACCAGGTGCTTGTTGAACCGGCCGGCGATCTTGTTCAGCAGCGGGTTGAGCGACAGCAGGTAGAACTGCCGGAGCGAGCTGTAAAGGGTGGCGTAGGAGGCACTGTCCTGCAGGCCGGCGACGGACTTCGGCACGTCGTAGCTGGCCAGGACGAAGTCGACGAGTTGGGCCCAGCCCTCCTGCCAGGACATCTCGTCCGGGGTGTTCGAGAGCTTGCTGACGGTGCTGCCGAACGGGTTGAAGAGGATCGTCCCGGCGTTGTTCGGCCCGGCGTACAGGGCTTCGAGCTGGGCCCGGAGCCGGGTGAGGTCGGCCTCGTCCGGGTCGAAGACGTTCGGGTCGAAGGTCATCGCGATCGTCGGGTCGATGCCCTTCTGCTGGGTGGACCAGCGGGCCCGGTCGATGGCCTCGACGGTGTCGATCTGAAGGCTGAGGGCGGTGAGGACGGCGTACCCGTCGTACCGCAGGAGCGGGTGCTGGTTCTTGATCCGGACGACCTGATCGGCCGGGATACGGGCCCCGGCCGCGGACTGGTACCCGGGGAGCATGGCGTACCCGCCGTACGGGTAGTACGGCTGGACCAGGTACGAGCCCTCGGGGTAATCGGGGCTGGGCGGCTGCGGCAGGGCGGTGGCGGTCGGGATGACGTACAACTCGGACGGGACGTTGAGCGGGTTGTCCCGGGGTGCCCAGACGAGCGACATGCCGGTGAGGGAGAGCTGCTGGGTGATCTGGTAGAACAGGTCGCCGGCGTTGTCCTCCGGGTTCGGGTCCTCGAAGAGGCGGCAGACGGGGTCGGAGTACGGGAGTTCCTCGAACCCGTTGTCCGGGTCGTCGTCGCGGACGAAGACCTTGACCTCGGCGTTCTTGGCCTGCTTCGCCAGGGTGTTGACGGCCAGGAAGACGGCCGAGGTGAAGTGCCGGGCCTGTTCTAGGGGGTTCTGCGACCACTGACCCGGGGCGTTCGACCGGAGGGCGGCGAGCAGGTGGCGGAAGGCGAAGGCGTCGTCGGCCCGGACGTGGGCCTTCGCCCCGGTTGGTGCGGGGGTCGGGTTGAGCCAGTCGCGGAGGCGGGGTCGTTTCATGGCGGCGTCCGGGGGATGGCGGCGGTCTTCCCCCGCGTCGCACCGGATCGGCCCGGCCTGACGGGTTACGCGATGAGGCGTCGGTCCCGGAGCTTCCGGGCGACGAGGTCCTGGTGTCGGTCCCGGACTTCGGCCGGCGGGTGCTTGTCCGGGTCGATCGTGTTCGGCGGTCGGATGCCCAGGAGTTGGTGGGCGAGGTTCACCGCGAGGGCCGCGTCGTCCTTCGTCGGGTAGTCCCCGAGGTCGATGGCCTCCCCCTCCCGTTCCAGGACGGCTTGCCACGAGTCGAACGACGGGATGAAGCGGACGCCGGTGTGGTCGCCGGGGTGGCGGTCCGGCGGGTCGGACGGTTGCGGCCCGTTGAACACGAAGACCGACGGGCTCCGCTTGTCCGGGAGTTGCACGGCCAGGAGGGCGGCGAGGGCCAGGGCGGTGTACCGATCGTCGTGGTTCCCGGCGGTGTGGTTGACTCGGTATGCCCCGTTCGCCCGCTGCTCCTCGGTGATGAGGAGGGCGAGTTCGGTGTTCAGGTCTTCGGCGGTGCCGTCCGGGTTCCGGAGCATCCCGGCGTGCGGGTACCAGGCGATCCGGCCGGACTCGACGAGACCCTTCAGGTTCTCCGCGAGTTGGGTATGCCCCCAGCCCTGGAAGGAGTAGCGGGTGACCTTCAGACCCTTCTTCTCCAGGTGCTGGGTGAGGAACTCGGCCTGGTGGTTGTCGAAGATGGCGTGGCGGATGCGGAAGGCCGCGACGGTGGCGTCGGTCCAGTTCTGAACCTCGTCGAAGTCGATCCGGCCGTCGGGCGGGGCGACCCAGACCTTGAGGTAGTCGAGGATCACCCGGCCTTGTTCCCGGTGGGCGACGGCGATGACCGCCTGGTCGTGCGAGATGGCGAGGTCGCCGGCCAGGACGTAGGTGTGCTTGCGGTCGCCGCGAGACCGGAGGGCGAGCGTCGGGTCGGTGCAGGCGTCAATCTGGTCGCGGGTCAGGAACTGGGCCTTGGTCTCGCTCGGGTCGACCCAGACGTTGTCGAAGACGCGGCGGGCTATCGAGGGGGTGAGCCCGCGGCGGATCTCGGCGACCTTCGCCTCGGACATCCAGGACGCGAGGCGGCCCCCCTCGGGGGACTCGAAGAAGTGCCAGGCCGGGGAGGTGCGGGCGAGTTCGCGAAGGGTCCACTGCCACTGATCACTGCCCTTGAGGCCGGCGTTGGTGATGACGATGAAGACGCAGTACGGCCGCTTGCCGGCCCCGCCGAAGAGGACGTCGTAGAGCCCGCGGGACCGCCAGAAGGTGATCTCGTCCACGACGACCACGTCGGGGAGCAGCCCGCACGCGGTATCGGCGTCGGAGGACCGGATCTCCAACTTGCCGCCGGGGCCGAGCACCTCCCAGTTGTTGAACCGGAGCCGGGCGTCGAGCCAGAGGTTCCGCTTGGCCTCTGCCTTCATCGCGTCGCGGATGATCCGGGCCTGGGTCTTGTCCGCCGCGGCGGCGTACGCCTTGATCGGGTTCTTCGCGAAGGCGACGGACCAGTTGAGCAGTCGGCCGATGAGCGAGGACTTGTCGTGCCCCTTCGGCAGGGTGAGCCAGAAGAAGAGGGGGCCGGCGTAGTCGGGGCGGAAACCACAGGCGTGCTCGATGGCCGGGACGAGCGGGCGGACGATGTCGGACTGCCAGGGTTCGCGGATGAGCGACCACCGGCGGGGTGGGGTCGAGTCGATGACGACGTGGTCGAGGTAGCCGGCCAGGGAGCGGCCGGACTCGCGGCGGGCGAGCTCGTGGGCCGCGACGAGGGTGCGTTCCAGGGTTTTGCGGTCGAGGACGGGCATGGCAGTCCCGGGGTCAGCGGAATACGACCCCAGGTGGAACCTGCTCGCGTCGGGTGGAAGGCAGAGGGCATGGAGGAGGAATCTCGAACCCGTTCACCCCGGCCGGTGTCTATCAACCCCCGGCGACTCGCACCGCGGCGGTTAGGAGGGGATGACGTGACCAAAGACGAACTGCTGATCCACGCCTACGGCTCGGGCCTGCTCATGAAGTGGCACTGGTTCAGGTTTCATTTCGAGCAACACCTGCGGGGGCGGAGTCACCCCTTCTCGGAATCGATCCTCCGGGCCTGCCTGGACTGCGAGCCGCACATCCCCGGCTTCGCGGGTGGCATGATCAACGCCCTCGGGGAGATCAGCGGGAAGGAGAAGGACCTGCAGCACTACGAACAGTTGCTGCAGCGGCTGGCGGAGTTGCTCGTCATCCGCCAAGTGGTGACGTACCCGTGGCAGGGTCAGGTCCGGTTCCGATGGGAGCCGACGGCGGCGGACAGCAAGAAGAATCCGGAACTCGTGGTCGAGGGCGGGGAGTTCCCGATCGGGGTCGAGGTGAAGGCTCCGGGGTTACTGGAGCACCGTGAGTGGCGGGCGACTAACCCAACCCAGTTGCTTTCGCGGGTCATGTCCAAGGAGGCGATCGCCGAGTTGCCCGACGCCGACAAGGGGATCACCTATCCCCGGGATAACCCTGTGAAAGACTTCTTGATCAGTGCCGAGGCGAAGTTCGCCCCGTTCCACCGAGAGAACCCGAAGTTTCGCGGGGTGCTGGTGATCGTGTGGGACGATCACATCAACGAGCCGCTCACCGCCCTCATTCACCCGCACTCGGGGCTGCTGACTTCAAAGAGCTTTTTCAAGGAGCCGGACGGACAGCCGAAGAAGTTCCCCAGCATGAATGCGGTGATCCTTGTCCGGCACCTCGACCAGTTCATGCTCGCGGCCGGGGATGAGGAACTGGTGGACGATTGCCGGGATGCGTTGGAGTACGGGCGGGATGGTGACTTCCCGCCGAAGATGATCATCGGCAACCCGTTCGCGGAGCGGGTTCCGATGGAAGTGGTCGAGTGCTTCCAGGCCTACACACCCTCCCCGGAGATGGGGGCAGAAGCCATCCCGGGGGATCTGACATGGTGGATGCGGGTCTGATGCCCGGCCCGGCCTGGCTTGGTCGGGTCGTTAAAGGTCGCTCCCTTGTCGGTGCTGGTCCAGGGCCGCGGGGCTCGGCCGGCCGGAATCTTCCTTCGGCAGGTGAAGGGCTTTACCCCGGTGGCCTTGGTACTCGGTGCCGTCCAGGACCGGGGACACGAGGACGGTCATGGTCTTCGTGTCCACCGCGATCAGCCCCAGGTCGAAGAGGGTGTGAAGGTCGGCCCGGAGGATGAGGCCGTTGGTCGGGTGGTCCGTCTTGGTGCCGAGATACGGAGTGATGTGGGCCGCTTCAAGGACGGCTTCGACTGAGCAGCCCGACACCGCACACCGGCGGTCGTAGAGGGCGAGCAGTCGCGTCCGGAACTTGGTCTGGCCTTGCCTCCGGACAATGTTCGCCAGTGTCCGGTTTCGGGCGTCTTCGGCGTCCGCGGGGTCGAAGACTCCCTTCAGCTGAAGTTGCTGCTCCTCGTGTGCGAGGGCGGTCCGCTGGTTCGCGGTGAGGCCGTCGAGTCCGCGAGCATCACCCTGCTGATCCGCGATTGCCCGGAACTCGGCCAGCAGCTTTCTCTGACCGGGCTGGGGGCCGCCGGACTCGACATCGTCGTAGTAGTCCAGGTGCTGCTCGAGGGCGGAAAGTGCCCTGCGGAGGGCATCGACCCCTTAGTCCTGGTGGATCATCTCATCTCCAGGAAGTGCGTGGTGGTGAACAGGTTGTTGAGCCGCTTGTACTCCCGGCCGTTGAGCATGTGGCCGAGGTTGTCGATCCCGTCCGCGGCCGAGCTGGCGTTGTACTTCACCCGCTTCACGAGGTCGTCGATGCCCTCGTGGCGGGTGAGCTCGTTCTCGTAAACTCGCCTCGCGACCTTGTACGCTTCACGGACCATGTCGGGAGTGATGGTCGTACTCATCGAAGTCCGCGGGAGGTCATGAGAGTTGGTGGTGCCGCAGTCAGGGTACGCCGTTGCAACGGTGATTACAACGCCCTCGCGAGCATGCCAAGCCCGTCCTGCGTAGCTCGATCAGAGGGCCTCGCCGACCTCGAACCGGATTTCCTCGCGGCGTTCCTCCGGCAGGGTCAGTTCGGCGTCGCTGATGATTCGGTGGTTCAGGGTGCAGTGGATCAGTTCCAGGTAGACGCGGGCGGCGTAGGCGGCCTCCTCCTCTGTGGCACCCCAGAAGAACGCCCAGCCGGAAAGGTTGCGAGCCTCCCACAACTCGCCCTCGGCGTCAAAGGCGACCTTGGAGAACTGACTGGTCCGGGGTTCCGGGGGTGCTTCACTCACCTCACTCAGCACTGACGGGATGAGGGATCGGACCGGTTCCTCACCTCACTCGTCACTGAGGAGTGAGGGACAACTCCGAGCACTACCCGGGGGATTCGAATCATGCTGTGCCGGGAGCGGACGAGGTGTCCGACTGGGCCGGGTTGGAGGTGGGGACGATCCCGAGTTGCTCCACCATCGCCTTCAAGTCCTCGTCGGCCAAGTCCTTGAGCGGGGTGCTGACCTCGATCTTCTGCGGGCGGTAGAGCCCCTTCAGCTTGGCGATCATGTCCAGGGCCCGGAGCTTCGCCCCGGCCTTCACCCCCGAGCTATGGAAGATGTCGAGCAGGCCGTCGAGCAGGAGTTGGGCGGCCTCGCGGTCGCTCATGTCGATGTCGGCGTGGAGTTCCTTCTCGGCCTCGGCCTTTCGGCGTGGAGTTCCTTCTCGGCCTCGGCCTTGTAGCGGTAGGCGGTGCGGAGGGAGACGCCGTAGGTCTTCGCGATCTCGGGGACGGCGGACATGGCGAAGCCGTGATCGACCAGGATCTCCTTCACTTTCGAGATCCGGTCCCGGAGTTCGAGGTCGGTCGTCTCCGTTCCTGGCATTGGGTCGCCTACTGACAGGGGTCGAGATTACGTCGTGATCGACTTGAGGACCCGGAACCGGCCGGCTTCGATCTGCCTCCGGTTGCCGAAGTCGAGCCGGGCGATCTCGTAGAAGTAGTCCCCGCAGAGTTTCCGCGTGTCTTCGGGGGTGAACCGGAACTCCAGGTTCCCGGTGGCCGGGTCGGTTTTGACGATCCCGCCGCCGGAGTCGGTGGTCTTCAGCACGAGTGCGGGTTCGCGGTCGTACTCGTGGTGCTTCACGGTCAGGTGGATCGTGTGGTCGGTGATGTCCTCGGGTTCGCCGGTGAGGAGATCGACGACTTGGCCCGGGACGACCTCGTGGGTGTTCTGCACGATCTCGATCAGGCCGGGGATCATCGGGTTCGCTCACGGCGGGCACGGCTGGTTCGAGTCCGGCGGGGACCGATTGCTGCAGCGAGCGGTCAGGTGAGGGCGGCGAGGTTCTTCCGGTGGAGGTAGGTCCGCACGGCGGCCATGACGCGGTCGGTGGCGTGTTCGTCGGGATGATTCTCGGCGACGATCGGGTTCACCGGCGTCTTGCCGGAGCCGAGCACCAACTCGCCGGCGATGTTGATGGCCAGGGCCGCCTGGTGCTGGTCCGGGTAGGTGCCGACGTAGAACCGACGTCCGCCGTGGTAGAAGTGAGCCCGGTACTTCCCGGAGGTGGTTTCGCGGGAGACACCGACGTACTTGAACCCGCTGCGTCGTCGCCCGGTGCCGGGGGTCCTTCTCGCCTTTCGTGGTGGCTCCGGCACGTTGGGCTTGGACCGGTTCCGCTTCCAGGCGAAGCGGGGTTGGGGTTCAAGTTCGGTGAGTCGGTTCCAGGACTGCTGGACGAGGTCCATCGTCTTCCGGAGTCCTTCGTGTTCGGTCCGCCGGCTAGGGTCAGTGGGTTGGTGGTCGTTGACGATCCGCTTGACCCGCTCGAAGGTCTGGCGGGCACCGGGGGCCTTGGGGAAGTGCTTCGGTATGAACTTCTGGGTACAGGTCTTCAGCATCATCAGGGTGTGCGTCGTGTCCTGGGGGCCGACGCCGGCGGCGATCAGGGCCCGCCGGAGTGCGGACTCGGAAGCGATCTCGCGGAGTTGGTGGAACAGGCGGATGCGGTCGACGGCCCGGGCGATCCGGTAGGAGATGTTCGACTGGCAGACGAAGTAGAGGTGGGCCAGGTTGTCCTGCTCCTTGTTCAGGGCCTTGACCTGGAACACCATCTGGAGTTCACGGGGCGGTAGGGCCTGGAGCGAGCGGACGAAGAGGTCGAGGCGGCGGATCAGTTCGAGCGGGCGGCGGCGGTGCTGGTCGCGGCGGATGTTGCGGGTGGAGTACCGGTCCAGCAGCACCGGGTCGATCGGCATGAAGAACTGGTTGGCCACGTGAGCGTCTCCGGGTTCAGTCGAGGTCTTCGGCACGAGCCCGACGGAGCATCCGGAGGAGCTTCCCGAGGGTGGGCCAGGCGGCGATCAGTTCTTGTTCGGTTTGGGACCGGAACAGACGGCGGGCCGTCTCCGGTGGGGTGGCGGGGACGAAGAGGGTGCAGGTGGTGGCTTTCCGGTCGTGACAGCAGACGGATTCGAGTTCGGTGACGCCGCAGGCCCGGATGGTGCAGGCCCGGAGGGCGTCGCCGATGACCTGCCCGGCGTGCTTGCAGTTGTTGGTGGCCTTGGCGGTGTGGGCCCAGACGAAGGCGTCCTCGGCCTTCCGGGTTTCGTGATCGACCGCGTCGGTGAGGACGTCGAGAGCCCGGGTCCGGCTGGGCATGGACGATCTCGCTGAGAGAAGGAGCGGGGAGGGCCACCGCGACCCTCCCCGCACCCGAGCTAGGAGAGTCCCGAGGGCAAGAGGCACCCTGGCTGAGGATTAGACCCCGGGACGCCCCCGGCGGTGACCGAGTCGCCAATGCGTTGCCGGTGTAGACGGGTGACGCGAGCGAAGTGGGAGAGTTACTCGAAGTCCTCGTCCTTGACCTCTTCGAAGCGGAACGTGTGGTCCTTCGGGTCGGCAGTGATCCGCACGGTCACGCCCTCCGCGTTGATGAAGGTCGCACTCTGGGCCAGGGTGAGTTGGCGGACGATCTCGGGGAGGTCTCGTTCCAGGGCGAGCCAGGGGCCGAGGAGTTGTCGCATGTTGCTCGGGCAGACTTCCAGGCCGGCGAGGACTTTGCCTTCCTGCTGAATGAGGTGGAGCCAGTAGTTCACGGCGGTGGTGAAGACCCCTGCCCGGTAGCCGTTGGTGACCCACTGTCGAACCACCGAGGTGACGTACTCTTCGCGGGCTTCGGGGGAGATGCCGGGGAACAACTTCTCGATCTCGCAGGCAGCAATGTGCCGCATCAACGGACTCGGGATGGCCATCGGGTAGACTCCTGCGTTCGGGTCGGGTTGCAGCAATACTACTCGATCTATTCGGCCGGTTCCGATGGTGTTGCGGACGGGCTCGTGTCGGTCCCGGGCTTGCGTGGCGTGGTGATGTGGACGGCGGTGGTGTAGGCCGGGTCCAGGAAGACGAGCGGACGGCCGCGGCGGCGGGCCTCGTCGATGGCCTCCTGGGCGTAATCGCTGTGGGCGACGACGACCTCGGTGTCTTCGGTGAGGTCGGCGTGGCGGACGGTGCCGGAGCGGAGGACGGCGGTGAGGCGCTGGTGGGGGTGCATGCGGGCCTCGGCGGGTGCGTGAAACAGGGATGCACCCCCGGCGATTGAGTGGGTCGGGGGAATCGGGAAGGGGGAATGGCAGGACGGGAGCGGGACGGGCGGGGTGTCCGTCCCGCGTGCGTGGAAGGGATCAGGCTGTAGCGGCCAGGGCCGGCTCGGCGTGGTCGGCGAGGATCCAGTCAGGCAGGTCGCCGGATTCGATCAGGGCCTCCGCGGTGTTGCGGTTGATGCAGACCAGGATCGCGTCGGAGCGTGGGGGCGAGATTACGAACGGCGGACGGCCATCGCAGAGGATGACCAGGTGACGGTTGGCGGCCGCGAGTTCGGCCACGAGCGAGCGGGGCATGGGCTCTCCTTCGGCAAGGGCGGCCGACCAACCAGGGCCGGGCTTGCCGTCCCGGGCACCTGGCGGTCGACCATAAGGAGTGAAGTTCGGAACGTCTTCGTTACCCCTGGGAGAATCAACTCGCGGCGGGAAGTGTGGGAGCGGGGGCCGGGTCGGAGGGGGGTGCGGTCAGGTGGGCGAGCACCTGCCGTTTGATCCAGAGGAGTTCGTTGATGCTCGGCCACCGCAGGCCGAGTTCCGTTTCGGGCATGGCCCGGAACTTCTCGCGAATTTCGTCCTCGGTATGGGGTGGGGAGAAGCCAGGACAGGATTGTGCTTTCGCGTCTGAACAGGTGGTGGCGTCCTGCTCGGTGGCTCCCCAGCGGCGGGCGTCGCAGCCGAAGGTGCCGGTGGAGAGGCGAAGGGCGTGGCGGCAGTTCTTCGAGCACCGGGCGGTGTACTCGGTGACGTGGGCGTCCTCGGCCTGCTCGATGCGGGCTTGCAGCCGGTCTTCGACGGGGGCCAGGATGAGCGGGAGCATGGTTGGTGTCCTTCAGCCGACCAGGGCGGGTTCGGGTGACGGAGTGGTGAGGGCGGCGAGCCGCGTGACGACCTCGCGGCGGATCTGTTCGCCCCGTTCTGGGGTCGGGTGGTGTTCGGCCGGGATGACGTTGAGGACGGCCCCGGGGCCGTGGAGGATGCGGGCCGCTTCGTTGTACGCCAGGGCGGCCTCGTACTGGGTTCGGTAGGTGCCGAGCATGAAGCGGCGGCGGCCGGCGGCGATCTCGGCTCTCCAGGGCTTGGAGGTCGTGGAGACGCCGCGGAGACCGCGGGTGTTGTCGTGCCGGAGACGTGCGGCTTGCCGGACTCGACTCAGGTTCAGGGTTTCCAGCCGCTCCCGCACCAGTTCCGTGATGCGGGCGATGGGCACGCCGGTGAGGGTCGCGGGGAGTGCGGGGTTACTGTTGTCCAGCGTGGCCAGGGCGATGAGCTGGGCCGTGGTGGCCTCGGCCTCGGTGGCGAAGGTGCCCAGGTCGTATTGCTGTCCTTCCTGCGTAACGACGGCGGGGAATGCTGGCATCGTTGGCTCTCTCGGCGTGACGGTGATCGGGATCGTTCCTTCGGTACCCAGGGGTGGGTGTGGTATCTCGAACGGAGACGGCGGGGGAGCCCAGGGGCGGACGGGGTGCCCCCGGCTCCGGTGTTCAGGATGCTTGCATGGCGAGGGACGCCATGTGCGGGGCCAGGAGCTTGTTGACCTGTCGCTCGATCTCGGCCTGACGCTTCGGGGTCGGGAGGTCGGCGGGGTCGATGGTGTTCAGCCGGGCAAAGCGACCGTAGAGAGCAGCGGCCCCCAGGTTGTAGGCGAAGGCCGCCTCGTGGCGGGTGGCGTAGTAGCCCAGGGCGATCTTGCCCTCGGCCCCGGTGCGAGCCCGCCACTGCCCCGACCGCCTGTGCGGGGAGACGCCCTTGTAGTTGCTGGTGGAGTCCCGGCGGAGTGGAACGTTGGCCGCATTCTGTTGATACGTGGCGACCCGGAGGTTCTCCGGGGTGTTGTTGAGCCCGTTGCAATCCCAGTGGTCGATGAGCCGCGGGTCGTCGTCCCGCATTCGCATGACCAGGCGGTGCATCATGATGGTCCGGCTGCCGCCGTCGGCAGTTCGGACGGATGCGGCGGCGTAGAGGGTTTGGGACCGGGGCTTCCGGTTCTCGTACCAGTCCAGGCCGGCGACCAGGGCGTAGTCCTCGTCATCGACGAGGGCGACGTTGGTCGAGTTGCGGAGATGAATCTCCTGCATCGAACGTTCTCCTTACTGGGGTGGTTGGTCTTTCCTGGTCCGTAGGACAATCGTTCCTGGTCTGTTGGTGGTCTTTCTCTGGCGTTGGTGTTGGTCACATCTCGGAAAACAAAATCTTCTTCTGCTTCAACAAGAACATTTTCTTCTGCTAAGTGGTCCGGCCGAAGCCGGGAGTTCCCCCTGATTTCGAGCGGGGGGACACGCCGGGAGCGAGGCCGAATCCGTTCGGCCGGGTCGTCATCCTTGAACACTCTCGGGGGAGGCCGAATCTCAATTGCGAATGCGGGGACCGCGAGAAGAATTACCGGGGGGATGATGGAAGAACTGCGTGTTGGGGATTGGGGGCGTCTTGGTGAGTTCGGGATCTGTGGGGGAAGTGCTCGCTGGCCTGGTGCGGGAAAAGAAGAAAGCCCGCCGTCCGTGGCGGGCTTTGATCACAGTGCGTCCCAGCGGAATTGCTCGACGAACTCTCGGGTGAGTGGCACCCCGAGGGCCTTCGCCTTGCGGAGCGGTCGCAGGGCTTGACCGGGCACCAGTTCCGCCTTCTCCACGATCAGCCTGAGCGTCGCATCGTCGGGGTCGAGCGACCGATCCTGACATTGCCGCCCGAGCCAGCACAGAAAGTCCTCTTCACACGGGGCCGTCGTCGTTTCGACCAGTGCGAACCGGAACCGGAAGTCCTCGCTCAGGCCGGGGCGACGCAACCCCGTGGCCTTGTCTCGGCGGGGTCTGAGCCGAACCCCGCTGGCGATCACAGCGATGTTCGTCTCGGTCATCGGCTTCCAGAGTTTCGGGACGAACGGCTGGAACTCGGGAGCGGCGACCTCGTCGATGTACACGATCAACGGCACCCTACGGTCGCTGTACCGGAGGATGAGCCCCTCGTCGAAACTCCAGGGGTTCGTGCCGTCCACGGCGTGGTAGCGGTAGGCTTGGCCTTCCGCGTTCGGCTGGAAATACTCGTTCCGGTCGAGACCCCCCTGATCCCAGAGTTGGCAGTTGGCACAGGCGTGACAGGGGTTCAGATCTGTCCCGCGGTTCCGGCAGAACTTGGCCTTCAACGCGAGGTGGATCATCCAGGTCTTGCCCGACCGGTTCGCCCCGTAGATCAGGACGTGCTCGGGGCGACCGGGCTGGCGGACGAACCCCTTGAGCAGTGCCCTCGCCGCGGTGTTTCCGGCGACATCCTCCCACCGTCGGAAGGTGTCCACCGGGGCGTTCACGAGAGTTGGCTCGGCCGGCGGCGGTTGCGACACCTCGTCGGGGATCTCCGTCTGGTAATAGCGGTACAGGTCCGTGTCGAGCTTCTCTTCTCCCTTCTTCATGGTGGTTCTCCTTGGTTAGTTGGTGGTGTTCGCGGCGGACTCTTGCTCGACTTTCGTAGCCTCAGTCTTCGGCAACTGCTTGGAGTTGCCGGGGTTGCTGCCTGACGGTTCGCCTGACGCTGACGATGCGTGATCGTCAGGCTCGACCAGGACCGTCTCGGCGGGCTGGAACACGCGGTTGTCCCGGACGATCGTGACCCAGGAGCCGTCCTCCCGGTGGTCGAGCGTGAGCGTGAGCCCCTCCTTCCGGAACTGCTCCTTCAGTTCCGTCAGCCGGCGGGAGAAGAAGTTGAGGGCCTTGTAGAGCGTGTCCTTCTCGGCGGTGGTGACCTGGACCTCGATCTGCCGGTGGTTGATGGCCCGCCAGAGGTCCGCGGTTCGGAGCTCGACGGTCAGGGTGTCGGCCCGGGCGTCGGGGACGATCTTCGGGCGGGACTCCTTCCGGTCGGCGGCGATCTCGTCGAGGAGTTTGTTGCCGGGTCGCTTCGGGTTCGCGGCCGGGTCGCCGAGCGAGTTGACCAGGACCAGCACGCCCTCGAAGTTGTAGTCCCCGTCCTTCGGAACTTGGGTGCGGGTCCGGGTACGGGCCTCCTTGTAGGCGTCCTCGGCGATGTAGTCGAGGGCGTACTTGAGGTCGGCGTCGCTGAGGTGGTGCTCCTGCTTGGTTGCGTAGCGGTACTGCGAGCGGAGCCAGGACCGGATCCGGTCGGTCGGGTGCCGGTCCTCGTCCCAGATGCGGTACTCCTGCTGGAAGGGGTCGTCCTTGATCCGCAGGCAGGGGACGTCGTCGGCGTCGACGTAGTACTCGGTGTTGATGCACTTCAGGTGGGCCAGGAGCTTGTTCACCGGGTCGTGGTCGAGCTTCTTCTGCTTCTTGGTCGCGGCCATGATCGTTCCTTTTGGGGTTTGGGGTGATTGCGGTCTTCGTTCAGGCTGTCGGTCAGGTGTCGAGCGGGACGGCGAGGCGACGGTGCGGCGTGGGCACGTCTCGGGCTGGGCGTCGGGAGTCCTCCTTTCGGTCGGTGGGTGGGCCGTCCGGGGATCGCTCCGAAGGGAGCGGCCGGTGACGGCGGTGGGGTTGAGAGCACGAGTTGTCAAAGAGCACGACGCCCGAGAGCGGTCGGGCTGGGCAGCAACGACGCGGGATGGTTGAGGTCGAAGGGACAGGTGAAAGGAGCAACCTTCTTCACCGTCCCACGGGGCCCGCGGCTGACGTGAAGAAGGTTATCCGAGGTGGTCGGAACCCAACAATCGACGGGTTGTAGCGACTTACGGCGACTTACGGGGGAGGTGGATTTAGAACGGGCGGGGCGGGAGTTGGAGCCAGCGGCCGGTGCCCCGCTTCCCCTTCACGCACTCGCGGATAGTTGGATCGAGGGTGTCCAGCACGCGACGAATCCGTGACTCGTCCCCCTTCAACCCGGGCACGTGCTGTTGGAGTTCGCTCGCAGAGAACTTCTGGCCCGGGTGCTCCTGCAGGAACTTCAGCAGGGCGAGTGCGGTCGGGTCCACCGAGGAGTACGCCTGCCCGTCCAGCACCAAGGTCTTGCTCTGAAGGTCGATGACGAGACGTTGCTGGGTGAGGTAGTTGGCGACCAGCCAGTCCGCGAACTCGCCGGCGTGGTCCCGGGCCTCCTCGGCCCGCTCCCGCGAACTGCCGATCAGAGTGTGCCAGAGCTTCCGAGCAGCCGTAGGTAGGCGGCTCCCGGGAAGGCTCTTTCGGATGTCTTCGACGTAGTATGGGAGGAGTTCGGCGGGATGAGTCTTGTCGTCCTGTTCCGACACCGCCGGCGGACTGCTGGTAGCATCCACCGGGTCGACGGGCCTGATCTCGGGGGCGTTCTCGTAGGCGTTGAGCTGATCGACGATGAGCTGTACTTTCAGTTGAAGTGCGTACACGCTACGTTCCCCGGCCGTCGATCCGAGACTGTCCGGGGTAGTTTTTACTCAACCTGAGTTAATCCGGTCAGGGCGGCTGCGTGCGGGTCGGGAAAAAGTGGGTACACCTCGCGGAACTGTACCCAGTTTGGCCCGGTTCAGCGATTTCTGTGGGAAATGGCCCGTGAATAAAAGGCTTAGATTTCCAGCGATGTGAACGGCACCCGGAAGGTATCCGGAAGGCGTCTTGGCACTACGGAACCGAAGGTTGAAGGTTCGAATCCTTCTGGGTGTACTGACCAAACCTTCCAAGCAACTGCTCGACCCGGCGGTTCACGCTAGGTCGGAGCCTTTCATAGTCTTCCGTTCGCGTTTTACTCCAGTCTTCGCAAGGGGTTACGACTCGTCCGTCTCTGCCGTTGTCTCTCCCCTGTTGCACATGGAGACATCACCGCCGGCACTGGCCCGGATGAATCGGGACAACTCTCGGTGTCTCTCCCATGTCCCCGCGTTCGGGTTATAGCCCGGATGGCTTCTCTCCCAAGAAGCTAACAGTCCCGGTTCGTCGCGGTGCAAACAACCTAGTCTTCGGAATGGCGGACAGTGGCTCTCCGGGCCACGGGTCAATTGATTGGTAGGCCGACTTGCTCCGCTTGCGGAGTTCCTTCTGCAGCGCGTACATGCCGTTGGTCGGGCCGTCGCGGCCGGGGGCGTGGACCGGGCCGATCAACTCGACCGGCATGTTGCCGTCGCGGTGCGAGACGTGCGGGGCCGCCGTGAACCACTTGACCACCGGCAGCTTGGTGAAGTCCTTGGGGGAGGCGGGCTGGAGTTCGCGCTTGCCTTTGGCGGTCTACTTAACCAGGACGGGGTAGCCGGCGTCGTCGAGGTAGCTCAGGTGGTAGCTGCCGATGAATCGGTTCACCATCGCTCGGGTTCGATTTGCCAATGCTCGCAGAAGCGATTCATGATCTCTACGGCAAGATTCCAGAGCATTCCATTGCAGCAATAGCCCATGTCAGCCGACATCAAAAATAAATCCGTGGGCAAGTCGGAATCGGCTTCCAATTGGATGAAGCCGATTTCAATTAGCATGGGATCAGCAATCGGTGGTTGGCCCGGAGCGAACCAGCGATCTAACTCTGGACCTTCCCAAGCACGCGCGATGTCTTGAGGGATCGCGAAGTAACATCGGATGGATGTCGGGCTGGAGGAGTCGATCTCGACCGCCACTCCCGGCAAGTTTTCAGTAATGGCCAAAGCAGCAGTTCGTATGACTGTCTTGTCCAGCTTACGCCAAGGCATCTTATAGGTTCGATTTACGCTCATGGAACGTTATCTCGCACGGATGCCTGACCTTTTGATTGATTTATTGGACTTACTGGTTCATCGAGCAGTCGTCAATTGGAGTGCAAATTGCTAAAGTTGTGACAGTCGGTGGGGTGCGATACTGAACGATGGCGATCTTTATACAACGGCCCTCTGGCTACGGATGACGGAGTCGAACAGTTTAATCCAGGCGGTGACCGGTCAACTTTGTGTTGCCTTCATAATGAGGACAACGACGAGTGCTTACAGAAAAAGCAACCTCTCCAAAACCCTGACACTTCTTTCAGAAGAGTTTACCAGTGTGAGTCATAATGATGCCCGCAGCCGGCTCGGTCACAGGTGTAGCCAAATCCAAAAAAACTGGGGCAGGAACAACGACTACATTCACCGAAACCGGTCCCTGGACATGCCATTCCAAACTGGGTTAGTAGCAATCCTGCAAGAAGCGAAACGATTGCCAACAAAGCAACTCGAACCCAAATCAGACTATTCATGAGATTTCACCTGTTAAAACTGGGATAGAGTCAGAATTACACCCCGGGGGCGAACCACCGGGGCGTCGTTCTCAGAGATAGGTTTCAGCCCGGTCAGACTTTATGGCGGAGCCACGGTTATTCGCAGGCTATTGGTACTCCCGCGGCATCAGTAACCACTGGTGGCGGGTTCCGTTAGGATACGTTAGACTGAAACCTTGTCCGTTGATGATTTGAACACGACCTACAATAAATGTCTGTCCATTTTCTTGAATCAGTCGTAGCGTCGTCTCGGTCAATTCGAATTTACCTGCACTGCGATGCACGACTTGCTTGCCTTCATCAACGGTCAGGAGAAAACAGTAACTACCATCGGGTTTCAGCCAAAGTCCTTCGAGACCGTTACGGCCATCGGGTAAGACGCAAGTGCGATACCACTTGCCAACCAGAGGGGTCGGGGCCGGCAGCAAAGCCGGGCTGACGTGTACCGGAGGCGAGTTAACGGCTGCCAACTGACCGGGTGTCTCTGGGGTCAGGCGAACCGCATAACCGAGCCGGAACCGGTTGTTCCATTGATTGAGCAGTTGTCCGCGGTGGCTAACCGTGCCAAAGTTCTGCAGCTCCTCGTTGATCTCAGCGTGGGCCATCCTATTGGGCTTGAGGACAATCACCCCGCGCACGCTTTCATTCATGCTTTGGTAAGGTCCAGTTCCAGTCGCGTAGGCGCGGAATTCAATCCGGTTACCGTTGTGCGTGTAAGTTCCTCGACAGGTTCCAAAACTATCCGGTCGGGCGATGTGACCATTTCGCACGCGCAGGAATGTACCGTCCTCGTAGAATTCCAACAGCGAGCCTTCTCGTATTAGCTTGCTTTCAAGAACCTGTTTTTGGGACGCGGGAACACCGTTGAGTTCGGCAACCTCAAAGTTTTCGATCGGTCCCAGACGGAATGCCGCTAGCAGTTTGCCTTGCGGGTTCTGCGAGCCGGGGCGTGGCCGGATCATCGCCCCCGGCCGCGGATCGAAGTAGCCACTCTCGAGCTTCTGAAGGTATTCCTCGTGTGGTTTAATCATGTCATCGAGCCACTTTTGGAAATTTGTCATGTGTTGAGGAATTTCCAACATCTTCTGGTCGTCCCAAACGTACTGGGCTTGGGTTTGTCCCGAACACAATCCGGCGAAGAGTAGACACAATGTAATAGTTAAAGATCGAACACAAGACTGAAAGATTCGACGAATGATTGAGCAACGCATGGCAAACCTCCTTTGCTGCTGAAGCAGCGGGTTCAGGGGAAATTGAAACTCACGCAGTAGGGCTGAGAATCGAATCGATTTCCGCTTGTGGGAACGGTAACAGGCACAGTTCGGTTGTAGAGTCGTTGTCGTCATTCTCGTCGTGATTGCGGGTGGCTGATGGCGGCAGGCGGGGATCGATGCCCCAGAAAACCCGCCAGCCCGTTTCGGTCTTAACGAACTCGTACATGTGGCACCTTGGTAGAAGTTGACCTCTCGTGTTGTCCTCTCAGCAGAAACAACGCCGGTGCCTTACAGAAAAAAATGTTTCTTCGCGAGTTGGCGGGTAGAATCGATTAAGTTACCAAGTGCCGCTTCACTGCGAGCTGTTATCGTGTCCGATCCTACCTCCAACGAGCAACCACCGTCCATTTCCGCGACCTTGTTGGATCGCGTGCGCACCGGCGAAGGTGCAGCTTGGCAGCGTCTCGAGGCGTTGTTCGGCCCTATCGTACAGGGCTGGTGTGTTCGGGCCGGTTTGCAGACCCAAGATGCTGCTGATGTGACTCAGGAGGTCTTTCAGTCGGTTATGCTCAGCATCGCCCGTTTTCGTAAGGAGCAGCCTGGTGATTCATTTCGCGGTTGGTTATGGATCGTCACGCAGAACAAGTTGCGGGATCATTGGCGGCGGCAGCATGGCCAACCTGTGGGTGTCGGGGGAACATCGATTCAGCAACAATTCCACAATCTGCCGGCGGAGAGCAGTCAACCGCCCCCCTCGATTGTCGAAGAAGAGAAGGGATTGTTACAGCGTGCTTTGGAATTGATTCAAACCGACTTCGAGCCGCGCACTTGGCAGGCGTTTTGGCGTGTGGTCGTGGAGGATAAATCCGTCGCCGACACAGCCGCTTCGTTGGGGATGAGTACCGGGGCTGTTCATGTTGCCAAATCACGTGTATTGCGACGGTTGCGCGAAGAGTTTGGCGATCTGCTGTAGAGACAACACGATGCAAACAACCTGCTCTTTCGATCAAAATCTTCTGCGCGCTTTTGAACGCGGAGATTTGGCTGACCATTCATTCGAACTCGTCGCCGAACACGTCGAGACCTGTACAGCTTGTCAAAGCTTGCTCGACGTTCTCAACCAGGAAACCCATTCGCTTACGGCACGTTTGCGAGTCCTCAAAGCTTCAGAAGTTTCCATTGTACCAAACGGTTATGAGCTATTGGAAATCATTGGTACGGGCGGTATGGGCGTCGTTTATCGTGCTCGCGATGTTCGCCTCAATCGCGAGGTCGCCATCAAGCTAATCCACGAACGATACTGTAGCCAGCAAACCCTAGCTGAACGCTTCGCCATCGAATCCCAGATCACCGGCCAACTTCAACACCCCGGCATCCCAGCAGTCTATGAGTTGGGCCAACTACCCAATGGCCGACCGTTTCTGGCCATGAAGTTGGTTAAGGGGCAAACGCTAAGCGACCTGCTCAAAGAACGGCCAAACCTTGTTCACGACCGCGGCTGGTTCATCGCCATTTTTGAGCAAGTTTGCCACGCCGTCGGTTATGCCCACGCCCATCAGGTGATTCACCGCGACCTGAAACCGGCGAACGTTATGGTCGGCGCGCACGGCGAGGTACAGGTGATGGACTGGGGATTGGCGAAATTGCTTGACGATTCAAATGCGCGGCAGCAGCAGATGCCGGACAATCCAGAAGCATCACGAGGCCGCTCAACGGCTATCACCACACCGCAACAATCCGATTTTGCTACTCGCACCGGAAGCGTTTTGGGCACACTGGCTTACATGCCTCCGGAGCAAGCCGATGGAGCGATTCACAAGCTCGACGCGCGCAGTGATGTCTTCGGCTTGGGAGCAATTCTGTGCCAAATTTTGACAGGCCAACCTCCCTATCGGAGTTCCGATGCCAACGAACTCTTCCAACTGGCACAGCGAGGCGATGTCGCCGTAGCGTTCGCGGCCCTGGACTCGTGCGGTGCCGATCCCGAGTTGGTCACGTTGTGCAAACGTTGCTTGGCGTTGAACCAAAAGGATCGGCCGATGGACGGCAGGGAAGTGGCAATAGAGGTAGCGCAGTTCCGCCGGGCGGCAGAGGAACGAGCCCGGCAAGCGGAGTTAGAGCTCGCCCTGGCGATAGTGCGCGAACGCGAACAGCGGAATCGACGGCGATTGTGGTTCGGACTGGCCGCCAGTTTGCTGGTGGGTATGATCACTTCCCTCGGTTTCGCGCTGTGGGCCGAGTACACCCGTCGCCAGGCCGTGGAGGCCAACACTTTAGCACAACGGCAGCTCAACCAAATTGAAAAGGACGCACAGCTTATCGCCGGCATATTCAGCGATGTGGACCTGGATGAACTCGAAGAAGAAGGAAAACCATTGAAATTGGTTTTCGCCGACCGATTCGAGAAGGTAGCGCATGAATTGGATACTGAAGCGGTCAGCGACCCACTCATTCTCGCTAAACTACAAACCACGTTGGGTAACTCGTTGCTGAGTTTTGGCCGACCGAAGCTAGCAAGCATCCTGCTGGAAAAGGCGCTTACGGTTCGAATGCAAGGTCTCGGAACTAATCACCCTGACACCTTACTCACGATGAATAGCCTTGCAACTGCTTATAAAGATGATCATCAGTACGAGAAAGCCATTCCGTTATTCGAGGAGACGCTCAAGCGCACACAGACCAAGCTGGGTCGGAATCACCCAGATGTCCTGACCTTGATGAACAACCTTGCCCAAGTCTACCAGGAGGTCGGCAAATTGGACCGGGCCATCCCGTTACATGAGGAGACACTCCGGCTCCGTCAGGAAAATCTTGGCCGCGAAAACCGACATACACTCTTCAGCATGAGTAATCTTGCCCTGGCGTACCATGTCTCCGGCAGGTTGCACGATGCCTTGCCCCTGTCCGAAGAGTGCCTACGATTGCGGTCTCAAATGCTGGGTCGGCAGCACCCCGAAACACTTACCTCCATCAATAATCTGGCCGGGCTTTACAAGGACTTGAAGCGATTTGATGAGGCCGTGAAGCTCTATACCGAAGCATTGGAGTTACGTGAAAAAATGCTCGGATCCCATCACCCACTTACCCTCACGACAAAGCATAACCTAGCCTCCGCATACTACTTCTTTGGAAAGCCTGAGAAAGCCCTACCCCACTTTGAAGAGGTGTATCGGCTCCGCAAGGCCTCATTGAAGGCGGAACACCCCGATAACGTGAACAGCTTGCTCTGTCTGATCTGGGTCTACTTGGAATGCCAACGTGCGGACGACGCAACACCACTCATCAAGGAGTATGTGACGCTCCTACGACAGCAGTACGGGGCGGAAAGCTCCCAATTCGCTGCCGAAACAACGGTCCTGGCTAGGATGTTACTCCAAGCGGGTAAGTCTGCTGAGGCCGAAGCTTACCTCCGCGAGTGCTTGGCCATCCGCCAGAAGCTTCAACCCGACGCGTGGTCGACGTTCTACACGCAATCGCTGCTCGGCGAAGCACTTTTGGGTCAAAAGCAGTACGTCGAGGCCGAATCGCTTTTGCTCAGTGGCTACGCTGGAATGAAAGAACGTACTCTGTCGATCCCGCCTCAAAGCAAGCATCGCCTAACCGAAGCTCTCGACCGGCTGATCACGCTCTACACAGCAATCGATAAGCCCGACCAAGCCAAGAAGTGGCAAGCGGAGAAGGAAAAGCTGCCCTAGGCAGTCGTATCGCACCGACCACCTGAACATTGAAGGCTTGCAATGGATATTGATCTGTTTCTGATCCAATCTGAGGAGGCTTTTAACCTAAAGTTCGACGACGCAACCCTTACCAAGATCAAGACGATCGGCGAGTTCATCGACTATGTACACATGAAACTTCCAAGGAATGATTCATCTAACGAAGTCGATAAACTATCTGAACGTATGCTAAATTATCTGAGTATACAGATATCATCCGTCATCAAGTGTTCTTTATCCAGTATCACACCTTCTACACCGCTCGCCGAGCTATTCCCCAATACCGGGCATGACGATAAGTGGAAACATGCTCGCACTTTGATTGGTGCTAAGTACTGGCCTGAAATAAAAAGATCGACCCGATGGTATTGGTTCAAGCCCAAAGCAGGAACATTCGACCGGCCGCTATGCACTACTGTGATGGATGTGGTGACATTCTTGGTGGCACGAAGTCCCTCACTGGTGAAATCAGATACAGAAGGATGGAAACGAACGGAAGTTGTAGAAGTAGTCAAAGCGTTGGCACAATGGACATTCGGTTTGCCGGATCACGTCTTATCTGAAAACCTGCGGTTTGTTGAAGACTTATTACTGGAATGACTCGAATACGCCCACAGATGATAACGCCCTCGGCATCAACCCGATCAGCTAGTGGACCGCTTATTCGTTCAGGCTGACGGCCCAGACATTAGCGGCGGCTTTGTAGAGTCGCGAGTTTACGGGGTACAGCGTCACGCCGCGGATCTTCCGCAGGTCGAGTGTCGCGGATCTCCACGTGTTCACGAGGCGACCACAGCAGCTTACGGTTGACCGGCCACACGGGCATCCACGCCTCGCCGTGCGGACCGACGGCGATTGTCACGGAGACCGTGTGATTGAAAATACCTTGAATGGCCAAAGAAATCAGCCCCTCGCTGCCACGACCAATCAGCCGCACGTCGCAACCACCGTCAATGGCGGGAAGCCGATTTCCAGACACGATGGTCATAGTGTCATCGTTCCATCGGTAGCCGGTGGGCAGATCAACAAGCGCGGGCAATTCCATCCGACTATCGTTTGGTGTCTCCCACGGAAACCCGGTTCACCTTCTTGCCCGCACGTCACGGTTGCATTCAACTGAAAAAATACGAGTGATTAAAGACATTATGTGAGTAAGCTTGGCATTTCGCACCGGGAACACCCACTTCTGGGGAAATCACGATACGGGGGAAACGATTGCGGTGAGATCTCAGAAATTTGAACCCATTTCCACGGTGCCTCGACTGCCTACGCTCCTGGGTCTGGCGATGATGCTGACCAGTTATCTGGCCTGCCAACCGGCTATGGCTCAGGGTCCGCGAACCGGAACGGAGTACGGCCCCAAGAGGGTTCGGTCGTTCCTGGACCTGTATTGTCTGAAGTGCCACGGGCCGGTGAAACCGAAGGGTGAGTTCCGCGTGGATACCGCCGGACTGTCCACCGATTTCCACGACCTGACCACGGCGGGCCGGTGGAAAGAGATCGTGAACGTCCTCAACAGTCATGAGATGCCGCCCTGCGTCAGCGTGCCAAGGCCGGACAACTCGCCGCCGGCACCGTCGATAGCTTCCTAATCTGGCGACTGACCGGCGGGCTGCTTCACGTCACCGATCGCAGCAACGCCTCACGCACGCTGCTGGTCGATTTGAAGACCGGCGACTGGGATATAGACCTGTGCAAGTACTTCGGCATTGCACGGTCGCTGTTGCCGGAGATTCGTCCCAGTTTTGGTCCGTTCGGTCAGACGCGCGGCTTGGGCGTGTTGCCCGACGGAATCCCGATTCTCGGTGTGGCAGGAGATCAGCAGTCGGCTCTGTTCGGCCAACGGGCCTTCGCTTCCGGTGAAGCGAAATGCACCTACGGCACTGGGGCGTTCTTTCTGCAACATCTGGGCGACCAGGCCATTCTCTCTCGAAACCGCCTGCTGACCACCATCGCCGCCTGCGGCCCAGGACCAATTCAGTATGCCCTCGAAGGCGCGGTCTTCGTCGCCGGCGCTGCCGTGCAATGGCTCCACGATGGGCTGAAGCTCTTCGAGCAGTCCCCGACCGTGGAAGAGTTCGCTTCCCGTGCCGATCCCGAGCAGCCCGTGCTTTTCGTGCCAGGGTTCGTGGGGCTGGGCGCGCCGCACTGGGTGTCGGAAGCACGCGGCGTACTGTTCGGTCTGACTCGCGGCACCAGCGCCGCCGACATCAGCCGCGCCACCCTTGAAGGAGTTGCTCTGCAAGTCGCCGACCTGATCGATGCGGCTGCGGCCGATGCCGGCACTCGGCTGCAAACGCTGCGGGTCGATGGCGGCATGGCCCGCAACGCCTGGTTCTTGCAACGCCAAGCCGATGTTTTGGGCCTGCCCGTGGTTCAGTCCGGCACCAGCGAGGCAACCGCGCTGGGCGCGGCCTATCTCGCGGGACTAGGAGCCGGCGTCTGGAGCAGCATCGACGACCTCCGCTGCCTCGATACGTCGGAGCGGCGCTTCACGCCGACCTGGTCGAACGCACAGCGCGATCATCGCCGCGAGCAATGGCGACGAGCTGTCCAGGCGGTGATCGCCTACTATCGCGGATGAACCGCTGGCGTCCACCGACCTTGTGCTTGGCCGTCCTCTTTCCCTGTCGGCCATCTTTGTCCGTGGCGAGGCGCGGCTAACGACTCATGAACCGATCGGCCCTGTCCTCGGTCGGTCGGCCGGGACACGAACGCCGGCTTCAGAACCAACGACCCGAAAACCAGCGAGCGTCGCGTCGCGCCGCCTCACTGCGGGGACCATACTGTAGGTGCCGCACGAACGCCTTGTGACTGCCGGCCAGTCCCCACGAACACTCACGACGGGAAGCATTTGCCGAAGGCGAGCAGCAGTCGCGGGGAGCCACTGATGCGGATCTTGCGTCGCAACAGCGCCCACAGCAAGCTCCGCTCCTTCGCCAAAAAGCCCAGCCACGTCTCACTGTCAGCGGTCAGATGCAGGTCTGCTTCCCCATCGTGCCCTTCCGTAACTCGGATCGACTGGTCACGAATGACGACCGTCGCCTGACGCGGTTCCTTGCCGGTAAAGGTGAAGTGGAAGACCGCGTCCAATCCTGCGGAGCGCCCTCGCTGGAACGTGATCGGCATCCCGGACAGGAACCCGTCGATGGTGCGGGGGATCAGACTGCCGCGAACCCGCTTGGGGGTCTTGTGCGGGAACCGCCTGGCGACGTGGCTCTCCGCATCCGACCCCGGCACGACGTACACTGTCTCCGGCTTTTCCTGCAACGGCTTGACCACGGTGCGCAGAAAGCCCGCTTTATCGGTGAGAAACGGGGCGATGACCTCCTCACCCGCCGGACAAACGGAGATGCAGTAGCCCGACTTGTAGTTCGGCCCGAAGCCCAGACTCTGCCACATCGACACCGACTCCGGCGGTGTCACCTTCTGGCGATAATCCTTGCCGTCCTTGCTCTCGGCGATCAGCTCCGCCCAGTCGGCAAAGCCGCCCATGTATTCCCGGTAGTTGTGGTGATAGCATGCCGACAGATCGAAATGCCCGTCCGTGGAAATCGCACCCACAGGGCACGCCGCCACGCACAGCTTGCACTCCAGACAGGGGTTGTAACTGACGGGTTGGCCGTAGGCTGATACCTCGGCACCCAGCAACACCGTTCCCAACAAGATGAAGTTGCCAAAGCGTGGGTGGATGACGTTGCGATGAATCCCCATCATGCCCAGCCCCGCCGCCACCGCGACCGGCTTGTGCGAGACCAGCCACATCTTCCGCGGCCAACGCTCCGCCTCCATCGGGAAAGCCATCGGCGGATTGACAGCCTGGATCCCCTCTCGTTCCAAGGCTGTGACGATGTTTCGGGCCGTGTCGTTGACCTCGTCGCCCGTCGAGTGAAACTCCACGTTGGCGACGGAGCGGGCCGGGCTGCGAACCGGCCCGCGGTTCATGCGGCACACGAAACTAATCAGGCTGCGCACATACGGGTAGTGCTGCACGATTTCCGCCCGCTGGTCGTCGAGAGCCGGCCGATCGAGCTCGACAAAGCCCACATCGTCAGCCCCGCAATCGAGGCAGAGTTGTCGTAGCCACTGGGCATCGAGGACACGCGGGTTTTCGGGCGAATGGGTTCGCTGCGTTTGCAACTCGTGGAACCGCTGAACCGTCGGATGGTCACGCACTTCGGCATTCCTTGTATATGCAACTAAAAGTCCCAAAAAAAGCGACCGGATCAGAGCTCGCCATCAGGTCAAATGCTTCTCAATCTGGCTCACCACACGCACGCCTTCGGGCCCAAGCAACTCCGCTGCTCGCTGCTGGGCCTGTTCCCACAGCGGCATGGCTCGCTTCAACAAGGCCCGCCCTGCCGCCGTGAGGCGGAAGGGCTGCGCTCGGCGATCCGAGTCGGCGACGACCTCCAGCCAACCGTGAGCCTGCATTCGCTCGACGTTGCGGCTGAGGGTCGAGGGGTCGAGCAAAAGGATGTCGCACACCTCGGCTGGACGAGCCGTCCCGAGTTTGGCGGTCACAACCAGGATGTTCAACTGGCTGACCTTCAGCCCCAGCGGCCGCAACGCCTCATCATACAGGTTGGTGATGACACGGTTGAGCATCCGCACGCGCACGGCCAAGCACGAGCGGGCAATATCATCGGCGATTGTCTCAGACATGGTTTGCATCCATCAATTACCCATTCATTGTATATGCAACTTTTGTGGCTGTCAACCTCAAGTTGTTGGGCCGCGCTGACCGCTTCACAATCGACCAAAATACCGAGTCGGTCGCCGTCAGTCTGAAGACAGACATTTGGGCCACATAGTACATGTTCAATTGGTTCGTGATCTTTTGCCGAATCATCCAGGCAAAACCGCGAGCCGCTGCAAGATAGGAGTGACTGGTCGATGTTGCCGAAAGTGAACACCTAAACACTACAGCCAGTCTTCGCATGGGTTGACCTCAGTCGCATGTCTGCGGCTGGCTCGACCCTGTTTTTGCGTTCGGTTTATCGGCAGTCGGAATGCTGGAAGGCTCGGGAATTGCGGTCGATGGAACAATATCAGGAGTTGGTGATGGGACCCGTTCTGGCTGATCGACGTTGGCCTTAACCGATTCCTTGAGCCAGGCGTCATCCCAGGCCGCAGCGAGTGGGCCGTCGGTCTTGCCATCAGGCTTTTGGTAGACGTACCGTCCAAATAGTTTGAACGCGGCAGGGGTAACGATCTGATCCATAATTGTCGCGGTAATCAGACCGCCGATGACGACGATGGCAAGTGGGTGCAGGATTTCCTTGCCGGTCTGCCCGGCTCCCATTGCCAGAGGGATCAGCCCAATGATCGCCGTCAGGGCTGTCATCAGTACCGGAGCCAGCCGCTCCAGAGTGCCACGGACAATCATCGCTTCCCCGAACGTTTCGCCCTCCTCCTTCATCAGGTGGATGTAGTGGGCGAGCATCATGATCCCGTTCCGGCTGACGATCCCGATCAGCGTGATGAACCCGACCCAATGGGCCACGGAGAGGGTTGTCGCCGACGCCCAGACCTTCGGCCACTGCCACCACGCGGCAGCCTGGAGAACCGCCGGATCTGGTCGGTTCAAGATGAGCAACGCGACCACCGATCCGAGTGCGGCCAGCGGGATGTTGATGAGCAGTACCATTGCCGCTGCCACCCAAGAATTCAGGCACCTCCACAGGAGGAGAAACACACCGAGCAGCACCATCCAGAACAGCCAGAACAGAAGGGTGTTCGCCTGCTGTTGGGCCTCGAACTGCCCGCCGACTTCGACATGATAGCTGCCCGGCAGGGTACGCAGTTTGTCCTCGACCGGACCGAGTTCTCGCTTGCTGTCCTCGACGACCCGACCGAGGTCGCGGCCCTGAACGTTGAACGCCACCACGACCCGCCGCTGAACATGTTCGTGGTTGATGGTGTTGGGGCCGCGGGAGTCGAGAACGTGTGCAACTTGGGAAAGCGCGACCTTTCGCCCAGAAGGCGTGTCAAGAATTGTTTGGCCAATTACCGCACGATCGGCACGAGCTGCCTCGTCGTACCAGACGACCAAATCAAAGTACCGGTCCCGATCGAGAACGGTGGAGACGACCCGCCCCTTGTACGCCGTCTCCAGCAATCGCACGACGTCGCCGGGGACCAGTCCGTATTCGGCAGCAGCCCTCCGATTGACTTCTAGGCGGACCTGCTTGATGTTCTCCTGTGGTTCAACCTGGAGATCAACTACGCCTGGAATCTTGCTGATCCGATCCTGGATGTCGTAAGCGGCGGTTACCAGTTCTCGCAGGTCGTCACCGAAAACCTTGATGGCAACCTGAGCGCGGACACCGCTCATCAGGTGATCCAGGCGGTGCGAGATCGGCTGGCCGACGTTGATGTTCACATTCGGCAGCCGGGCAATCCGGTCCCGGATATCGGCCTGCACTTGTTCGTGTGGCCGTCCAATCGTCTCGACGCCCCATCGGTGCAAGCCGGGTATGGCCCTTAGAAAGGCAAAGCCAAAGCCAGGCCGTGATCGCTCATGCGGGGTCAACCGGACATCCAGTTCGGAGGAGTTCACCCCTTCGGCGTGTTCGTCTTGTTCGGCCCGTCCCGTACGTCGGGCAACAGTGACGACCTCGGGGACTTCCCACAACAAAGATTCGGCCCGCTCGGCGACGCGCTTGCTCTCTTCAAGACTGGTTCCAGGGCGGGTCTGGATGTTGATTGTCAACGTGCCCTCGTTGAAGGGGGGAAGAAATTCCGACCCCATCGACCCAACGGCAAACATCGACCCGAATGCCAGGAGCGCAGAAAGGACCAGGATCGACCGTGGGTGTCTGAGCGATTGGCGGATAACCCTGGCGTCGAGCCACTTCAGCCCCCGCAGAAGGTACGGGTCGCCCTTACGCTTCATGAACTTGGCACGCGGCAAGAGCAGTGAGGCCAGAACGGGTGTAACAGTTAGCGATACAATGAGAGAGGCAAGGAGCGAAATGACATAGGCCAAGGCAAGCGGAGCGAACATCCGACCTTCCAGGCCAGAAAGCACGAACAGTGGCAGCACCACCAGGCACACGATGAGTGTGGCGTAAACTATGGAGTTCCGCACCTCACTGGATGCCTTGAAGACCACCTTGAGAGACGGATCGGGATTAACCTTTTGATGATTCTCCTTGAGTCGGCGAAAGATATTCTCAACATCGACTACCGCGTCATCGACTAATTCCCCGATAGCGACGGCAATCCCGCCAAGGGTCATCGTGTTAATGGTGATTCCGAGGTAGTTAAAGACGAGAACGGTGACAAGAACTGAAAGGGGAATTGCCGTCAGTGTGATGAAGCTGGTGCGAAAGTTGGCTAGAAACAGGAACAAGACTAGCACGACCCAAAGGGTGCCATCACGGATCGCTTCAAGGACGTTATCGATGGCAGCCTGGATGAAGTCCGCCTGACGGAAGATTTCGCTTTCGATCCTAACATCTCGCGGGAGTTCTTGCTGAAGTTGGTCGAGGACAGCGTCCAGCTTCGGAGTGAGGTCGAGTGTGTTGGCCCCTGGTTGTTTCTGGATCGCCAGGATCACGGCATCGCCACCCACGACCCCATTCGGGCCGCGGATCCGGAACCCGCCGTCACCTCGCCGCACGGGGCCTGCGAATCGCACATCGGCCACATCACGAATCCGCACCGCTCGCCGATCCCGCCACACGACGGGTGTTTCGCCAATCTCCTCGAGCGTCAGACTCTGGCCGCTAATGCGGATCAGGAGTTCTTCTTGCTTCCGCTCCATCACCCCGCCGCCGGCGATGACGTTTGCGTTCTCGGTGGCCCGAGTCAGTTGTTCCAACGTGACATCCTGGGCTGCGAGGCGGTCGGGCGACGTAACAACCTGATACTGCCGCAGCACGCCACCCATCACAGTGACTTGCGATACACCCTCGACCGACAGAAGCCGGTTACGAATGGTGAACTCACCGAGAGTCCGCAATTGCATGGCCTTTTCGAGCTTTTCCTGCGGCGAGGTTCCCGGCTCGGTCGATCGGACGGCGACGATCATGACCTCGCCCATGATGGACGAGATCGGGGCCATCGTGACTTTGACGTCGGCGGGCAGTCGTTCGCGGGCAAGTTGCAGTTTCTCACTGACGATCTGTCGATCCTGATAGATGTCTGTTCCCCAGTCAAACTCCACCCAGATGACGGATAACCCAATACCGGACGCTGACCGTACCCGACGAACCCCCGTTGCCCCGTTCAACTGATATTCCAGTGGTCGGGTGACCAGAACTTCCACTTCTTCCGGAGCAAGACCGGGCGCTTCGGTCATCACCGTGACGGTCGGTCGGTTCAGGTCGGGAAATACATCCACGGGCATGTGTGTCAGCCGGTAGGTGCCGATCACCACCAGCACCAAGGCGGCCAACAGCACCAGCCAGCGGTTTTTCAGTGAAAAGGCGATCACATGGTCGAGCATAGGTCCTGTTTACCTCACCGACGCCCAGGCGGTGTTCAACTCGTTGGCCGCGGTGACAGCAACCACCTCTCCTTCCACCAAGCCAGACTTTACCTCGGCGAAGCGGTCATCGATCCGCCCGAGGCTCACCTCCCGACGATCGAATGTGTCGCCGGTCTGGACAAATACGAAAGACCGAGTGCCATCCCGGACGATCGCCGAGACGGGTACAGCCAGTGACGGGGGGTGTGCCTCGAGGGTCAGAGTCAGGCGGGCCATTTGGTTGTGGCGGAGGGGAAACGGCGGGTCGCGATCAAGTTCGACCCAAACCGAGAGTGTTCGGTGACTAACTCCAAACGTTCGTCCGCTGCGGGCTACTTTACCTTCCAGTACAACGCCCGAATCACTGACCATTCGAACGCGGGCGAACTGCCCCTCGTGGACACGACTGAGTTCCTGCTCGGACACAAACCCTTCAATCCACGGTCGGGCCAGATCGTGGATTTCGAACAAGGGTTCGTCGGCCCGGATGGACTGACCGATAACGCGGTCGAAGGAAACAATTGTCCCAGCGACCGTGGCGCGCACCGGCAGTGACGGCACGATCTCGCGTTTGGTTACCAAGGCGTCGATCTGGTTACCCGTCAAGCCGAGAAGACCGAGCCGACGCCTTAAGCTGTCGCGCCGGCTTACCGCTGACGCGAGCGCCGCTTCGGCCTCGACCAGCCGACGTTTGGGGACCGAATCTTTGGCTACCTTCAGTCGTTCAAATTGCTGACGTGCGAGGTCGGCCGACAAATGTTCGCGGAGCAGGTCGAGTTGGAAGTTTAATAGCTCCAAACTAAACACTTCGGCGAGGACTTCCCCGGCCTGCACTCGCTGGCCGCGATCCGCCTTGATCGCCGAAATGGTACCGGGCAACCGGGCTGTTGCCACGCTGCGGCGGTTGGGCGGCAGATCCACTGCCCCGGGCACTTCAACCACCGTCTCGACGGTGTGTTGAGCGACCGGTTCCACTCTCAACCCGATCGTACGGGCAGACTCCGGTGAGAGCCGCAGAACGCCGGGGGCGAAGAAGGTGCCAAGTTCGTGCCCCCCACGCGTGACCACCCGGTCGCCGGGGAACAGATTGGGAGACCGCACCTCAACAACATCGGGCGTCTCGCGAACGACGACCACACTTTTCTTGCGGTATTCTGATAAGTCCGAAGCGTTCGCTTCCTCGACAAGCACGAACCGATCCACGCCGTCGTTGATCAGGGCAGTAGAGGGCACCGTCTGTGTCCCTCGGCCAGCCGGTAGTTCGATTCGTGCCAGGCCATACATTCCCGGCAAGAGGCGTTCCTTCCCGGCAGAATTGCGGAACTCGACCCACACGTCGTTCAGGTGAGTGATTGGGTTGAGGTATTGGCCGACGACGGCGACGGTGCCTCGAAACGACTCGCCGGGGTAAGCCATCAGTCGAACCTCGACCGGTTGACCAACAGCAACGCGGTTGATGTCTTTTTCCAGCACACCGACTCGGGCCCAGATGACGGATAGGTCGATCACCTCGAAAAGGTGCTCGCCAGGCTCGACCACTTTGCCAACCGACAGGTCGGCATGGATAACGGTGCCTTCTATCGGCGAGCGAATGGGGAGAAGCGGCGTCGCTTTCGGCGACCCGGCCAGGAGCGATTCCAGTGAATCCTCGGGTAGTCCGAGGGCGACCCACTTCATCTTTGCCAGTTCGAGGGCGTTCTTGGCCTGCTGGAGTTGGAATTCCGCGTTCACGATCTCCCGCTCGGGAATTGCTCCGGCGGATTCTTTCAAACTGGTCAACAACTGTTCGGCAAGTCTGGACTCGGTATGGGCAACCTGGACTTCCAGTTGGAGCATCTCGGTATCCTGGCTCTGAACTTCTGCGAGCAGTTGTCCGGCTTTCACACGCTCGCCAGGCCGAACGCTCATGGTAACGATCCGGCCCGGTAAGCGGCTTACGGCAAAGGCACGCTGCTTCCACGGCGTTTCCAGCGTAGCGTAGGCCAAGATGGTATCAGGTGGCGGTATGGTGCCAATTTCGGCGGTCTGTACGTCCAGGGCAGCACGGGCCTCCGCACTGAGACGAACGAGACGCTTGGCCAGGTCCACTTCGGATCCCTTGGACGGCAGCGGAGCATGGCCTTCGTGGGCCAGAACGATCGTCACGGCCGCAGTCAGCAGAATGAATATCGAGAAGTTTCGCTTCATCAGGTGACTCCTGACGGAGATCGCTTTCGCCTGTTGGTTCAATCGGAGTGATGTGCGAACTTCCGCGGGAGGAAATTGTTCCACCGGATTTCTTCATCCTTGCCGTCAATCGCGGCACGAATGATGACCCGGTGTGGCACATCTGGGTTCATCCATGGCACCTTGGCCACGAAATGGGAATATTGCCCGGCCGGTTGACCGGCTGGTTGTTCCGCTACCGATACAGGAACGAACTCGATCTCCCTCAACTCGCCTTCGCCGGCCCACACCTGAATGCTCGCCTTCAGTGATGCAAAGGGAAGTGCTACGGGTTCAGGAGTCTGGCCTGCCGTTTCGAAAAACAGGTCGAGTTCGTGCCCATCTTTTGAAAGGTGGGCGGTGAGTAGGGCGTGATATCGGCCGGCATCGGCTACCTGCATCTTGCCCTTCTCATGACTGTGAGAACTCGGTGACTGCGACTCGCTCCCCGGTTTTGGGCGCGACGTGTCATCAACGTGCTTCTGGCCACAGCCAACGACTGTAGCAATAATCAACCACGTCACATGAACTCGCATGGTCCTAATCTCATTGGTACTTGACTGTCATTTCTGAACCTGGCATGCATCGAACGCCGTCATCGCGCTGTAACCTCCTTGCCATTTGACGGTGAATTCCACGGGGCCAACGAATGCGTCGTCTGACGACGTCCAGGACAACGACATGCATGAGAGACTCCTTGGAGGTGTCGTCAGTCCTTGGCTTGCCGTTGCGCCTTCGCCTTGGCCTTCAACTCTTGGACCTTGGCAAGCGTCTTTTCCGGGTTGGCTTCGGCCTTCGACTTGCATCCCTTGCAGCAAACAAACACCGGCTGCCCCTGGATGTCGAGTTTCAGCGGTGGCCCCATCGAGCCGAGCCGCTCGTCGGTGGAAATCACACACCACTCTTGGGCTTCGACCAGGGCGCGCTCGGCCGGATCAAGTTTGGCCCGCTCTGCAGCGATCTCATCGGTCGGGTGACTGGTGTGCTTGGTTTGGTGAGCCGAAGTCTCGGCTTGAGGCTCGTTTTTGTTGCACCCAGTCAAGACCACCGTTGTTGCGACAACGACCGTGAAGGCCATCAATCGAAATCGAGTCATCGAATTGCTCCTTGCGGGAATAGTGCCATCATTTCTTGCGGTAGAACTCTGGCTCTTTGATCTCATCCGGTTGCTCCTTGGCCATTTTCACGAATTCGTCCACACACGGCGGACAGCAAAACTCGTAAGTCTTGCCGTTGACCACCCAGGAGAACTTCGGATTGGCCTTGGTCATTGAAATGGGGCAGAGCTTATCGCCAGGTTGGGGCTTGACGTCGTGCTGGGCTTTTAGGCCCTTAAATTTAACCGAGGCGACGGCGTTCCCGTTGGCCTGGATATCGGCCTCCGTGTATTTGCCGCCGGGCGTCAGGTAGAGTTTCCTCTCGTCCTCGTCGGCCACCTTCGATGGCATCCCGTGTTCGCTGGCGTCGGGTACCGACTTGAACGCGATTCGAAACCGTTCGCTCCCGATGCGGATGGACGGGATCGTCACCTCGATCTTCTTCCCAGCCATGTCCCTGGGCAAGTGGCCAACGAACAACGAGGTCATACCGGGTTTGTCAGCGGGTTGCGGCAAGGGAGTAAGAACGAATGATTCCGATTCGGTCCCGCCCTCCAGCCTGGCATAACCCGTCAGCGGCTGGGCCTCGACTTCGAGGACAACAGCCTCGTTTTGACCGAGCGTGTACAATCGCAGGATGCCGCCCTTCTCGAACACAGCCTCGGCGTGGTAACTGTCGCTGCCGATAGACACAATGATGCCGCCGTGGGCGCTGGGCTTGTGGACGTGGTCGCCGTCGCTCTTTGGCGGCGAGGGAATGGTCCCCGTGCCCTTAGCGCTATCCGGCGAAGAAGGAGTCTTGGAGTTGGTGCAGCCGGCGGAAAGCAGGGTCACGCCGATAAAGGCAGCGCTGAACACGACGAGTCGCAAGTGATGGACCATGACGGCCCTCCGTTCCAGCTTGAAAACGCGCGGCAACCAACGCTGGCTGTGAATGGCCACCGAGGACAAAACCGGTAGGCATCGCGGATGACGCGACGACCCGAAGACTTCAGACGCGGGCGCGGTGATCGCCGGAGGCTATCGACCAACGAGGTTGAACACCAAAAGTGGTGTCCGGGGAAGAGATCAGCAACGGAGCATGGAGTAGACGGCGAGGAGGTCTCGACCCGCGAACTTGACGGTCTGTGGGGATGGGTCGGCAGAGGCCGAATTGATCACGCTGAAACTGATGGCCAACGATTTAGCCAAGCCAACGAACAGGGTGTCCATCAGCTTAAGTTGGGAGGCGGGATCGGCAGGGGCGTGTCCGCCCGGAGGAAGGGCTTTCGCCTGCGGATCGTGTTTGCATGGGCACTTGGACGGGTTCCCCGGCTTGGGAGAATTCGGTTTATCCTGTTGGCTGCACGGCAGTACTGACAGTGCTTCTTGCTGACAGCACGACTTGACCGGCTTCGCCGTCGGAATCGTCTTGACATCCGTGGGTGCGGGGTTAACCAAATGCCGCGAGGACGCGAACGAGCAGCAACACACGCCCTGCCCCAGAAGGGAGGCAATTGCAAACGCGAATGTCAGTGCAATGCGGTCCATTGATGTTATAATCGGCAGCCCTGCGATTAAAGTCAACATGTTTTGGTATTGGCATGGTTTGGTCTGCTCGGTCACGGTTTTCTAACGAGGCTCGCTCAGACGACTTTCACTTCTCACACCGACTTCCCAAAACGCGATCGGTTCCTGATCCTTGGGCCGCGCTTGCCCTGACGCCTTCTTGGTTCATTGGGTTACGGCGAATCCCACGCGGACGAGCACCTGTGCCGGCAGCGAGGCTTGTTGCTTCTCCAGGCTTGCCAGCCGATTGTTCACCATGGCCGGTTCACGCCCCCGCCCGCGAAGTTCGCCTGGCCCAACAGACGTTCTTGCACCACTGCGGTGCGGGCCTAGGCGATAGTGGTAGCTAAATCACCCCCGAGACCGAACCCGCTTGTTCAGCGGCAACAATCAATCCCGTGATCCGAACGACCCTCCCCGGACCGCGAAAATGTTCGCACGGACACATAAGCAAAGGGCGTGAGAAAAAAAAAGAAAAATTCCACCTACTGACATCGCAACCGCGGTTGAGAGCGCGATACGCTCATAGCCAAATTGACTTCCACTCCAATTTGATGGCGAGGGACCACCCCATGGCAGAATTGACTTTCTCAAAACTTCAAGAACTGGTCCGTACAGGGGCGGCGGCGCGAACGCGGGTGGAACTCCAGCCGGCGGGCGGTCCCGGAACGAAAGTCTTCCCGCCCACCTATGCGGGGGCTGTCTACGCCACGGAGAAGCGACGACTGCCGGGCTACCCCGAGCCGGTCGATTGCGTGCTGCTCGATTCCGTGCAGTCGCAAGCCAACCGGATGGAAGAGGCGCTGCAACAGGCGATCGACCTAGGCCGCATCCAACTTCCCGTGGTGGAAGTCGATTTCACTGGCTTCTTCCCCGGCGATGACAAGCCCGAGGCTCTCCGTTTGCTCGAACCCATCGGCAAGGTCACGTCGCTGCAAGCCCCCCATCGCATCGTCGATGCCATTCTGCGCGATAGCATCGTCGTCGAGGACAACAAGCCATTCCGGGCAAGGAATGAACGCGACGAGTCCCGCTACGGCCAGCGACTTCGTCGGGTGACTGCTCACAATGCGACAGCATTGTTCGAACTCTGCCCGACTGCCCTGCTTCTCGGAATGTGGGACTCGACTGGCCCGAAGGGCGGCCTCGGCGCGAAGTTCGAGCGGGCGATGGTCAGCGAAATCGTGGGGATTAATGCTCAACCTGGGGTTAAGACGAGTAGCCGAATCGACCCGCTGTCCATTCAGACCAAAGCAGGTCCACTTTTCAAGAGAGCCCTGTCTGTTGAGCAGTGTGGTCCTGAATGGACGCTGAACGAAGCAGAAGCAGAGAAGGACAAGGATCAGAAGCCGATCAAGTTCGACCGCGGAGGTGATTCGAAAAGCTCCAAGCCTGGCGATCCCTCGAAAGCCAATCACTCCAACTACCCGCCATCTGTCGATACTGTCGGGGGATTCACTCTCGATCGCGCCGAACTGACGATTGTACTCTCCTTTCCGGCCTTGCGACGCTTGAACTTTCCCATCGACAACATTCCCGAAGGTAAGAAGCAGGAAGACGTGAATGTCGTGGCTCGCACGGTGCTAGCAGCGTTGGGGCTGTGCGCTGCAGCGTTGGCGGCGGAAGCGGGGCTGGATCTGCGTTCCCGCTGTTTGCTCTGGCCGACGGAGCCACTGAAGTGGGAACTGCTCGGCCAACCGGGGCAGATGGAAAAAGACATCGTCCTGACGGCGGAGCAGGCGGTCGCACTGCTGAATGATGCCATCGCAAAGGCCACGGCGATGGGGCTGCCTTGGCGCACGAGTCCGCTTCAACTCAGGCCGTCCGATGAACTCGTCAAGCTCGTTGTCAAGAGCCAGCAGCTTGCTCAACAGCAAGGTGGCGAAGGAGGAGGCGAGTGATGCCCGATCTGATCATTGCTTGGGAGTACCTCACGGGGAAGTGTGTCGCCACCGATCCCGCCAGTCGGGAACGGGCCGAATGGCCGCCGCACCCCGGCCGGGTGTTCATGGCGATGGCCGCCGCGTGGTTCGAGACCGGCGAGGACGAGGCTGAAGGTCAGGCATTGCGTTGGTTAGAACGGCTCGGCGAGCCCGAACTGAGCATACCGGCAGAGCGTGGCGATTGTGCGCGTGACCCGGTTAAAGTCTTTGTGCCGGTCAACGATTCAGCGGGGCCATCCTCGGCTTTATTGCAATCCGCCCCGATCACTCGGAGCAAGCAACCGCGGACATTTCCCTCCGTCTATGTCGGCGAGGCTCCGTGCTTTCTCCACTGGTCGGATGTGCCCGATGCGGAGCTGCAACAGCACAAGCCAGCCCTGGCCAAGCTCTGCGCCGAGGTCACGCGGATCGGCCATTCGTCGTCACTGGTGCGAATGTGGCTGGCCGATGAATCGGAGTTAAGCGGAGAACGTTGGGAATCCGACGACGGGCTTGCTGATCTCCATCTCCGTCGGTTCTCGGAGGGAACACTGGCGATGTTGGATCGGCAGTTCAACCGTCGGGGGCGCGAGCGATATGAACAAATCTCGACAAGGATCACCAC
>Ga0272446_1000628_pt1 | contig 54099 bp, 50 predicted proteins | sample YNPCB0061_FD_194587 | JGI IMG/M metagenome (GOLD analysis project Ga0272446, IMG submission 194587) | Hot spring microbial mat communities from Yellowstone National Park, WY, United States - YNP-CB-006-1 | ecosystem: Environmental > Aquatic > Thermal springs > Hot (42-90C) > Sediment | place... | reverse complement strand
GCATCTGGAGCGACCGCGTCTACCTCGACATGTCCCTGATCGCCGACCTTCACGCCGCCGCGGCATGAACCACCGGGGCCCGATGTTCTCTCGTCAGGCATTCACACAAAAAAAGAGACTTGACCGGTCAGATCAGATTCCGTCTCCGTCCTCCGTCCTCCTGGGAACCACTCTGTTCTGTCAGGGGACGCAGGTGTAGCCGAGGGCGCGCAGCTTCGACGGGGCGAGCGCGTCGTCGGCGTGCACCGCCTCGACGTCGACGCGCGGCAGCCCGAGCCCGAGCGCGCCGTCGATGGCGTCGAGGAAGACGTTTGCGTAGAGCGCATATCCGGTGTCGCTGAAGTGCAGGTCGTCGAGGCTGAGCAGCCCGCCCCAGCGGGCCACGCGCAGCCGCTCCCCGCCGACGACGATGCCGTCGGTGCGCAGACTGTCGACGAGCGGCCGCACGTCGACCACGTGCACGCGCGGGTGCCGCGCCGCCGCCGCGATCAGCGCCGCGTTGTAGGCGTCGACCTGCGCGTTCAGCGTCGCCACCTTGGCGTCGAAGCTGGCGTCGGTGTCGCTCCCGTCGGCGATGCGCCGCGCGCGCACCGTCGCCAGGTTGGGCAGGAAGTCGAGCGGGAACATCGTCGCCACGAACAGGTGCCCGCGCAGCCGCCCCAGGCGGTCGACGATCTCGTCGAGGAACGGCTGCGCGTCCGCGAGCGGGGTGTTGCGATCGAGGTGGACGTCGTCGAGCTCGATCGCCGCCGGATCGAGGTCGTTGGCCAGGAGGTCCGTCGAGAACATCACGTCGGCGTCGAGCGCCTCCAGCCGATCGAGCTGCGACCGCCGCGGCGGCGAGAAGACGTCCTCGGGCGCGACGTCGGGGCTCGAGGTCACGTGCTCGAGCAGCGCGATCACCCCCTGCCCGCCGGTCGCCTGCATCTCCAGCTTCGAGCCACCGACGGCGAGGTCGCGCACCTCGGCCAGCGTCGGGTCGATGCGCCCGCGCCGCAGATCGAAGTCGCCCGTCGCCGGATCGGTCACCATCTGCACCAGGCGCGAGGCGTCGAGCCCCGCCCCCGGCCGCCGCACGCAGTCGATCGAGAAGTCGGTCGGCTGAAGCGGCGTCGCCAGCCCGTCGGCGAAGAGCGGCAGCCCGAGGTAGACCCCGGCCGCGCGCGCCACCAGCGCCGCGACCCCATGCGTCTGCGTGTGCGCGTCGATGCCCAGCCCGCCGGTGCCCTGGGTGAGGCTCGCGCCGAACGCCGCCCACACGAGCGGCGCGCGCCCCCGCGGCGGATCGAACGTGAACGCGCCGCGTCGCACCGCGCGCCCGCGCGTCCCGATGAGCTCGACGTCGGCCCGCCCCGGCGTCGGCGCGCCCTGCGTGATCGCGTGCAGCGCTCCCTCGCGCACCTCGACGCGGTAGGCGCGCGCGCCCGCGATCCGCACCTCGGTGACGTCGCCGAGCGCCGACAGATCGCCCGCAAGGGAGACGTCCTCGTGGCCGAAGAGCGACCCATGGGTCGGGCTCACCTCGAACGGCGGCCCCTCATCGCCGGGCGCGCATCCGGCAACCGACATCACAGTCGCGGTGAGCCACACGGTGACGAGCGTGCGCAGTGGTTTCACGGGGCGGAGAATATCCGAACGCGATGTGAATATGCTGCGCAGTGAGGAAATACTTTCAATCTTGTCGCCCTTCCAGGGGTCGCGTACCCCTGTTATCCACCGGTTGAAGGCGCTGTTTTCTCGTCGAGAAGGGCGATCGTCACGTCCTCCGCGCTCCGCCGGTCACCTCAGAGAGGCCGATTTGAACAAGAACGGAAACGGTCATTCGTCGAACGGCAGCGAGCGTGCGCGGCGGGGCCGCAAGCAAAGCGACGAAACGGCCGCGGCGCTGGGGGGCGTCGAGGTCACGACGACCGCGCGTAGCGCCCGGCGTGCGACGCTGAGTCCGACCGACGCGCGCCTCGCGCAGCTCCTCGCGGCGATGGAGTCGGTGGCGAACGGCGACTTCGGGGTGCGTATCTCCGACAAGGGCGAGCGCGACGGCGACGCCGTCGTCGAGCGGCTGGTCCACGCGTTCAATCGGCTGGTCGGCATCGAGGACGCGATGACGCGCGAGCTCGTGCGCGTCTCGCGCGTCGTCGGCCGCGAAGGGCGCATGACCGAGCGCGCCGCGCTGCCCGAGGCCGCCGGCGGGTGGCTCACCAAGGTCACGTCGGTGAACTCGCTCATCGGCGATCTCGCGCAGCCGACGACCGAGGTCGCGCGCGTGCTCGTCGCCGTCGCCGAGGGCGACCTGTCCCAAAAGATGGCGCTCGAGATCGAGGGCCAGCCGGTCAAGGGCGAGTTCCTCCGCATCGGAAAAACCGTCAATCAGATGGTCGATCAGCTCTCCTCCTTCGCCGCCGAGGTCACGCGCGTCGCGAAGGAGGTCGGCACCGAAGGCAAGCTCGGCGGTCAGGCCGAGGTCCCCGAGGCGAGCGGCATCTGGAAGGACCTCACCGACAACGTGAACAGCCTCGCCGCGAACCTCACGGCGCAGGTGCGCAACATCGCCGAGGTCACGACGGCGGTCGCCAAGGGCGACCTCTCCCGGAAGATCACGGTCGACGCGCGCGGAGAAGTCCTCGAGCTGAAGAACACCGTCAACACGATGGTCGATCAGCTGAACAGCTTCGCCGCCGAGGTCACGCGCGTGGCGAAGGAGGTCGGCACCGAGGGCAAGCTCGGCGGTCAGGCCGAGGTCAAGGGCGTCTCGGGCGTCTGGAAGGACCTCACCGACAACGTCAACCTCATGGCCTCGAACCTGACGTCGCAGGTGCGGGGCATCGCCAAGGTCGTCACCGCCGTCGCCAACGGCGACCTCTCGCAGCGATTCAAGATTGACGCAAAAGGCGAGATCGCCGCGCTGGCCGACACCATCAACAACATGACCGACACGCTCGGCATCTTCGCCGAGCAGGTCACCGACGTGGCGCGCACCGTCGGCGTCGAGGGCAAGCTGGGCGCGCAGGCCGAGGTCCCCGGCGCCGCGGGCACCTGGCGCGACCTCACCGACAACGTCAACCTCCTCGCCAACAACCTCACCGCGCAGGTGCGCAACATCGCCGAGGTCACCACCGCCGTCGCGCGCGGCGATCTGTCGAAGAAGATCACCGTCGACGCCAAGGGCGAGGTGCTCGCGCTCAAGCAGACCGTCAACACGATGGTCGACCAGCTGAACAGCTTCGCCGCCGAGGTCACGCGCGTGGCGAAGGAGGTCGGCACCGACGGCAAGCTCGGCGGGCAGGCCGAGGTGCGCGGGGTCTCGGGCGTCTGGCGCGACCTCACCGACAACGTGAACTTCATGGCGTCGAACCTGACGACGCAGGTGCGCGGCATCGTCAAGGTCGTCACCGCCGTCGCCAACGGCGACCTCACGCAAAAGTTGGAGGTCCAAGCAAAGGGCGAGATCGCCGCGCTGGCCGAGACGCTGAACGCGATGACCAAGACGCTGGGGACCTTCGCTCAACAAGTAACCAGCGTGGCGCGCACCGTCGGCGTCGAAGGGAAGCTCGGCGCGCAGGCCGAGGTCCCCGGCGTCGCGGGCACGTGGAAGGACCTGACGGACAACGTCAACCTGCTTGCCAACAACCTCACGGCGCAGGTGCGCAACATCGCCGAGGTCACGACGGCCGTCGCCAAGGGCGACCTCTCGAAGAAGATCACCGTCGACGCCAAGGGCGAGGTGCTCGAGCTGAAGAACACCGTCAACACGATGGTCGATCAGCTGAACAGCTTCGGCGCCGAGGTCACCCGCGTCGCGCGCGAGGTCGGCACCGAAGGCAAGCTCGGCGGTCAGGCCGACGTGAAGGGCGTCAGCGGCGTCTGGAAGGACCTCACCGACAACGTCAACTTCATGGCGTCGAACCTGACGACGCAGGTGCGCGGCATCGTCCGCGTCGTCACCGCCGTCGCCAACGGCGACCTCAAGCAGAAGTTGGTGCTAGACGCAAAAGGCGAGATCGCCGCGCTCGCCGACACGCTGAACAACATGACCGACACGCTGGGCATCTTCGCGCAACAGGTCACCAGCGTGGCGCGCACCGTCGGGGTCGAAGGGAAGCTCGGCGCCCAGGCCGAGGTCCCCGGCGTCGCCGGCACGTGGAAGGACCTGACCGACAACGTCAATCTCCTGGCCAACAACCTCACGGCCCAGGTGCGCAACATCGCCGAGGTCACCACCGCGATCGCCAACGGCGACCTCTCGAAGAAGATCACGGTCGACGCGCGCGGTGAGGTGATGGAGCTGAAGAACACCGTCAACACGATGGTCGATCAGCTCCGCAGCTTCGCCGCCGAGGTCACCCGCGTGGCGAAGGAGGTCGGCACCGAGGGCAAGCTCGGCGGCCAGGCCGAGGTGAAGGGCGTCGCGGGCGTCTGGAAGGACCTCACCGACAACGTGAACAACCTCGCCGGGAACCTGACCAACTAGGTCCGGTCGATCGGCAAGGTCACGACCGCCGTCGCCAACGGCGATCTGTCGCAGAAGATCACCGTCGACGTCCGCGGCGAGGTGCTCGAGCTGAAGAACACCATCAACACGATGGTCGATCAGCTGCGCGACTTCGCCAGCGAGCTCACGCGCGTCGCGCGCGAGGTCGGCGTCGAGGGCAAGCTCGGCGGTCAGGCGCGCGTCCCCGGCGTCGCGGGCGTCTGGAAGGACCTCACCGACAACGTGAATCTGCTGGCCGGCAACCTGACCGACCAGGTGCGCAACATCGCCAAGGTCACGACCGCCGTCGCCAACGGCGACCTCTCGCAGAAGATCGCCGTCGACGTCCGCGGGGAAGTGCTCGAGCTGAAGAACACCGTCAACACGATGGTCGATCAGCTGCGCTCGCTCGCCAGCGAGGTCACGCGCGTGGCGAAGGAGGTCGGCACCGAGGGCAAGCTCGGCGCGCAGGCCGAGATCATGGGCGTCAGTGGCGTCTGGAAGGACCTCACCGACAACGTGAACTTCATGGCGTCGAACCTCACGACGCAGGTGCGCAACATCGCGCTCGTGACGACGGCGGTCGCCAACGGTGACCTCTCGAAGAAGATCACCGTCGACGTCAAGGGCGAGATCCTCGAGCTGAAGAACACCATCAACGCGATGGTCGATCAGCTGAACAGCTTCGCCAGCGAGGTCACCCGCGTCGCGCGCGAGGTCGGCACCGAGGGCAAGCTGGGCGGTCAGGCCGAGGTCGTCGGCGTCGCCGGCGTCTGGAAGAACCTCACCGACAACGTCAACCACATGGCGCGCAACCTGACGACCCAGGTGCGCGGCATCGTCAAGGTCGTCACCGCCGTCGCCAACGGCGACCTCAAGCAGAAATTGACCGTAGACGCAAAAGGCGAGATCGCGGCGCTCGGCGACACCATCAACTCGATGACCGAGACGCTGTCCACCTTCGCCGAGCAGGTCTCGACGGTGGCGCGCGAGGTCGGCGTCGAGGGGAAGCTCGGCGGCCAGGCGCGCGTCCCCGGCGTCTCGGGCACCTGGAAGGACCTCACCGACAACGTCAACTTCATGGCGTCGAACCTGACGACGCAGGTGCGTGGCATCGTCCGCGTCGTCACCGCCGTCGCCAACGGCGATCTGACCCAGAAATTCCTGCTCCGCGTTCTTCTGCGTCGTGTCGCGCAGGTTGAAGATCATCTGGTTGATGTTGTCTTTGAGGCTGGCGACCTCGCCGGCGGCGTCGATGTCGATCGACCGCGAGAGGTCGCCCTTGGCGACGGCGGTGGCGACCTCGCTGATGGCGCGCACGTTGGACGTCAAGCTGCCGGCCATCTGGTTCACGTTGTCGACGAGCGCGCGCCAGGTGCCGCTCGCGCCCGGCACCTTGGCCTGACCGCCGAGCTTCCCCTCGACGCCGACCTCGCGCGCCACCGTGGTGACCTGCTCGGCGAACGTCGTCAGCGTCAGATGGCGCGCGAGAAGGGGTGGAAGGCCGTCGTCGCCACGCGCGGCGACACCGGCCTGGCGATGGCCAACGACCTCTGCCCGACGCCATCACCCTCGACTTCCAGCTGCCGGTGATGGACGGCTGGTCGGTGGTGTCGCGCCTCAAGCGCAACCCGCGCACGCGTCACATCCCGGTGCACGTGATCTCGGTCAGCGACCGCCACCCGCGCGGCGTCTCGATGGGCGCCTTCAGCTTCCTCGAGAAGCCGGTGTCGCGCGACGCGCTCGACGGCGCGCTTACGCACATCTCGCACTTCCTCGAGCGCGAGGTGTGGCGCGTCCTCCTCGTCGAGGACAACCAGAACGAGCGCAACACCGTCGGTGAGCTCATCGGCGAGGGCGACGACGTCGAGGTGGTCGCTGCGCCGACGGCGGAGGAGGCGCTCGAGATCCTCTCCAACCAGGAGGTGGGCTGCCTGGTGGTCGATCTCCTCCTGCCGGGCGAGGACGGCTTCCAGCTCATCGAGCGCGTGCGCGGACAGGAGCGCTTCGTCGATCTTCCGATCGTGGTCTACACGGCCAAGGATCTGACGATGCGCGAGGAGACGCGCCTCAAGAAGTACGCCGAGTCGATCATCGTGAAGAGCTCGGCGTCGGCGCCCGACCGGCTCCTCCGCGAGACCTCGCTCTTCCTCCACCGCGCGCACGAGCGGCTCCCCGACCGCGCGCGCGCCGCCTTCGAGACCGGCGAGGCGCAGCGGGTGCTGCAGAACAAGAAGGTGCTGATCGTCGACGATGACGCCCGCAACATTATTGCGTTGACGTCAATTCTGGAAGGGCAGGGGATGGAGGTCATCTACGCCGAGAACGGGCGCGCGGGGATCGAGCTGCTCTCGCGCAACCCCGACACCGACATCGTCCTCATGGACATCATGATGCCGGAGCTCGACGGGTACGAGACGATGAAGCTGATCCGACGCGACACGCGGTTCCGTCAGCTCCCCATCATTGCGCTGACCGCCAAGGCGCTGAAGGACGACCGCGAGCGCTGCATCCAGGCGGGGGCGTCCGATTATCTGCCGAAGCCGGTCGACGCGGACAAGCTGACGGAGGTCCTGAGGCTGTGGGTTCGGGATTAATCGAGCTGGAGCACCTGCGCGACGTGCCGGATGCGCGACCCCTCGACGACGCCGCCGAGGAGATCGTCGCGCCCATCCTCATGGTGTCGCGCTCGAGGCCATCCTCCGCCCGCTCGGGCAGCGGCTGGTGCGCGCGCACTCGGGCGAGGAGGCGCTGCGGGCGCTGCTCAAGGAGCAGTTCGCGGTGATCCTGATGGACGTCCAGATGCCCGGCATCGACGGGCTGAAGACGGCGCAACTCATCAAGGAGCGCGAGCGCACCCGTCACATCCCGATCATCTTCCTGACGGCGATCAGCAAGGATCCGTCCTTTGTGTTCCAAGGATACGAGCGCGGCGCCGTCGACTACATCCTGAAGCCGTTCGACCCCGAGATCCTTCGGTCGAAGGTGGCGGTGTTCGTGCAGCTCTACGCGCAGCGCGAGCGCATCCGCCGTCAGGCCGCGCTCCTGCGCCAGCGCGAGCGCGAGGAGTACGAGCGCCGCACCGAGCACCGCTTCCGCGCGCTCGTCGACGCGATGCCGCAGTGCCTCTTGGCGGCGCGGCTCGACGGCAGCTTCTACCTCGCGAACGCGGAGTGGGTGCGCTACACCGGCCTCGGGCTGTCGGCGCTCGGCGGTGACGGCTGGCTGGCGGTGGTGCACCCCGACGAGCGTGAGCTCGCGCGCATGAGCTGGGACGAGACGGTGGCGAGCGGCGACCCCGTCGAGCTCGAGCTCCGCATCCGGCGGCGCGACGACGGCGAGTGGCGGTGGCACCTGGCGCGCGCAGTGCCGAACCGCGAGCCCGACGGCAACGTCGTCGGCTTCATCGCCACGCTGACCGACAACCACGACCTCAAGACCGCGCAGGTCGAGGCGCGCGAGGCGCGGCTCGCCGCCGAGAAGGCGTCGCGCGTGAAGGACGAGTTCCTGGCGACGATCTCGCACGAGCTCCGCACGCCGCTCAACGCCATCCTCGGCTGGGCGCGGCTCCTCAACTCCGGGCAGCTCGACGAGGTCAAGCAGCAGCGCGCCCTCGAGACCATCGAGCGCAACGCCAAGGTGCAGACCGACCTCATCGAGGACCTCCTCGACGTGTCGCGCATCATCACCGGCAAGCTGCGGATGGAGCTGGCCGAGGTCGACCTCGCCCACATCATCCACGCCGCCGTCGAGGCGGTGCGCCCGGCGGCCGACGCGCGGCGGGTGCGGCTCGTCGCCGAGATCCGCCACGGGAACGAGACGGTGTGGGGCGACGCCGCGCGCCTCCAACAGGTCTTGTGGAATTTGTTGTCCAACGCGATCAAGTTCACGCCCGACGGAGGCCTCGTGCGCCTCCGGTCGCGGCGGATCGGCCCGCCGGTCAGCGGGCACATCGAGGTCTCGGTGAGCGACACCGGCATCGGCATCGAGCCGTCGTTCCTGCCGTTCGTCTTCGATCGTTTCCGTCAAGCAGAGAGCTCGACGACCCGCAACCACGGCGGGCTCGGCCTCGGGCTGGCGATCGTCAGCCACCTCGTCGAGCAGCACGGCGGCAGCGTGGCCGTCGAGAGCGAGGGAGCGGGGCGGGGCGCGACCTTCACCGTGCTCCTGCCGGTGCGCGCCACGGTGTGGCCGATGACCGAAGAGGAGGAGGCGGCGAGCGCGGCCGAGCGGGAGGCGGACCGACGGCCGTCGGTGGCGACGGGGCTGCGGCTCGACGGCGTGCGCGTGCTGGTCGTCGACGACGAGGTCGACGCGCACGAGCTCCTCTGCACCGTGCTCGGGCAGTACGGCGCGGCGGTGGAGGCGGCGTCGTCGGCGGGCGAGGCGATCGCGAAGCTCACCGCGTCGCCCCCCGACGTCCTCGTGAGCGACATCGGGATGCCGGGCGAGGACGGCTACACGCTGATCCAGCGGGTGCGCGCGCTCGATCCCACCGTCGGTGGGCAGGTGCCGGCGATCGCGCTCACCGGCTTTGCCGCCGTCGAGGACGCGCGCAAGGCGGTCGCCGCCGGCTTCCAGCACCACCTCTCGAAGCCGGTCGAGCCGAGCGCCCTCGTCGAGCTGGTCGCGCGCGTCGCCGCTCGGTAAACTCGCGCGCACGATGCGCGAGATCGTCGACGGCATCCTCCACTGGACCTGGTTCTCCGAGAAGCACGGCTACGACTTCAACGGCTATTTCGTCCCGGAGGCGCGCCTCGCCGTCGACCCCGTCGAGCTCACCGACGAGGCTCGGGCGCGCCTGGCCGCCGACGGCGTCGAGACCATCGTCCTCACCAACCGCAACCACTTCCGCGACGCGGCGAGGCTGCGCGCCCTCACCGGCGCGCGCGTCCTCGTCCATGACGCCGACGCGGGCTTCGTGCGCGGAAAGGGCGTCGAGGTCGACGGCGCCATCGCCGACGGCGACACCGTGGGGCCCTTCACCGCGATCGGCGTCCCTGGGAAGTCGCCCGGCGAGGTCGCCCTCCACTGGCCCGCGCGCCGCCTGCTCGTCGTCGGTGACGCCTGCGTCGGCGCGCCGCCCGGCGCGCTGCGGCTCCTGCCCGATGCGGTGATAGACAATAAAACGCAGCTCCAGGCGAGCCTGCGCGCGCTCGCCGCGCGGCTGCCGGACCTCGAGGTGCTGCTGGTGTGCGACGGGGCGCCAATCCTGTCTAGCGCAAACGCGGCGCTGCGCGCGCTCGTCGCGACGTGGTGAGGGCGCGGCGCCCGTCGCTGGCGACGCTGGCGCGCGAGATCGTCGGCTGCCGCCGCTGCCCGCGCCTCGTCGCCTGGCGTGAAGAGGTCGCCGAGGTGCGCCGCGCCGCCTACCGCGACGAGACCTACTGGGGGCGCCCGCTGCCCGGCTTCGGCGACCCGCGCGCGCGCCTGGTCGTCCTCGGGCTGGCGCCGGCGGCGCACGGCGGGAACCGCACCGGGCGCGTGTTCACCGGCGACCGCTCGGGCGACTGGCTCTACGGCGCGCTCCACCGCGCCGGCTTCGCCAACCAGCCGACCTCGACGGGGCGCGACGACGGCCTCGCGCTCGACGACGCCTTCGTGACGGTCGCGGTCCGCTGCGCGCCGCCCGAGAACAAGCCGGCCCCCGACGAGCGCGACGCCTGCGCGCCCTGGCTCGACGCCGAGCTCGACCGCCTCGAGCGCGCCCGCGTCGTCCTCGCGCTCGGCAGCTTCGCCTGGGACGCGGCGCTGCGGGCCCTGCGCGCGCGCGGGTATGCGCTAGACAAAAAGCCCGCCTTCGGCCACGGCGCCGAGGCGCGCGTCGGCCCGGTGACGCTGCTCGGCTCCTACCACCCCAGCCAGCAGAACACCTTCACCGGCCGCCTCACCGAGCCGATGCTCGACGCCGTCTTCGCCCGCGCGCGGGAGCTCGTTGGATGACCAGCGAGACCGCGATCAGCCCCGGCTCCGGCCCGCTCGTTGCGCGCACCTACCAGACGCTCCTCGGCCTGGTCGCGCTCGCCGCCTGGATCTCGCTCGCCCGCCAGGTGCAGCTCCTCATCGGCCCCGACGGCCTCCTGCCGGCGCAGCCGTACCTCGACGCGCTCGCCCGCAACGGCGTCGGCCTCCTCGAGGCGCCATCGCTCCTGCGGCTGACCGGCGCCTCCAGCGTCGCGCTCGGCCTCCTCGTCGCGCTGGGCATCGCGCTCGCGGCGCTGCAGACCCTCGGCCTCGCCGCCCGCGTCGCCGCCGCGCTCCAGGCACCGCTCTACCTCGGCTTCGTCGTCGCCGGCCGCACCTGGTTCCAGTTCCAGTGGGACTCGCTCCTCGTCGAGAGCCTCACGCTGGCCGCGCTGCTCCCGCGCGATCGCCGCGCGCCCGTCGCCCACGCGCTCCTCCGCGTCTTATTCGTCAAGCTCTATTTCGAGAGCGGCATCGCCAAGTGGCAGTCGCACCTCCACGACTGGCAGGACGGCAGCGCGATGGTCCACTACTACGAGACGGCCCCGCTCCCCGGGCCGCTCGCGCCGCTCCTGCACGCGCTGCCGGTCTGGCTCCACCGCCTCGAGGCGTGGGCGGTCCTCGCCCTCGAGCTCGTCGTCCCGCTCCTCGCGCTCGTGCCGCTGCGCCGCCCGCGCCTCGTCGCCGCGCTGTCGCTCGCCGCGTTCCAGCTCGTCAATCTGGCGACGGCGAGCTACGGCTTCTTCGTCCTCCTGTCGCTGGCGCTGCACCTCTTCCTCGTCACCGATGCGGACCTCGCCCGCTTCGGCCGCGCGCTCGCCCGCCTGCCGCTCGTCGCCCCGTCGCTGCGCATGGCCGCGCGCCTCCGCCGCCGCCGCGCCGAGCAGGCCCCCACCGTCCCCGCGACGCCCATTCCGACCGCGCGCCACCGCGTCGCCGACGCCGTCCTCGCCGGCGCCTTCGCCGTCCCCTGGATCGGCCTCTCCACCGTCGAGGCGCTCGAGCACTTCGCCCCGCCGGAGTGGACGGCCGCGCAGCGCCTCATCGCCTTCGCCGAGCCCACCCGCGCCCGCTTCGCCGCGCTGCACCTCGCCAACGCCTACCACCTTTTCGGCCACATCACCACCGAGCGCGTCGAGGTCGAGCTCGAGACCTCCGTCGACGAGGGCGCCACCTGGCAGCGGCACGACTTCCGGTACAAGCCGGGCGACCCGGCGCGCTGGCCGCGCCTCGCCTGGCCGCACCAGCCACGCGTCGACTTTCAGCTCTGGTTTTACGCTTTACAATATCGCGCCGTCGAGCCGGCCTGGGTCGGCGCGCTCGTCGCCCGCACCTGTCGCGCCCCCGCCGTCGTCGCGCCGCTCTTCCGGACGCCGCTCCCGCCGTCGCCCCAGCTGGTGCGCCTCGTCTTCGAGCGCGCCCGCTTCGCGACGCGCGCCGAGCGCAAGCAGACCGGCCTCGTCTGGATCCGCACGCCGGTCACGCAGAGCCGCGTCATCGATTGCCGCCTCTGAGGTGATCGCGGGGAAGATTGGTCGTATGGCGCCGTACACCAGCGCGTCATGCCCAACACCCGTCGCCTGCTCGCCATTCGCCTCGCGCTCACCGTCGCGCTCGCCCCCCTCGCCGCCTGTGGCAACGACGGCGGCGACGTCGAGCGCTTCATCGCCGACCTCGCCAACGAGAGCTGCGGCTGGCAGTTCCGCTGTTGCACCGACGCCGAGATCAAGCAGAGCGACGGGCGGAAGTACGCCACCCAGGCCGAGTGCGTCCCCTACGCGCAGCTCGAGCTCCAGAAGCAGCTCTACCTCGACCGCCTCGCCGCGCGCGAGGGGCGCGTCCGCGTGGACCGCGCGAAGGCCGACGCCTGCGTCGCCCAGCTCGCCGACAAGGCCTGCAACCCGAAGCCGGGCATACCGACGCCGATGCGCGACCCGATGGCGATGGACGCCTGCAAGGACGTCCTCATCGGCTCGACGCCGAAGGGCAACGCCTGCATCGCCGCGCGCGAGTGCGAGAAGGGCTCGCGCTGCGTCGGCGACGGCTCCACCGTCGGGCGCGGCGTCTGCGTGCCCTACCAGCAGGAGGGCGACATCTGCAACGGCGACGCCGACTGCGACCCCGACGTGCCCAACCTCTACTGCGCGCAGAAGGACTATCACTGCCACGTCCTCGGGCAGCTCGGTCAGCGCTGCGAGTACACGATGGAGGGCGGCTCGCCGCGCCTGCCGCTGCTCCTCGGCTGCGACACGAAGGCGGGCTTCTACTGCGACCCGATCGCCAACCTCTGCGCGCGCTATCCCGGCGACGGGGAGCGCTGCCTCTCGCCGCTGCCGCCCGGCGTGGCGACGAGCTGCGATCCCAACCCCGCGCTCCAGCTCGTCTGCGACTCGGGCGGCACCGGCACCGGCGGCACCTGCCGCGCGCCCGGCCAGGTGGGCGACGACTGCACGCGCCGCCCCTGCGCCACCGGCCTCACCTGCAACCGCTCGCGCACGCCCAACGTCTGCGTCGAGGCGGCCGACTTCGGCGAGGCCTGCTCGATGGTGGGCTGCCGCACGCCCTACTTCTGCAACTACTCGCTGCAGCCGGCCAAGTGCGACCAGCCGGCCAGCATCAACGAGTCGTGCGCGACGATGCCCTGCGGGACCGACCTCTACTGCGACTCGACGACGCGCGTCTGCAAGTACCGCCTCGAGGACGGCCGCGCCTGCACCTCGAGCCTGGAGTGCCTGTCGCAGAGCTGCGGCTTCGACGCCACGACCGGCCAGCGCGTCTGCGTCCCCAGCACCACCGGCCTCTCCTGCATCGGTCGCTAGACAGAAAATCCGTCCGCGTCACTCCACGAGGGTGAGCAGCGCCACCGGCGCCGCGTCGCTGCCGAGCGCGCCGCTCTTCACCGCCACCGCCACCGACGTCTTCGCCGCGCGCCGCTCGTCGTACGCCAGGCGCGGCACGTCCGCCGGGAGCTGCTCGTCGGCGCGGCGCGCGATGTAGCGCGCGCGGTTCGACTCGCCGTGGCGCGCCGGATCGAGCCAGCGCACGTCGACGTCACGCGAGTCGACGTGCACGAACCCCTGCTTCGGGTAGTAGCCGACGCCGACGCCGCGGAAGTTCTTCCAGAGCCAGTCGGCGAGCTGCTTGGCGTTGACGCCGTCGAGCTTGAAGTCGATCGCCCGCCCGAGGAAGTGGCGCGAGTGGGGCGCCCCGAACGGCGGCGCGCGGAAGCCGGAGATCACCTCGACGCGCGTCTTGCCGAAGTGGCGCGCCGCCTCGCTGACGATCTCGACGGTGCGCGGGTGCAGCATCTTGGTCCGCCCGGTGCGCCAGCAGCGCAAGAGCTTCGACAGCGCCTTCAGCGCGTCGTTTCGCACGCTGCCGTCGTCGTCGCGCAGCGCGAGCGTCTCCTCGGCGTGCACGTTCTGGAAGGCGAACGTGATCTCCACCGCCGGCTTCTCGTCGACCAGCGCCGCCAGGTTCGGCGTCGGCAGCGACACGGGCGCGAGCGGGGTCAGCCACCGCCCGAGCTCGAGGGCGCTGGCGAGAAGTCCGAGGATCGTGCTGACGAGGCTGAGCATCGCGTTCCTCCCGCTCCGGTCTCATTGCAGCCGCAGTGCCGATCGCGAACCACGCGAGATGTCGCCTCTTTCTGCGCTGCGCCAAGGTCGCCGAACCCTCCGGAAATCGGAGACCACTCCGAATGTCGTTCATCGACGGGCGGTTTGACCGACCCCCACGCACCTCGTAGGATGAAGGCGTCTCCGATGACGATCCCCACGCGCGGCCCGTCGACGGTGTCGATCAAGGTCAGCGATCGACAGCCCTACCGCACCGCGCGGCTCGTCATCACGCCGCCGTCGGGCCCGGAGCGCTCGGTCGTCCTCGGCGTCGCCCACGTCCGCATCGGCGCGGGCAGCTCGAACGACGTCGTCCTCGAGGACCCGCACGCCTCGCGCTTCCACTGCGAGCTGCGCCGCACCGACGAGGGCTGGCTCTTGCGCGACCTCGGCTCGACCAACGGCACGCGCGTCGGCGAGGTCTCGATCAAGGAGGGCTGGCTGCGCTCGGGCGCCACCATCACCGTCGGGGAGACGCGCATCCGCTTCCTCGCCGACGACGGTCGCCCCGAGGAGGTGCGCACCTCGGCCGGCGAGTCCTTCGGCGACGCCGTCGGACGCTCGCTGCGCATGCGCGAGGTCTTCGGCGTCCTCGAGCGCATCGCCGCCACCGACCTCACCGTGCTCATCGGCGGCGAGACCGGCGTCGGCAAGGACGTCCTCGCGCGCGCCATCCACGCCGCCTCGACGCGCGCCAAGAAGCCGTTCGTCGTCTTCGACTGCGCCGCCGTCGCGCCGACCCTGATCGAGAGCGAGCTCTTCGGCCACCAGAAGGGCGCCTTCACCGGCGCCACCGACTCGCGCGAGGGCGCCTTCGCGCGCGCCGACGGCGGGACGCTGTTCCTCGACGAGATCGGCGAGCTCGCGCTCGATCTGCAGCCCAAGCTCCTGCGCGCCCTCGAGCAGCGCACCGTGCGCCCCGTCGGTGGCGCGCGCGAGCAGCCGGTCGACGTCCGCATCATCGCCGCCACCCACCGCAAGCTCGACGAGGCGGTGAAGGAGGGGCGGATGCGGCAGGATCTCTACTTCCGCCTCTCGGTCGTCTCGATCGAGGTCCCGCCGCTGCGCCAGCGACGGGAGGACCTGCCGCTGCTCATCGACAAGATGGTGCGCGCGCAGGGGCGCGTGGTGACGATCGCCGCCGAGACCGCCAAGGTCCTCGAGAGCTACGACTGGCCGGGCAACGTCCGCGAGCTGCGCAACGTCGTCGAGAGCGCGCTCGCCGTGTGCGACGGGCCGGTGCTCGAGCCGCGCCACCTCTTGTTCTTCAAGCCGCGCCGCCGCGACCCCACCATCGAGCGGCTGCCGCTCGCCGGCAAGACGCTGGAGAGCATCGAGAAGGCGGCGATCCAGCAGACGCTCGAGCAGATGAACGGCAACAAGACCCGCGCGGCGCGCGCGCTCGGCATCAGCGCCTCGACGCTGTACGAGAAGGTCAAGAAGTACGGCCTCTGACCGACGGTGCTCGCTAGCGCGAGCGCGTCGCTTCGCAGGCCGCGGCCATCGGCCCGCGCGGATCGCAGCCGCACACGCCCGCCAGGCAGCGCCCCGGCGTCCCCTGCCAGGTCCCGTCGGCGCCGGGGCCGCAGGCGGTCTTGGGCGGGCACTCCTCGCGCTTCGACGCGCGCAGCGCGCCGCGGGCGTCGTCGGCGTGGCGGCGGTTCACCGGCGTCGTGTCGCAGCAGCCGAGCGACACGAAGGTGCACTCGGCGTCGGCGCGGCAGCGCGACCACTCGGCCGGCATCGCCACCGGCGGCCGGCGATCGCCCGCCAGCGCCGCCGCGGCGACGAGCAGCGACAGCGCCGCGAGCGCGAACGGGCGCGCCACCCGCCGACCTCCCTACCCGAGGCGCTGGCGGATGAGCGTCGCCTTCGCGGCGAGCTCGCGATCGTCGCTGGTCTCCTCGATGAGACGCAGCTTGCCGATCAGCGTCCGCGACCGCTTGGGCTTCTCGCGGGTGGTCATCGCCTCGAGCAGCGCCATCGCCTCGCCGACGCGCTCCGCCTTCTGATGGTCGAGCGCCTGCTCGAGCACCTCGAAGTCCTGCGGCAGCCCATACTGCTTGACGTATTTGTCGATCGCCCGCGAGATCTCGTCCTTGCCGACGGCGTCGAGGACCTTCTTGCGCAGCGCCGCGCGCGAGTCCTCCTTCTCCTTCGCCGGCGAGGGCGCGGCCGCCGCCGCCGGAGCCGCCGCCGCCGAGGCCGCGCTCGGCGCGACCACCTCGCGCGCGGGCTCGGGCTTCGGCGACTCGGTCTCCTTGCCGAGCAGCGTCTCGGCGGCCTTCGCCAGGCCGCCCTTCTCGAACAGCGCGTCGAGCGCTGCGCGATACTTCTTCGACTCGCGGTCGCTGCGTACGTCGGACATACGCGGCTCGTTGCCCCCGCGCGGCTCGACCCCGCTGCGACCGCGGTCGCGCCCTTGATCGATCTCGCGCCAGGAGCGCTTCTCGCGCTCGCGGTCGCGCTCGCCTGGGCGTCCTCGGCCGTCGCGGTCCCTCTCGCTCACTCTCCGACGGTAGCCCGGCCTCCTCGCCGCGTCAACGTGAAGAGGGCGCCCCCCGCGCAGTTCGGCTAGACTGGGGGCGGCGCCCCATTTTCGCATGACGAAATTTGCCACGCGCACGGGCCGGATTCTCCAGGGCCGCTACAAGGTCGGCGCCCCCATCGCCGAGGGCGGCATGGGGGTCGTCTATCGCGCCGAGCGCGTCGGCATCGAGCGCCCCGTCGTCGTGAAGTTCCTGCATGCCGTGCTCACCGAGCAGCCCGGCGTGGTCGATCGCTTCGAGCGCGAGGCCCGCGCCACCGCGCGCCTCAACCACCCCAACTGCGTGGCGCTCGTCGACTTCGGGCTCGACGAGGGCGCGCCCTACCTCGTCATGGAGTACGTCGAGGGGCGGACGCTGGCCGACATCCTCGACAAGGGACCGTTGCCGCCGACGCGCGCGCTCCACATCGCGCGCCAGATCCTCGCCGGGCTCGCCCACGCGCACACGCGCGGCATCCTGCACCGCGATCTCAAGCCGGCGAACGTGATGATCATCGACGCCGTCGAGACCGACGACTTCGTGAAGATCCTCGACTTCGGCCTGGCCAAGCTCCTCGGCCCGTCGGAGATGGGGGGCGACGTCACGGTCCAGGGCATCGCCATCGGGACGCCGGGGTACATGTCGCCCGAGCAGGCCTCCGGCATCCCCAGCGATAAACGCGCAGACATTTATTGCATCGGGGCGCTGCTCTATCACCTCGTGTCGGGGCAGAAGCCCTTCGACGGCGACGACGTGCACTCGGTGCTGCGCCGCCACCGCGAGGAGACGCCGCTCGGGCCGCGCGGCCTGGTGGCCGAGATCTCCGTCGAGCTCGAGCGGCTCATCCTGCGCGCGATGGAGCGCGACCCGGCCAAGCGCTACCAGTCGGCCGAGGACATGATCGACGCGCTGAAGGCGACGCCCGAGTGGCAGCGCCGCGTGCGCGGCGAGGACGCGTCGCGCGGCACCGCGCGCATCGGCGCCGTCGGGGGCGGGGCGACGCACGATTCGCAGACGCGCGCCGAGCAGCCGGCGAGCCGCGCCAAGGCGCGACGGCGCGGGCGCGGCGGGTTGTGGCTCGGCGGCGGGCTGCTCCTCGGCGTCGCGGCGACCGGCGGGGCCGGCGTCGCCACCGGCGCGCTCGATCTCGGCGCGATCGGGATCGGCGCCCCGCGCACGCCGCCGGCGACGACCGCGCAGGTCTGCCCGCCGGCTCCGACCCCGGCGACGACCGCGCCCGCGCCGATCGTCCCCGTCCCGGTCACGCTCACCGACGGTGGCGCCTCCCCGGCCCCCGCCGCGCCCGACGCCAGCGCCGCCTCCCCGACGGTGGCGAGCGTCGCGCCGACCCCCGCGCGCCCCGCCGAGGAGGCCGACGACGACGGCGCCGGCGAGGACGATCACCAGCCGCCCGCCGAGGTCGCCGAGGCCGCCGGCAAGAGCGCGCCCAACGTGCGCTCGCTCGGCGACGTGCGCGCGCTGCTCAAGCGCAACGACGTCGACGGCGCGCTGGCCGGTCTCTACAAGCTCCGCCGCGCCAAGCCGCCCGCGAAGGTCAGCGCCGAGATCGCCACGCTGATCGGGCACCTCTACTTCGACCGTCGCTGGTACACCGACGCGCTGCGCGAGTACCGCTACGCCTGCCAGATCGATCCGAAGCGGCGCAGCGACGGCACGCTGATCAACAACACCATCCGCACGCTCGGCGACAAGAAGACCAACGCGCGCGCCCGCCGCCTCATCGGCGAGGTGCTGGGGCGCGCGGCCCTCCCGTCGCTGCGGCAGGCGGCGGCGGGGCAGGGCGCCTTCCGCGGCGCGCCCTCCGAGCTGAAGAAGCGCGCCGCCGCGGCCCTCCCGCTCGTCGACGGCCGCTCCGTCGCCAAGCGGCGCTGATTCCCGTCAATCAGGAATCGGCGCGCCGATCTGCTACGCTGCGCGCCGTGCTCCCGAGAGTGTCGGTCCCCGTCGCGCTCGTCGCGCTCGTCGCGCTCCCCGTCGCCGCCGCGCAGGCCGCGCCCCCGCCCGCGTCGCCGGCCCCGTCGCCGGTCCTCGCCGCGCTCGCCCGCAAGGGGCCGCTCCGCGTCGGCATGCACCCCGGCTCCAGCCCCTTCGCCGTCGCCGGCCCCGACGCCGAGGATCTGCGCCGCCGCCTCGCGCCGCCGCTCCCGCCCGAGGTGCACGCCGCCGACGGGCGCCTCGTCGCCGGCTTCGACGTCGACCTCCTCGCCGAGGCGGCGCGCCAGCTCGGCGTCCCGCTCGAGATCACGCTCGTCGATCGCTTCGAGGACCTGCTCCCTGGGCTCCTCGGGGGCCGCTACGACGTCGTCGCCAGCGCGCTCACCCGCACCCTCGATCGCGCGCTCACCGTCGCCTTCACCGCGCCCTATTTCGCCACCGGGCTGGCGGTCCTCGCGCGCGACCCGAAGGCGGCGGCGTCGCTCGACGGGCTGCGCGAGCGCAAGCCGCGCGTCGCCTTCGCCAAGGGGACGACCGCCGAGCGCTTCGTCGCGCGCGAGCTCCCGACGGCGACCGCGCGCCCGCTCGCGTCGATGGAGGCGCTGTTCGCCGAGATGGACGACCCCGCGGGCGCCGACGCCTTCGTCGTCGACCTCATCGCGGCGCGCGACGCCGTCGTCCGGAAGCGCGTGAAGTCGACCCTCGCCTCCGTCGAGGAGCGCCGCTTCACCGCCGAGCAGCTCGCGCTCGCGGTGCGCCAGGGCGACCCCGACTGGCTGGGCTGGCTCGACCTCTATCTGACGACGGTGCGCGGCAACGGCCAGTTCCACCGCGTCGCCGCCCGCTACAACGACTGGTTCCGCACCGAGCGCTGAGCCCCACCACGATGGCGTCTAGCAAAAAAGAGAGCTGGCTCGATCGGCTGACCGCGCGCCTCGGCCGCTCGGCGGGCGTGTTCCTCCTGGTGCTCGTCGTGCTGTGCGCGATCGAGGTCGCCGTCGACTGGAACGCGACCCTCACCGAGGTCAACGTGCTGCGCGCGACCTTGCGCCAGAAGGGCGAGAACTACGCCGACCTCCTCCGCAAGGCCGCCGAGGGCGCGGTGCTCGGCTACGACTGGGACGAGCTCGACCGCCTCTCGGCCGCGCTCTTCGACGACGAGGACGTGGTCTACGTCCGCTTCGCCGACCTCCTCGGCAACACCATCTACGATCGCCTGCGCCCCGAGTACGGGAGGCGCTTCCCGTCGGCGCACGGCGGCGCGTCGTTCCGCGCGCACTACCACCGCGTCCTTCACCGCGACATCGGTGGCATGCTGAAGGATCCGCTGCGCCTGAAGGCCAACATGGAGCGGAGCCGCCACCGCGACTTCTTCCAGGCCTTCACCGACGGACAGAACCGGCTCGTCGCCTGGATCACCTCGTCGCCGATCGCGCCGCCGCGCGATCTGCCGCGCGTCCTCTATCAGGATCGCCTCGCCGACAGCGCGGGGCGGCTCGATCGCGATCTCACCTACGCGCTCGGCGCCGTCACCAACGACGCGGGCGAGAGCTACGGCGTCGTCGTGGTGGCGTTCCAGAACGACGGCCTCAACGCGAAGATCCGCGGCAAGCTCGTCAAAGGGCTCGCCATCACCATCTTCTTCGTGGCGCTGATCCTCGTGCAGAACGTCGTCGGGCGGAAGTCGAAGCTGCGCCTCGCCGCGCTCGAGGAGGCGCTGCGGGCCGCGCGGGACGCCGTCCGCGACGCGCTCCCCGAGACGCTGCCCGCGCCGACGGGGCGCACCGCCGCCTTCGCCTTCGAGCAGTCCGATCGCCTGGGCGGCACCGTCTTCGACGCGCGGGTCGTCGGCGGCGAGACCGAGCTCTTCCTCGCGGTCCCCGAGGGCCACGGCGTCGACGCCGCCTTCGCCTCGGCCGCGCTCCTCGAGGTCGCTCGCCGCGTCGCGGCCGACGAGGAGCCGGCCGCCCGCGCGGCGTCGATCCTCTCGGCCTACGCGCGCTCGCGCCTGGCGCGCCCGATGGCGCTGCTCCTCCTTCGCGTCGACGGCGCCGGGCGCGTGCGCGGCGTGCTCTCGCGCATCGCCGCGCCCTGCCGCGCCGTCGACGGGCGCGCGCTCCCTATCGAGCTCGACGCCGGGCCGATCGCCTTCCCCGACGAGGCGGCCACGCTCCTGCGCGCGCCGCTGCTCGCCTTCGCCGACGACACGAGCGCGCCGCTCCTCGTCTGGGACGACGGCGAGCCGCCGCCCGCGCCCGGCGAAGCGCCGCGCTTCGATGGCGCTGGCGCGCTCGCGGCCGCGCTCGCGCACGAGAGCGCCGCCGCCGCCGTCGAGACCGTCATGAAGCGCGCCAAGCGCCGCGCCGGCCCCAAGCGCCTCGACGACCTCCTCGCGATCGTGCTGTAGCGCGACCGCGGCGGCAGTCCGTCACGCTTCCGTTCAACACGGAGGAGGGGAGTGCGGAGGACGGACGGAGGAATTTTGTCAAACATAAAAACCTCCGTCTGACCTCGCGCCTCCGTTCTCCGTGTTAAAGGAAGCGCCTCGAACCCCCGCCACCGTCGCTATTCGCACCGCAGCGAGATCGTCCACCCCTCGTGCAGATACGCCCGCCGCACGGTCCCCGGCTGCCCGCACGGCCGCCCGCGATCTTCCGCTAGACACAAATCGTGCGGCCCGGGCGCCGTCTGGAACCCGACGCGCGTCGCCGCCGGCACGTCCCCCAGCCGCTTGCCGTCGAGGAACACCTGGCTCGCGCGCGCACACTTGGTGTTGTCGACGTAGAACAGGATCCCCGAGCGCGGCACCTCCGACCCCGGCCGCTTCGGCAGCACGATCGCCTTCTGCTCGGGCACGCGCTCGACGGGCAGCGCCGCCGGCACCGTCTCGTGCGGCGGCTCCACCTTCGGCGCCGGCACCCCCGGCGCCCCCGGCGCCCCGGGCTGCGGCCACGCGTCGTCGGCGCTCGCCAGCGTCGACTTCCCGCTCGGATCGCCGCGCATGAGCAGCGCCTGCAGATCGCACGTCGCGTACCGCAGCTCGTCGTTGAGCTGATCGTGGAACGCGACCTTCATCTCGCGATAGTCGGTGAGCAGCGCCCCGTACTGCACGAGGACGCGCCGCACCTTCCAGCGATAGTCGGGCGTGAGGCCCAGGCTCTCGCCGAGGCGATCGAACTCCTTCACCTGCTCCCAGTGGCGCGTGAGCTCGCGCCCAATGCGCAGGTACTCGCCGCCGAGGTGGTGCGCGCGCGCGTACGGCCCCGCCACCTCCGCCGTCGGGCAGACGCGCGCCTTGCCCGGCGCACGCCCCACCTCCGCCTTCTGCAGCTCGGCCAGCACCGTCTGCACCGCGCGCGCGAAGTCGTCGCGCATCGACTGCATCGACGCCGTGAGCTCGAGGAAGCGATCGATCGTCCGTCGGTAATCGCTGGCGTCGCCGAAGACGTCGTCGATCGCCGGCCGGTGCTCGAGCCGGAACCCCGTCGGCCCCGGCCCCGCCGGCGTCGTCGCCCCCGTCGCCGCGGGCGCCGCCGTCGCGGCGAGGGGCGCACCCCCGTCGCTCGCGCCGGGCTGCGCGCCGACGACGCTCCCCCCCGACAGCGCACCGACGAGCGCGAGCGCCGTCACCGTCCTTCGAGCACCCATGTGGACCTGATTATGGAGACGGTCTCGCACCGCAGCAAAATCACGCGTTCGTGCGCGACCGACGTCACACGGACGTGGACCCTGGGAGCAGAGACCCCACGTTGCCCATCGGATTTTCCGTCAAACCCCGCGATTCTCCGTTCGCTGGGGTCTGGCGTACCCTTTGCTGAAGGCAGGGGCATGCGTCACTTCCTCAGCCGAATCCGAGACCGCGTTCGTCGTGTCGTCCGTGATCTGACGCACCGGCCGCAGACCTACGACGCCGCGCGCGAGGAGCTGGGCGGGGTCGCCTTCCGCGCCTTCAGCCAGACGGAGCGCTGGTTCATCCCGGCGTCGTCGGAGCCGTCGCGCCCGCACCGCGTCGAGGCGGACTCGCAGGCGCTCATCCTGCCGCGCCCGCCGATCTTCGGTCGGCACGGTCGCTGGCTCCTCCCCGCGGTGGGTGGGGTCGTGGTCCTCACCTTGGTGGTGGGAGCCTCCGCTCGTGGTGCCGCCGGCCCCGCGGCGGCGGTGGCCGCGCCGGTCCTCGTCGCTGCGGCGCCGAAGGCCGCGCCCGCGCCCGCCCCGTCGACGCCCGCGCCCGTCGCCGTCGCCAAGCCGCGCCCGGTGCGCGACGCCAAGCCGGCCCGCGCGCAGAAGGGCCCCTCGAACATGTCCCCGTCGGTGCACGCGCTCTTCGAGGGCCGCTCGAGCGGCAAGCAGAAGCGCGGCCGGAAGTAGCGAACGAGCGCGCTACCGTCGCCGATTGCGCTCGGCGTAGCGCAGCCGCTGATAGTGGTTCTTGCACAGCCCGCGCGCGACGTGCGGCTCGTTGCACCCGCGCGCCGAGCAGAGCTTCGTCGAGCGCGGCCGCCCGCGCCCCCGCGCCGGCTTGCCGCGCGCCGCCTTGCGCTCCGTCGCGCGCAGCCGTCGCACCTCCCCGCGCAACGCCTTCAGCTCGTCGCCGATCGCCCCCGTCGCCTCGGCCACGCGCCGCGCGACCTCCACGCCGACGAGGCGCATCAGCTCCTCCGCGAAGGTGACGAGCGACGGGCCGAGGCGGCTCTTGCGCGGGCGCGGCATCGTCCCCGCATTCTACGACGCTTGTCGGCCGCCCCGGCGAGGTCCAGAATTTCCGTCTCCTCGTGACTGCCGCCATCCCCCACCTCGTCTTCACGACGCCGCGTACGCTGCCCGATCCGAAGAGCCTCCACGGCCGCGTCGTCGTGCTCGACATCGCCTTCGCCGCCGACGGGATGGGCACTCCGTTCGAGGAGACCACGCTCGCCTTCATCCGCGCGCTCGACGGGCGCCTCGCCGCCTGGGTCGATCACCACGACCACGATCGCCACGGCGACTTCGCGGGCGACCCGCGCTTCCGCCTGGCGACGAAGGCGCAGCACGGCGCCTGCCCCGAGATGGTCACGCCCGAGGTCGTGCGCGCCGCCGGCCCCGTCGACACCATCATGACCCACGTCGATCTCGACGGGCTCTACGCCGCCGCCAAGTGGATCCTCGGCGGCAAGGAGCCCTACCCCGGCGCCGACGACGACGCGCGCGCCGTCGACACGCGCATCGGCCAGGTGGGGCCCGACGCGCAGCTCATCGACAAGGCGCTGCGCGCCAAGTTCCGCGACGACGGCCTCAAGCACCGCATCGTCCACTGGCTCACCACCGGACTCCACGACAAGACCCACCAGGCCGAGATCGCCGCCGCCGCCTCCATCTTCGATCGCATGGCCGACGAGACCACGCGCCTCGGTGGCCTCTTCGAGCGCCGCGGCCGCGCCGTCTACGTCGACGCCGGCCACCTCGCGCGCGGCCCCTACGACAAGACCGAGCTCCTCCTCCTCGGGCAGAAGCTCGCCGACGTGGCGATCGTGCGCGACTCCGGCGCGATCGCCATCGCCGCCGCCTTCGACTCGGGGTTCGACTTCGTGAAGCTCTTCGGCCTCGGCGGCGGGATGCCGACGCGCGTCTCGCTCCCCGAGAAGCGCCTCGACGAGGTCCTCGCCAAGCTGAACGGATAGGCCTGACGCTTGCTACTCGAGGACGGCATGTCCTCGGCCGTCCTCGATCTCCCGAAGATGCGCGATCTTCTCGTGCGGCCCCTGGGGTGGCGCGTCGCCGCCCTGTGTGTCGGCATCCTCGTCCTCAACCTCGTCGACGCCTTCGCCACGCTGCGCCATCTCGAGCACGGCGCCGAGGAGCTGAACCCGATCATGGGCTGGGCGCTCGACGGTGGGCCGGTCGCGTTCCTCGTCGTGAAGCACCTCCTCGCGTCGCTCGGCGTGATCGGGATCGCGCTCCACCCGCGCCACCGCGCGGCGCAGCTGGCGATGGCCGTCCTCCTGCCGGTCTACTCGTTGCTCGCCGTCTACCAGATTGGGCTCCTCTACGTGAGCTGAGCTACGATGCCGGGGATGGCTTCCATCGCCGACATCGCGGCGCGCCTCGTCGAGAGCTACGAGGTCGAGGCGCCGCTCACGCTGACCACCGGGCACGATCTCCCATCACCTCCCGACGTCGCGCTCGCGCTCACCGAGCTGCGCGAGCTGCTCTTCCCCGGCCTCTCCGGCGAGCCGCGCGCCCGCGGCGCCGCGCTCCGCACCCAGACCGAGGCGCGCCTGGCCCAGGTCCGCGTCCGTCTCGTCGAGCAGATCTTCCGCGGCCTGCACTACCGCAGCCGCGCGCCCGGCGGCGAGTGCGTCTCCTGTGCGCAGCGCGCGGGCGAGATCACCGACGCCTTCATCGACCAGCTCCCGTCGCTGCGCGCGCTCCTCATGACCGACGTGCGCGCCGCGCAGGAGGGGGACCCGGCGGCCACCGGTCTCGACGAGATCATCTTCTCGTACCCCGGCGTGCAGGCCATTACTGTCTATCGAATTGCGAACGCGCTGCTCAAGCTCGGCGCGGTGATCACCCCGCGGATGATGACCGAGATCGCCCACTCCCAGACGGGCATCGACATCCACCCCGGCGCCGAGATCGGGGAAGGGTTCTTCATCGATCACGGCACCGGCGTCGTCATCGGCGAGACCACGGTCATCGGCAGGGGCGTCCGCATCTACCAGGGCGTCACGCTCGGCGCGATGTCGCTGTCGGCCTCCGAGGTGCCGTCCCTCAAGAACAAGAAGCGCCACCCGACCATCGAGGACGAGGTGATCATCTACGCCAACGCGACCATCCTCGGCGGCGAGACGGTGATCGGGCGCGGCGCGGTGATCGGCGGCAACAGCTGGATCACCCAGAGCGTGCCAGCGCGGCGCTGATCCGCGCCGCCACGCCCTCGCGCTCGTCGTCGCTGGCGTACTTGGTGCGCGGCCAGAAGAAGCCGCGCAGCCCGTCCCCCTTGGTGCGCGGCACCACGTGCACGTGCAGGTGCGGCACGCTCTGCGACACGCGGTTGTTGAGCGCAACGAACGTCCCCTGGGCCCCGAGCGCCTCCTCGACGGCGCGGGCCACCCGCTGCACGGTGGCGAAGAGCGGAGGGATCATGTCTAGCGGTAAATCCGCCAGCGTCACCACGTGCGCGCGCGGCACCACCAGCACGTGCCCCTGGAAGAGCGGCTTCACGTCGAGGAAGCCGACGACCTCGGGCGTCTCGACGACGCGGGAGGCGGCGGTCTCGCCGCGGGCGATCGCGCAGAACACACAGGCGGCCATGTGCATCACAATAAACGGCCATGGGACGCTATGACGACCGCGCGACGCGCCCGATGCGCGGGCCGCGCGACATGTTCCGCTGGCAGGTGCTCGATCGCCTCTCGGGCCGGCGCGCCAAGGACCCCGGCGGCTTCACCACGCCGTTCCGCCCCAACGACGGCGCGCAGCTCCACCGGCCCGAGCCGTCGCTGACCTGGATCGGGCACGCGACCTTCGTGGTGCGCCTCGGCGGGCAGCTGGTGGCCACCGATCCCGTCTGGTGCGAGCGCATCTCGGGCGTGGTGCCGCGGCGCGCGCCCGTCGGGGTGGAGCTCGAGGCGCTGCCGCCGCTCGACGTCGTCACCGTCACGCACAACCACCGCGATCACCTCGATCTGCCGACGATCGCGCGGCTCGGGGCGCGGCCGCTCTACGTGGTGCCGATGGGCAACGGGCGGCTCCTCCGCGAGGCCGGGGCGGCGCGCGTGGTCGAGCTCGACTGGTGGGACTCCGTCGAGGTGGGGCAGCTCACGGTGACGCTGGTGCCCGCGCGCCACTGGTCGATGCGCGCGCCGTGGGATCGCAACGACGCGCTGTGGGGCGGCTTCGTGCTGCGCGGGCCCGAGGGCGCCGTCTATCACGCGGGCGACACCGCGCTCTTCGACGGCTTCGCCGAGATCGGCGCGCGCTGCGGACCGATCGACTGGGCGCTCCTGCCGATCGGCGCCTACGAGCCGCGCTGGTTCATGGAGCCGCAGCACATGAACCCCGACGACGCGATGGCGGCCTTCGCCCAGCTCGGCGCGCGCCGCTTCGTCGCCATGCACTGGGGCACCTTCAAGCTCACCGACGAGCCGCTCGGCGAGCCGCCGGCGCGGCTGCGCGAGCTGGCCCGCGCCGCCGGCCTCGACGACGACCGCGTCTGGATCCTCGACGTCGGCGAGAGCCGCGGCCTTTAGCGTCTAGCAGATTTGGTGACGTCGGCGAGCTGGAGGGTGTGCTCGCCCGCGGGGAGGTCGGCCCACAGCCAGGTCGCGCCCTCCTCGACGCGGCGGTGGGCGACCGGCGCGCCGTCGAGCTGGGCGGTGACGTCGCGCCCGAGCACCACGAAGGTCGCGCCCGGGATCGCCGTCGGCGCCGTCACGCGCAGCGCACCCCCCGGCGCACGCGCGATGGTGACGTCGGCGGTCGCGCGCAGCCGATCGGCGATCTCGGCGATCGGCGCCACCCACAGTGTCCCCCGTCGCTGGCGCGCGCCCAGGTCGGCCAGCAGCGCGCGGAACTTGGGCGCCAGCGCCACCGGCCCCGCGCCGCCGGGCTTGTCGTGCTTCGGATCGGCCGGCACGAAGAGGTTCCGCCGCCCGAACAGCGTCCCCGTCCGGTGGTACGTCTCGAGATAGGTGTGCGCGACGTGGAGCCCGCGATCGCGCTCGAGCGCGTCGATCCGACCCGGCGCGTAGAATGAATAAAACGCACGGTTCGCAAAGAACGCCCACACCGACCTGAACATCCACAGCGACGGCGGCCCGCCCGCGTCCAGCCGCCCGAGCGGCCACACCGTCGGCGCGCGCGCCTCGAGGTGGCGCGGATCGAGCAGGTTGAAGATGGGCCGCGGGGCGTCGACCTCCAGCCACAGATAGCGGAAGCCGAACCGCGCCAGCAGATCGGCGATCCCCCAGCGCCCGTCGCTGCGCCACCCCGCCGCGCCGATCGCCTCGCAGTTGGTCGCCGGCTGGTGGTCGATCCAGGTGCGCGGCTCGAAGCGCGCGAAGGCCGCCAGCCCCTCTTCGAGCGTCGCGCGCGGATCGGGCTGCGGCGTGATCGAGTGGGGGATGATCTCGCTCCCCGCGGCGTGCAGCTTCTCGGCGGCCGCCACCACCCGCGCGTCGTCGAGCTGCCGCCGCGGCGCCGCGCCCGAGGCGAACAGCGCCTTGGTGATGCGCAGCCCCTCGGCGACGAGCGCGTCGGTCAGCGCGACGAAGGTGTTCACGTCCGACTGATCGGCGTGGTCGGTGATCGAGAAGGCCGCGCGCCGCCCGTCGGGCCAGCGCGAGAGCACCACCGCGCCGTCGTCGGCGCGCTCCAGCGTCGCGCGCGCGGGCGCGATCTCCCCCGGCTGGAAGAGCCGGAAGGGGTGGCCGAGCCGCTTGTTGGGATCGCGCCAGCGCTTCACGCAGCGCGCGTCGTGCACGAACGGGCGCGCCGCCGCGTCGACGAGCGCCAGCCGCACGCGCACCATCCCGCCGGCGCGCGGCGGCGGCGTCACCCGCACCGCGTCGACGCCGTCGCCCACCGCGATCACCAGATCGCCGCGATCGTCGACGGTGGCCGCGCGCCGCAGCCGGATCCACTTCGGATCGAAGCGCTCGAGCCATACCGGCTTGCCGCCCGCGGCGACGACGCGCGCGCGCAGATCGCGCCCGACGAGCTCGACCGCCGCCGCCGGCACCTCGAGGTCGACGGCGAGCTCGGTCATCCACAGCGCCTCGCCGAGCCGCGCCTCGATCGACAGCCGCGCCCCGTCGACGCCCTCGCTCTCGTCGAGCGTCGCGGTGATCGTGGCGCCCGCGACGGTCGTCTCCGCCTTCAGCGCGCAGCGCCCCGCGCCGTCGCCGCACGCCGGATCGCGCCGGAAGGGGAGGGGAGCGCGCGTCACCGACGGCGTCTTCAGCGGCCCGTCGGTGGGCGTCCCCGCGGCGCGCACCGCGATCACCTCCACCGTCGCCGTCGGCGCGACCGCGACGCTGCTCGCGCCCTCCGCGCGCGCCGCGCCCAGGCCCGCGCCGAGCACGGCGCCCACGGCGCTGACGACCAACGCCGCGCCCCAGCCCCGCACGCCCCGTCGCGCAGACACCACACGCACGCGTACAGCATATCCCCGTCGAGGCGCGAGCGCACCTTCGCGTCGGCCGCGCGAGAAGCGGAGTTCCGCGCGCGTGGAACCGCCGTCGCTGAGACCCCTCGATCCGCCCGCGACTTCGCGACGGCACGCCGATCGCCGCGAGGCATGTCGCTTGAACAGGTGGCCCCGCGGACCAAGGAGCTACCAGCGATGCCCATCGACCTCTACTTGAGCCTCGTCCTCCACGTCGCTGTCGGTGTGCAGTCGATCTCGGCGCCCTACGCCCCGGTCTCCCCCGAGCGCGCGGCCCGCTACGCCATCGCCGCGGTCAAGCACGGCGACCGCGCCGGCGTCGATCCCTTCGAGCTCGTCGCCATCGCGCGCAACGAGACCGACTTCCGCGAGGGGCTCCGCGGCCCCGACGGGAAGGACTGCGGACTCCTCCAGACGCGCATCACCATCACGCGCTACACCTGTCGGCAGCTCCTCCGCTCCGTCGACCTCGCCTTCCAGGAGGGAGCGCGCGAGATGCGCGAGTACGGCGCCGCCTGCCGCGACAAGCCCGACTACGATCGCTGCCGCTTCAACCGCTACAACTCCGGCGTCCGCTACGCGCGCACCGGACCGCACGGCCGCTACTACCTCCGCGTCCAGTGCTTCGCCGAGGCCGCGCGCCTCGGCATCCCCGTCGGCTCGACCTGCCGCAAGGTGACCGGCCGCCGCGACATCGCGCGCACGCTCGAGCGCGCCCGCGCGAAGGACGCGATCGCCCAGGTCACGCGCCTCCGATCCTGAGCTACTCTCGCGCGCATGCCCACGCGCGCCTCCTGGGACGAGTACTTCATGAACATCGCCAGCGTTGTCGCCTCGCGCGCGACCTGCGATCGCAAGCACGTCGGCGCCGTCATCGTGCGCGACAAGACCATCCTCTCGACGGGCTACAACGGCTCGATCCGCGGGATGCCCCACTGCAGCGAGGTGGGGCACATGATGGAGGACGGACACTGCGTCGCGACCATCCACGCCGAGACCAACGCCGTCCTCCAGGCGGCGAAGAACGGCGTCTCCATCGACGGCGCGACGGTCTACGTGACGGCGTCGCCCTGCTGGAACTGCTTCAAGATGATCACCAACGCCGGGATCCGTCGCATCGTCTACGGCGAGTTCTATCGGGACAAGCGCATCTTCGACGTCGCGGCGCTGCTCGCCGTCGAGCTCGTGCACCTCCCCCAAATGCCTACACCTCCGGCATCGATTTAGCTTGACCTCAAACTTTCTTGGACGGTACGGTCGAAACGTTGTGCTCAGAGATTGTTTGAGCACCTACTAATTCGAGAACCACCCGCCTCGACGATCAGGCCTGATCCGACGGGCGGCATGAGGATGGCAAGACACCCCCGAGGGGGGCACCCGAGAGTGGAGGAAAAGGCCTTTGCGAACCCGAGTTGCCGCGCTCGCCCTTAGCACCCTCCTCGCGCTGCCGATGGTCGCCCGCGCCGACGCGCCCGACCTCGAGCCGGAGTCGCCGCAAAAGGCGGCCCCGACGAAGCGCAAAGCAAAGAAGAGGGCCCGGGGCCCGGTCTTCTCGGGACGCCTCGCATCGGTCACCGAGCTGCGCGACGCGCCGCTCGCGAAGCCGTCGGGACGCATCGAGCTGTTCGCCGTCAACTTCCACGAGACCGTCGACGTCCAGATTTACAACGAGGACGGGTCGTTCAATCAGGACGCGATCGACACGCTGAACCATCTCTGGCGGTGCAAGCGCACCGACACCGAGAAGAGCATCGACCCGCGCCTCTACGAGATGCTCTCGCGGATCTACGATCACTTCGGTCGCCGCCTCGAGCTCGTCTCGGGCTTCCGCAACCAGAAGCGCACCTCGTCCTATCACTTCCACGGCTCGGCCTCGGACGTCCGCATCCCGGGCGTCTCCGACAAGCAGCTGCAGGCCTTCGCGGCGTCGCTCGACACCGGCGGCATGGGCATCGGCATCTACCCGCGCGCCGGCTTCGTCCACATCGACATCCGCCCCGAGCCGAGCTACCGCTGGGTCGACTACAGCCCGCCGGGCTCGAGCGACATGGGGCGCCCCAAGGGGAAGGCGGGCGTCGCCAAGGCCAAGAAGTCCAAGCTCCTCGCCGCGTCGTAGTCGTCACACCCTCCTGCTACACACCCAGCCTGTTCAAATTGACAGGTATCGGACCGGCCGCTAAGGTCTGCGCCAACGCGTGGATCAGCGACGGCAACAGCTCTCGCTCTTCCCGACCTCCGACATGACGAACGGCAACGGACAAGGCGACATCCCCAACATCTCCCTCGTCGAGGAGACCCAGCGGCGCTACCTGAACTACGCGCTGTCGGTCATCACCTCGCGCGCGCTGCCCGATGTCCGCGACGGCCTGAAGCCGGTGCAGCGGCGCATTCTCCACGCGATGTTCACCGACCTCCGGCTGACGCCGGACGCGCGCTACCGCAAGTGCGCGAAGGTCGTCGGCGACGTGATGGGTAACTATCACCCGCACGGCGACACGGCGATCTACGACGCGCTCGTGCGCATGGCGCAGGACTTCTCTCTGCGCTACCCGCTCGTCGACGGGCAGGGGAACTTCGGCTCCATCGACGGCGACACCGCGGCGGCGCAGCGCTACACCGAGTGTCGCCTGCAGCGGATCGCCGTCGAGCTCATCGAGGAGATCCGGCAGAACACCGTCGAGTGGCGCCCCAACTACGACGGCACGAAGTCGGAGCCGGTCGTCCTCCCGTCGCGGATGCCGAACCTGCTGGTCAACGGCACGCAGGGCATCGCCGTCGGCATGGCGACGTCGATCCCGCCGCACAACCTCGTCGAGGTCATCGACGCCTGCGTGGCGCTCATCGACGACCCGACGCTGGAATCGAAGGACCTCCTCAAGTTCATCAAGGGGCCGGACTTTCCGACGGGCGGGCAGCTCCTCGCGTCGAAGAAGGACCTCCGCGACATCTACGAGGCGGGCTCGGGCTCGCTCAAGCTCCGCGGCGAGTACGAGGTCGAGGAGCAAAAGGGCAAGCGCGGCAGCGGGCCGCCGATCGTCGTCATCACCTCGATCCCCTACGGCCCGACGAAGCAGGCCATCGTCGAGCGCATCGCCGACATCATCCGCGACCGCAAGCTCCCGCACCTCGTCGACGTGCGCGATCAGTCGACCAGCGACATCCGCATCGAGCTCGAGCTCAAGCGCGACGCCGACCCGGCGCTGGTGATGGCGTACCTCTACAAGCAGACGCCGCTCCAGTCGAACATCCAGGTGAACCTCACCTGCCTCGTCCCGACGGAGAACCCGGAGGTCGGCCGGCCCGAGCGCCTGACGCTGCACGGCTGCCTGCGCCACTTCCTCGACTTCCGCCTTCAGGTCATTCGCCGCCGCTTCGAGTACGAGCTCGGTCAGCTCGCCAAGCGCATCCACATCCTCGACGGGTTCGCGATCATCTACGACGCGCTCGACGAGGTCATCCGCATCATCAGAAAGTCCGAAGGAAAAGAGGACGCCGCCCAGAAGCTCATGAAGCGCTTCGAGCTCGACGAGGAGCAGGTCGAGGCCATCCTCGAGCTCAAGCTCTATCGCCTGGCGCGGCTCGAGATCCTCATGATCCAGAAGGAGCTCGCCGAGAAGCGGAAGGTGCACAAGCAGATCGAGGGGCTCCTCAAGTCGGAGACGCGCCTGTGGGGCGTCGTGAAGGAGGAGCTGCAGTCGCTGGCGTCGCAGTACGGCGACAAGCGCAAGACCAAGATCAGCGTCTCCACCGACGAGCCGGAGTTCGACCCCAACGCCTACATCGTCGACGAGGACGCCAACGTCGTCCTCACGCGCGACGGCTGGGTCAAGCGCGTGCGCGAGCTGAAGGACGTGAGCTCGACGCGCACCCGCGAGGGCGACGAGGTGATGGTGGTCCTCGGCGGCAACACGAAGACGCCGGTCGCCTTCTTCACCAACTACGGGTCGGCCTACGTCTGCCGCATCGTCGACATCCCGCCGTCGACGGGCTACGGCGATCCGGTGCAGAAGCTCTTCAAGTTCAAGGACGGCGAGCGCGTGGTCGCGGCGCTGTCGCTCGACGCGCGCTTCCGCCCGAAGGACGAGAACCTCGTCGCCATCTCGAAGAACGGCTACGGGCTGCGCTTCGCGCTCGCGCCGCACACCGAGGTGTCGACGCGCGCCGGGCGGCGCTTCGCGCGCGTGGAGGAGGGCGACGAGATCGTCGGCGTGAAGCCGGCGCCCGACGGCGGCCTGCTGGTCGTCGCGGCGAAGAGCTCGCACGCGCTCGTCTGCCGGCTCGAGGAGATCAACATCCTGGCCAACCCGGGGCGCGGCGTGACCGCGATCAAGCTCGCCGACGACGACCACGTGGTCGGATTTGCGGTAGACGAAAAATTGGTGCTGGAGAGCGAGAAGGGCAAGACCGAGGAGCTCGAGCCGAAGTCGCCGGTCGCGCGCGGCGGCAAGGGCACCGAGGTGTGGCGTCGTGATCAGGTCGCGCGCGTCGTCGTGCCGCCGCCGGTGATCCCGAAGGTGTCGTCCGCCTCGTCGTCGTCGTCGTCGTCGGGTACGGGGGAGCTGAACTAATGGCCGCGCCGAAGCAAAAGTACACGGGCGAAGACATCGTCGTCCTCGAGGGGCTCGAGCCGGTCCGCAAGCGGCCGGCGATGTACATCGGCAACGTCGGGGCCCAGGGCTATCACCACCTCCTCTGGGAGATCGTCGACAACTCCGTCGACGAGGTGATCAACGGCTTCGCCAAGACCATCCGCGTGACGGTCAACGCCGAGCACGACTCGGTCACCGTCGAGGACGACGGCCGCGGCATCCCGGTCGACTTCGTCAAGAAGTACAACAAGAACGCCCTCGAGCTGATCCTCTGCACGCTGCACGCGGGCGGGAAATTCGAGAAGACAAATTATGTCCACTCGGGCGGCCTCCACGGCGTCGGCAGCTCGGTGGTGAACGCGCTCTCCGTCGAGATGGTGGCGACGGTCAAGCGCGACGGGCAGGTGCACGAGCAGCGCTTCTCGCGCGGCGTGCCGCAGGGCAAGCTGAAGGTCACCGGCAAGGCGCGCGGGTCGGGGACGACCATCTCCTTCACGCCCGACCCCGAGATCTTCGGCGCCAAGCAGCGCTTCGACGTCGACGAGATCCGCCAGCGGCTCGAGGCCAAGACCTACCTGCACCGCGGGCTGAAGGTCTCCTTCACCGACGAGAAGACGGGCGAGACGGTCGACTTCTCGCACGACGGCGGCATCCGCGACTACCTCGCCAAGGTCATTTCGGATAGACAGAAACCGGCCATCCACGCCGCGCTGTTCGAGCTCTCGCGCACCGAGGACCCGCGCGTCGAGATCGTGCTGCAGTGGACCGAGGCGACCGACGAGCACATCCGCTCGTTCGTGAACGGCATCCCGACGGGCTCGGGCGGCACCCACGAGAAGGGGCTGCAGTCCGGCGTCGTCAAGGCGATCCGCAACTTCATCGAGACCCACGGCCTGACGCCGAAGGGCGTCACCTTGACGGCGGAGGACATCCGCGAGGGGATGACGGCGATCCTGTCGCTCTACCTCGTCGAGCCGCAGTTCCAGGGGCAGACCAAGGATCGCCTCAACAACCCCGAGGTGACCGCCGAGGTCGACGCCGTCGTGCGCGTCGCGCTCGAGCGCTGGCTGACGGAGAACAAGTCCGTCGCCGAGGGGATCATCGCGCGCATCATCCTGGCGGCGCGCGCGCGCGAGGCGTCGCGGGCGGCGTCGCAGCAGGTCACGCGCAAGGGCGCGGTGTCGCATCGGCTGAACCTGCCGGGCAAGCTCGCCGACTGCAGCTCGACCGACCCGCACGAGAGCGAGCTCTTCATCGTCGAGGGCGACTCGGCCGGTGGCTCGGCGAAGCAGGGGCGCGATCGCAAGACGCAGGCGATCCTCCCGCTCCGCGGCAAGGTCCTCAACGTCGAGCAGGCCTCGACGGACAAGGTGCTCGGCAACGTCGAGCTGAAGAACATCGTCATCGCGCTCGGCTGCGGCGTCGGCGAGGAGTTCGACGCGTCGAAGCTGCGCTACGGCAAGATCTTTATCCTCACCGATGCCGACAGCGACGGGCACCACATCTCGACGCTGCTGCTGACGTTCTTCTACCGCCACCTCCGCAAGCTCATCGAGGGCGGGCACGTCTACCTGGCCCTGCCGCCGCTCTACAAGGTCGAGTGGGGCAAGGAGCGCTTCTGGGCGCTCGACGAGCGCGAGCGCGATGAGGTCCTCAAGCGCGCGCCCAAGAACGCCAAGCCCGAGGTCAGCCGCTTCAAGGGGCTCGGCGAGATGATGCCCGATGACCTCAAGGCGACGACGCTCGACCCGAAGCGCCGCTCCGCGCTGCGCGTCACCGTCGCCGACGCGCTCGAGGCCGACCGCGTGATGAACGAGCTCATGGGCAAGGACCCCGGCGCGCGCTTCCGCTTCATCATGGAGCACGCCAACGAGGCGCGAGAGCTCGACGTGTAGCCGCGGCTTCCGACGGGCGATTGACGGCGGCGCTCCGGCTGCATATCGTTCGGTCGTGACGTCGCCCGTTCGGAAGCCGCACGCGCCTCGCTTCGTCCGCCTGTCGGCGGCTGACGCCGCGGCTCTGTTCGGCGAACAGCCGCTCGAGCCGCGCTTCGCGATCTCGGGCGGCCGCTTCGTCGCCCGCCAGCGCGTGGCCCTCGTCGGGCAGCGCGGTCGCATCGACGGCGTCCCGGTCGTCGGCCCCACCGTCGACGCGACCAGCATCTCGTGGTCCGACGGCGACGCCGATCGCCTCGGCCTCGACGCGGGCGGCGCCGCCGGCGTCATCCTCGTCGGCTCGGCCGGCGAGCTGAAGCTCGCGCACTGACGGCGCGCTACAGCGTCGTCGCCAGCAGGAGCAGCAGGCCGAAGAGGTTCACCCCGAGGACGACGACGGCCAGCTGTCGCCGAGACCGTCGCGGGTCGAGCGCGTAGCCTCCGACGGCGAGGGCGATGGCCGCCGACAGCGCGCCGATGGCGATGGCGTCGGCGCGCGCGCCGAGCAGCCCCGCGACCCACGCCGCGAGCGCGCCGGCGCCGACGACGAAGCTGACGAGGCTGAGCGACAGGCCCACCGCGCGCTTATACGGCATACTCGAGGGGCATGTCACCCGCCCGCCGCGCGCTCGTCGTCGCCGCCGCCGCCACCGTCGTGGCGTGCGCCGCGTGCGTCGGCGCCGCGCAGGCCAGCGAGCGCCGCGCCGCCGCCCGCGACGGGGAGCGCGTCGAGCCCAGCCTCGCCGCGCAGGCCGAGGAGCTCCTGCGCCAGTCCTACGGCGAGCGCACCACCATCGCCCGCTTCGCCCTCGCCGACCGCGCCGCCGCGCTCGCCCGCCGCGCCATCGAGGCCGAGCCCAAGCGCGTCGAGCCCTACCTCACGCTCGCCGCCGCGCTGTCGGTCAGCGACCCCGAGCACCCCGAGCGCTGCCGCCCGACCTGCGACGACGCCCTCGCCGCGCTCGCCACCGCACGCACCGTCGACACCCACGGCCTCGACGCGCGCCGCATCCCCTTCGAGGAGGGCATCATCCTGTCGCGCCTCGGCCGCTGGGACGACGCGCTCGCCGCCTACGATCGCGCGCTCACCCGCACGCTCGTCGACGCGCCGGCGCTCTTCCCGCTGACCGTCCTCGACGAGATGCGCCGCGAGTCCGACGGGCGCCTGCACACCAACGCCGCCGAGACGCTGATGGCGGTCGGCCGCCTCGCCGAGGCCATCGCGCGCTACCGCCTCGCCGAGGAGCTCCTGCCGCGCTCCGACCCGCTCGAGCGCAAGCTCGCGCTCGTCGGCCTCGCCGTCGCCCTCGACCGCGACGGCCAGGGCGGCGCCGCCGAGGAGGCGATGGGGCGCGTCCTCGACATGGACCCGCTCGCCGCCGCGCTCCACGACGACGCCGTCTTCTTCGAGCCCGTCGGCGATCTGCACTACTACGTCGCGCTCGCGCACGAGACCGCCTGGCGTCGCTGGTCGGCGCCGCTCGATCGCGAGCGCGCGCTCGCCGCCTGGCGCCGCTACCTCGCCGCACAGCCGACCTCGCGCTACGCCGCGCGCGCCCGCGTCCGCCTCGATCGCCTCGCCGCCGAGGCCGCGCGCCCGACCGCGCCGGTCGCCCGCGCGCGCGTGTTCATCCCCGAGCTCGGCGCCGGGCTCGATCAGCTGCGCCGTCGCCGCCCGTCGGAGATCCGCGACCTCGTGCGCAAGAACGAGGAGTCGTTCGAGGTCTGCTACGCCCGCGTCCTCGCCCAGGCGCCGACCTATCGCGCCGAGTTCCCCATCGCGCTCCTCGTCGGTGACAACGGCTACGTCGCGCCCCAGCTGTTCGACGGCGCCTTCGACTCGCCGCAGCTCGCCGACTGCCTGACGCGCGCCATCTCGCTGTGGACGCTGCGCCCGCTGCCGTCGTCGATGCCGCAGCCGCAGGTCGAGACCGTCATGCTGCGCGTCGAGCTCTGGCCCGAGCCGCGCGGGAAGCGCGCCCCGTGAGGCGGGCGCTCGTCGCTGCTGCCCTCGTCGCAGCGACGCTCGGCGGCGCCGCGCCGACCCGCGCCGAGCCGCCGCGCCCGTCGCTGCGCCCGCCCTCGCCGCTGTGGGACGAGCTCGTCCACCCGAGCCGCGCCCGCTGCGCGCGCGTCATCGACGACGCCCACCGCCTCATCGAGAGCCGCACCAGCCAAGGCCGCGAGGCCGCCGTCCGCGCCCTCTCCGCCGCCGCCCCCGGCTGCCCGGCGAGCCCCGCCCTCCACGCGCTCCTCGGCCGCGAGCTCGTCGTCGCCGGCGACTTCGCCGCCGCCCGCAGCGCCCTCGAGCGCGCCCGCGCCCTCATCCCCGACGGCGCCGACCACGACGCGCAGCTCGCCTTCCAGCTCGGCTTCGTGCGCGCGATGACCGGCGATCTCGCCGGCAGCCTCGTCGAGTATCGCCGCGCCGAGACCCTCGGCGGCCTCGGCGACGAGCAGTGGCTCCTCGAGTACGACCTCGGCGACGACCTCATGGCGCTCGGCCGCCTCGAGGAGGCCATCGATCGCTATCGCCGCTCGGTCCGCCTCGCGCCGTCGCACGAGACCATGCCGCGCCTCGCGCTCGCCGTCGCCCTCGAGCGCGACGATCAGCTCGATCGCGCGCGCGCCGAGCTCGATCTCGCCCTCGCCCGCGACGCGGGGCTCCGCTCCCTCGCCTCCGGCCGCTTTCACTTCCTCCCGCCCGGCGACGAGCACTACTACCGCTTTCTGGCCCTACGCGCCCGCGGGCAGCTCCTGCCCGCCCGTCGCGAGCTCGAGGCCTTCCTCATCGCCATCCCCGACGGCCCCTACAGCGCCCGCGCCCGCGCCCACCTCCGCGCCCTCGGCCCCAAGTAGCGTCCGTCCTGTTTCCGGTCGATTTCGGTGTCGCGCTGCGGCAAAGGAACTATATTTCCAGGTGAATGGATCCGCGGCGGCGGCACATCGCCATCGAGGGCCCACCCGGGGTCGGCAAGACCGCGCTCGCGCGTCTTCTCGCCGAGCGCCTGGGCTCGCGCCTCGTGTGCGAACCCTCGCCCAACCCGTTCGCCGACGCTGCGCAGCCGCAGCGCGCCGCCTTCCAGGCGCAGCTCTTCAGCCTGCTCGGTCGCTACCAGCAGCGCGACGACTTCGCCCAGGAGGACCTCTTCTCGTCGGGCGGCGTGATCGCCGACTACCTGTTCGCGTGCGATCGCCTCGCCGCGCAGGTCCTGCTCGCCCGCGACGAGCTCGCCCTCTACGACAAGGTCTGGTCGCTGCTCGGACGCGACGTCCGCCGCCCCGACCTGGTCGTCTATCTGCAGGCTCGCCCCGAGGTGTTGGCGCAGCGGCTCCGTCGCCGCGGCCACGCCGCGCCCCCTCGGGAGCACGTCGAGCGGATGGTGGCCGCCTACGCCGAGTTCTTCTTTCACTATGGGGAGAGCCCGCTCCTCGTCGTCAACACATCGGAGATCGACTTTGTCGAGCGTCGTCCGGATCTGGACGAGCTCGCGGCGGTCATCCAGAGGACGAAGGTCGGGGTGTCCCACTTCAGCCCGCTTGGATCCCGATAGGGACCGAGACGGAGGTGCACATGGGAACGACGCCACGGATCCAGAAGGTCACCGGTCACGTCCTCCGCGAGATGAAGGCCTCTCGACGGAAGATCGCCATGCTGACGTCCTACGACGCCTCGTTCGCGCGGCTCGTCGATCAGGCCGGCTGTGACATCATCCTCGTCGGAGATTCGCTCGGCATGGTCATCCAGGGCGGCGGCACCACGCTCCCGGTGACGATGGACGAGATGATCTACCACTGTCGCAGCGTCGCCCGCGGCGTCGAGCGCGCGCAGGTCGTGGGCGACATGCCCTTCATGTCCTATCAGGTGTCCGTCGAGGAGGGCATCCGCAACGCCGGCCGCCTGGTGAAGGAGGGCGGGGCCGAGGCGGTCAAGCTCGAGGGCGGCGCCGAGTACGCCGAGCTCGCCTCGCGCCTCGTGCGCATCGGCATCCCGGTGATGGGCCACGTGGGCCTCACGCCGCAGTCGTTCCACGCCATGGGCGGCTTCAAGGTGCAGGGGCGCGACGCCGCCCAGGCCAAGAAGATCCTCGACGACGCGGTGGCGCTCGATCAGGCCGGCTGTTATGCGCTCGTCCTCGAAGGGATGCCGTCGGACCTCGCGCGGCAGATCACCGAGAAGGTCTCCTGCCCGACGATCGGCATCGGCGCCGGCCCCGACTGCGACGGGCAGGTGCTGGTCATCTACGACCTCCTCGGGATGAACGAGGAGTTCCGCCCGAAGTTCGTCAAGCGCTACGACAACCTCGCGGTGCGCGTGCGGACCGCCGTCGAGCAGTACGTCACCGAGGTGCGCGAGGGCGAGTTCCCGACGCCGGAGTACAGCTTCTCGGCGACGCCGCCCCCGTCGAAGTCTGCCGAGTCGGCGCAGCCCTATTCGTCCAGCAAGAAAGCCGCGGCCGGCGGAGGCGGCGGCGTTCCGACGGGCGAGCGCGATCCCGACACCGTCGGCGCTGCCTGCATCCCGCTCCCGCTGCCGCGCCGCTCGTGAGCGCGACGCCAGAGGTGATCGACGACCCGCGCGCCATGCGCGCGCGGGCGCTCGCGTGGAAACGCGAGGGGCGGCGCGTCGCCTTCGTCCCGACGATGGGCTACCTCCACGAGGGGCACCTCTCGCTCCTCCGCGAGGCGCGCACGCGCGGCGACGTCGTCGTGCTGTCGATCTTCGTCAATCCGACGCAGTTCGGCCCGAAGGAGGATCTCTCGCGCTATCCGCGCGACCTCGCGGGCGACCTCGCCAAGGCCGCCTCCGCGGGCTGCGACGTGGCCTTCGTCCCGTCGGCCGAGGCGATGTACCCGCCCGGCTTCCAGACCTACGTTGAGCCCGGCCCGCTGGCGACGGGCCTCTGCGGCGACCGCCGCCCCGGCCACTTCCGCGGCGTGGTCACCGTCGTCGCCAAGCTCTTCTCGCTGGTCCTCCCCGACGTCGCGCTCTTCGGCGAGAAGGACTACCAGCAGCTGCGGGTGATCGCGCGCATGGCCCGCGATCTCGATCTCGGCGTCGAGGTGGTCGGCTGCCCGCTCGTGCGCGAGCCCGACGGCCTGGCGATGTCGTCGCGCAACGCCTACCTCGCGCCCGACGACCGCGGCCGCGCCGTCGCGCTCTCGCGCGGGCTCTTCGCCGCCCGCGACGCCTTCGCCGCCGGCGAGCGCGACGCCGCCGCGCTGGTCGCGCGCGCCCGCGCCGTGATCGACGCCGAGCCCGCCTTCCGCCTCGACTACCTCGAGCTGCGCGACGCCGAGGAGCTCACGCCCGTCGGCGGCGCCGTCACGCGCCCGGTCGTCCTCGCCGTCGCCGCCTTCATCGGCCCCACCGAGCGCCCGACCCGCCTCATCGACAACGTCGTTTTACGCTAGACGGAAATCGCTCAGCCGCTCTTGATGAGCGCCTTGCGGCTCATCTTCGACGTCGTCGTGACCAGCTCCGGCTCGTTGGCGACGCCCATCGTGATCACCAGCTTGAACGCCTGCTGCACGCTGATGTCGAGATCGCGCACCAGCGCCTTGTCGACGAGCAGATAGAACCCCGACGTTGGGTTCGGCGTCGTCGGCACGAACACGCTGATCAGCTCCTTGCCGTCGCTCGACTGGATCGGCACGTGGCTCGAGGTGACGAAGGCGATGGTGTAGACGCCGGGGCGCGGGTACTCGATGAGGACGGCGCGGTTGAACGAGTCGGCGCCCTGCGCGAACACCGACTCGAACACCTGCCGCATGAGGCCGTACGTCGACCCGAACAGCGGCACCTTCTGCAGCGCCTTGTCGAAGAAGGACACGAGCTGCTTGCCGGCGAAGTTGTGCGCGAAGATGCCGAGCCCGAGCGCCAGGACGATCACCGCGAGGATCCCCAGCCCCGGCAGCGGGTGGCCGAAGATCTTCGGGCGCAGCGCATCGGGAAAGAGCCCGTCGACGCCGCTCACCAGCGCGTAGACGAGGTAGAGCGTGCCGCCGAGGGGCGCCATGAGGACGAGCCCCGTCACCAACTCGTTCTTGAGCAGCTTCGCGATCCGCTTCATGCGAGGGAGCTTAGCGCGGGTCAGGCGGCGAGGCGGTGCACGTCCTCGAGCTTCTCGGCGAGCCCGCGGCGATAGAACCGGCGCGCCTCGGCGAGGAGGTCGGCGATGGCGGCGCGTCCGCGCAGGTAGCGCGCCTCGAGCGCGGCGGCGTACCTCCTGGCGGCGCGGTTGGCGAGCTCGTACCGCTCGCGCTCCTCGGCGCTGAGATCGCCCGCGAACGACACGCGCGCGAAGAGCCGTTCGCGCAGCGCCTCGATGTCGGGCGGCGCGCCCGCCTGATTCCACGAGACGAGCAGCGCGACCAGGAACTTGTCGACCTCGGCCTGCAGCTCGAGCTCGGCGGCGGAGACGGGCCGCTCGTGTCGCGCCCGGTGGGCGACGTAGACGAAGTGGCTCACGCCCTCGACGGCGAGGAGGAAGTCCTCGAGGTTGTCGTCGTCGAGGCGCCGCCCCGGATCGCGGCGCTCGAGGTTCTCGAGGGTCCTCTCGTCGACGAACAGCCCGAGCTCGACCTCGTCCTGCCCGATGCGGATGAGCAGCTGCTCCGACGGCGAGCGCTCCGTCTCCCAGCCGCCGCGATCCGCCCCGACGAGGAAGTCGCGGACGTCGAGCGCGGTCTCGACGCGGTACATCGCCTCGATGCCCCCCTGCAGCGCGCGGAGGACGCGAGGCACCTAGTGGACCTCCTTCGGGGGCAGGAGGCCGAGCTCGCGCAGGCGGCGCTCCATCCAGTCGCTCGGCGTCCCGCGCCGCAGCCAGCGCTCGTAGAGGCTGACGGCGCTCGCGTTGGAGCCGCCGATCGACGTCATCTCGGCGACCTCGCCGAAGACGTCGACGAACTCGCGGAACTTGTCCCCGAGCTCGCCGTAGACGTCGGAGAAGATCGCGCTCCGTCGGTAGGTCTTGAAGAAGTGAGAAAGCTCGGCATACGCCGAGCACCCGACCTGGATGTAGTAGTCGACGTCGATGAGCTTGCGGGAGAGCGACTCGGCGAAGAAGCCCGACACGTAGAGCGACGTGTCGCCGACGTTCTTCAGCTGGTTCGCGCGGTCGTCGGGGCTGGCGTCGACCGCGCGCGCCAGCTTGAGCGCGAGCGGCTCGTCGTCCACCGGGGTATGCGCGAAGTCCGACAGGAGGTTCACGAGATAGAACTCCGTCGGCTCGGACGCGGCGACGCCTTGTCGCTCGAGCGTCGAGCAAACCGCTTGATGGAAGAACTCGGCCACGGAAACCGACGACTTCAGGTCCATGCGGGACACCTCCACCGACGCTGAAATGATCATCGTCCGCACTGCGCGGAAATTCAAATTGCTGGAATGTTTCCGCTGATCTACGTGGGGTAGCAGGGGGGGTTCCGGGCGACGTCCGACGCGCATCACACCTTCGACTGCCTCGGGCGTCGTGGCCAGAAAACACGAGGAAAACGGCATCCGGCAGCGCATTTCCGAGATCGCACGGACAGGCAGTGGCGGCGGCGCCGGCAGGGGCGCTGTCACGCCAATCCAGCGCAGACCCCCCTTGCGACTAGCAGGGGGTGAACTTAGGATGCTCGCCGCTAGCACTCACTCGGAGTGAGTGCTAGCGAAGTGCACGCGGTAACCCCTCGACGACTCAGTGAACGGAGGACTTCGATGAAGTTGCGGCCCCTTCAGGACCGGCTCGTGGTGAAGCGTCTGGCCGAGGAGGAGAAGACCAAGGGCGGGATCATCATCCCCGATTCGGCGAAGGAGAAGCCGGTCGAGGGCGAGGTGATCGCGGTCGGGAACGGCAAGGTGCTCGAGGACGGCAAGCTCCGTCCCCTCGATGTGAAGGCCGGCGACCGGGTCCTCTTCGGGAAGTACTCGGGCACCGAGGTGAAGGTCAACGGTGAGGAGCACCTCATCCTCCGCGAGGACGAGATCCTCGGGATTATCGAGCGCTAGGAGAAAAATAGATGGGAGCCAAGGAAATCGTTTTCGACGAGTCGGCGCGGGCGCGCATCCTCGTCGGTGTCAACACCCTCGCTGACGCGGTGAAGGTCACCCTCGGGCCGCGTGGTCGCAACGTGGTCATCGAGAAGTCGTGGGGCGCCCCGACGGTCACCAAGGACGGCGTCACCGTCGCCAAGGAGATCGAGCTCGAGAACAAGTTCGAGAACATGGGCGCGCAGATGGTGAAGGAGGTCGCGTCGAAGACCTCCGACGTCGCCGGTGACGGCACCACCACCGCGACCGTCCTCGCGCAGGCGATCTTCCGCGAGGGTTCGAAGATGGTCGCCGCGGGTCACAACCCGATGGAGATCAAGCGCGGCATCGACGCCGCCGTCGGCACCATCGTCGAGCACCTCCGCGGTCAGTCGAAGCCGACCAAGGGCCAGAAGGAGATCGCGCAGGTCGGGACGATCTCGGCCAACGGCGACTCGACGATCGGCAACATGATCGCCGAGGCGATGGAGAAGGTCGGCAAGGAGGGCGTGATCACCGTCGAGGAGGCCAAGTCGATGGAGTCGACCCTCGACGTCGTCGAGGGCATGCAGTTCGACCGCGGCTACCTCTCGCCCTACTTCGTGACCGACTCGGAGCGCATGGAGGCGGTCCTCGAGGACTGCTTCGTCCTCATCCACGAGAAGAAGATCTCGTCGATGAAGGATCTGCTCCCCGTCCTCGAGCAGGTCGCGCGCTCGGGCAAGCCGCTCCTCATCATCGCCGAGGAGGTTGATGGCGAGGCGCTCGCGACGCTCGTCGTGAACAAGCTCCGTGGCACCCTCCACGTCTGTGCGGTCAAGGCGCCGGGCTTCGGCGACCGCCGCAAGGAGATGCTGAAGGACATCGCCATCCTCACCGGCGGCCAGGCGATCACCGAGGACCTCGGGCTCAAGCTCGAGACGCTCACGCTGAAGGACCTCGGGCGCGCCAAGCGCATCACCGTCGACAAGGACAACTCGACGATCGTCGACGGCGCTGGCAAGAAGGCCGACATCGACGCCCGCGTGAAGCAGATCCGCGCGCAGATCGAGGAGACCTCGTCGGACTACGACCGTGAGAAGCTCCAGGAGCGCCTCGCCAAGCTCGTCGGCGGCGTCGCGGTCATCAAGGTCGGCGCGGCCACCGAGACCGAGATGAAGGAGAAGAAGGCTCGCGTCGAGGACGCGCTCCACGCGACCCGCGCGGCCGTCGAGGAGGGCATCGTCCCGGGCGGCGGCGTCGCGCTGCTCCGCGCGTCGGAGTCGCTCACGTCGCTGAAGCTCTCGGACGAGCAGCAGTTCGGCGTGAACATCATCCGCCGCGCGATCGAGGAGCCGCTCCGCCAGATCTCGGCGAACGGCGGCGTCGAGGGCTCGATCGTCGTGAACAAGGTCCGCGAGGGCAAGGGCGCGTTCGGCTACAACGCCGCGACCGACACCTACGAGGACCTCATCGAGGCCGGCGTCATCGACCCGACGAAGGTCGTGCGCACGGCGCTGCAGAACGCGGCCTCGGTCGCGTCGCTCATGCTGACGACGGAGGCGCTCGTCGCCGAGCGTCCGAAGGAGGAGCCGGCCGGCGGCGGTCACGCGCACGGCGGCGGCGGCATGGGCGGGATGGGAGGCATGGGCGGCATGGGGATGTAATCCCCGGCTGACCTCACGCCCGTCTCACCAGAGGGCCTCGTCGGGGAACCGACGGGGCCCTTTGCTTTTTGCGGGACGCGCGCGATCGTGGGCGGGATGAGCGGCGGCGATGGCGCGGCCTTCTATCTTCCCGACGGCGATGCGTACGTCGCGACGGACGAGACGCGCGGGCCCTGGAGCCCGGTCCACCAGCACGCGGGGCCGCCGTCCGCGCTGGTCGCGCGCGCGATGGTTCGGGCGGTCGCCGCCGACTCGGCCGACGCCGTCGACGGCGTTGCTCCGACGTTCCACCCGTCGCGGATCACGCTCGAGCTCCTGCGACCGATCCCAATCGCGCGGCTGCGGGTCGACGTCGAGATCGAGCGGCGTACGAAGTCGACGCGGCTCGTCCGCGGGCGGCTCGTCGCCGGTGACACCGAGCTCGCGCGCGCGCAGGCGCTCTTCGTCCGCGAGGCGCCGGTGGTGCTGCCGCCGCACGTCCCGTCGCTCGCCCGGCCGCCGGCGGGCCCCGACGGGCTCACCGCCTCGACCTTCCCCTTTTTTCGCGAGCCGGTCGGGTATCACACCGCGATGGAGCTGCGCTTCGCGGCGGGCGGCTTCGGCGAGGCGCGCTCGACGGCGTGGATGCGCATGCGCGTGCCGCTCGTCCTCGGAGAGACCCCGTCGGGGATCGAGCGCGTGCTGTGCGCTGCCGACTCGACGAACGGCGTGACCAACGTGCTCGGGTTCGAGGCCTACACGTTCGTGAACGCCGATCTGAGCGTCCACCTCCACCGTCTCCCCGTCGGTGAGTGGGTCGCGATGGAGGCAGTGACGGTGCCGCAGCCGACCGGCGTCGGGCTCGCCGAGAGCGCGCTCTCCGACGAGCGCGGCGCGATCGGGCGCGCGCTGCAGTCGCTGGTGATCGCCGCGCGCGGCTGACCAGGGCTTGCGCGCGCGCCGCGCGGATCTACCTTCGCGCGCTCGGTTCGAATGCAGATCGATCGCAAGACACGACAGATGTGCCGCGAGGTCGAGCGCGTCGCCAGCGAGGTGCTCGCCGCCGCGCCCGACGAGGAGCTCGCGGGGGTGTTCGTCATGGCGGTGGAGCCCGCGCCCGACGCGTCGCGCCTCGTCATCCTCGTCGGTGCGCCGCCTCGCGCCGACGAGGCCGCCACGCGCGCCGCGCTCGAGCGCAGCCGCGGCGACGTGCGCGCGGCCATCGCCGGCGCGCTGCAGCGCAAGCGGGTGCCCGACGTTCGCTTCGAGGTCGTGGTCGCGCCGACGGTGACCGAGCTCGATTGAGCGCGATCCAGCTGTGGCTCGTCGAGCCGCTGGCCGACGAGGTCGCGCGCGTGGTGCGGCGCATCGCCGACGAGCCGGACGTGCGCGCGGTCGCCGTGCTACCCGATGTGCACCTCGCCGGCGACGTCTGCGTCGGGATGGCCATCGCGACCGAGCGCCGGATCTTTCCCGCCGCCGTCGGTGGCGACATCGGCTGCGGCATGACCGCGCTCGCCTTCGACTGCGCCGCCGACGTCGTCGACGGGCGCACGGCACCGCGGCTGCTTGAGGCGATCGCCGCGCACGTCCCGACGGCGCGCCACCGCCGCGTGATCGCGCCGCCGCTCCCCGAGGCGCTCGATCCGAGCCAGCTCAGCGACGAGCGGCTGCGCGCGGCGGCGCGCGACGAGGCGCGCCTCGAGCTCGGCACCATCGGCGGCGGCAACCACTTCGCGGAGCTGCAGCGCGACGTCTCCGACGGCCGCCTGTGGCTGCTCGTGCACAGCGGCTCGCGCGGCCTCGGTCCGCTGATCCGCGATCACCACCTCGCGCGCGCGACGCCAGCGGCGCGCAGCGGGCTGGCGGCGCTCGACGGCGAGGGCGACGACGGGCGCGCCTACCTCGCCGATCACGCGTGGGCCATCCGCTGGGCGACGGCGAACCGCGATCGCATCGTCGACGCCGTCGCGACGGCCCTCGTCGAGATCGTCGGCGCGCGGCCGCTCGACGAGACCCGCTTCGCCTGCGTCCACAACCTCGTGCGCCGCGAAGAGCACGACGGGCGCGCGCTGTGGGTGCACCGCAAGGGCGCGATGCCCGCCGCCGACGGAGAGCGCGGCTGCGTGCCGGGCTCGATGGGCAGCCCCAGCTTCCACGTTGAGGGGCGCGGCGTCGCTGCGGCGCTCGCCTCCAGCGCGCATGGCGCAGGGCGTGCGCTCCCGCGCGTGGCCGCGAGGCGAGTCATCTCCGTCGCTGCGCTGGAGCGGCAGATGGCCGGCGTGTTCTGGGATCGCCGTCGCGCCGCGCTGCTGCGCGACGAGGCGCCGGCGGCCTACAAGGACATCGGCGCGGTCATGCGCGCGCAGCGCGACCTCGTGCGGATCGTGCGCCGCCTCGAGCCCGTGCTGTCGTGGAAGTAGTCGGGCGTGGCGCTGGAGCGGATCAGTCCGGGAGGTGCTCGTCGTCGCTGTCGTCGGCGGCGTCGTGCTCGGCGATCGCGTCGGCGAGGATCTCGAGGCGCGCCGTCGCCAGCGGGCTGTCGGCGATGCGCGCCTCCAGCGCCACCTCCTCGTCGGGCGTGAGCGCTCCGTCGAGGTAGCGCAGCAGCTCGTCGTCGCTCGGCTCGCCGCGCGCGTCCGACGGTGCGGGCACGGGGCGAGTGGGGCGAAGGAGGCTGGGCCGTGAGGGGCCGTCTGGCCGGTCGCGCTTCATCCGCGGGGTCGTCTCTATCGAGGGGGCGCAGTCCATGTCGAGTCCCGAACAACTGTTACGAGGCTCACAGGACTATCTTCCCTTGCTGCCTGGTGCTCCCGACCAACGATAACTCGCCCCAAGGTAGACGACATGCCGGAGGAACGACACCGGTGACGCCGAGAGCTCGTTGGTGAACACCGAGTAGCGCCCCTCGATGGCGACGCCGCTCTTGCCGATCGGCCGCTCGACGTCGGCGATGAAGGCGTTGCGGTTCTCGTCCTCGATGCTGATGAACGTCTGGCTGTTCACCTGTCGGTCGAGGAGGATTGGATCGAGGTAGCGGTTCGCGAGGAGCTGCCCCTTCAGCGTCACATAGAGGCTCCACGGCAGTCGCGCCGAGAGCTTCAGCGTGAGGATGTGGCGCAGCAGCGACTGGCCGAAGCTGTTCGATCGCGTGAGCTGCAGCGCGTACCCGACCCCGACGAGGACCGGCCCGATGTAGGTGACGTCGACGGCCGCCTGATGGAACCAGTCGCTGCGCCCCACGTCGGTGAAGGCGAGGCAGCCGTCGACGACGGGCGTGCCGGGCGGACAGCGGTTGGCCTCCGCGAGGCCGCGGTAGAAGCGCCGCTCGAGGACGTAGCCGGCGGTCAGATCGATCTCGTGCCGCCGCTCCGCGCCGGCGGTGAGGCGCACGATCGCCGTCGCCTGCGCCTGCCCGGCGTGGAAATCGAAGCTGGGGTCGGGCTTCCACTCGAAGCCGCGGTAGCCGCCGACGAGCGTGAGCTCGCCCGGGTCGTCGAACAGCGAGAGGCGCGTGACCACCGTCCCCGAGCGGAAGTCGCGGTGGCGATCGCACGAGCGGACGGCGCACCCCTCGATGACGGTCTGCTGGGCGGCGTCGTAGTAGTCGACGGCGAACGACAGGTCGGCGCTGCGCGCGAGGCGCACGCGATCGTCGAGCGAGAGCGAGCCGACGAGGATGTTCTGATCCTGGACGCGCCCGTCGAAGAAGAGCTTGCCGCCGGTGAGCGCGTTCGCGCGTAGCGTGTTGGGCCCCGCGCGCCAGGCGACGCCGAAGCGCGCCGTCGAGCGCGCCAGGAACGACCCCGTCGGCTCGTCGGTGGTCGTCGCGCCCTTGACCACCTCGGCACGGTTGGCGTTGGAGTCGTACTCGGCGCCGAGCTCGAGGCGCAGCGTGAGCTTGAGGGCGGCGAGCACGACGATCGTCGCGACCGCATGCATCTACGCCACCGCCTCGCGCGCGCTGCCCACTCGACGAAACGTTACCCGATCCGCGTCGTCACTTCTTCTTGCGCAGATCGGCGGCGCGCGCGGCGAGCGAGTCGGCGCGGCGGTGGAGGTCGCGTGCCATCCCGAGCAGCTCGCCCTCGGCGCGACGGAGCGCGCGCAGCTGGCGCTCGAGATCGTCGCTGCCGTCGGCGCGGCGCAGCTCCTCCAGCGTCGATGGGTCGACGAGGTTGCGGAGGACCGCGGTCGAGTCGCCGCGCCCGGCGCTGCCGATCCCGCCGCCCGTCGAGCCGCCGCCGGTGCTGCTCCCGCCGCCGCCCGTCGCGCCACCGGGCGGAGGGGCGGCGCCCCCGCCCGCGCCCGCCGTCGGCGCCGAGGGGCCCGCCGCGTCGGAGAACGACCCGTTCGCGCCCGGCGCCGCCGCCGCCGACTCGTTGCCGCCGCGGCTCGCCGGCAGGCCCGACCCGGGGGCGCGCGCGGCGCGGCGGCTCCAGGCCGCGTCGTTGAACCAGTCCTCGTCGACGGCGCCCGCGCGCTCGCGCAGGTGACGCCGCCGCTCGACGTCGTCGATGCGGGCCACGAGGCGCGCCGCCTCGCGCTTGAGCTTGTCCGCCGAGTCGCGCAGGAGATCGGCCTTGTCCTCGAGCTCCCGCGGCCCGTCGAGCGGATCGGCCACCACCGGCGCCTCCGGCAGGCGCACCGGCGCCGCCGCCGTCGCGGGCTGCACGAGGAGCGTCACCTGGGCGGTGCGGAGGCGCGTCAGCTCGAGGCGCTGCGCCTCGCCGCCAGCGAGATCCTTCTGCGCCAGCGCCGCGTCGCACGCCGCCACCAGCGCCCGCCGCGCGCGGTCGAGCTCCTTCGCCGCGCGCTCGCGATCGGCCACCGCGGCGTCGAGCGCGTCGCTCTTCTGCCGCGCCTGCGCGAGCAGCTGCCCGAGGCGAAGATCGCGCGCCATCGACGCCGCCGCGGCCTTCTCGCGGTCGACCGTGGCCGCCAGCTCCTTCGCCTCGCGCTCGAGCCGCGCCTCGGTCGCGCGGCGCACGCCGAGCTGCGCCTCGCCCTGCGCCACCGCCTCCCGCCGTGCGCGCACGTCGCCGAGCGCATCGGCGCGCGCGACGCCGCCGGCCGACGACGCCAGGCCGGCGAGCAGCACGAGCAGGTGGAGGAGGGCGCGCATCGGTCGTTCAACGCGTCAGAGAAGCAATCGTCACGCCTTGGGGGAACTGGGCGAAATCGCTACGAGACGACGTCTGCATACCCCTCAGTTTTCTGCGATCCCGCAAGCCCGCGTACCAAAACTTCACGAGATCCCGTACTTCTCGAGCTTGTAGTAGAGCGCCGACGTCTTGATGCCGAGGAGGCGCGCGGTCTCGGTCTTGACGCCCTTCGCCTGCTCGTAGGCCTTCAGGATGAGCTGCCGCTCGAGATCGTCGAGGAGGTCGGGCAGCGCCACCGCGTCGCCGAGCTGGACGGGCAGCGCGGCCGTCGCGCTCGTCGCCTCGGGGCGCGGGAGCCCGGTCGGGCGGAGCGCGTCCGGGAGCGCGTCGGGCGGGATGAGCGCCCCATCGGTGAACACCAGCGCCTGCTCGATCACGTTCCCCAGCTCGCGCACGTTGCCCGGCCAGCGATAGGCGACGAGCCGCTCCATCGCCGCCGGCTCGACGCCGCGCACCTCGGGGTTCGTGCGCGGCGCGAGGCGCGACACGAAGTGCTGCACGAGGAGCGGGATGTCGTCGCGACGCTCGCGCAGCGGCGGCAGCACGATGGGAATGACTTGGAGCCGATAATAGAGGTCCTCGCGGAAGCGCCCCTCGGCGACCTCTTTTTGTAGATCTTTGTTCGTCGCCGAGACGACGCGGACGTCGACCTTCACCGGCGCCTCACCGCCGACGCGCTCGAACTCCTGCTCCTGGAGGACGCGCAGGAGCTTGGTCTGCATCGCCGGCGAGACGTCGCCGATCTCGTCGAGGAAGAGCGTCCCGCCGTCGGCCAGCTCGAAGCGCCCGAGCTTGCGCTTGACCGCGCCGGTGAACGCGCCGCGCTCGTGTCCGAAGAGCTCGCTCTCGAGGAGCGTCTCGGCGAGCGCGCCGCAGTTCACCTTGATGAAGGGGCCCTTGGCGCGCTTCGAGCGATCGTGGATCGCGCGCGCGACGAGCTCCTTGCCGGTGCCCGACTCGCCGAAGATCGCCACCGCGGTGTCCGTCGGCGCGACGCGCTCGACGACGCCCAGGATGCGCTTCATCTGGGGCGTCTCGCCGACGAGGTCCCCGAGCGCGCCGCGGCTCTCGTGACGGAGGAGCGCGTTCTCCTCCTCGAGTCGGCGGGTGGCGCGGCGCGCGTGGCGCAGCTCGAGCGCGCGCTCGACCTTGAGCCGCACGACCTCGGGTGAGAACGGCTTCTCGAGGAAGTCGAAGGCGCCGAGCTTCATCGCCTCGACGGCGGTCTGCACCGTCCCGAAGCCGGTGACGATCATCGTCGGGCAGTCGGGATCGATCTCGCGCATCCCCTGGAGGACCTCGACGCCGCCGACGCCGTCCATCTTGAGATCGGTGATCACGAAGTCGGGCGGCGTGCGCCGCGCCTCCGCGAGCCCGATGGCGCCGCTCGCGGCGACGACGGGGCGATGCCCCATCTTCTTCACCACGAGGGCGATCCCCTCGCGGATGGTCTCGTTGTCGTCGATGATGAGCACCGTCGCCATCGGGCTGATCCTACGCTATGCCTGCGGCAGCGTGAGGGTGAAGGTCGTGCCGCGCCCCGGGGCGGTGTCGACGTCGAGCGAGGCGCCGTGGTCGCGCGCGATGTCGCGGGCGAAGGCGAGGCCGAGGCCGGTGCCCTGCTGCTTGGTGGTGAAGAACGGCGCCCAGATCTGCGGCAGGACCTCGGCCGGGATGCCGGGGCCGTCGTCGCTGACCGAGATCGCGACGGCGCTCCCGTCCCGGGCGCGGATGGCCAGGCGCACGGCGGCGCCCTCGGGCGACGCGTGAATGGCGTTCACGCCGAGGTTGAGGAGCGCGCGGCGGAGCTGCCCGGCGTCGGCGCGGATCTCGACGGCGCGGCCGGGCTGCTCGACGTCGATGCGGACCTTGTGCGCCGCGGCCTCCGACGCGAGCAGCTCCTTGAGCTCGCCGAGGAGCTGCCCGGCGTCGACGGGGCGGAGCTCGGGGCGCGGGCGGCGCGCGTACTCGAGGAACTCGGTGACGATGTGCTTGAGGTGGCCAAGCTCGCGCTCGATGCGGGCGAGGAGGGCGCGGCGCTCCTCGTCGCCGGCGCCGGACAGCTCGTCGCGCAGGAGCCCGGCGTAGAGCTCCATCCCGCCGAGCGGGTTGCGGACCTCGTGCGCGATCCCGGCCAGCATCATCTGCAGGCGCTCGTCGCGCGAGCGGAGCTGGCGGCGCATGTCCTCCAGCGTCTCGGCGACGAGGCCGATCTCGTCGCGGGAGGGGACGACCACCGGCGCGTCGAGATCTCCCTCGCCGATGCGCGCGGCGGCGCGCTCGAGGCGGCGCACCGGGCGGGTGATGAGGCGGGCGACGATGATAGACAATAAAACGACGACGAACGCGCCGCCGACGCCGATGCCGGTGAGCGTGCGGCGCAGGTCGCCGAGCTCCTCGTAGAGCGGCGCCGCGCCGTCGACGCCGACCGCGAACTGCGGGGCCGGCCCGTCGGTGAGCGGGGCGTAGCCGGACTTGTAGAGCGCGCCGTCGAAGCCGCGGAAGAGCACGCTCGCCGTCGGGCGCCCGGCGAACACGCTGCGCAGCTCGGCGGCGTCGGCGAGGAGGCGGTGGTACTCCTCGCCGATGGCCACGCCGGGGCGGGTGTCGACGCGGGAGGTGCCGTCGGCGGCGAAGACGTAGATGCGCGCGACGCCGCTCTTGGCGCGCAGCTCCTCGAGGCGGCGCTGCACGTTGCGCCAGGTGCGGGTCGTCTCGTCGCCGCGCTGGAGGAGCGCGATGTTCTCGTCGGCGATCTGCGCCGCGGCCGCCGCCGCGATCGTGACCAGGCGCCGCCCGAGCTCCTCCTCGAGCGCGCGGCGCGCCACCCAGTGCGAGAGCACGCCAAAGCCCGCGAACGTCGCCACCGTCGGCAGCAGGTACGCGAGGAGGAGCTTGGCGAGGATCGGGACGCGGCGGCGACCCACCCTCGGACGATAGCACCGCTCCGTCAGCGCGGCGCGGTCGCGCTCTGGACGCGGAGCGCCCAGCCGTCGGAGAGCGGGGCGCCGACGCCCATCGCGCCGTCGAGGCCGCCAAAAAGGAGCAGCCGCTTGCCGTCGCGCTCCCAGGCGGCGGCGGCGAAGGCGCGCCCGACGGGGGCGCCGCGGTTGGGGTCCGCCGCGGGCGAGAGGCGCTCCCAGCGCGAGGTCTCCGGCGCCCAGGCCCAGGCGTCGTCGAGGACGCCCTCCGGCCCGAGGCCGCCGACGACGATCAGGCGACGCACGCTATCGGCGAAGGCGGCCGCCGCCCCGCGCCGCGGCCCGGGGTCGGCGTGCGCAGCGAGGAGCTGCCAGCGCGTGCCGTCGAACATCCAGAAGTCGTCGAGCTCACCGGCGGCACCGACGCCGCCGAAGAGCAGCACGCGTCCCGACGCCTCGTCGCAGACGAGCACGCCGTCGCGACGCGCGGGGGGCCGGTCGGCGGGCGGGATGGCCACGAGGCGGAAGGTGCGCGCGCGCGGATCGTAGACGTAGGTCTCGTCGGTGAGGCCGTCGGCGCCCTCGCCGCCGAAGACGAGCACCGACTGCGTCGTCGGCACCCACGCCGCCTGGCAGCCGGCGCTCCCCGTCGGCATCGGCGCCCCGTCGGTGGCGTCGACGGAGGTCCACCCCATGATGGTCGCCTCCAGCGTCCAGGCGCGCGGCGCCATCGGCCCGATCGCGTCGGCGCCGCCGAGCACCAGCACCTGATCGAGCGGCGGGATCGGCGCGCTGCAGTGGTGCGCGCGCGCCGCGGGGCGCCCGAGATCGTCGCGGATGTGCCAGCTCGAGTCGTCGAGCTGCAGCGCGTACGAACCCGACGACGGCGACCCGTCGGCGACGGTGCTCCCGCCGAAGACGAACAGCGCGCGGCTGAGCGGCACGAGCGGGGCCGCCCAGCGCCCCTTCACGCCCGGCGTCGGGAGCGTGCGATCCCAGCTCGCCTCGATGGGCTGGGCGGTGCTCTGCGGCGGTGGCGCCGAGTCGCAGGCCCCCACGAGGACCGTGCAGAAAAGAACGGTCGCGCGCCGCATACGATCAGCATAAGCAAGCGCTGCGCCGCTGGCGAACTGATCGCAGTTACGGGAACGGCGCGAACTGTGCGAGG
>Ga0272446_1000627_pt1 | contig 54190 bp, 43 predicted proteins | sample YNPCB0061_FD_194587 | JGI IMG/M metagenome (GOLD analysis project Ga0272446, IMG submission 194587) | Hot spring microbial mat communities from Yellowstone National Park, WY, United States - YNP-CB-006-1 | ecosystem: Environmental > Aquatic > Thermal springs > Hot (42-90C) > Sediment | place... | reverse complement strand
CGGTTATCGTCAGAGCCATGCGCCGCCGGGTGTAAAAGTCATTTGGAGAGGACTTTACGCCTTGCAGTTCCTAACGATGGGGTTCTCTCTCGCTTTATCTCAAAAAAATATGCGACAAGGTTAGCCCCAAAAGTGCAGAGACAAGAAACTTGCCGTCGGGCGTAAATTCAACACTTTTCGGGTTGCTGCCGCAGGCAATCTCGCCGAGAGGAACGAGCATAGAAACGCTCTTTTCTAATTTATCCTCAATTGTATGCGACCCATAGAGCGACAGCGTGTATGTTTTCGTTTGGTAGCCGGGGGCAGAAATGGAGATGTGATGCACTCCGTTGCGAACTTTAACAAGCCACACATTGCCGCCAGCAGAGGTTGCCTTTGTCACAACGCTGTCAATAGCAACGACGAAACTGGTTGGAAAAATTTTCAGCCGCAAGGTCGCTGAAAATACGCTGCTTGAAGACAGCGTTAGGATTGCCATAAGGAGGATGCGGAGTTTCATACGACTTCTACCCGTGATTGGTCGCCAAGCATAAATCGGTTCGTGCGTGGCTTCTTTTCTGCGCTGACGATTTGCACATCATTGCCAAGCAGGCTTTCTTCGAGCCGAATGCCGACGTCTTCAATTTTACAATGCTTCAAAATGATACTGAACTCTACTTCCGATTTTTTTACCAAACAGTCGTCGTAAATCGACGTAAAAGGCCCGATGTAAGAATCTTTAATCGTGCAGTCTTTGCCGATGATGCACGGTCCGCGCAAGACGCTGTTTTTAATTTTCGTGCCTTTGCCAATCACTACTTTCCCTGTAATGACTGAATCGTCGTCAACCTCACCCTCAATGCGCGTCTCTTGGTTTTCCAGCACCAGACGATTGGCTTCCAAAAGGTCGTAGGGTTTGCCCGTGTCTTTCCACCAACCGGTGATTTCCGAATAAGTAATCGCGTAGCCTTTGTCCAAAAGATATTGGTGCGCGTCGGAAATTTCCAGCTCGCCGCGCGGCGACGGTTTGATGTGATTGACCGCTTCAAAGATGCATGCGTCGTAAATGTAAATGCCCGCCACCGCAAAATCAGATTTCGGATGTTTCGGTTTCTCTTCAATGCTGACGATGCGTCCGTCGCGCAGTTCAGGAACACCAAAGCGTTCTGGGTCTTTGACTTTGGAGAGCGTAAGATGACAATTCGAGTGCAATTTTTTAAACTCATCAATGAACCGCTTGACGCCGCCGACGAGCATATTGTCGCCTAAGTAGAACACAAACGGCTCGTCTTTCAAAAAGTCATGCGAGATTTTGACCACATGTGCCAAGCCAAGCGGAGACTCTTGCGGTATGTAGGTAATTTTTACACCGAACTCTTTGCCCGTTCCAATTGCAGTTTCGACGTCTCGATTTTTTGCATTGGTTACAATGCCGATGTCTTTGATGCCCGCGCCTGCAATTGCCTCAATCGCATAATGCAGCATTGGTTTGTTGGCAATGGGAATGAGGTGTTTATTTTGCGTATGCGTAATGGGACGAAGCCGCGTGCCGTGCCCGCCCGATGTAATCAATGCTTTCATGTAAGATGGTTGTTCAAGTGAAACAGCACATTAGAAAATGCGAAACGCATCCTCGATAAAAGTAATACTCGGTAGGTCGTTTTCAATCAAGATGCCGACGACATCGAAACGATATGATTTCGTTGCATCGGGAAAGCGCTGCAAATAACATTCAGCAGCTTTTACAAGCTCGCGTTGTTTGGCTTTGGTAATCGCATCTATCGGCGCTCCAAATGCGGTGCCGACGCGCGTTTTGACTTCCACAAATGAAACCACGTTATTTTTTTCTGCAACGATATCGAGTTCGTTTTTGCCGCATCGAAAATTTCGCGTTAGGATAAGAAATCCATTCTCGGTTAAGAATTTGGCGGCAAGGTCTTCGCCATCATCGCCGACAGTGCGGTTGTGCCGAGAGGGAGGTTGAGTTGTCATTTTTGTGCGCGCCAGAGCATAAATAGTCCCGTGACCAAAAACATCAAGTTTGGAAACCATGCGGCAAGGAGCGGCGTAACCGCGCCTTTATAGCCAAGTGTCGCAAACGTTTGTTGCAAGCCAATGTAAATAAATCCGACGAGCAAGCTAATGCCGGCTTCAAGCGCCAGACCGCTTCGCTTTTTCTGCGACGAGAGCGGCACGCCAATAAGAATGACGATTAGGCAGGCAAACGGGAACGAGATTTTAGAATAGTATTTTACCAGCGCTTCATCAATGGATTCAAAGCCGCCTTTCTTACGCATCTCGATAAAGCGTCGGTGGTCGGGCAGCGACATCAGTTCAAGCGCGGCGGTATTTTCGCGCAGGTCTTTGAGCGAGAATGAAAATTCAATCGAGTCAATTTCACTGGCATAACTAAGTTGTTCAGGCATAAAAGCCAAATTGCGAAACGCGACATCGCGTAGCACCCAACGCGACCGAGCGGTGTCGTAGTCCATTCTCTTGGCATCGTAGCGCGTGGTCAGCATAGAGCGATAGAACGCCTGAACACTAACATTGTAACATGTGTTTTGAATGTCGTCAAAATAGCTCACGCTCACCAAGCGTTGCGGATTATCGATGATGTTGAAATTCGAGCGCGAGCCGCCCGACCAAAAACTTCTGCCAAGCTCGACCGACTCGAATTTTTGTTTCTCGCGTGTGGCGCTTGGCACCACCCACCCTGAAAAAAGAAAATCAATTGCGGTAATGAACACGCCAACAATGAAGAACGGCACAAGCAAGCGATATAAACTAATCCCGCCCGATTTCATCGCCGTCAGTTCTGTCAGTTTGGAAAGATTGCCTGTAACAAACAGTGCCGCGAGCAGCCCGCTAATCGGCGCGGTGAGCTTGATGATGTCAGGCAGAAAGTAAATGTAATACTTGACAATGGCGATGAAGGTCGCTTTGCGGTCAATGTAATCGTCGATCTTCTCGATAATATCAATTAAGATGAAGAGCGAAACAAAGGCAAGCGTGCCAAAACCAAACGCTGAAATATACTGCCGCAGAATATACTTATCGAGAATCTTCATCGCATGAGAAAAAAGATATGCCGACAAAGCCGGTATTGACAAGCGGTTTCGGCGTATCGATAGCTGACTATGGGCAAAATTATTTGTCGCCGACCAAGACAGATGCGCCTGCGCCTTTGCCGCCCATGAAAATAATCTTGGAGTTGGGCGACTTGACGAGTTCCTGCATTGCCTTAATTGTTTCGTATTGCAGTTGCTTATCGGTCAATGTGCTGTTGATGATTTTTTGATAATCGGCGATGCCTTGTGCCTCGACGCGCTTGCGCTCGGCTTCCTGCTGCTCTTTTTGCAACACGAACTGCATTTTTTGCGCTTCTTGTTCAGCGTTGATTTTCGACTCAATTGTGGCTTTGACCGACGCTGGGAGTGTGATGTTGCGAACCAGCAATTGCTCCAACGACAAGCCGCGCTTTTCAAAATCTTTTTTGATGTTGTTGAAGATTCGATTTTGAAATTCGTCGCGCTTGGTGGAAAATAAATCGACCGCGTTGTAGTAAACCGCGTTGTCGCGGATAGCGGTGCGCGTTACTGGTCGCACGATGACGTTACGATAATCAATGCCAACTTCGCGCAGAAGTCTCGGCGCTTGGTTTGGAATGATGCTGTAAAGCACCGTTAGGTCGATGATGACCTCCAAGCCGTCGGCACTCAGAACGCGAATCGCATCGTCGCCGCTGCGCGCGCCTTCGTCGTTTGCCCCCGACATCGTGTAGTTCTGCGTCTTGACATCGAAGCGCGTAATGTCCATAAGTGGGTTGACAAAATTCAGGCCCTCAGTGACCACATCTTCCTGAATTTGACCAAAAAGTTTCTTGACGCCTACCATGCCACCATCAATTTGAATAATCGATTTGACTAAAATGCCGCCGACGATGACGAGCGCGCCGCCAAGTTTGAAAAAGAGCGAAAAACGCTGAAACGACGGGCTAACGCTGCTTGCAGCAAAGCCAACAATGAGCAATACAATGCCCAGAACAATAAGAGACATAATGAAACGGTCTAACTGATAAAGTGTTGAATGAACATTCGGATAAAATCATGCGGTTTCGCTCGACGGAAACTTTCCCATCAATTTGAGAACAACAAACACAATGCCCGTTGCCAAACTGCCGGCAACGCCTGCGCCGACATTGACCAGCGATGCCAGCATCACGGTCGTAACATCTGCCTCCGCGGCAACGCCAAACAGGTGTTGAGCAAGCAAAAATGCCAATGCGGTAAAGAGTCCGAAGACAAACCCTGTGGCAAGGCTGCCTGCGAATGAAACAAAATAATTTTCCTTTTTGCCCGCCGTAACCTCGGCAATGCGTTTATTGCGTTTCTCGCCCGTTGGGTCGTAGAGTCTATTGAAAAGAAATCCGGACACCGCCACGCCGATAACGAACACAACATAAATGCTATATGCTTTGACAGAATCTACAATCGATGGGTGAAACAATGAGACGCCGTGTCGCTGCTCGCTCACAAACCCCAGCGCGAAGATAGAGGTAAGGAAAAAAATCGTTCCCCAAAGCAAACTGACGCCAATCCACAAACTGAGTTTGTTTTCTTTCGCCGACTTTGAAAAACTGTTTGACATGGTTGGTTGCGATAATAGGTCGTTCAACGCCTTAAAACTGCCTACCGCAGAAGCGTTGGTATTCAAATGTAATGAAAAACGCCCAAAGTGAAGGCTTAAAAATGCGGCTTTTGGAACGCTTGATGCCCGAACAGGCTTTCGACAAAAAATTACCACAAATGTTTCTGCTTTTGGTCAATCTCGCCGCAACGCTCTTTATGACAGGCGTCATTTGGTTTGTGCAAGTGGTGCATTATCCGCTTTTCGCCCGTGTCGGCGCGTCGAGCTTTCCGCAATACGAGGTCTTGCACTCTCAGGCGACGAGCGCAGTGGTGGCAGTGCCGATGCTGATTGAACTCTTCACAGGTGCGGCGCTCTGTGTTCAAAGGCCCGACAAAATTGAGGCATGGCTCTTGTGGCTTGGCTTGGCAATGCTGGGCGCGATTTGGGTCTCAACGATGTTCGTTCAAGTGCCGAAACACAATTTGCTCGCAGGTGGATTCAATGCTGAGGTGCATCACTCGCTTGTCTCAACGAATTGGGTGCGGACGGTGCTATGGAGCGCGCGCAGTCTCTTGTTACTCTGGGCGCTGTGGAAGACGCTTGAATGATTACAAATCTTTTTGCGAAAGGCGAATCGTGGAGACGGAACTGCTTCCGCGAGGCAGCGCAATCGTTTTTCCGTTGAGCCAAACTTCTGCCGCTTGAACGCGCCCAAGCGTGAGCGTAAAGAGGCTATCGGCTTCAAACGTTTGAATTTGGTTCGGCGGCAGATACGCCTCGCGTGAATTCTTTTTATCTGCGATGACATTCACCCAGCACGGCTCTGCTTTTGTTTTCACTACAAGCGAAAGTCGCTTCTGGGGCGTATTAGCGGCAGCTGTTGCTGATGCAGAGTCTCTCAAAGGCTTTTGAACAACATTGCCAACGGTCGGCGGGGGCAGAGCAGGCTTCGGTGCTGGGCTGACGACGGTCGTCGGAGCGCTTGAATGCGGACGCGCTGTGGTCGGTGTTTCGGTGCGGACGACAACGGCGGGCGGCTCGTCGGTGCGGGAAGCAAAAAGTGTCAAACCCAAAAACACTGCCACCGCAACCACGGTTATCGACAAGGCGCTTATCAAGCCGACGGGCGAGACCGTATAGAGTTCCTTGGTGCGACGCTCGCGCGCGGCAACCGAGCCACCGTGAACGGAACGCACCAAGTCGGCTGGCGCGTCGCTTGCAGGCGCTGCTGGCTCGGTTGGCGCAGCGACTACACGGCGGTAAGTCGAAATCCTATCGTTTGGAATCCCAAGCCCTTCGGCATACTTACAAACCATAGGAACCATGTAGGCAACTGGCAAAAACGAAAAGTCGCCTTGCTCAATTCGGGAAAGGTGGTCGGGTTGAATTTTCGTGAAGCGGCTGGCCTCAGCGAGCGAAATCGCTTGCTCCGTGCGGGCTGCAAGCAACTCTGCGGCAACATCAGCTTGTGTCATCGGTTCTTTGGCATTTTAAGAACGACAGTTGTTTCGGCTATAACGAGGTGCCTCAATGTAATCTAAAATCGCACGTGTGTCAATATTTTTAACAATTATTTAATACAATTTTTTTGGAAAAGTTCTACTTTCATCGCTTGACAATGAGGTCAAAAACGAACGTTGAGCGAGACGCGCGGCTCGATGCGCTCCAGCGGACGATAGCCGAGAATCGTGTTGTTCTCACCGCGCACGGGCGTGAAACTCCATTGATATAACACTGAAACCAAAAGATACGGATACGGCAGGTAGCCGAACTCAGCTTGTCCTAAACTGCGGTCGTCGACGGTGAAAAGGTCGGTCTCGACGCCGAGGTCGCGTTTGAAATAGTCAGCGCGCAACAGCACGGGCAAGTCATTGCTTTGCAGGCGAGCCGCAAGGTGCAACTGTCCCGCGCGCGGCGTGGCATAGAGCCTCTGATAACTGCCATAGAGCCGAATAATGCCCAAAATCGAGCCGCCGAGTTCGCCATAGACGCCTGCGCCGCCCTTTGTGTTGGCGAGTTCATTCGCCCGCGTAATCGCGCCGCCGCCGATAGCTCTGAACCGGTCTTGCTCATAAATCGCATCGAAGTAGGCGAATTGAAATCGGTCGGTGAAGAGCCGTTGCTCTAATTTTGCCGAGACGACAAGGACGTTCAAAATAGCCTGAATGTTCGCGCTAATCCCAGCCGCCACGCCCACGCCGTAACCCACATAGCCCACGCCGTCGAGATAGAGGTCGGAGTTAATCATCGGCAGGCGCACAATCGGCAGCCCTGCATCAATGCCAAACGCCAAGAACGAGCTGCGTCGAGTCGCCGCATCGAGGTCAAAAATCGCCTGACCGTTTTCGGTTCTGCCTGTGAGCGTCGCCTCGCTGCCTGCTTGAAGATTCGAGTTGGAATTAAAGTCGCCGACGAATGTCGCACCGATTTCCAAGCCAGACAAAAGAAACAAGCCCGAATTGCGAAGCGGGCGAACAAACGGGCGAATGCCAACGATGTTGAACGTGCTTAGGTCGCTAACGATGGTCTCAAACCCAGCGTCGCCGAAATCCATATCGAACTCAAAGCCGACGCGGCGTGCATCGTAACTGCCATTGTTGCGATAGAGAAACATAATTGAGCCGTGTCCTAATCGCGCGGCGTCCAATTGACCGTAACGCGCATAGAGCGGCTCTTGCTTAAAGCCGTATCGCGCATACCGAATGAGCCGCAGATAACTCGAAATGCCATCGTTCCAATCTTCCTGACGCAACTGACCCGATTGACTGATGCGCAAGTTCAAATCGATGCCGATGCCGAACTGTCCAAACGCAAGTTCAGGCGCGAGGCTGACAGTGTAAAAAAGTTGGTTGTTGAAGTAGGTAATGCCGAGTCCGCCCCAAAAAAAGTTGCCCGATTCGAGGTTGCGATAAACGGAATAGGCGTCTTGAAACGGCAGCATTGAGGAAGCACTTGGCGGCGCGTCTTGCGGCATTTGGGCAGATTGACCGGGCGGCGTTTGCGCCGTCGCCGTGGAAGCACAAATGTGCGTTAAAAAAACAATCACGCAGAGACGGGCGAGTCGAGTCATAGTGTTGAAGTTGGTTTTTACGTGTTGTGTTAAGTTACAGTTTTTTTCAGAATCTGTTATCGCTGGTCATCGCAAGTTCAATAGAGTCTATACAAACGGTGTGGAACAGTGCACAAAAATCTGCCTGACGCCGCCGCTATCAAACGCGCACGGGATGAAAAGAGCCGTGAAGTTTGCGTAACTTTGCCCGCCTTTGAAACTCAATGGTCGGTGAAACAGCTATGAAAAAAGTCATTGTTTTGAGTTCAATCGGTGTCGGCGCTCTGCTGCTCGGCATCGGCTCGATTCTGTATTTCGGCAGTTACAGCAACGGCATTCGCTCTGGCGTAGTGGTTAAAATCAGCGAGCGCGGTTTTCTGTTCAAGACTTATGAAGGGCAGCTCAACATCGGCACATTTGGCGCGTTCAAGAATCAGTCGGATATGAACACGGTGTTTGAGTTTTCCGTACCGCGCGACCGAGAAGATGTCATTAAAACGCTCAAAGAAGTCTCGCTGACAGGCGAGCGCGTGAGTTTAGATTACGAGGAAAAGTATTTTGTGTATTGGTGGCTCGGCGAGACAAAGTATCTCGTAACCAAAGTCGAGCGATTGAAACAATGACGCGCTTCTGTTTGGTCTACGTTTTGATGTAGCCTCGCCGTAAATTGAGCGCAGCGCGTCGGCGTCTAAAACCCGTCGCCAAACCAAGCAAGCCGATGTCGTTCAGAGATTACGCGGAGCGCGAATACCTCTCCGCCATAGAAGCCGCAAAATACCTTAATGTTCCGGTCGCCACCTTACACACGCTGGCAAGCGCGTCTAAAATTCCCGTGCAGGTCGCGGCGAGCGGACAGATGCGATTTTCGCTCAAAGACCTCAAAAAGCATTCTATCGGAGCCCCAGCGCGTCGGAAGAAACATCGCACGCTGGCGACGCTGACGCAGCTCTCGCTCAACGATTCAACGCAAACTATTGTCGCTAAAAGCGCCGCATCAATGTTGGAACTCACTGACGAGAGCGTCAACCTGATGATTACATCGCCGCCGTATTTCAACGCGAAGATGTATGCTGGCGAACCGATTGAAGGCGACTTGGGCAATGTGCATGACATCGACCAGTGGTTTCACGACATCGGGCAAGTCTGGCGCGAAGTCTACCGCGTCTTGCAATCGGGACGCAAAGTATTCATCAACATTATGAACCTGCCCGTGCGGGTGAAAGGCGGACGCTACCGCACGCTGAACTTAGTGGGCAGAATGATTGACGAATGTGAACGCCTTGGCTTTGTCTTCAAGCGCGACATTATTTGGCAGAAGACCAACGGCGTGCGGGCGCACTTCGGCACATATCCATATCCGGGCGGCATTCTCATCAATACGATGCACGAATTTATTTTGGAGTTCGATAAACCCGAAGGCAAGAAGCGCGGTAAATACAACCATGTGTCGGCGGCGCAAAAAGCCGCATCGAAATTGGACAAAGAATTTTGGCTCTCGATTAAAAACAGCGACGTCTGGCAAATGAAACCGCAGGCGAGCGGCGATAGGCGAAAACATATTGCGCCCTTTCCCTACGAACTGCCGTATCGATTGGTCAAGGCGTTCAGTTACGAAGGCGAGACCGTCTTAGACCCGTTTGTGGGGTCAGGCACGACGCTGCTTGCCTGCGCCGATTTAAAGCGCAACGGCATCGGCTATGAAATCAACCCTGACATCGCTGCCGACGCCATTCAAACCTTGGCAAGACACCGCGTCGATTGAAAACGGGCGTCGCGCTCACCACAGCTTGTCGAGGTCGGACTTTTGAAAGCGATGTTGCCGTGTGCGAAAGAGCGTTTGAGCCGTCGTGCGGCGCAGCGTCAGCGCGTCTTTGGCTTGAATGCGATGTAGCAATGCAATCGGAAACAAGACCAGAAAATATATTGCCGACAGTAGCACGCGGCTGTTTATCCAGCCCAACACTTCTGCCAGTTTAAACCAGCCGATGACACTCCACTCGCCAACACGCGGCAGGAACACAAACACCAGTCCCAACGCGAGCGCCGTGTAAAGCAGCCATGCTCGACCAAGCCATACATACAGCGCAAGCACGCCCGTAACGATAACCAACTGCGCTTTGAGCGTATGGATTAAACGATGTTCCCTCACGGTTAGAACAAAGTGTAAATGAACGGCGCAAGCGCAGAGCCGCCGCCAATGACGACCAACGCGCCAACAAGCAGCAGCACAATAATAATCGGCGCAAGCCACCACTTTTTGCGCTCGGCTAAAAACCCAAATAAGTCTTTTAGAACGTCCATCATGGTTAAGTTTAGTCTTGTGTTAAAATCTCGCGCCACACATCTGATTCGTTCCAGCGCGGTTGCGCAGCTTTTGCAAAAAGAATGTTGCCGATGACAAGATAATCCATTTCAGTTCGCATAAAGCAACGGTATGCGTCGTCCGCCGTGCAGACGATAGGTTCGCCACGCACATTGAAACTGGTGTTGACCAAAACACTACAGCCCGTCAATTTTTTGAAGGCTTGAAGCAGCGACCAATAGCGCGGATTGGTTTCTCGATGCACGGTTTGAATCCGCGCCGAAAAATCGATATGCGTAATTGCTGGAAGCGATGACCGCTGCACATAGAGTTTTTCTTTGAGCGGCAGACTGTGATAGTTCGGTGGCAAGTCGTTTCGCAACGCCTCGCGCACATCTTGCACCAACAACATATACGGCGATGCCGTCTCGAGCTTGAAATACGCCGCCGCGTCCTCCGCCAAAACCGACGGCGCAAATGGACGGAAGCCTTCTCTGAACTTGATTTTCAGGTTCAACTTTTTTTGCATCTCTGGACGTCGGGCATCGCCCAAAATGCTGCGCCCGCCCAAGGCTCTCGGACCAAATTCCATTTTGCCTTGAACCCAACCAACGACATGCCCATCGGCGATGAGTGCCGCAACATCATCGCAAAGTTCATTGACATCGTCGTAGTGCGTAAAGGTCGCTTTAAATTTTTTTGCAGTGCGAAGTGCATCGGCATCGGAGATGTCGACGCCCAAAAATGCGCCGTTCATTCCATCGAGCAGTTGCGGCAGTGCGCGGTCTTGTTCGAAGTAAATATGATACGCTGCAAGTGCTGCGCCGAGCGCGCCGCCTGCATCGCCTGCCGCTGGTTGAATGAATAGGTCTTTGAAAAGTCCTGCGTTTTGAAGTTTGCCGTTTGCTACGCAGTTCAGCGCCACGCCGCCCGCCATACACAAATACTCTGCACCGGTCAGTCGCTTAGCTTCCGCCGCCATTTTCAACACCACTTCTTCGCAGACGCGCTGAATTGCCAATGCTAAATCGCAGTGTGCTTGTTCAAGCGGCGATTCCTCGTGCCGACGTGCAATGCCAAACAGGTGTTTCCATTTTTCATCATTCGTCATTCGCAGCTCGGTAGCGTAATCGAAATAAGTTTGATTGAGCCAAAGCGAGCCGTCGTCTTTGACATCGCAAAGCGTTGTTTTAATCGTGTCAACAAATCGCGCCACGTTGGGCGACTGCGGATTGCCGTAAGGTGCAAGTCCCATCAGTTTGTATTCGCCCGAATTTACTTTGAAGCCGAGGTAGTAAGTGAACGCCGAATATAGCAACCCAAGCGAATGTGGAAACGGGAGTTCTTTCAACATCGTAATGTCTTTTCCGTCGCCGAGCGCAATGGACGCAGTCGTCCACTCCCCGACGCCATCAATAGTTAGAATCGCCGCGCGCTCGAACCGCGACGGATAAAACGCGCTTGCCGCATGAGACAGGTGATGTTCGGGGAACAGCAGGCGTAATTTTTTCTTATTGTAGCTCGAAATTTTCTCGAGCTCTTCATAAATAACGCGCTTCAAAAACATTTTCTCGCGTAGCCACACGGGCATTGCCGCAAGAAACGACCTCAAACCTTTGGGCGCAAAAGCATAGTAGGTCTCGAGCAGCCGTTCAAATTTGAGCAACGGCTTATCGTAGAAAACGACGGCATCGAGGTCGTCAATCGAACAGCCGACGTCGTTCAAACAAAATTGAACGGCGTGGGTGGGAAAGCGCGCGTCGTGTTTTTTGCGCGTGAATCGTTCCTCCTGCGCTGCCGCGAGAATCGTGCCGTCTTGCACAACCGCAGCTGCCGAATCGTGATAAAACGCTGAAATGCCAAGAATCGTCATTGAAACTGCAAGGATAGTTGTTCGCTTTTATCGTTAGCGTGTCTACAAGCCGCGTGTTGATGCGAGAATCCCACTTCGACTGTCTGGCGGTCGTCTTGGGTGCTGCAATAATATTGTTCATCAATGCTGCCTGCTTCGTGAAGCGTAGTCCCAACAGTTGCAGGACTTTCTCAAAAAAGTAAGTTATAGAAATTTGGAAAAGATATGGTTATCCTCGGCATCGATGGAAGTAACTATGGGATTTAATAAAGAGCAATGTATCCTGCAATTCCTGCCGCTGGTAGAAATCCCTTAGGCGGAGTAGAGCAAGACGTGATGCCGAACAATTGCATTTCTTGTTGAAAATTTTATATTAGCGGCGCCTATCAACAAAGCAAAGCACTAAAACAACAGCAAGTCCAAGTCATTAATTCGACGAAGCGGTCGAAGAAAATTCCAAAAACTATGTCATGTCAACGCGAGACGCCTACCGCCTGTGTGTAATTGCGCGTGCGCTCTTACTCTGTCTGCTGCTTATATGTTCTTTACATTTCCCCGCCTCGGTGTGGTCCCAGACGACAAAGCGTGTGGTGCTACAAGGATTTTGGTGGGATTATTGGAACAACAATTATCCCGCCGCGTGGTCAAACTACTTGACAGATTTAGCTCCGCGCCTGCGAGAGTTAGGTATTGATGCCGTCTGGATTCCTCCGACTATTAAGAATGAAGGCGGTTCCTCTGCTGTTGGCTACGCGCCATTTGACCACTATGACCTCGGCGATAAATTTCAAAAAAGCAGCATCAGAACCCGCTTGGGCACCAAAGATGAACTCTTGCGCATGTCTGCCGTGCTGCACGCCAACAGTTTAGAGGTAGTTCAAGACATCGTCTTCAACCACATGATTGGAGCGAATGTGCGCGACCCCCAAGCGCAGGACGACCAGTATAAAATTTTCCGATACACGTCATTTACCACGCCGCAGTTCGTCGGCGATTCGGTGGATTACATCGGCCGTCGCGGGCGCTTTCCCAAAAATTGGGTGAATTTTCACCCGAACACATGGCGCGGTTTTGGCGGAAATCCGGGCAGTTCGCTCAACGATGTTACTTCTGCCTTCTTCGGTCCAGACATCTGCTTCGACCCAAGAGCATTTGGACAATCGTCATTGCCAACAGGAAATCCATTCGTCTACAACCCGTCGCAATCATCGAACTATATGCGCAATGAACTGCGCCGATGGTTTATCTGGCACACCAAACAAATCGGCATTGATGGCTACCGCTTTGATGCGGTCAAGCATTTCGAGCCGCATGTGGTGCATGATCTCGTCTGGCATGTCGCCGATGCGGGGGGCGATATTACGCAAGGCGTCAACGGCAGTCCAGCATTGGGCTGGAACATTCTCTCAATTGGGGAATGGGTTGGTGGGAAGACGGAATTGGATGAATGGGCGGGCGCACCACCGGCACCGGCATCGGTGCTGGAAGGTGGGCTCTCGCCAACGAATCGCAACTTGGGCGGCGTCGATAACCGTGCCGGCACATTTGACTTTGGACTGCGCGGCTTTAGCACCGATGGCTTGGTCGGCATGGTCTATGCCCTTGGCGCATTTGATATGAACACCATTCCAAGTTTGCAGCAAGATAATCGCGGAAGAACGGTGCCATTCGTCAATAACCACGACACGTTCCGCCCACCGCTGCAAACAAATGGCGATTATCCAGTTGGTAACTGGACAAGCGGCAGTGAACTCGGACGCAACATCGACCCAAGAGAACCACGGCTGGCACCTGCCTATGCCATCATCCTGTCCGTTGATGGCTCGCCACAAATTTTCTTCGAAGACCTCTTCGACATCGGCTCTGGCGGTATTCGCTACACGCACATTCCAAGCAATCCTTCATCACTGCCTGTGCGAAGCGATATTGCTAACTTGATTCGATGTCACCAGAAACTCCAGTTCAAAAGCGGCGCCTACTTTGTGCGCACCGCAGAGACGGGTCCTAACGCGCCGTTTTTTGTGCAAGGGAATTTGCAAGATGGACTTGTGTTTGAGCGAGGCGGGCGCGCTATGATTGGCGTAACCGATAGCTGGAATACCGAACAGCGCGTCTGGGTAACCACAACCTTTCCAGTTGGCACCGTGCTCAAAGACTACGGCGGCAGCTACGACTTTACGGTAACCGTTCAGCCGCCCTCGGGTGGCTCGGGCAACCGCGTGCTTATCCATATTCCACCGTGCGACCTGAGCGCAACAATTACTACCCCAGCTGGTCCGACACGCCGACGTGGCTATGCCGTGTGGGCGCCTGTAACTGAACAAACCAACTTCGATGCACCCTTTTCACCAACGCCTGAAACGATTACGCAGGAATGGGAAATGGCGGATGACTTAGGCGATAGCCACCCACGCTCACTCTTGCAGGGCGGCGCACTCCCCTCAAACTCCACGGCATGGCGAACCGTAGGCAACATCTTTCCCGAAGCCGGACAACCCATCAATTTGCGTGTCTTTCAAACTCACGCAAGCCCACAGGACGTAACCATTGCCGTGTTCCATAACCAAACACTGGTATTTAGCGCCAACGGCGCCTCGAACCTCAACGTCAATTTTACTCCCGCCACTACTGATTGGCATACGATTCGTGTGCGCAATACATCTGTAAATGCAGTCGGACAGCGGGTGTATGTGCGTGCAACTTATCGCGCCCCACAGGTTGTAAATACCGCCAATTTCCCGATGCCGTATTCGCCGGGGCGTGTGGCAGTCAACCGCCTAAGCGATAGCCAATTTGAATTTACCATAGAAGGTGCGGCCACACTCAACCGTGGGGTGGTCAAACAGAATTCTGCACCAAGTTCGCCAACCGATGGAACCATTTTTGATAACCTGCAGCCGAACACCACTCAAACTGCATCTGTTGTGCCGCTCTCACTGAACTATATCTCGGCTTGGGGAAAAACAAGCAGCCAGTTTTCACTTGAGAGTGCAACCGTAGCAATTCAATTAGTGCCCTCCTCAGGTGGAGCGACAGTGCCAATACCTGCAAGCACCGTAGGAACATTTGTCGCCGCTGCGCCGAACAACAGGCAAGCCACCGTCATCTTCACACAGCCTTCAAACGATGCCGGACAGCTCATCTTCAACATGCAAAATGCCTTGCCGCTCAACCCAAACAATGGCTTGCCGCTGACGGGCATCTCGCCCAAAGGAACAGTTGTTGTCCAAAACGTTGCACCACGCTACTGGCAAGTTACACCGTCTGGACTGAACGGCTATCAGTATGATATTGAGCTGGATATAAGCGGTCTTTCAGGAATTGCTGACCCACGCAGTGTTGTGGTGCTCAAACGCAGCAACAGTTCAGAGCCATGGACAAGCGCCGCCAACGGCACCAGTGTAACCATTTCATATCCGCGCCAAAATGTGCTGCGTGTCTCGGGGCTTACCAGTTTTTCTGAATTTGCGATTGGCGGAGATTTTTCGACCTATTCATTCCTCTCCACACCACCGACCCTCAACGGCGTCATTAGTCCCGGAGAATATGGCGACCATACCAACGGCGCCAATCGCTGGAACGACGGCAGCCGAGATTGGTATATGGCATGGGACGATAACAACCTCTACATCGCCGTAGATGCCAACGGCAATGCCAACACTGATGAACTGGCAATTTACATTGACACCGACCCACAAACGCCTGCAAACGGCGGAGGCAATACAAACGGCGCACTGGGCGGCATTGGCAACTTCGATGGTAACAACTACGGACGCTTGCCCTTCCGAGCAAACTTTGCTGCGTTCATCCGAAATGGGTATCACCAACATCGCACGCACAACGGCTCTGGCGGCTGGAATGCCAATGTGGACAACAGCGCCAGCATTCAAAAGACCACATCCGGCAATGTGCAAGAAATTGCCATTGCATGGTCGCTGATGGGCGGCAGACCGCAGTCCTTCCGACCCTTTTTCTATCTCAACGGCACCGACCCATATGGCGGACTCTCGCGCTTCACGCTGGATAACGACTTTTCCGATAAACTGAACCTGACGGGGCGGCTCTACTTTGATATTGAGAACACCAACGATGGAACAAGCACGCCACCGTTCTCTCGCTTCTGCTACATCAACCAGCGAGCCAGCGACAACATCAACGACTATGGCACAACCTTTTTTGACGCCACCACAGCTGATGGTCAAACCACTACCATTGCCAGTAACCTCACGATTCAGAACAGCCTACGCACAGAAGGCTCATGCCAGCTAACCGTGTCAGGCGATAGAACCGTAACCATGACCGGCGCCGACGGAGCAATTGTCAATAATGGGTTTATGAACGCAAACCCAAGTGTTGGCAACACCATGAGCTTTACGATTAACGGCACCACCACGCTATCAGGCTCAACTGGGAACGTTGATATGTGGAACTCAACGGTAAGTTCAGGGGGCACCTTGCGTGTCATCAATGCGAATTTGCGCACAGGCAACACGGGCACAATAACCGTGAATGGCACAATTGAATTTGGAGAAACGCGCTTCCTAACCAGCTACAGTGGCACGGCAAATTTTTCGCTTAACTCTGGCGCCACACTTATCACCGCTCACGACAAAGGTGTCAATGGTGATAGCCCAAGTCCATTTAATGGCTCAATTCGTGCCAATGGCACAGTAACCTACAACACTGCTGCCAGTTATGTGTTTAATCGTCCGGGCGCACAGATTACAGGTCTTGCCGCACAAGGGTCACTACCAGATGTCACAACGGCAAACCGCATTGCCACAGCGGGGTCTGGCACCAAAACCCTCGATGCCAGCGCCATGACTTTAACTGCAAGTGTATCGCAGCCAGCGCTATCGCTGGGTTCAGGCACAACCTTGAGCATTGACGCGCTCAATGTGGAAGTGCGCGGCAATATCACAGGCACAGGGTCCGCCTTGGCGACAACGGGCAAAATCCGCATTCAAAATGCGCCCGCAACTGTGCAAGTGAGCGGCGCCACATTTACCACCTTCGAGCTCAATGATGCCGACGGCGCATCGCTCACAGGTGGCCCAACAGTTCTGAACGAATTGCAACTCAATGATGGTATTCTGAACACAGGACCGCATTTGGCATCAGTCGCAAATCCTGCAACAACCGCCGTCCAGCGCACGAATGGATTTATCAACAATCGTTTGGCTCGTGAGTTTGATAATGCAACGATAGGGGCGCGGCTCTATCCTTTGGGTGATGCCACAACCTACCGCCCGATTTCGCTGAACGGTGCAACGGCATCAGGCAACACGACTTTGCGCGGCGCATTGATTAGTGCATCTGGCAACTTTACTGGCGTGAGCAGTCCTTTGGTCAAAGTGTCGGACCTGCGTTACTACGAGTTTCGCAATACGGGGACAAATAGTCTCTCGATTTCGCAAGTGGTGAATATGGCTATCAATAGCGATGATGCTGTGCTACAAGTGCCGAGCAACACCACGCTGAAAATTGCAACGCGCACCACTGGCAATTGGCAATCGCAAGGACCCGGTTCAGTCAACACCAGTTCGCTACCTTTGCTCACGGGCTTCAATTCTGCCACATTTTCCACGAGCCTGAATACAAACGATGATTTCTTTGTTGCCTTAGGCACAGAAAATGCGCTCGATAATCCACTGCCTGTGTCTCTTTCGAGTTTTGCGGCAAAGCCCATTGGGCGAAGAGTAGAGCTGACATGGCGCACCGAAAGTGAGCTCAACAATGCGGGCTTTATCATCGTGCGCAATGATAACCCAATTGCAGACTATCGTGAGCATAGCCAACTGCGCGGCTTGGGCACAGCAGCAACGGGGAAGGTCTATACATTCATAGACGAGACGGCAACACCGAACCAAGTGCATCGCTATCATCTCCGCAGTGTCGATTTTGACGGCACCATTCACGAGAGCTCTATTACTGTGGAAATAAATTTAGATGTGCCAGACACATACAGCCTGATGCAGAACTATCCCAATCCATTCAATCCAGAGACAACCTTACGCTACCAACTGCCCGAAGCAAGTCCTGTGAAACTCGAAGTGTATGATGTGCTAGGCAGAAAGGTTGCCACGCTGGTCGAGGCCAAGCAAGAAGTGGGGCGCTACACGGTGCGGTTTAATGCCGCAGCGTATGGCTTAGCCAGCGGCATCTACTTTTATCGCCTAAGTGCGGGCAAATTCGTAGAAACCAAGAAAATGCTGCTGCAAAAGTGAGTACGATGAACCAATCAAAAAAATAGACAAGAATGAAGCAAGTTTCGCTGCAAGGGACTCGAGAAAAATGGTATCTATCTACTTAATCTGCGTGACGCATGGTAAGCTGTCTCTTGCACAAACATCTGTATGCAACGCTATTACTCACTTCTTTTTTGTTAGGCAAATGTTGCGCATCTATGTTAATGAGATGATGGGGAATTATTCACTTCTCCTTATTTTTGGCTCTACATTCACATAAGAGCAGTCGTAAAACATGGTAGAGAAAGTTGTCATCATACTCCGCACAAGCACTTGCTCATATATGGGCTGGTCGCGTTACTCTATCGCTACATGCTCGAACCAGAGGTGGTTTGCCAGTTGGGCAGGGCTTACGTCATGGTCATGATTTACGCAACCAAGTAACGCTCATACGGTGAAGCTCTTGTTCCTTCGCACGGATTTTACGGGTGCACAGCGCGTCGGCGGTTCGTTTTCACACGTGAAGGGTTTCTTACGCGGCATGAGAGAGCTGGGCGTGGAGGTCATTACCGCCGCCGCGGCGCCCGTAGCGGATGAGGGCTACAAGTTTTATCCAATTGAATACAACCCCTTTTACTCGAACTTACCAGAAGTGGCGTCTATTGCGCATAATCAAACGCTCAAGCGCGAGTTGCCGAAGATTCTCGAGCGCGAAAAACCCGATGCGATTTACCAGCGTCATAGTGAGTTTGTCTACGTCTCATCGCAGATTGCGGCGGCGTATCGCATTCCGCTGCTCTTGGAAGTCAACGGCATTGAAACGTGGGTAAAGAAAAATTGGGGACTACTCATTTTCAAAGACCTTTTGGCGCAAAGTGAGCAGGTGCAATTTCAAGCGGCGACGGCAATGTTTGTCGTCTCCGATGTGCTCAAGCAAGAGCTACTGAGGCAGTTTAACTTGCCAACTGAAAAAATCCATGTCAATCCTAACGGGGTGGATGTGGAGGAGTTTTCCGATACGATTGATGCCGATGCCTTTTTTCAGACCTTGCCGAAAGACCTGCAAGAAAGATGGCGCGGGAAATTTCTGTGCGGATTCGTCGGAACATTCGGCGAGTGGCACGGCGTTGAAGTCTTGGCGAAAGCCGTAAAGCCGACGATTGAAAAAAATCCTGATGTACATTTCGTGTTAATTGGCGACGGCAAATTGCGCGGCGTGGTCGACTCAATTTTGGAAACCGATGGTGTAAAAGAACACGCCACGTTGTTGGGGCTTGTGCCGCACTCGCTTGTGCCAAAGTATCTTTCACTGTGCGAGGTCTTGCTTTCGCCTCATACGCACAATCCCGACGGCACGGTGTTTTTCGGTTCACCGACGAAACTCTTTGAGTATATGGGTATGGGAAAGGCAGTTATTGCGGCGGGCGTTGGGCAAATCGCCGATGTCATTCATCATCATCGCAACGGGTTGATAATGCAGGAGCGCGACCACAACGACCTTGCCGAGAAAATTTCAACACTCATCGAAAGCCGCGACCTTCGACACAGATTGGGCAAGGCGGCACGCGCCGACGCGGTTCAAAAATTTGCATGGAAGGAAAATGCGCAGCGCGTTGTAGATATATGCGAAACACTTTTGACACGCGATAGATGGGCGTTGTAGCACGACAGTCGGCGCATACTGTTGCCGCCAATCTCGTCAACAAATTCGTTATCGGCTTGCTGATAGACGTCTTAATTTCTCGCGGACTCGGCGCAGGCGGCAAAGGCGAGTATGCGTTATTTGTTACCACCATTACGGGACTAACGGCGTTTTTTAGTTTTGGAATTCCGTTTGCAAATACAGTCGTCGGCGCGCGTGGCGAGGTGTCATATCCGAAATTAATGCAGCTTTCGCTCTACGCCGCGCTTATCGCGTCAGCGATTTCTGCGGCGATTGTGCTTTTTGGGCATGGCAGCGAGTGGATAACATTCATTTTGCCCAAAACGCTCACCGATCACTACATCACACTGACGCTTGTTGCGTTGCCATTTGTTTTTTTGAACACGTTTTTGCTCGGCATTGCTGTTGGCAAAGGCGAAATTGTGTTTCAGAACTACGTTCTGCTTGCCAGTCAAGCCAGTGGGTTGTTCGTCATTACAGTTGCCGCCCTGATGGGCTGGCTGTCAAGCTCGAGTGCGATTGCTGCCTATTTACTGCCGTTTATTTTATCACTGATTGTCATTGCTTGGAAGTTTCGAGACGATGTTCGCCAAATGTTTCACGCCGCGCTGCGCCTTTCTGACGTGAAAAGTGTCGTGCAAATTTCTTTCTTTGTTTATCTTGGCGCAGTAATGCAATTTTTTAACTACCGTCTTGATGCATACTTCGTTGAATTTTATTTGGGCAGCGCGGACTTGGGACTTTATGTTACCGCCGTGCGCATCGCAGAAACGATTTGGATACTTTCGGCTTCTATGTCGAGTGCAATTGTAGCGACTGCCGCAGCAGGAAATCCAAAAGCACGCGATGCGTCGTTCAAACTTGCGATACTTGGGTTACTCATTGGCGCGGTTGCCGCGATAGGGCTTTGGGGTATCGGCAAACTTGCAATTATCGCGCTCTTCTCCGAAAAATTTGCACGCGCGGCTGAGCCATTAATGATGCTTTTGCCCGGCGCGGTTATCTTGGGAATTGCCAATGTGCTGGGACCGTATTTAGCCAGCGTTGGCAGACCAGACGTGAATCTTTACAATGCATTTGTCTCTATGCTCGTTACGGTTGTTCTCGATGTTGTGCTTATTCCGCAATTCGGCATCAACGGTGCAGCGATGGCGTCAAGCGCAGCATATATCGTTTTTGCTGCGCTGACCTTGACATCGTTTTCCGCCATTACAAAGTTCAACCTAAAAAATACATGGGCGCTCACAGTTGAGCTTAGAGATGATATTTTAACAGTCTTTGAAAAAACGCGTCGGCGGCTCGGCATTTGAATGAAACTTCAAACAGGTATACAAAAACTCGTGCGGCGATTTCTCGGCATCAGTGAGTTGGAGCAGCGCCTTGAACACATACAAACCGCGCTCGGTAGAATCGAGTCGAGACAAACCGCATCAGCAGCGACGCTCAATGACAGCGAGTTCAAAGCCTTTTCTCAAATGGGCGAAGACGGTATCATTCAATATTTGACGCGACACATACCGATAAAGCATAGAACATTCGTCGAGCTCGGCGTTCAAGATTACCACGAATCCAATACGCGATTTCTTTTGAAACACAACCAATGGAAAGGGCTGGTTGTTGACAGCAACGCGCAGTTTATCGATACTATTCAACGAGATGAAATTTCTTGGCAGCATAATTTGACCGCCGTCTGCTCGTTCATCACGGCGGAAAACATCAACGACACGTTGCAACGGCACGGATTCACAGGTGATATCGGATTGCTTTCCATTGACATTGATGGCAACGATTATTGGATTTGGGAAGCAATTTCCGTCATTACGCCTGCAATCATTATCGTCGAGTATAATTTTCGATTCGGCGCGGAAAGAGCGGTAACTATTCCATACAAGCCTGATTTTACAAGGCTGTCGGCGCATCCGTCGGGAATTTATTTCGGCGCGTCGCTCAAAGCGTTGTGTCTTCTTGCCGAAAAAAAAGGCTATGTGTTTGTTGGTTGCTCCAGCGCGGGAACAAATGCGTTTTTCGTGCGGCGAGAACTCAAACCCAACGCAGTGCGAAGTATGAGCGTTGCGGAAGGATTCGTTGAAGGTGGATATCGATTAAGCAGGAACAAAAACGGCGTGCCCGTTGCGCTTACGAAAGACGAAGAGCAGCATATCTTTCAATCTATGCCGCTCGTTGAAATTAATGCGCCACAACCAAAATGAACCAACCAACATTGAAAGCGGGGAAACTGTTGCGTCTTGCAATGCTGACTTGGGCGGTTCTATGCAAGTTCTTGCCAAAGCGACGAGTGGTAGAACCAAAAAACATTCTCGTGATGATTTATGGCGGCGTTGGCGATGCAATCATGATGATTCCTACGTTGGCTCTGTTGCGCGAAAAACATCCAAACGCCAAAATTACGTTGCTTGCCTCGACGGCATCGGGTGGACAAGCAATTTATCGCGCCTTCCAGCAATTCTATAATCGCATCATCGTCATTTCCCCCTCGCCTGCGTCTTGGAAAGAAGTGTTTGAGATGAACCTAATGTTGATGCGTGAGCAGTTTGACTGCGCGTTGATTTCCTACATTTCAGCATATAGCCTGACAACACTCTTGCCCGCAATGCTATCTGTGCCAAAACAATTTTTGGTGCTGGTTGACCGTCATCCCTTGCGCAAAGTGTATGAGTTTTTATTCGACGACCGTGTAATGCTCTCATGGGAAAAAGACCAGCGTTCAGAAGTCTTAATTCACCAAGAAATGTTGCGTGGAGTTGATGCAAGCTACACCCCAGCGCCAGTAGAGTGGAAATGGGCACTGGCACTTCCGAAAACCGCAAAAGAAAATGCAAAGCAGTGGCTCCAAGCCAATGGGCTGTGGAATAAGGAAGCCGATTGTGCCGTCAGGTTTGCTCTTATTCATGCAAGCACATCAGAGGCACATGCTTACCGACGATACCCCTTGAAGCATTTCGCCGAAGTCGTCAATTGGATAGCAGCACAGCAGCTTGCCGTAGTTGTAATTGGCTCATCACAGGAAGACAAAGTGTGTGCAGAACTGCGACATTTGACGAATGCGGCAGTCGTGCCATGCACAACGCTGGGTATAATGGACCTTGCCGCACTGATTGCGCATGCAGAGCTTTTCGTGGGCAATGAAAGCGGACCGGCTCATATCAGCATGTTGCTGAATCGTCCAACCGTGCGCATTTTCGGACCGTCATCACCATATGGTGCCGCACGCTGGAAGCATGGACCATTTGAAGAAGTCTTCTTGGGAATCGAGTGTGCGCCATGCCTGCGCTTGGGATTGCTCAATAATGCAGGATTAAATGCTCACTCCTGTGGTCATCGAAACTGCTTAGCTTTGCTGACGCCAGATAATATCATCCGTGCAATTCAACGGGTGATGGATAAACAATCTGCGGTATCGTATCAAAAAGCATGATGTCTCCAAAGCGGCTGAAGCGAATACTTTTCAATGAAGCACAAAGAAAACTTTGGAGACGTTGTTCAAAAAAACTGATACCATTAACGCCTGAAAAATCAACCGGCAATTTTCAATTCATCGCCCTAAAACCTTTGCCGTATCTCTGCGATGCAGACGACGCATTTTCGCACAACTTCAGCGTGTTTGGACACAGCGTGCAACTCCCTGAAAAAATAGATTGGCACTTCGACCCGCTTTCAAACTACACTTGGGATAGGCAGGCGCCCTCACGCACATTTAATTTTTTGAATGCGCCGAAAGCTGATGTGAAAGTCGTTTGGGAACTTTCGCGCTTTCAGCAGTTGCCAGTGCTTGCCACCGCATTCGTGCAAACCCGCAACGAAAAATATCTGCGCGAAATCATCACGCAAGTTGAAAGTTGGATTGAGCAAAACCCGCTCGGCTTTGGCGTGCATTGGGTCGTGCCGATGGAAGCGGCAATTCGCGCCGTCAATTGGATAACAACACTGATGATGCTCAAAGATGATGCGCCGCCAACACTTGTAAAATCAATGCTTCACAGCCTCTCCGAACATGCCGCATACATCTATTGGAACATCGAATTCGGCAAGAAAAACGGCAATCACTACCTTTCCAACGGCATGGGACTCTTGTGGCTCGGCGTGTTTTTCGGCGAAAAAAAATATGTGCGCAAAGGCTTGGCGATTGTCAAGGAATCCATGCGTGAGCAAGTCTATGATGATGGCGTCGATTATGAAAAGTCCGTCTCATATCACGGCTTGGTGTTGGAAATGTTTGAACTTTCGCGCCTTATCTGTGAAGCGAACGGTATTGCACTTTCGCCAGAGTTTTATCGCAAACTGCGCGCCATGAGACATTTCCTTGCCGCCGCCACAAAACCCAATGGCGAGCGCTGCAACATCGGCGACGACGACAGCGGCAGTGTGCTGCATCACACCATGCAAATACACCAGCTCGATAGCCCGCACCGTGCGTCATCTGAACTGTTTAAGCATGGCGGATTTGCGGTGCTGCGCCATCGCGACACCCATCTCTTTTTTGATTTCGGCGACATTGGCATGCAAGGCTACGGCGGACACGGACACAACGACACGCTCTCGTTTGAACTATTTTTCAACGGAGAACATCTCATCGTCGACTCTGGCACATTTAACTACACCTTGTTTCAGGATGAGCGGCAACAGTTTCGCAGCATTGAAGCACACAACACCATTCAAATCGATGGAAAAGAACTCGTGCCGTTCCGAAATCTCTGGTCTATCGCTGCCGATACCACACAGCCCAAATTGATTCAGTGGACAAGTCATGAACAGCGCGATGAAATCACCGCTGAAATCAACAACAACGGCGTAAGACACCAACGCACCATTTGCTTCGACAAAGTAAGCGGCGTGATTGACATCATGGATAAACTTTCAGGCAAGGGAAAACATTCGGCTGTGTCGCGCTTGCACTTTCATCCAAGTCTTTCGCCAACGCTGGATGGCAATACGATTGTAGCTGGGAATGCTCGCATCAGCATTGAGGGCGCATCACGTATCTTGCTAAAAGAAAGTCAATACTCAAAAGGGTATTACCAAAAAGTCAGGAATGTAAAAGCTGAACTCTGCATTGAGTTTGAAACGGCATGGCAAGGCCGCATAAAATTTGAACGGCTGAAGCCGTAGAAAAAACTCACCAAGCAAAAAACATGTGTGGCATCACTGGCATTTTTAATTATGGCAACTCTCCCACGCTCATTTCAGAGCCGATACTTAGAGCAATGACCGCGGAAATTGCCCATCGCGGACCTGACGACGACGGGATTTACATCTCACCTGACCAAAAAATCGGCTTCGGCTTCCGACGATTGGCAATTATTGACCTCTCACCGGCTGGACACCAACCAATGAGCAACCGACTCAATTCCAAAAATCCTGACGGCGATATTTGGATTGTCTTCAACGGCGAAATCTACAACCATAGAGAACTAAGAGCAGAACTTGAGCAAAAAGGCTATCGCTACCAAGGTCGCTCCGACACGGAAACCATTCTCTACGCCTACCAAGAATGGGGTATTGAGTGCGTTAAGAAATTCTACGGAATGTTTGGCATGGCAATATGGGATGCACGCAAAGAAGAACTGTATTTAATCCGCGACCGCATTGGCATCAAGCCGGTCTATTACACATTCCAACACGGTGCGCTTTTCTTTGCGTCTGAAATCAAAGCCTTGCTCAAACACCCGAGCATCTCGAAAGCCTTGAATTTACAGGGACTTTCAGACTATCTCTCGCTGCTTACAACGCCGCCGGGCGAAACGATGTTCAAAGGCATCTTCAAGTTGGAAGCAGGACACTATGCGCGAATTGATAAACACGGCGAACTGCAAAAGGTCAAGTATTGGGACTTAACGCACGAGACCGAATCGTTTCCACAAGAGAAATTTTACATTGAGTCGTTCTGCGTCGATAACATTCGTCGACTGCTGCGCGATTCTATCCGGCTGCGAATGATGTCGGATGTGCCGTTTGGTGTGTTGCTCTCTGGCGGCATTGATTCCTCGATGAATGTGGCGCTGATGTCGGAACTCATGTCGCGCCCAGTGGAGACCTTCACGGTGGGCTTCAAGGATTTGGAGAAATACAATGAGTTGCAATACGCACGCCAAATTGCCAAAGAATTTCAGACCAACCATCATGAGATTTTGCTGACGGAGCAAGATGCGATTGACTTTCTGCCGAAGATGGTTTGGCATCAAGATGAGCCGAATGCTGACCCAGTATGTGTGCCATTGTATTTTGTAAGCAAATTGGCGCGCGAGTCAGGCACGATTGTCGTTCAGGTCGGTGAAGGCTCGGACGAAGAGTTTTCTGGCTATACGCACTACCTGCGCGAACTGCGCTATCACGATTACTACTATGCGCTTCTGCCGCAAGCAGTGAAGGACTTGGCATATCAAGCTGCAAAAAAAATGCGCGGTGATGCGTTACCTGTCGAGTATGCGCGTCGTGCCAGTGAAAACGATGTGCCGTTCTACGGCGGCGCCGTAAGTTTTACCGAAGAAATGAAACATAATCTCCTAACGGATTCATTTAGGCGCAGCGTTCAGGCGAGTGGCAGAGTGGCGGATGGCTTCTTTGTGCAGTTGGAATCACTCTTGCCCAACAGCCGCAACGCCGAGTTTCTTCGCAAAATGATTTACGCCGAGTTCAAAGGCAGATTAGCGGAATTGCTCTTAATGCGCGTCGATAAAATGTCCATGGCAGTCTCAATTGAAGCGCGTGTGCCATTTCTTGACCATCGTTTGGTGGAGTTCGCCTTTCGCATTCCGCAGCAACTCAAAATCAAGAACGGCGTGCCGAAATACATTATGAAAAAAGCGGCGGAAGGCATCATTCCCGAAAACATTATTTATCGACGCAAACAAGGCTTCGCAGCGCCGTCGAGCGAATGGCTCAGGAGCGGGAAACTTGCGCCGATTGCCGAAGAGCGCGTGATGACCTCTGGCATAATGACGCAGTATTTGTTCAACAAAAAATACGTCAAGCATCTCTTCGAGGCGCACCGTAGCGGAAGGCGCGATGTTAGCTCGCCACTTTGGACGCTGCTCTTGGCATCAATGTGGTATGATGTGCATTTTGACGGAAAGACGTTGTAGGCTGATGTTGCAGAGGTTGTGCGACGGCGTTACATTTCGGTAAAATCGCTTGCCTGTTGCGCACGCGCTCTATCGAAACAACAATCATTTGCGTCGTTACAATGAAAATCATTTTTTCGTTGCTCTTCCTCGCGTTGCTTGGACTCTTTGGCGTTCTCGTCTATAACACATTTCAATTTCCATCAAAACAGGTGCAGGTCGAGCCTGTATCTGAACTTCCGATTCAAAAAGATTCTGCAATCACACGCTTTTCAAACGCGTTAAACTTTAAGACAACGTCGTTGAGCGCATTTACAGGCAATACGGAGGAGATGCTGAAACTGCATGAATATCTCGCACAGGTTTTTCCGAAGACTCATGCTGCGCTCACGCGCGAGGTTGTCGGCGCGGCAAGCCTGCTTTACACATGGAAAGGCACGGATACCACGTTAAAGCCACTTGTGTTGATGGGACATATCGATGTCGTTCCTGTCATCCCCGGCACAGAAGAGAAATGGACGCACCCGCCGTTTGCAGGCAAAGTTGCTGGCGGCTATGTGTGGGGACGTGGCGCGATGGATGATAAAAGCACGGTCATGGGCGTCTTGGAAGCTGTTGAGATGCTGCTCGACAGAGGATTTCAGCCGAAGCGCACCGTGATGCTGGCGTTTGGACACGATGAAGAAGTCGGCGGAATGCGTGGCGCGAAACGCATGACGGATATGTTCCGCGAAAAAAACATGACGTTCGAGTATGTCATCGATGAAGGCGGCGCGATTGTCGAGAACACTGTCCCCGGCATTGCGGGTGCGGTGGCACTGGTTGGCGTTGCGGAAAAAGGGTATCTAAGCGTTGAACTGTCGGCAGAAGCCGCTGGCGGACACTCCTCGATGCCGCCGCCAAGCACTGCGGTCGGCACGCTTGCTGAAGCGATTGCTGCGCTGCAAAAAAATCCGTTGCCTGCTTCGCTTGGCAAAGTCAATCGAGAATTTTTTGCTTACATCGGTCCTGAAATGCCGTTCTTTCAGAGACTTGCGTTTGCCAATTTATGGCTCTTGGAACCGCTGGTGGTGCGCGTGCTGTCCGAGTCGCCGCAAGGCAACGCCATTGTGCGAACCACGACGGCGCCAACTATGCTCGAGGCAAGCGTGAAAGACAATGTCTTGCCGATTAAAGCTTCCGCCGTCGTCAATTTTCGAATTCACCCTGACGACAGCATCGGCACGGTCTTCGCCCACATTCGCAAGGTTACAAACAATCCCGATTTAAAGTTGAAAATTTATGAAGGAAGCGGCAGCGTGAATCCGTCGAGGGTCTCATCGACGACGTCGAGCGCATTTCAACTGCTCAACAAAACGATTCGACAGCTGTATCCGTCCGCCGTCGTTGCGCCATATCTCGTCTTGGGCGGCACAGACGCAAAACATTACGTCGGGCTCTCGGATAACATTTACCGATTCAGTCCGTTTCAATTCGCCAAAGACGACATGAGCCGTGCGCATGGCACGGACGAGCGCATGAGTGTTGAGAGTTACCTCAAAGGCATTCAGTTTTATTGCCGACTCCTGCAAAATTCAAACGAGTTGTAACTCTGCCGCTGCGAGGCGGGAAAATTTCGGGACGCGCGGAAGTTTTGCAGGCAAAAGTTAACTTTGCCAAAGTCCTTCGTGTGTCAACGCTAAACTCTGTGTGTTATGTCTCGCTCCAAAACGGTGAAACACATCTTTGTAACGGGCGGTGTCGTCTCATCGCTCGGCAAAGGTATTTTGTCCGCCTCGCTTGGCGCGCTTTTGAAATCGCGCGGGCTGCGCGTTACCATTCAAAAATACGACCCGTATATCAATGTCGACCCGGGAACGATGTCGCCTTACCAACACGGTGAAGTCTATGTAACCGACGACGGCGCGGAGACCGATTTGGACTTAGGCTACTACGAGCGATTTCTCGATGTGGCAACCTCGCAAGCGAACAATGTAACGATGGGGCGCATCTACAAAGACGTCATCGATAAAGAACGTCGTGGCGATTATTTGGGCGTAACGGTGCAAGTCATTCCGCATGTGATTGACGAAATCAAACATCGAATGTTGGAGCTTGCCGAGTCAGGCAAATACGACGTCATCATCACCGAAGTTGGCGGCACAGTCGGCGACATTGAAGCCTCGCCGTTTCTGGAAGCCATGCGACAGTTGAAACTGCAACTCGGCGCAAAGAACACGGTGAACATTCATCTGACGCTGGTGCCGTATATCAAATCGGCGTCGGAACTCAAAACCAAGCCGACACAACACAGCGTCAAGATGCTACAAGAAACCGGCATTCAGCCCGACATTCTCGTCTGCCGCAGCGAGCGCGACCTCTCCAAAGAAATGAAACACAAAATCGGTCTTTTCTGCAACTTAAGCGACGCCGATGTGGTGGGCTTGCGCGACGCGGAGACGATTTACGAAGTGCCGCTGCTCTTGCGCGACGAGGGCTTAGACAAACTCGTCTTACAAAAACTGGGCATGAAAGCGCCCGCCGACGCGCACTTGGACGACTGGAAAGAGTTTTCGCACAAAGTCAAATTTCCGAAAGACGGCACGGTGCGAATTGCCATTTGCGGCAAATACACCGAGTATCCCGATGCTTACAAATCCATCGTTGAAGCCTTTGTTCATGCTGGTGCAAGCAATGACGTGAAAGTGCTAATTAAGTGGCTGCGCTCCGAAGATATTGAGGACGGCGTGATTACTGTTGAAGACGCGCTGCGCGACGTGTCTGGACTGCTCGTCGCACCGGGCTTTGGCAGCCGAGGTATCGAGGGCAAAATCAACATTATTCGGCATGCCCGAGAATCAAACATTCCATTCTTTGGCATCTGTTTGGGAATGCAGTGCGCCGTCATAGAGTTCGCCCGCAATGTCGCCGGAATGGACGCTGCCAACTCGACCGAGTTTGTTAAAAAGACCAAATATCCCGTTATCGATATGATGGAGTCGCAGAAAAACATTACTGAGAAAGGCGGCACAATGCGGCTCGGCAGCTATCCGTGTGTCTTGGAGGAAGGCACGAAACCCTACAAAGCCTATGGCAAGCAACTCATCACCGAGCGGCATCGACATCGATATGAACTCAACAACCACTTCCGCGAGATTTTGAGCGAGAAAGGCTTAACGATGGCGGGAACATCGCCCGACAACGAACTGGTCGAGATTATCGAACTCCCAACGCACCGCTGGTTCATCGGCGTGCAGTTTCACCCAGAGTTAAAATCGCGCGTGCATAAAGTTCACCCGTTGTTCAATTCTTTCGTCGCCGAAGCCAAAGCGTTTCGCAACGAGCGGTTTCATCAAGAAGTGAATGGCACTGTTGGGACGGCAAGTTAAAAATGGAACAATGATTCAAAAAAGAGTTTGGGATATTCTTGATGTCGCGCCTGAGGGCGACCGCGTCAGCCACATCGAGAGCGTCTTTATGTTCGCCTTGATTCTACTCAACGCCACTGTCGTCGTCTTAGGAACAGTCAAGGAGATTGACCAAGAATACGGCGCGGAACTGCAAGCCTTTGAAGCATTTTCTGTGGTGATTTTTACAATGGAATATGTCGGGCGGTTATGGTCGTGCGTTGTTGTGGAAAAATATAGTCAGCCGATTGTCGGACGGCTGCGTTTCATCCTGAGACCAGAATCACTCATTGACCTGCTCTCCATTCTGCCATTTTATATCTCGGTCATAACATTTGACCTCAGAGTGTTGCGGCTCTTGCGCCTCCTGCGGATATTTCGACTGCTTAAATTGGCGCGTTACTCGACCGCGTTGGTATTGCTTGGCGAAGCATTCCGTTCTCGCCGTGCCGAACTTGGCGTTACATTGACGCTGATGTTGATTGTCCTCATCATCGCCGCCTCGCTGATGTATTTCTTCGAGCATGAAACGCAGCCCGATAAATTCACTGATATTCCCACGTCGATGTGGTGGGCAGTCGTTACGCTAACGACCATCGGCTACGGCGATGTCTTTCCGGTAACCCCAGTTGGAAAACTGTTAGGCGGCTTGATGGCCGTTATCGGCGTTGGATTCGTGGCGTTGCCAACAGGCATTATCAGCGTGGGCTTCGTCGAGGAGTTGCAGAACTTCAAGAAAAAATTGAAGAAGCAACAAGAGCCGACGACGGCTAAATGCACCTGTCCGCATTGCGGCAAAGAGATTGCCGTTGTGCTTCAATCTGAAAAAGGGTGAGCGTGTTGCTTAGAAGCAAAGCGCCGCACCGCCCATCACGCCCGCGTTGTTGCCAAGTTTAGCGGGAATGAGTTCCAACCCGTCGTGCATCGAGTGCAGCGTGTAGTGTTTGAGTTGCTCCAACGCTGGCCCGAAAATAAACTCGCCCGCGCCCGCCACGCCGCCGCCGATGACAAACTTTCTGATGTCCAAAATCGAGACTGCTGCGCCTAAGCCTGCGCCGAGAATGTTCCCGACCCAACGCCAAATGTCAATTGCCGTCTCATCGCCGGCTTCTGCAGCTTGGTCAATGAGTTTCGGGCTGAGCGCATCGAGGTCGTTGCTGCACACCTCAAAGAGTTTTGATGTCGGGCGCGAAGCGGCGAGTTGTTTGGCGTATTCAACAATGCGTTTTTGACCAATCAAGCCTTCAATCGTGCCGCGAATGCCAGCGTGAATGCGGTCGCTCTTGAAGTCGATGGTGATATGTCCCAATTCACCTGCGGCGCCGGTCGTGCCGCGATAAATTTTGCGGTTAATGATGATGCCGCTTCCGATGCCAGTGCCGAGCGTAATCATAATGAAGTCGCTGAACGGACGACCAGCGCCGAAACTGGCTTCGCCAAATGCCGCAAGGTTCGCATCGTTTTCAACAAAGACGGGCTTCTGTAGGTGATGTTCCGATAAAAGGCGCTCGCGTAAGACATCGCCTAACTTGACGACATCCCAGCCGGGCAAATTCGGCGGATATTTTACCGTGTTGCTATCGAGCGAGACAACACCCGGCACGCCAACGCCAACGCCCAGCAACTTTTCCCGATGTTCTTCCACTGAATTTTTGGCAAGCAAGAACGCCACGCCCGACATAATGTTATCCAGCACCGCCGTTTTGCCCTTAGCCGCTTCGGTGGCGAGGCTGTGTTCATAAAGTAATTTTCCGCTTTCAGAGACGAGCGCAAACTTGATGGCTGTGCCGCCGATATCGACGCCGATGGCATATTTTTCCATAAATAAGACAGGTTAGTTTTTTGTTGCTGCTCAAAGTTACATCTCTTTGCGAAAGTTTTTATCTTCGCGTCCTATCAAAGTGTTTCGCTATGACCAAAGCCCAAGCCCAAAAAGAAATCGAAGCCTTGCGCGCCCAGATTCATCGGCACAATTACAACTACTACGTGCTGGCGTCGCCGACGATTCCCGATTATGAATTTGATATGCTCTTAGAGCGGCTCATTGAACTTGAAAAATCGTATCCTGAATTTGTAACGCAGGATAGTCCTTCACTCCGCGTCGGCGGCGAGATTACCAAAGAGTTTCCGACCGTTACGCACAAGCGCAGAATGATGTCGCTCTCAAACACCTATTCGTCCGAAGAACTACGGGAGTTTTACAAGCGTGTGCAAAAAGCCTTGTCAAATGAGGGCATATCGGCGTTTGAAATGGTCGCTGAACTTAAATACGACGGCGTGGCGATTAGCTTGACCTATCGGGACGGTGTCTTCGTGCAAGGCGCGACGCGAGGCGACGGTGTAACAGGCGACGACATTACCTCCAACCTAAAAACCATTCAAACGATTCCGCTGCGTGTGCAGGAGAGTCCCGCCACGCGCGCGCTGCTCAACGGCGAATTTGAAGTGCGCGGCGAGGTCTATATGCAGAAAAAAGATTTCGAGAAACTCAATGCGCAGCGCGCCGCCAGCGAAGAGCCACTGTTCGCCAATCCGCGCAATGCAGCAGCAGGAACGCTCAAACAACAAGACTCGCGCGAAGTCGCCAAGCGAAAACTCACCATGGTGGCGTATCAATTGGAGAGCGATGCACTCGACGACAAATTCACGCATAGCCAGCGATTAAAGCTCTTGGAAGAATTGGGCTTCAATGTTGGCAAGGTAAATCGCGTTTGCACATCGCTCGATGAGGTCGAGGAATTTTTGCGCGAGTGGGAATCGAGGCGTGATGACTTGCCGTTTGAAATCGATGGCGCCGTGATTAAGGTCAATGATATTCGTCAGCGCAATGTGCTGGGCGAAACGATGAAAAGTCCGCGTTGGGCGATTGCGTATAAATTTTCGGCGCGACAAGCTGAGACGGTTCTGAACGGCGTAACCTGTCAGGTCGGGCGCATCGGCACGGTAACGCCTGTCGCCGAACTGCAGCCGGTCAAACTCGCTGGCTCAACGATTTCGCGCGCGACGCTGCACAACTTCGATGAAATCAAACGCTTAGATATTCGTATCGGCGACACGGTCGTCTTGGAAAAATCGGGCGATGTGATTCCCAAAATTGTGCGCGTCGTTGACTCGAGGCGTCCGCCCTCTGCCACACCGATTGCGCCGCCAACGCATTGCCCAGAGTGCGGCACAGCGTTGGTCAAGCCCGACAACGAAGTCAATTTATATTGCCCGAATGAAGACGGCTGTCCCGCGCAACGCAAAGGACGGATTTTGCACTACGCCTCGCGCAACGCAATGGACATCGAAAACTGCGGCGATGCCATCGTCGAACAGCTCTTGAAAGAAAACCTTATCGCCGACGCAGGCGACCTGTATTCGCTTGAAAAATCAAGGCTTGCGGAGCTTGAGCGCTTCGGCGAGAAATCGGCACAGAACCTTTTGGACGCCATTGAAAGAAGTAAAACGCGCTCGTTTGACCGCTTGATTTTTGCATTGGGCATTCGGCATGTCGGGCTTGCCACTGCGCGCGCGCTGGCGCAAAAATTTCCGTCAATAACTGACCTGCAAGCCGCATCGCTTGAAGCCCTGCAAGAAACCGATGACGTTGGCGACACCATAGCAGAAAGTATTTTTACCTATTTTCAAAAACTATCTACAAAGATGCTCATCGAAAAACTGACGCGCGCGGGTGTCAAGATGAGCAGCGAACAAGTGGAGCGCGTCAAAAATGCACGCGTCGAAAATAAAACGTTTGTTTTTACGGGAACGCTTGAAAGCCTTAAACGCGATGAAGCCTCATCGATGGTCTTGGCGCGAGGCGGAAAAGTGTCGGGCTCGGTAAGCAAGAAAACGGACTTCGTCGTCGCTGGTAGCGAAGCGGGCTCAAAATTAGAAAAGGCGGTTCAACTCGGCGTGAAGGTGCTAACCGAAGCCGAGTTTAGAGAATTGATGCAATGAGACAAATGCTGTTCTGTATCTGGCTCTGTTGGTCGACGGCGCTCTGGGCGCAATCGACAATCGATACGCTCGTTGTGCTTTACACTGGCGGCTCGAATGGGTATCTCGAAGCTTGTCCGTGTTCGGAGGAAAGTCTCGGCGGCTTGGCAAAGCGATTGTTCGTCATTAACGAAACGCGCAACCAACACGGTGAGAATGTGCTGCTGCTCGATGCGGGAAATTTATTTTCGTCTTATCCACGCAATCAAAGAGAAGAAAAATTGCTCGCAGAACTGATAGCCGAAATGCGCTACGACGCTCTCAATATCGGCGAGTCTGATTTCAGCTACGGATTGAATTTTATGCGCGAAACAACAGCAGCACTGCCGATGGTCTCTGCGAGCGTGGTTGATAAAGCGCAATGCCCGATTGCGACGCCGTATCGCCTGAAACGCCTTGCGGGACGGCGAATTGCGGTTATCGGGCTCTTAGCCGAAAGCGCGTTTCAAGTGATGCAAGACGCGGCTAAGCCCGACCTTGCTGTCAAGCACGCCCCAACTGCGCTGGCAGAGACAATGGCGCTGGTTCGAAGAGAAAAGCCCGACGCAATCATCGTGCTGCTCCGCTCCTTTGATGTGATGCTTGAAAAATACATCGCTGAAACGTATCCCGACATTCACATCGTTATCTCAAACGCAGAGGAGTTCGCCAAAAATACCCTTGTAAAGTTCGGCGACACAATCGCAGCTTGTGCAGGACACGATGGCGAATACATCGGAAAACTAACGCTCGTATTTAGTGGCGATAGGCTCATCCCGATAGCGAACCACTTAATCCCGCTCTCGCCGAAGGCAAGAGCCGACGAGGCGATGCACCGAAAAATTCAAGCGTTTAAACAAGCCGCAAAATCTCGTGTAAAAACAAAACACAACATAAACTCCAATGGCAACTAATACACCTACGGCGTCGATCGATTTTCTCGACAATGTCAAATTTGACAAAGAGGGTCTTGTCGCCGCCATTGCCCAAGACGCCGAGACGAACAAGGTCTTGATGCTGGCATATATGAACCGCGAAAGTTTAGAGATAACGCTGCGCGACAAAAAGGCATGCTACTGGAGTCGAAGCCGAAAAGAACTTTGGCTGAAAGGCGCAACGTCAGGAAATTATCAAGAGGTAAAGGAAATTTTGCTTGACTGCGACGGCGACGCGATTATTCTGAAAATTAAACAAACGGGCGGCGCATGCCATACAGGTTACGAATCGTGTTTTTATCGCCGTGTCGACGCGAACAACCAACTCGAGATTTGCGACCAAATTGTCTATGACGCCGAAAGTGCTTACGCCAAAAAATGAGCTCTAAAACCGATACGCTGCTTCAAACTAAATCGCACGACGGGATTCGGGCGATGTTCGACGACATTGCGCCGCGCTATGATTTTCTGAACCGCGTGCTAAGTTTGGGCATCGATGTGCAGTGGAGAAACAAAGCCCGCGACATGGCCGCGTTACATCTAAGCGGCGTCGCTGCGCCAAAGATACTTGATGTGGCAACAGGGACGGGCGACCTTGCCGTGGCAATGTCAAAACTGCCAAACTCGACAGTCATCGGCATTGACCTCTCTGAACCAATGTTGTCTGTCGCCCGAAAAAAATTACCAAACGCTATGTTTCAGTTGGGCGAAGCGGAGGCGTTGGCGTTTCCCGACGGGTCGTTTGACCTTGTAACGGCAGGTTTCGGCGTAAGGAACTTTCAAAACTTGTCGCAGGGATTGCAGGAATTTCATCGGGTCTTGAAGCCGGGCGGCGTTGCGCTGATTTTAGAGCCGATGATTCCGCGCAAGGTGCTGACGCGGAATGCTTACCTTATTTACTTCAAGCAAATTTTGCCGCGCATCGCCCGCCTCTTTACGAAATCGGACTTTGCTTATGATTACCTGCCGCGCTCTGTTGAATCGTTTCCGCAAGGCGAAGCCTTTCTGATGAAGCTCGGTCAAGCCAAGTTCAGCGAAGCGCGGTATCTGACAATGACGCTCGAGACGGCGATACTCTACATCGCCAAGAAGTAAAATAAGCCGTTTGGAAATAGCTCAGTTTAAGTTCTTCTTAGTTTGGCAGCGCCGTATCGCACCTTGATAAAACTCCACATCTTTTTCGCTCAAAGACGCTTGTGCGGCTTTCTTGAAGTTGTCAATCGCGGCATCTAATTTACCCTGTTGCTCGTTCATAATGCCGTATTCATTGTAAATCGCGGCGAGGTTGATGCCGGGAACATGTATGGCTTTCTCCAAGAGTTTTTCCAAGTCGTTGAACTTGCGCACGGTCGAGAGCAAGACGGCGTAGTTTTGATAGACGGCAGGATATTCGGGCGAGTAGGCAAGCGCAGCACGGTAGTGTTCTTCGGCTTTGGCATAGTCGCGGTATTTGGTCTCGTAAATCCACCCTAAGTGGTTATGCGCTCTGCCGTAGTCGGGTTGCTCATTGATGATGTCATACAGCAGTTGCATCGCCTGACCGATTTTTCGGTCGGCAATCAGTTGGTCTGCCTCGAAAAACATCTCGTCGTATTTCAGCGTGGAACTCATAGCGTTGAATTTTTTGTGTTGACATTGACTGCTATTCCGTCGGACGCGGACTATTAATGAGAGACTGAATTTACCACGTCGGCGCTGTGATTTCAAGGCGAAAAATTTTCTGTAACTTCCGTTCAATTTCTCTTCAATGTCTGTATGAAACTAGTTCAAGAGCGGTTTATTCAAGGCAAGGCGGGAAAACTGGAAGCGATTTTCAATCCTGTCAATACGCCGAAATTTCTCGCCGTCGTTTGTCATCCGCACCCGTTGTATCAAGGCACGATGCACAATAAAGTCGTCGTTACAGCAGCGCGAGCCTTGTGGAGTCAGGGCGGCGCCGTTGTGCGCTTTAACTTTCGCGGCGTTATGGAAAGCGAGGGTCAGCACGACAACGGCGTTGGCGAAGAAGACGATGCGCGCGCCGCGATTGATTTTATCGTCGGCGAATATCCACACAGTGCAGTCCCAATCGTTCTAGCGGGATTTTCGTTTGGCGCGTGGATTGCGGCAAAGGTCGGCGCAACCGATGCGCGCGTGTCGCATCTGATCATTCTTGGCTTGCCGCTCTCGCGCTTTGAGTTCTCCAACCTGCCAGCGACGCCCAAGCCAAAGTTGCTCCTCTTCGGCGACCGTGACCAATTTTGCCCTCTCGATAAAATTCACCCGTTTGTTGAAACGCTCTCGCCGCCGAAGACGCTGCATGTGATACAGGACGCTGACCATTTCTTCAACGGCAAACAGCATGAACTAACCGCGCACATGGAGGCGTGGATAGAAAAAACGTGTTGAAGCGCAGTGGCGTTGAAGCGTATGTCCAAATGTCGAAAAGCACTGTCCTCTCATAAGGGCAGATGAAAAAGAAATTATCCATTGAGTTAAAAAAAACACCCGACCTTGCTCTCGTTTCCCTCGAAGGTGTCATTAAACAGGCAGCCGAGTATGCCACCGAGAATCCGAAAGAGTCGTTGCGGTTGTGCCAAAAAGCGCTTCAACATGGTCGCAACATTTCCGCCAACGACCGTGCCGCACTTTGTTTTACACAGGGAAATGCGTTGCTTGCGCTCGGCGATTACAGCCGCGCCATTGAATGCCTGCGCGATGCAGAGCGACTGTTCCAAACGGTCGGCGATGCTGGTAGCGTGGCGGAAGCAATCAGAACGATGGGCATGGTTCATTTTCGAATGACGAACTACGCCCTCGCGCAGAATTTGTTCAGCGACTCGATCGAGCGGTATCGCCGTATTGCCGACCGTGCGGGCGAACTGCGGGTCTTAAATAACTTGGGGGCGGTGGCGCAGCGTCGCGCTGAGTATCGAAGCGCGTTAGAGTTGTTCGCTGAATCGGAACGCTTGGCAGAGAAATACAACCAGCCAATTGCGCAGGCAACCGCAATACTCAACAGCGCCGTCATTTATGAAGCACTGGGCGATAACGATGCGGCGCTCGAGACAACACTGCGCGGACTTGGCATCGTCGAGCAGCTGGGCGACAAGCAAAAGCAAGCCGCCGCGTATCTGACGCTCTCGCGCCTGTCGATGCGGCGAAAAGAGTTTCAACGAGCCATTGAGTTCGCCGAAAAAGGCTTGGCTCGATTCGAGGATATTGCTGAAATGACTGGTCAAGCCGCCGCCCACAGCACACTTGGCGAAGCCTACTTTTTTCTCAAACACATCGATAAAGCCTTTTCCCACACCATGCACTCCGTTGAACTTTACAGGCAATTGGGCGACCGTTGGGGCGAAGCCGTCGAGCAAATGCTCATTGGCGATTTGGAAACGGAGCAGCAGCGCTTCAAATCCGCGCTTGCGCTCTACAAGCAGTGTGCCGCAGCGTTCCGAGATGGCGGCGAAAAATTCCGAGAAGCTGAGGCGCTCTACCGCATGGCGAAGCTCGAGACGCGGCGACGCAAATTTGACGCAGCGTTTTTGCTCTTGCAAGAGGCGCTCTCGATAGCCAATGACTTGGGCGCCAAAGACCTCTTGATTGAATTTCTCTCGCTCGCCGTTACGCTTTACCGCGAGAACGCTGACTTTGAAAATGCGTTCAAAGCACAAACCCGTGTAGCCGAGCTGGAGCGACTGGCAGCGGACGAGCAAAAAATGAAGTATGCTGAAACCCTGCGGATTCGCTTCGATGTGGCTGAACTGCAAGCCGAGCGTCGTCGCGCTGAAGAACGTGCAACTTTCTTGGAACAGGAAATGACGCGCAAACAAAAAAACTTGCTTGCGCTCGCCACCACGCTTGTCCAAAAAAATGCCTTCATTGCCGCCATTGACGATGCGCTGCGTCCGCTCCAAACTACCACGCCGCAAACCGCGAAGAAAAAACTCAAAGGCGTTCTGACAATGCTGCGCGCCGAAATTGGGTCGGGTGATAACTGGAAACGCTTTGAGCGTGAATTCGCCGAGTTGCATCCGAACTTCTTGGAACGCTTAACCGCGCGCTATCCTGACCTTTCGCCCGCCGAACAAAAAATTTGCGCCTTGCTCAAACTCAACCTCTCGACCAAAGACATCGCTGCACTGCTCTACGCCTCCGAGCGCACGGTCGAAAATCACCGCTACCGTATTCGCCAAAAACTCGGTCTCGAGTCCGATGCAAATCTGTCGACCTTTTTTGCCACGATGTGATGCCAAGAGGATTAGAACAGGCGTCGGTTTTCCACAGATGCCACCAAGCGATGCGAGGAACCCATCTTCTACATATCACGCTCGGGGAGGCTCGCTGTTGATGCGCCATCGCGCTTTGTGGGATTCAGAACGACATGCGTCAAATCATTGCAGCGCCCAGCAAAATTCGAGAAAGTTAGTTCCGACTTAACCTCTGAAAAAACCATCACTTGCGCGCCCGTTGCGTAGAATTTGAGTAGCCTCACTGTCTATTTGCCCGCCTACATTTGCGTCGTTTCCTGCTGCGCTTCTACAACTTAAAATGAAAACGACAGTGAAAAATAAAGTAATGACTCATGCTGCCATGCTGTTGTTCGTTGCGCTCGGTGCGGTAACCGCGCAAGCTCAATGGGCACGCGTAACCAACGGGCTGCCCGCGCAGGCAACCTTAGGCGCTGTAACGCGCATAGGCACAACGCTCTTCGCCGTTCAACCGATTGGCATCGGAACGCTTGGCGTGTTCAGTTCGACCAACGACGGCACATCGTGGACGCAAGTCTCGCGCGTCGCCGTTGAAAATCCCACGATAGGTCCTGACATTGGCGCAAGAATTTACGTCTCTGGCACGACGCTGTTGCTCACGACCACTGGAAGCGGCGTTTATCGCTCGACGAACAACGGCGTAACTTGGACGCAGTCCAATGCCGGTTTGCCCGAAGCAACACGCACGGTCTCTGCGCTGCTCGCGCTTCCGAACCGCGTGCTTATCGGAACAAACGCCGGCGTTTATGGCTCTACCAACAACGGACAATCATGGGCGCTCTCCAATCAAGGCATTCCGCTCGAGGAAGGTCGCCAAACGCGCATTCGAGCATTTGCACTCGGCGCAAACAACAGCGTCATCGCAGGCGGCGACGGCGGCGCATATCGCTCGATTGACAACGGCGCAACTTGGACGGCAATCAATGCTGGACTGAGCGTGGCAAGCCCATTTCCAACTGCCGCATTCATCAGTGCTTTGGCGTATAGCGGCACAACCCTTTTTGCTGCCGCCACATCGTTTGTGCCTGACTTGAACGGCATCTTTCGCTCTGCCGACAACGGCACAACCTGGACGCGCTTATCGGGCGGGCGCATCAATCAAACGGAAACTTATACGGCACTTGCTGCAAGTGGCTCGACAGTGTTTGTAACGGTATCAGGCTTGGGCTTCGGAAGGCTGAACCCTGACGGTGCAGTGTTTCGCTCGACAAACAACGGCGACGCATGGACGCGCATTACATCGGGCATTGCCAATGCGGCATCATACGATTTTCTCATCGACGGTGCGCGGGTTTTTGTAGCGGGCTTCGACGGCATCTATCGCTCGACAAACAACGGCGACTCGTGGACGGCGAGCAACGCAGGGCTTGAGCCAAAGTTGGAAGTCAATAAGTTTTTCCAGAGCGGCACATCGCTCTTTATCGGCACAAGTTTCTACGGCGCATTTCGCTCGACCGACAACGGCGCGAGTTGGTCAGCGGTGAACAACGGCTTAACTCGCACGAGCGGTCGTGCGCTCGCCATACTTGATTTTGCTTTGAGCGGCAGCACGCTTATCGCCTCAACGGATTCTGGCGTTTATCGCTCGACGAACAACGGCGACGCATGGACGCGGGTAACGCAAGGGCTTCCTTCGGGAATTACGGGCGGCACGGCGCCTTTCGCGCCAATGGTTTCCATCGGCAACGTCGTTTTAGGCTACGCCGGCGGCGACGGCAGCAACGCCATTCAGGAACTTTACCGCTCGACGGATAATGGCGCGACATGGTCGGTAAGCGATGCAGGCTTGCCGAGCGGCTACAACATCGTCTCGTTTGCCGTAAGCGGCACGCGCGTCTTCGCGGGTGTTCTATCAAGCGGCGCAACCGCCGGGCGCGCTGTTTGGACATCGACCGATAACGGGCAAAACTGGACGGCGACGGCATACAACGAACTCGGCAGTCTTCCAAGAGCGCTCACGGCAAGCGGAAATACGCTTTACATCAACGGCAGCGGGTTTCTCGGAAGAATGTCGCGCTCGACCGACAACGGCGCCACTTGGACGCCGCTCAACAATTCGCCTCTGGGTGTGAGCGCGATTGCGGTTTCGGGAACAACCGTTGTCGCCGTCGGACTTGACGCCGAAGCCAATCCATCGCTCTTTGTCTCGTCCAACAGCGGCGATACATGGATTCGCACCAATTCAGGCTTGCCGACAAGCGAAGCACTAACACTTTTCGGGTCGGTCGGCGGCTTAGCAACGCTCGGCTCAACGGTGTATTTGGCATATCGCCTTGATACGTTCAATGGCGGCGGCGTGTGGCGGCGCGAGGTCTCGCAACTCTCGGTGCGCGAAATCGCTGGCGCAAGACCCACCGAGTTTAAGCTCGACCAAAACTACCCCAATCCGTTCAATCCAAGCACGGTTATCAGCTATCAATTGCCGACGAGTGGCGACGTAAAGTTGGTCGTCTATGATATGCTCGGTCGTGAGGTGCAGACGCTTGTAAACACAAGGCAGAACGCCGGTCGCTATCAAGCCACGTTCAATGCCGCGACGTTATCGAGCGGTGCGTATTTCTATCGCTTGAGCGCAGGGCAATTGAGCGAGACAAAGAAAATGATGCTCGTAAAGTAACGCCACGAACAGCAGATTTTTTTTAACTCTTCTTCAAACGTCAAATACACTACAATGAAAAAGTCAATTGTCTTTTTTGCCGCGCTTCTAACGGCGATGGTTTTGGCAAGTAGCGCATCGGCGCAATCGCCCTATATCCAGTCAGGCAAGTTCTTAATTCAAGGCAATGTCGGCTACGGCGGCGGCTCGTTCATCGCAGCGGGCGCAAGCTTTCCGATTGTGCCGCAGGTGAACTTGGAATACATCGTGGCTGATAAGCCCTTTGGCGAAGGGTCGGGTGCGCTGGGCATCGGCGCGTCGGGCGCGGTCGGCATTTATTCTGTCAGTGGTGTCAGCGTAACCTCCATCTTCGTCGGCGCACAGGGCAACTATCACTTCACGCCCAAAACGCAGTTCGATCCCTACATCGGTCTTGCGCTTGGCTTCTACACCTACTCGATTGACTTCAACATTCCCGGCTTCGGCTCGCTCGGTTCGGCGACATCAAGCGGTCTGGGGTGGAGCGGACATGTCGGTGCGAACTATTGGCTGAGCAACGGCTTCGGCTTGCACGGACGCTTGGGCTACGGTGTGGCAATCGCCAGTTTGGGCGTAACCGTCGGTTTCTAAAATCGCATACACGCGCAGATGGCAGACAAGGCTGTCTGCGCTGTAATTTTTTCATAACATCGAAATAATTGAAGCCATGAAAATCTTTACGCAACACACGGTTGCCCTTTCGCTTGCAACACTGTTGCTCGTCAATTGCAGCGGTAAAAAAGCCGATGCAAACGCTGAGCCTAAGCCCGACGCGGCGGAAACACAAAGCAAAAAGAAAAAAGACCTGCTCACCGAAACAATGGTGAAAAAAGTCTTTGGGCTCGACGCATCGGTAAAATTTGAAGCGTATGATGCCCTCAAAGACCGCGATAAGCCGAAGCCTGCCTATTCGTTCAGAGCTGGCTTTATGCCGAACACTATCACATTCAGATATGCGAAGCCTGACGCAGAAGAGGTCAAGAAGCGCAACGAAGCACGGGCTGCCAAAATGACCGTCAAATCGTTGGCAGACGGCTTGAGCGCAATGGAAAGCGAAGACGTCGAGATACAACTATCATTCTTCAGCGAAGGCGTTACTGCGGACATCGCCAAGCGCGATTTTGCAGATGCAGGGCAACTGCTGCGCGGCGGCACAAAAGGTATGAGCGATGAAGAAGTCGAGAAGAAAATCGACGAAGAGCGAAAGAAAGGCACTAACGAAGCATCATTAAAAATTGATACGCGAAGCTCTGAAAGGCGGCGCAACCAAACTTTCGGGCGACGCAGCGATTGAACCTATCGAGGGACTCGGCGACGCGGCAGAATGGAGTCCCAGACGGCGCTTGCTGCGCGTGCTGCATAAAACCATCAACTTTTCCATCACGCTGGATTACAAGCCCGAAGAAAATAAAGCCAAAGCGATTGAACTGGCGCGGGAAATGCTCAAGACGCTGTGATGCCTTTCTGCGTCATCATACTTCGACGCAGCGCGACACCTGTTAGGCTGGCTACGCCCGCAACCAACGCCATAACTGCACTGGTAAGCAGGACAAGGAGATACGGACTACCGACGGTCATCAACGCGGCGACCTTTGCGCTTATCACGCCGCCGTCGCGAAACAGCACAATGAACAGCACGCTACAAAGCCACAGAGCGCCGAAAAAAGTAGCGTATTGGAAAAAGACATTAGCGTCGCTGGCAGCGTTGGGCTTCCGAAGCAGTCCGACAATGAAAGGCAGAGCAATGGCGAATGACCACCATGGCTGGCTCGTATATTGCCAGAGCCGACCAAGTTTCTGAAGAGGAAACGCGCCGAAAAAACGTTGCCACGTCGGCGTGGCTGTGGCTGGATTTAGCCGCGTTTGCCCTATGATGCTTGTTGGTGCATACGAGACAGGCTGGGCTGGAGATGTCAAAAAAAGCAGACGATGATACTTCCCGTCAATCCAGTCGCCAACCATCTGGTCGTAAAATCGTGAGCCAGCGTCGCCCGATTGACCGCCCGGATAAATTCCCCACGCCTTGACTGTATCGCCAAGTTCAACGACCATCCGCCACGACGGCCCGCTGGTTGTTCCCGTCGCATTGACGCAGTTGTAGTTCCCGCTGGTGTGAAGTTTTTCACGCGAGAACGGCGCAAGCCGCGCCAAGTGCTGCACTGTGGTTTTGCGTGTCTCTTTCCACGCCCAAGTATCGCGGAGTGAGCCGTAACGCGCAACCAGCGTATCTACGGCCGACGCAAAACTCTGCTGTATAGATACTGACAACTGCGCTGTCGAGAAAAATGAACGGGAAGCACTGTCCTGTGTAAGGATTGCTGCGGCTGTTACATTGCGGCTTGGATACGGCGCTGAATGAGGAAGGGTTTTTTCCCATAGTGCGCGTTGCAAGTTGCTCCACCACCGCTCGAATATCGTCGGTGCAATTGCGTCGGGCTGATGCCTGTAATTCCAACGCGCAAGCTCGTCAAACGCTTTTCTCGAGTCGCCCGAAAGGCTTGTCGTATCAAGGGTCTTCAGCAGGGTAGGCAGAATCAACTGAGCGAGCGGATTGAGCGCGTCGGTTTGCAAGGACATCATATCGTCCGCCGTTATTTTTTTGGTCGATGCAAGTTCGGCGAGTCGGGCATTGATGCGCGAACTGCGCTCAAACGGTGCATAGTCCCAACCTAAGTAGTAAGGATAGGCGTCATCGACGGCTTGCTGATTGGCAGAACTGACAAAGCCACGCGATGGATTTTTTACGTGGGGCAGTTCAGGTCTTGAAATAAACTCGCGCCAGCCGTCGAGCGAATCGCGCCCGTTTAAAATGAACGCGCCTTGATATTTTTGTCGCTTCGGGAAAAGTCCGTTGTGCCAAATCGCAATGTCGCCATTGTTGCAGGCAAAGACGAAGTTTTGCGCGGGCGAGTTGTAGCTCGAAAGAGCGTTTACATACTCATCATAATTTTTCGCGCGGGCAAGTTTAAGAAATGTCAAGAGTTCGTTTCCTGCGCGATGCGCTGTCCATAAAATCGCCGTGTTTTTCGGCACGCTTTCGTCAAAGGGCGTTTCATTGTCGCGATAACACACATTGCCCACGTGCGTCTCGATGATGCTATCGATGACGCTCGCTGCGCCGCGCACATTGATTGTCTCGACGCGCGTCGTTGTTTGACGAATGCCGCCGTTGTATCGATAAGTTTTGTAGCCATCGCCCGTGAAGTCAATAGCGAGCCAATCAATCGCGTCCGATGTGCCGTTGGTAACGCCCCATGCGATGTTTTCATTGAAGCCAATGAGCACGCTCGGCACGCCGGGCGCGGAAACCCCGTAAACATTGAGACGTTCGGGCGGACAGACCAATTGCGTTTCATACCAAATCGAAGGCAGGTTCAGCGCCAGATGCGGGTCGTTGCAGAGCATCGGCTTGCCGCTTGCAGTTAAGTTTCCCGACACTGCCCAATTATTGCTGCCGAAAATATATGGCTCGTCGTCCTGTGATGTTCCCACTGGCGAGCGTGTGGCTTCGGTTGCACTCGGCAGTGGCGTTGTGCGCGGCATTGAGTGAGTGCCAGAGGGAACGATGGGTTCGGCAAGCGGCGGCAGGGTAGGGTAGAGTTGCTGAAACAACGTGTCGCCAAGCGCACTGCGAATGCGCGTCATATCCGCATCGTTGTTTCGGAAGGTGAGTGTGTAGGCGAAGTAGCTGATGAAAAGCGCAGTCTTGTAAGTCGACCAGCGTTCCGGTGTGTAATCGAGCAATTTATACTCGACGGGCAATCGTGCGTTGTCCAATTGATCTATCCATGCATTGACACCGTCGGCGTAGGCGGTGATGGCAAGCGCCGTTTCAGGATTGGAAAGCATATGTTTTTCAGCGCGTTCTGCGGCAAGCGGCATTCCGATGCGACGGCGGAAGCGGTCGAACTCAATGGCTTGGGCGCCGACGATTTCCGAGAGCCGCCCAGCTGCCGCGTGCGTTTGAAATTCCATTTGCCACAACCGATGCCGCGCCGTGAGGTAGCCCTGTGCGAAATACAAGTCATGCAAGTTTTGCGCGAAGATGTGCGGCACAGCGCGCTTGTCCCAAGCGACGGTTACGCTATCCCGAAGTCCGTCGAGCGAGAGCGTTTCTGGAAAGTCGTCAAGCTGCGCGTTGTTCTGCCAGAAGCCTGAGAACGGATTGAGAAATTTTCCAAGCGGAGGCAACTGCCCGAACTTTGTATTGAGTGCGAAAAAAAGCCCGCCTGAAACGGCAAGCAAGATAAGGGCTTTCAGCCACTTCATAGATTTTCGGGTTAAGCTAAACGATAAGGAAGCGTCAAAGCATTACTTGCATGTTTCCTTCACAATCTCGCCGTTGATGATAACGGTGCAGACATGGCTGGTGTATTCAAACGGGTCGCCGTCGAAGCATACCACGTCGGCGTCCTTGCCTTTTTCGAGTGAGCCAACCTCTTTTGAAACTCCAATAATTTTTGCTGCATCAATGGTAATGGTGCGAAGCGCATCTTCAAACGACAGGCCATGCGCCGCAGCAACTGCAGCTTCGAAGAGCACGACGCGCGTCTTCGGCACATAGCCTTCATAGCCAGATTGCAAGGCGACGGTAATGCCGGCTCTGCGTAAAACGGCGGCGGTCTCCATAGAGGCATTGATGCCATCGCCGACGGCTCGCATCATCGTTGGATGAATAATGACAGGCACGTTGGCTTTCTTTAACTCGTCGAGAACGAGATAGGCTTCTGACGCCCCGTCCAACACCAGTTTAAATCCGAATTCTTTTTGCAATCGCAGTGCAGCCTGAATATCGGTGGCGCGATGCGCGGTGAAGAGTGCAGAGACTTTTCCAGCAAGAACATCGTTGAGAATGTCCATTTTTAAGTCGCGTGCTGGTCGTTTCGTCGCGTCTTTGGCTTGCATTTTTTTAGCATAGTCTTGCGCTTTCAAGAATTCATCACGCAGCATCGAGACGCCTTTGGCGCGCGTGCCGGGCTTGCGATAATTTTGTCCGACCGCCGCGCCGAGTGTGAAGGCGACCATCGTCGGCGACTGCACCAGCGACTGCGAGACCGTGTTCCCGGTTGTCTTCACAACCATGGTTTGACCGCTTGCAAGCGCGCCCGGTCCATGTCCGGTATGCACGGTCGTGATGCCAAAATCGCGCAACCACTTTACGAGATCTTCGCGGGCATTGTAGGAATCAACAGCGCGCAGTTCGGGCTGAATGGCGTCGGAAAGTTCAAGCTGGTCTTGGTCTTGACTGTAATTCAAAATGCCCGCAAGCCCGACGACGGAGTGCGCATCGACAAGTCCGGGCGTAACGACTTTCGACTTGACAATTTTGTAGGTCGCAGGGATAGCCAGTCCTGCACCGACGGCGTCAATTTTTCCATTTTTGATTAAAACGACGCCGTTTTTGATTGGCTCGCCTGCCATTGTGTATACGGTTTCGCCTTGCACCGCAAGTTGCCCAACGGCTGAAACCGCCTGTAAAATCAAGCCAAGCGAGACGACGATAAATTTTATGTTGTTTCTCATGGTGTGTTCGATTCAAAGAGTCTTTCGAAGGTTTACTTGGTGTTTAAGGCGGCGTCACCTCATATTCTCCAACATAAATCCGCAGCACTCGACTTGATACTCGCCCGGTTGATAGACATCGTAGCCGCCGACGGCGAATTTGTAATCGTCGAGATTTTGTCGGTCGAAGACTTTCTTGCCCTCCACATAAGTTTCAAGCACGTGTGTGTAAGTGCTGAACGGGTCGCCAGAGAGAACGATGAAATCCGCATCTTTGCCGACTTCAAGTGAGCCCACACGTTTTTCCAAGCCGAGCATACGTGCGCCCGCCAGCGTGAGTGCCTCCAATGCCTTCTTACGCGACATGCCGCCGCGCACGCCAAGCGCCGCAGAGCGTAGAAAGAACCGAGAGTCGGTGATGCCATCGTCGGTATGAAACGCCACATCAACGCCGGCATCTTCCAAAATTTTTCCGGTCTCAAGGCGCAGCTCGACCGCTTCCAACTTGCCGCCCGGCGAATCCAAGACGATAATAGAACAGGGCGCTTTGGCGTCGGCGATTTCTTTGGCGACCTTCCAGCCTTCGCTGACGTGGTGCAGCACAGGTTTATATCCAAACTCTTTGGCAATGCGCAGCACGGTGAGAATATCGTCGGCGCGATGCGTATGGTGCTGCACGATGCGCTTGCCTTCCAGCACTTCCACAAGCGTTTCCATTTCCAAATCGCGCTTCGGTAACTTCTCCGCGTCTCCACCGGCGGCTTTTATTTTAGCTTGGTAGTCTTGGGCTTTCAGGTAAAGCATTCGAATCATCGACGCCGATTTAGAGCGCGTTTGCGAGAACGGTGCAGGGCGAAGCGGGTTCGTGCCGTTTGCCATTTTCAGCCCGCCAGCGACTTCTTTAAGCGGGTCGCTCACGAAGAGCATCTCTTCAATCGAGCGTGCGTCTTTTCGAATTTTCAGATACGCGGTTTGTCCGCTCATCAAGTGTCCCGACCCTGGCATGACATTCACAGTGGTAATGCCGCCCGCAAGCGCCTTCTTGAAGCCCGTAGCGCGCGGGTCAATGGCATCGAGGATTCGAACCGACGGGTGTGTGGTCGAGGAGGCATCGCCGCCGTCGCCGCGCCCGATGTGCGAATGTGAGTCGACAAGTCCGGGCAAAATTACTTTGCCTTTGGCGTCAATCGTTGTTGCGCCCTGCGGAACTTGGACACTGCCGTCTTTGCCAACAGCGAGAATTTTTCCGCCTTGAACAACCAGCACACCGTTTTCAATCGGGTCGCCTGCAATCGGATAAATGGTTGCGCCGCGATAGGCAAGCGGCTGCTCTTGTGCAAGCGCAAGCAAATGAGAGAAGAACAGGGAGAAAATCGGCAGAAATCGCCGCATCGTCATGGTATCTTTCCTTTCATTTTGTTGATAGAACGCGAATGAGGGAAGATACCAACGCGGCGTGAACTTTTCCAATGTGCGTTACGACAGCCCGCACAGTGCGGCACTCACGTCCCATAGCTGTTTTGCATCGGCAATGTTTTGCGCCGCGCTCGACGGCTCTTTGATTTTTTTATCATCGAAATACTTTCCCGTTACGCCCTCGACATCAGGCGAACTTGCCAAGTAAATGGTCGTTGCTGCGCCTTTTTCAGGGCTAACTAAAAAGAGTCCAGCGACCGCATTGAGCAATCCTAAATTTCGGAACAACTGTGTGCCAATGACGCCCGGATGAAGGCAGGTCGCTGTAACGCCCGTGCCGTCTAATCGGCGGGCAAGCTCGAAGGTGAAAAGTATGTTGGCAAGTTTGGATTGACCGTAGGCGCGCCACCCGTTGTACTCTTTCTCGTTCTGTAAGTCGTCGAAATGGAGTGTAGCGCCGTAGTGTGCCGCCGATGAGACACTGACAATGCGCGAGGGCGCAGCAGCTTTCAGATTCGGCAAAAGCAAGTTCGTCAGCAAAAAATAAGCAAGGTGATTTGTGGCAAATGTCATCTCGAGACCGTCTTCCGTTACGCGCCGATTGTTCTCAATCACGCCCGCGTTATTGACCAATACATCGATTTTTGGAAATGCCCTCGATAGCTCTTCGGCGACGCGCCGAACCTGCTTCTGCGACGAGAGGTCGGCAAGAAAAAGCTGAGTATTTGCGTTTGGGAAGGCTTGAGAAATTTCAGCCATGGCAGCGTCGCCGCGCTCTTTGTTTCGACAGACGAGCGCAGTCGTCGCCCCCATTGCCGCTAAGGCTTTCGCCGTTTCTTTTCCAATACCAGCGCTAGCGCCCGTAACAACGCATACTTTTCCGTTCATCATAGTTTAGGCTCTCGAGAGATTTTCTAAAAACTAAGCGGCTGCGCATAGCCAGTGAGTTCGACATAGGCGTTGCCTGAAAGCGGGTTACCCTGCCGCGTTCCCGAAACGGTTGAGCTTCCTTCCCAATAAGAAATGCGCGTAGATTCTTTCGTTAGGAGTTCTTGGTCTTGAACTGTCGGCGTTACTACCAAATCCATCGCCAGTTTAGGAATCGAGAGTTTCCATTTGCTTGGATAGACCGCGCCTGTTTTTTTGGACGTGTAAGTTTCCATCGGCGAAATCGTGAAATCTGCGACGGAAAGTTTTTCCGTTGACCCATCGGCGCGGACAAATGTGCCACTTGAAAATTTTCCTGCCGAGCCGTCGCGCTGTCGAACTTGGTAAAGCATCAGTTCCGTCGAGTCCGAAAATTGAATCGAGAACCAATCCCACCCGATAGAATTTTTGTCCAGCGCACTGGTGCTGAACTCATGGTCGTTCCAACTCTCGCCCTCGACCGTATATCGATTGCCGAGAATTGAAATCGCGCCTGTTGTTTTAAGCCGCGTATAGCTGTAATACATCGAGGCGTTTTTTTCGTCCTCGCCTTTGCGCGAGTAGCCCGCATCGCCTTGCAGGACAACGGGTTTCAGGGGGTCGAGAATAAGCACGAGCGAAAGCGTATCGGTTTCGGCTTGTAAGAGCGTATAGTTGCCAAGTTGCTGCGCCGACCAATTGCCAATGAAGGTCTTATAGTAGTTTTCGGAAGCATCGGCATCGCCAAAACTGCCGCGCGATTGTTTTTCGGCGTGATAAAATTGACGGTTGGTCTCGTCGGTGATAGCAAAGTGCGCAAAGTAGAGTTGTTTGCGTCCCGCTAAATTATCCGACGACTTGACTTCGGAAAGCGACAGCGCAGTTCTAAAAAATGTCAGTTCGTAGCCGAAGCGCTGTCCGTCGGTCGAGCGCAGGTGTCCAGTGTAATATTGCCATTCGGTTCGAAAGCCGTGATGCGCGGCGTGGTCTTTCGGAAACGACAGTTGGTATGCTTTGGAAGCGTATTGAAAATCGCTCTTTTGTTCGCAAGCGACATAAACAGACGCCGAAAGAATGAGCGCCAGAAGCGCGAGCGCGGAAACAACATTTTTCATAATGAACGGATCATGTTCTCTTTGTAACGCTTGGGCGTGCTGAATGGTTCGCTTCGTCATTTTGGCATCAGGGTTGTCAGCGTGAATCGGCGCGACTCGAAAACCGATGTGTCGCACACAACATCTTTGAGAGTGCCGTTGAGCCAAAGCGGAAGCTGGTCTTGATAGTGCGGGCTGCGAACCGCGCCACTATTGCCGCCCGGCATCACGCTGCGAAAGTTTTGCGTCGTCATATCCACAACGCGCCGCAGACTTGCGCCTAAGGTTTGGTCGGCGACGACAACCGAGACGCCAAGCGAATCAGTCATTCGATAAAAATACTCGCCGTTATTGATGGTCGTTGATGAGCCGCCCGTTTCAAATGGGCCTAAATTGAAAATAGCGCCAAGCACGCTTTCGGAAGACATGGGCAGTTTTTGACCGAAGAGATGCCTGATGGTCAAGCGATGCACGGCTCGCCATGGCCATGCAGCTTCGCTCTGGCCCAAATTGGCACGTAAAATCTCAATGGCTTGGTTAAAACTTTTTCGAATGATGTCGTCGCGCGTCTCGATGGTGTCGGTCGTGCGCACGTCGTCGAACCAGCGATTGTAGCGGATGTCTTTGACCATCACGGTGTCGCGCAGCACATCGGCGACAGTGGAATCGCAAGTCAGTTGATACATCACGCGCGTCGGTGCATTGATGAGCGTAATGTAGCTCTGAAAAACGTCCTCGCCCATTTCATCGTAGATGGTGTTGCGTAAAAATTGCTTGAACCACTGCGCGTAAATTGTCGCTGCAATCGACGACGGAGAAAACTCGTAGTCCCAATTTTTAAGCAGCGTGATCGCCCGTTGATGCGATGGAATCGTATCATTGGATAGTGCGCTCAGAAGAAACGCTGTCATTTCGCGGGCGTGCGGTGAAACCACATCAGTTTGCATTTTCTCAAACGCCTCTGCCGAGAATTTGTCTGTTGCGTTCAAAAGTTCTCTGATGCGCTCGGCGCGGCTCGGCGGTTCCCATAGCGACGACAAAAAATATGGATAAGCATCAGAGACAATTTTATTGTTAGCGGTTACAATCATATCGGTCGGCGGGTTATAGACTTTCGGCAGCGAATCAAACGCGACAAACCCTTGCCAATCTTGGTTGGGCTGGGCAGCGTCGCGCAAGAGAAATCCTTGTCGGTCGGGACGAATCGGCACGCGGGCGGCGGCATGGTAACCAATGTTGCCTGCACGGTCGGCATACACAAAATTTTGTCCCGGCAATCCAAACGGTCGGAGCGCGTCTCGAAAGTCGTTCCAATTTTTTGCGTTGAGCAATCCTAAGAATGTGGCCGCTTCATCGGAAAACAATGCGCCCGTCCACTTCATCGAGATGATGTAGGTTTGTAGCACGGGCGAGCGCACGCCGTGTGTAGCTGCTCGAACATCGTCGGAAATCACGACGCCGTGTTTGGAATATCGAACCGTCAGTGGCTCAATGCGTCCGCCTTTGACGTGAATTTCTTCAAAGACCTCTTGAAGTATCTCGACGGAATCTGTTGAAACGAAGAAGTCGCAGTCGTCGACCATCATATTTGTCAGTCCCCAAGCAATGTCGGCATTGCGCCCAAGCACAATGGACGGCACGCCCGCCAGCGACCCGCCCGACGCATTAATGCCAGCGCTCTCGCAGATAAGTTGCATCTCATACCAACGCGGCGGCGCGAAAAATCCCAAGTGTGGGTCGTTAGCAAGCAGCGCGTTGCCAGTCGAGGATTTAGATTTTGTAACCGCCCAAGCATTGCTGCCGATGTGCGAGCCGAGCGTGCCTGAGACAGCCCGGTAGGCTTGGTCAAGGTCGCGAAAGCGCTTCAACGCATGGAGCGAGGCGGCAGTAAGGTCAGAGGGCGCACTTCCTAGCGGCGTCGATGTCAGGCGCGGCGTAGAGTCTGGCACAATGATAGGCTTCGACGCGGGATAGTCGGGATAAAGTTGCACGGCTTTGTCATAGCCTAATCTTGCCGTTAGGTCAGCGATGGCAATATCGATGTGCCAAGCAATGTTGAGTTCCCAACCCATCAGCCGAATGATAGACATAGAATCTTGCGGTTTCCATCGGTCGGGGTCGTATTGTAAAATGTCGAACTCAATTGGCAGTGTCGCATCGCCTTGTTTGACGAGGTCGAGAAACGCATTGACGCCGTCGGCGTAGGCGGTCATAGCCGCGCGGGTTTGCGGGCTAAGCGCATTGCTGTTCCAGAGTGAATCGGCGATACGGCGAATGCCGACGGTTCGAAAGAGTTTATCGAATCCCAGCGCGCCTTCGCCCAACACTTCGGAGAGCCTGCCCTGTGCGGCGCGGCGTTGAAAATCCATTTGCCACAGGCGCTCACGGGCGTGGGCAACACCCTGCGCGAAAAACAAATCATACTCCGACGCGGCTTCAATGTGCGGCACGGCATAGTCGTCGTAGTAAATTTTCACGGGCGAGTGCAAGCCGTTCAGCGTAAGCGTGGCGTTGTAACGTGGCAGCGATTTGTGAAGAAGGTAATAGAGCGTTGCCGTTGCGCCGCAACCGATGCACCCGATTGAAAAGGCAAGTCCAATGATAAGTTTCGCCGCGCGAGACATTACTTGTATTGATGATCATGTTGCTTAAACTTACAGGAAAATTTCCAAACACCTTAAACCGTTTCGCAATCGCTATGAAAAAAATCCACCTGATTCTGCTCGTCGCGCTCGTGTCTCTGTTTGAACAAGCCATCGGGCAAACTAATTTGCCGAAAACTGTAACGCGATTTGGCGAGGCGCGCTCGAGCATTCTCTCTGGTGTCGCTGTGCCAGACGGTCGGGCGTATTATTTGACGAGCGGCATCGTCGCGCCTGCGCTCGACACCACTGCGCCCGTCGATTCGCGCGCCCGCTATGGCGACACAAAGACGCAAGCCATTGGAATCTTAAAGCGGATTGAGTCGGATTTGAAGGCGCAGGGACTTGGACTTGCCGATGTAATTTTTCTGCGCGTCTATGTCGCGCCGGATAAACAAAACGGCGATAAGCCCGATTTCAAAGGGTGGGTCGAGGCTTACGCGGAGTTCTTCAACAATCCAAAAAATCCCGTCAAAGTGGCCCGCTCAACCATCGGCGTCTCAACGCTTGTCTCGCCCGAGTATCTCATCGAAATCGAAGCCGTTGCCGTTTATCCAAATAAGTGATGGGCGAACCACTCACGCTATCGTTTCCTTAAAGCGAAGCGAGAAACTTAAAGCGAAGCGAGAAACTTAAAGCGAAGCGAGAAACTTAAAGCGAAGCGAGAAACTTAAAGCGAAGCGAGAAACTTAAAGCGAGGCAAGAAACGCGCTGAGGCTT
>Ga0272446_1000626_pt1 | contig 54191 bp, 46 predicted proteins | sample YNPCB0061_FD_194587 | JGI IMG/M metagenome (GOLD analysis project Ga0272446, IMG submission 194587) | Hot spring microbial mat communities from Yellowstone National Park, WY, United States - YNP-CB-006-1 | ecosystem: Environmental > Aquatic > Thermal springs > Hot (42-90C) > Sediment | place... | reverse complement strand
GGGGGGGGGGGCTGCGCCCCCCCCCCCCCCCACCGCTTTGCCCGCCCGCGGCGGCCAGGCGGGTCTGGCGCAACACCCACGGCCCTTCCGCCGCGGGCGGGCAACAACCGTTGGCGGGCCTGCGGCCTGCCAATCCTCCCCGCCGGGGCGACCACGTACGTCCTGTTATCTGAAAGGTATTGCGCCCAAACCCTCCCACAGGCAGGGGCGTGGGGCAATGCCGTTTCCCCACACCCCTCTGCAGGGGACGATGTTTAGCGAATGCTCAAACCATCAGCCCGACGGAACGAGGCGCCGCGCAAGATATAACGTCATAGCCCCCCTCCCCTGCCTACCGTCCTCTTACACTCCATTAATGCTCCGCTAGCGCCCCCATAACACCCGGCTGGTACACTGGAAGCGCGAATGGGACGAGCCGTTCGCAGAGGTGGCGTACCGCCCCCCGGCGGCCGTCGGGAGGAAGACCATGAGCGCTCTCCACACCCTATCGAGCCGCCAGAACCTGGTGATCGCCGGGCTGGCGCTGATGACCCTGGCTGCAATTATTGTCCTTTTGTTCGGTGTGAGCCCCACGGCGGCCGCCAGCATCCTCAGTGCGCTGATCATCCTGGCGGTAGTTGCGCTTCGCGCGGCGATGACCGCCGGCGCGACCCCGTGGGCGCCCCGCGCCCAGCCGCGGCCCACCGCCGGGGAGGCTGAGGTTGGGCCGCCGCTGCTGCTCACCCTCGCCGATGGCGAGACGCTCGTCGCCCGCGAGGTAAACCTGGGCCAGCCGGGCGAGCACCGCCTGCTGCTTACCCGCAAGGGCTACGTGCTGGTCAATGGCGCGGGTGAGGTGATCTACCGATTGTAATAGGTGCGGGGAACCCTGGCTGCTCCACATCCATCCGGGTCATCCGTGGTGAAAACAAGGTTGTCAGAGCCGCGCCCTCCCACACCCTCCCAGGGGCCGGGGCCTGGGTGCGCGGGCCTCCGGCCCGCGTCCGCTGAGGTATGGGGAAACCCGGTTTCCCCATGCCCCTCTTCGAGAGCCTATGTTCACGTTAGCCGTCCATGCGGCTCCGCCGCACACCGACGGGGTGAACATAATTCTTGGGAGGGCTGCGCCCTCACCCTCCCGCGGGTGGGGGCGTGGGGGAACCCGGTTTCTCCACACCCCTCTCCGAGAGCATATGTTCACGTGAAACCCCCATGCGGCTCCGCCGCACAACGCCGCAATGAACATAAGGTTGTTCTTGGGAGGGCTGCGCCCTCCCAAACCCTCCCGTGAACGGCCTATGTTCACGCTAGTGGAGCGGCGCGACCTTGATCTGGTTGCGGCCCCGGCGCTTGGCGACGTAGAGCGCATCATCGGCGCGCTTGAGCAACTGTTCAACCGACAACGGTTGCCGGGCAGATTCGCAACTTGCCACGCCAATACTCACACTGACACTTACCTCACCCTCATCCGTCGGGACAGGCTGCGCGCCAATCGCTGCGCGCAGCCGTTCGGCCACATGGAGCGCCTGTTCGAGCCCCGTCTCGGGCAGCAGGACCACGAATTCCTCTCCGCCAAAGCGCCCGATAATGTCGTTTTCGCGCAGGTTGTCGCGCAGGCGGGCGGCGATGGCCCGCAGCGCCTGGTCGCCTGCGAGGTGGCCGTAGGTGTCATTCAACTGTTTGAAGTGATCAACGTCAATCATCAACAGGCTAAGCGGGTGATGATAGCGTTTCGCGCGCTCCATTTCATGGTGGGCCAGTTCCAGGAAGTGGCGGCGGTTGGCCACACCCGTCAGCGGGTCCAGCGTGGCCAGTTGCTGCACCCGGCCGAACAGGCGCGCATTCTGAATGGCGATCACCGCTGTGGCGGCGAGCATTTCCAGCGCATCGAGATCGGCGCTGGTGTAGGCGTTGCTGGCTTCGGCCTGAATCGAGAGCGCGCCGATGGGCTGACCGCCGGCGCAGAGCGCCACCGCCAGCAGCGAGCCGGTCGGCTGTTCACCCTCGCCGAACGGCTCGGCGCCGAACCACCGCTCAATCTCCGGATCGCAGCCGGTGATGCACAGCGAAACCCCCGTGCGGATAATAAAGCCCAGCAGTCCCCGCTGGAGCGGCAGGCGACCAGGCGGCCAGACCCTGACGGCGTCAACCTGGTAGACATACTCGACCTCCTGGCGCTCGGCATCGAGCAGCCCGATCACACAGGTGTCACAGGGCATCAGGCGCGCCGCGGCGCGATGGATGGCCCGGTAGAGCGCGTCGAGTTCCAGCGCCTGGCCGAACTCCAGGCTGGCCCGGTAGAGCAGCGCGCGCCGCTCGGCCTCCTCCAGCGCGGCCTGGTAGAGACGGGCATTCTCCAGCGCTACGGCGGTCTGGTGGGCCACGGTTTCCAGCAGGTGCTGGTCGCGCCGGGTGAACCGGCGCCCCGGTTGCAGATGGTAGATCCCCATGACGCCGAGCAGCTTATGGGGGGTGCGGATCGGAACAGCCGCCACCGCGTGCACATTGCGCTCGACCAGCAGCGGAATAGCTCGTGGGTGGCTCATGTAGTCATTGAGCAGCACCGACTTGTCGCCGTCCAGGAATTCCCACACCGCTCCCATGCCGCGCAACAGCGGGCCTGAGCCGACCAGCCCGGAAATGCCGACCTCGTGTTCGATCCAGATACAATCACGCTCGGCGTCGTACAACGACAACGCGCCGGCATCGGCGCCGACCAGGTCGACCGACAACTGCACCACCCGATCCAGAATCGTGTCAATATCCAGGGCGCTGCTGATCGTGAGCGTCACCTCGCGCAGTTGCAGTTCGCGGGGATCGAGGCGCTCCTCAGCGGGGGGCGTCTCGGGCGTCACGGGGGTGAACAGCAGCAGTTGGCCGAGCGGACGCTGATCGGCATCGCTCAGCATGGTGCGCCGCACCCGCGCCGAGCGCCCGTTGGGCAGGCAGTAGGAGTCGGCCAGCGGATAATCTCTAGCGCATTTCACGAAGGCGTGGAACGGCACCCCACGCACCTCCGCGCCGCGGTTGAGCATCAGACGCGCCGGTGTGCTCGCTCCAATAATCACACCCTGGGCGTCGAGCAACACGACCGCGTCGCTGGTCTGTTCCAGAAAGGCGCTCCAGGCCTGGAGGATGGGCGCTGTGGATTGCGGATGCTCGGAACTCATGATGGTCAGGGTTTACGCCTCAAGGATGTCACGGGCGGCAGCGACCGCCCGGCGCACGTCTCCAGGGGCGATGCCGTAGTGCGTTACGGCGCGCAGCGCGACTCCATCAATCTGGCTCATCAGGACGCCGCGTTGCCGGAGACGAGCGAGGAAGTCGGCGGGCGTCAGATGGCTGGCGGTCAGCTCAAAACGCACCATATTGCTCTGCACCCGGTGCAGATCCACCCGGAGACCAGGGAGGGCGGCGAGTCCTTCGGCCAGGGCGCGGGCAGTGGCGTGGTCATCGGCCAGCCGCGCGGTCATGTCGGTGAGGGCGACGATGCCCGCGGCGGCGATGACGCCCGCCTGGCGCATGCCGCCGCCGACGAGTTTGCGCATGCGGCGCATCTGCGCAATCAGGGAGCGCGGGCCAGCGACCATCGAGCCGACGGGCGCGGCCAGGCCCTTGGAGAGGCAGAAGAGCACAGTATCGGCGTGCCGGGCGATGGCGCGCGCCTCGACGCCGAGGGCCACGGCGGCGTTGAAGATCCGCGCGCCGTCGAGGTGCAGCGGCACGCCGGCTTCGCGGGCGATGGCGTGGGCCGCCTCCAGGTAGGCCAGCGGCAGAACCGTGCCCCCGCAACGGTTGTGGGTGGTTTCCAGGCAGAGAACGCCGGGCGGAGCCTCGTGCTCGTCGTGGGGCGCGGCCAGCGCCGCGCGGATGCGCTCCAGCGGCAGCGTGCCATCGGCGGCGGTCGGCAGAGGATGGTAGACAAGGCCGCCCAGGGCCGAGGCCCCGCCGGCCTCGTAATGGTAGATGTGGCACTCATCACCGCAGATCACCCGCGCCCCGCGACGGCCGTGGGCCAGCAGCGCGATCAGATTGCCCATGGTGCCGCTGGGCACGAAGATCGCCGCCTCTTTACCCACCAGATCGGCCGCGAGCGCCTCCAGCCGGTTCACGGTCGGATCCTCGCCGTAGACATCGTCGCCTACCTCGGCGCGGGCCATGGCCTCGCGCATGGCCGGCGTCGGCAGAGTGACGGTGTCGCTGCGCAGATCGATCGGCGCTTGCCGCGGATCTGCGGTGGTCTCTGTTGAGTCCATGATACTCCTTCTCCCAGAAGGCATGGTTCGCAGAAAATGTACCATTCGCAGCGTTCTGCTCCCCTCCCAGCCTCCCCCGCCGGGGGGAGGAGCCCGGTTGCCCCATCCTCCGCCCGCGGGCGGGTTGGGGCGGGCGCAGCCCGCACGCAGAGGTATGAGGCAACCGGGTTTCCCCATACCCCCACCCGGTGGGAGGGTTTGGGAGGGCGTAGCCCTCACGCAGGGGGATGGGGAAACCTGGTTCCCCAGATCCCCACCCGATGGGAGGGTTTGGAAAGGGTGCGCTCTCCCAAGAACACTCTTCGTTGGCGCAGGGGTGTGGGGAAACCGGGTTTCCCCACACCCCCGCCCGCGGGCGGGTGTGGGAGGGCGCAGCCCTCGAGGAGGGGTATGGAGAAACCCGGTTTCCCCATACCCTCACCTGGCGGGCAGGTTTGGGAGGGCTACGCCCTCTCAAGAACGATCTTAATTTTCACCCCGTCGTGTGCGGCTCCGCCGCACACGACGGCTGATGTGAACGTAGCCCGCCGGAACGGGGCCGGGCAGCGCAACCACGCCGTACCCATACTGTACGCGAGCGGTATTACCGAGCGTAGCACTATGTTCCAGGGAAGGTCACCGGCTGGCCGGCGGCCAGTTGCGTTAGCGCCGGCTCCAGTTCAGCAAAGGTAATGCCTCCCTCATAGCGCGCCTGGATGATCCCGTTCGCGTCCACCAGGAAGGTCCATGGCTCGGTGCGGAGGCCCCATTCGGCCATCTGCGGCACGTAGCGCTGGGCCTGGAACGACTCGCCGAAGGGGTAGGGATAGACCTCGATATGAATGAAGTTGACGCGATCCTGAAACATGGGCTTCAGGCGCTTGAGGACCTGCATATTCGGCGCGCACACGGCGGTCTGGCAGTAGCCAGGGGTGGAGAAGGTGACCACGAAGGGCTTGCCGGCGGCCAGGGCCTCAACAACCGTCAACTGGTAGAAGTCCGGGTCGGGGGTAGCATCCGAGGTGAGCCGGTTCAGGTCGGGAACATCACGCGCGGTAAGGTTGCGGCTGGGAACGGCGCGGGCGCCGACTGCCGGCGCGGCGGGTTGTTCGAGAACATCGAGGCGCATGCGGGTCAGGGTCGGTTCGCCGCCCTCCTGCGGCACGCTGATCTCCACCCCCCAGGCGCCGGGGCGGTCGAAGGTGGCATAGCCGACATAGAGTCCAAACGGTAGCCCCTCACCATGGTAGGTTGCTGTGGTTTCGCTCTGTGCCCGCGCCGGTTCGGCGCCATCGAGGAAGAAGAAACGCAACCCCAGGCTCAGGTGCGGGTCGTTGACCGGCGTGCCGCTCTGGAGCACGCCAAAGGGGAGCCGGTTGGGACCAACGGCTAGTTCCGAAACGGCCAGCACGGGGATGCGCTCGGCTGCCAGCGGCGTGGTCGGGCTGGCCGGCGCGGCCCCCTGGCCGCAGGCGCTCAGCGCGAGAGCTACCATGAGCGCCACTCCTGCCAGGACCTTCCAGGAGCGTGTGCCAGGCATAACTGTTACTCCAACTCAGCGTTCGCTCATTTTTTTGACGGATGGCATCCCGATACGATCCGCAACTTGACAAATAATGAATTGTATGATCAGGGCGCAGTCATTTCACCTCAGCCGTCCATGCGGCTGCGCCGCACAACGCCGCAATGAAAATAAGTTTGTTCTTGGGAGGGCGCAGCCCTCCCAAACCCTCCCACCGGGTGGGCAGATGGGGAAACCCGGTTTCCCCATGCCCCTGTGGGGCGGGGGGTGTGGGGAAACCCGGTTTCCCCACACCCCTCTTCGAGAGCCTATTTTCACGTTAGGAAGCCCTCCACGAAAATGAGCGAACCGAGGGTCGAATATTTTAACATAAAAAACAATCACACGGAAGAGTCAGAGCCTTCCGGTCAGGGCTACGTCAGCGTCCGGTTGATCGTCCGCGCCGCGGGCGTAATGGTCTTTGAGAAATTCATCCGCTATGCCGGGCTGGCCGTGGAGCTGAAGCCCTCGGCTAGGGGATGCGAAGGCCGCCGGCGCGGCCTAGAGCGGATAATGTATTCAAAGACCATACGCCCTCGGCTACGGGATGCGAAGCCCGCCGGCGCGGGCTAGAGCGGAGTATGTATTCAAAGACCATCACGCCTCGGCTAACCGCTGCGAAGGCCACATGGGTGGCCTGTGGAGCCCGCGAACGCGGGCTTCGGCATCGGCTCGCCCGCGGCTTGCATCGCCAGGCGGACGACGTTGGCATAGCCCTGGCCTTCCGGCGGGCAGAGGCGCGAGGACGCGCAGCCTCACCTGAACGGATAGGCGTCATGCCGCGCGGCGAAGCCATGGCTTACTCCTCCCGCAGGGCCAGCGCGGGGCTGGTGCGGCTCATCTTCAGCGCGGGGTAGATGCCGGCCAGCAGGGCGGCGATGCCGGCCACGAGCAGGGCCTGAACGAAAAGCGAGGGATCGAGACTGAGATCGAGGGTCCAGCCGAAGGAGCGGCGGTTGATCACGTACACCAGCACCAGGGCCAGGGCCAACCCGAGGGGCATGGCCAGCAGGCCGGCCGTCAACCCCATCAGGCCGGTCTGGGTCAGCACCACGCCCCACAGTTGCCTGGGGGTCAGGCCATTGGCGCGGAGCATGGCCAGTTCGCGCGCCCGCTCGAGTTGCAGGGCCATCAGAGCGCTGAGGATGCCGATGAAGGCCACGATGGTCGCGAGGGCCTGCAGGACGGAGGTAATGGCAAAGGTGCGATCGAAGACCGCCAGGGTGCCTTCGCGCAGCGCGCGGTTGGGATTGACGATCAAGTCGCCCTGTCGGGCGGCGACGGCGCGCAGCCGCTGCACCAGCGCATCAACGTCGACCCCGGGGGCGGCATACAGGGCCAGGGAGGAGATGGCCGGATCGTCCCACGCTGCGCGGTAGGCAGCATAGGGCATACGGATGATGCCGCGATCGGAAGAGTAGTCGTAGTACACGCCGGCGATGGAGAAGGCCCGCGGGCCGCGGTCGGTGCGCAGGGTCAGGGTGTCGCCCATGCCGAGGCCGGTACGGTAGGCCAGGGGCTCGGAGATCAGCACGGCGCCTGACTCCCAGGCAGCCCAGGTAGCCTCGCCGCCACCCTCGCGAAAGCGCAACGCCGCGCGCCCACGCGCCGCGGGGGCGTCAATGGCCACCAGGGTGGTCGGGCCGATGGGGGTGTCTACCTGCACGCTACGGAAACGGGTTACCGCCTGCACGCCCTCGACGGCGCTCAGGGCGGCGACCAGCTCGGGAGGCACGGTGCTGTCAACCCGGTTGGCGGCGGTGGTAGGGGCCGAAACGTACACGTCGGCGATCAGGCTCTGTTCGAGCCAGGCCACGACGGTCTGGCGGAAGCTGCCGACCATGATCCCGACGCCAATCGAGACGCTGACGGCGACCATCAGCGCGGCCACGGCCACGGCGGTGCGCGAGAGGGCGGCGACCACGTTGCGGGCGGCCATGCGCCCGAGCAGGCCGAAGGCGACCCCAAGCGCGGGCCGGGCCAGGTGCATCAGCGCGACGGTCAGGGCCGGGCTGATGAGCGCCGCGCCAAGCACCACGGCGAAGAGCGCGCCGAAAGCGACGAACAGCGACAGTGTGGCGCCCCCGCCACGGGCCGTGGCGGGGATGAGCAGGAGCACAAGGCCCGCGACGATCAACCCGGCCCCGGCAAGGGCCAGGCGCGGGGTCAGGCGACGGGCGCGATCCTCCACGCTGGAGCGGCGCAGCACGGCGCGCGGCGGGGTCATGGTGGCTTCGATGGCCGGCACGGCCGCCGAGAGCAGGGTGGCGCCGATGCCCAGCAGCAGGCCCTTGAGCAGCACCGGCGGCTCCAGACTCAGGTCGCGCACCGTCACCACGAAGTACAGATCGTTGATCGTGCGGGTCACCAGACGCACCAGGCCCTGACCGAGGAGCGCGCCCAGGCCCAGGCCCAGCAGCGAGCCGACCAGGCTGATCAGCGCGGCCTCGAGCAGCACCAGCGCGGCGATCTGGCCCCGCGTGACGCCGATGCAGCGCAGGGCGCCGAGCAGGCCGCGCCGCTGGACGACGCTGAAGGTCATGGTGTTGTAGATCAGAAACATCCCCACGATCAGCGCCAGCAGGCTCAGCGCGGTCAGATTGAGTTCGAAGGCGCGAGTCATCTGTTCCAGGGCATTGGAACGCGCGGCGGCGGAGGCCAGTTCGGCGCCGGGGGGCAGCACGGCGCGAATGGCCCGCGCGGTGGCGTCAGGGTCCTCACCGGCGGCGGGCAGGATCAGGTCGATCCGACTCAGGCGCCCCACCGTGGCGAGCAGTTCCTGGGCGGTGGCAATATCGGTGATCAGCAAGCCCTCCAGGGCGCGCCGGCTGGCCTCATCGGCGGGGCGCAGGAGGCCCACCAGGCGCACCTCGGTGGCGCGGGCGCCTACCTGCAAGGGCAACCGATCACCGGGGGCCAGACCGGCGCGCCGGGCGACGGTTTCGGAGAGGAGGGCGGCGCCCGGCTCGGCGAGCAGGGCCGCCAGATCGACCTGGCCGCTGTCCGGGCCGGCGAGGTAGGGACGAAAGGGCGCCTCGGCGAACACATCCACGCCGAGGACCTGGAGGGTCTGGTTCAGCGGGAGGGCCTGGACATAGCCCTCGACCACGGGCGCGGCGGCGCGCAGGCCCAGTTCGACGCGAAGCTGGCGGTAGAGCGCCTCGTCGAGGCCGCGGGGGCCACCCACAATCTGGTGGGTGGCCCGCCCGGTCACGCTCTGGGTGCTGAGATCGAAGGCCCGGCGGGCGCTGGCCGTCGCCAGGTCAATGGCGACCACCACGGCCACGCCGAGGGCGACGCCCAGCACACACAGGCCGATCTGCCATGGGTGGCGGAGCATCGAGCAGAGGGAGGTGCGCAGCAGGAGCGCAGGAAACAGCATATGCACAGGAAGCGTCAACTACTTTCCAGACTAGAGCATGCGCATAGAAGCCGCGCCCGTGGCCACATCGCACGACACGGGCAGGGGTGGGGGGAACCCGGTTTCCCCTGTTTCTATTGCAGCCGTCCATGCCGTCAGGCGGCACACCGCCGGGATGAACAAAGGTTCTTCCCGCAGGGGGGATATGGGGAAACCCGGTTTCCCCACACCCCCTGCTTGAGGACTGCGCCCTCTCACCAGGTGAGTGTCTGGGAAACCTGGTTTCCCTGTACTCGCTCCAACAGATTGAGTTCACTTTACAGGACTTACGCGGTGGAGGGGATGCGGGGAGGTTGCGCCTCCCCGCATCCCCCTGTTCCCGCCCGCGGGGCGGCCAGGCGGCCCGGCGCACCCCCCACGGCCCTCCCGCCGCGGGCGGGCAACAACCGGTTCGTGGAGAACCTGCGACCCTCCACTCCTCCCCGCCAGAAGGCGACCGCGTAACTCCTGTCATTTTAGGATACCACCATTCTGGTTGCGCGCAAAGGGAGCCGGCAGCATGGGGCTGCACCATCGGGGGTACGAGAACCGGCCCACGGAACCCGGCACGCGCGCCGGCGGTCTGCGTGCGCAGCCGGTTGCCAGGTCGAGCCGCGGCAGCGTGCCGCGCGGTACCCCCCTCCCAGCCTCCCCTGCTTGAGAGCTACGCCCTCCCCAACCCTCCCGCGGGCGGGGGCGTGGGGAAACCCGGTTTCCCCAGACCTGCGCACGGGCGTAGCCCTCACCTTCCCGCGGGCGGGAGGGTGGGGGAACCTGGTTCCCCCATGGTCACGGTAGACGGTCATGCGCATAGCGCACCACGCCCGATGCACACGGGGCCCAGGAGCACGGGCGTCCCGCCCGCGCCACGGCTCCGCGGGCACGGTGACGGCCCCCTCCCTGACCCTCCCCCGCTGGGGGCGGGAACCCGGCGCCTCCCCCCAGCGGGGGGAGGCTGGGAGGGGGGCAGCACGCGGCGAACGATGGTCACCTCAGCCGGCCATGCGGCTGCGCCGCACCCCGACGGGATGAAAAAGGTTCCTCCTGGGAGGGCTTCGCCCTCCCAGGCCCTCCCACCGGGCGGGGGCATGGGGGAACCAGGTTCCCCCGTGTTCACGTTAGCCCCGGCATGCACCACCGGCCCCGCCGCGGGCCAGGTAGCCGCTGGCGGGGCCATAGGTCGTAAAGCGAGGCGCGTGGAGGAAGGCATTGACGGGGGCGGGCGCGGCCAGCCGTCACAAGGGCGTCACGCGGCGCATACGCTTTACGCGGCGAAACGGGCGGGGGGAGGAGCCTGGCCCGGTGCGACGACCGGCCAGGCGCCGGTTCAACCCGCCTGGGCGTGCAATTTCTCGCGAATGCTCAACACCTCGCTGCGCAGGCGATTATCGGTGGTCATCTCCTCGGCGACCTTTTCGCAGGCATACATGACCGTGGTATGGTCGCGACCGCCGAGCATATTGCCGATATCCACCAGGCTCGCCTCCGTCTCTTCGCGAAGCAGGTACATAGCGACGTGGCGCGGCACCACAACATTCCGCGAGCGCCCGCGACCGGTCAGCGCGCGCACATCGATGCCATAATGCTGGCTCACGGCCTGGATAATCGTATCGGCGGTGATGCGGCGGCGGCGCGTATTGCCAAGCAGATCGGCGAGGGCCTGGGTCGCCACCTCGACACTGATAGGCAGGCTATGCATATCGGCGTAGGCAGCGACACGGTTCAGACTACCCTCAAGCTCACGGATGTTGCTCTGCACCTTATGGGCCAGGAAATCAATCACCTCATCAGGCACAAAGACATGCATCTGATCGGCCTTGGCCCGCAGGATGGCCGTGCGCGTCTCCAGGTCCGGCGGCTGCACATCGGCAATCAGGCCCCACTCGAAGCGCGAGCGCAGGCGTTCTTCCAGGGTAAGGATGGCCTTGGGCGGCTTATCGGAACTGATGACAATATGCTTGGCGGCGGAGTGGAGCGCGTTGAAGGTATGGAAAAACTCCTCCTGGGTGGACTCCTTGCCGGCGATGAACTGAATATCATCGACCAGCAACACATCAATGTTCCGATAGCGCATGCGGAACTCGTCGGTCTGTTGCCGGCGGATGGCATTAATCAAATCATTGGTAAACTTCTCCGAGGAAACATAGAGCACATTGATCTCGGGATCGCGATCGAGCACATAATTCCCGATCGCGTGGAGCAGGTGCGTCTTTCCGAGGCCCACGCCGCCATAGAGGAAGAGGGGGTTGTAGGCCTGGCCCGGCTTATCGGCGACGGACAGACAGGCGGCGTGGGCCAGCCGGTTGCTCGACCCGACGATAAAGCGCGAGAAGGTGTACTTCGGGTTCAGCATCCCCGAGCGCAGCGCACTGGAGAGTTCCAATTGCACGGCCCGCTCGCTACCGAGACAACTATCTTCGTCGGTTGCGGCGATGGCAGTGGTTGGGGCAGGGCCTTCTCCCCGGGCAGATGGGGGTGCGCCACTGGCGATCACCACCCGCACCTGCACCGGATAGCCGACCACATCGCCGAGGGAGCGTCGCACCGGTATCAGGAAGCGCGACTCCAGTCCCTCCTTGTGGAAGGGCGACGTCGTGCCGACGGTGGCCAGGCCCCCATCAAGGGCGAGCAGGCTCGTCCCGCGCAGCCAGGTATCGAACTCCTGGCGCGAAGTCTGCAGTTGTATCGTGCCCAGTGCTGCTTGCCAGATCTGGTTTAAGTTCACGTGCGCCTCCCTGGCACTGGCCACAGGAATCCCCAACACGCGGCGCGCCGCGCGTCGTTGCAGGGTGATTCTGAGATACGGGCCGGACACTTCAGCGGACAGGTTGTGGGGACCGCTGGTGGTACAAGTTGAGTGTGGACGAGATCATACTCCAAACTCTCCAATTTTTCAAGCAACATAATGTGCGATTCTATAAATCCTACTTATAGTTATGAACGTTGGTATAGCAACGTTTCTTTCTATTCTGGCGCGCTATTCTGTGCTTTATGTTGACAACCTTTTCCCAACCATGTGGATAACCTGGCCATGTGTCATCCCTTTCTCCGTGTCCGGGCCGTCTGGAGCGGCACAGGGTGCGGCGCCGGCGGCTTCACCGGCATTGTGGATAACCTGGCCCTGGTTGTGGAGAACGTGTGGGTGGATGTGGGTAGTTTGCCTGCCATTTCCCGTCCTGACAGGGGCGTCCGTCCCGGCTATGCCTCGACGGAAGCGTCCGCATCGCCGGCTGCCTCCGAGGCTGCCGGCGGATCAATGGGGGGCAGGTCGGCCAGGCTGGTCAGGCCGAACTGCTGGAGGAAGGCCGGGGTGGTGGCGTAGAGGATGGGTCGGCCTACGCTTTCGAGGCGACCAGCTTCGCAGATCAGGTCGCGGGCCAGCAAGGCCCGCAGCGCGCCGCTACTATCGACGCCGCGGATGGCCTCGATCTGGGCCCGTGTTACCGGCTGGCGGTAGGCGATAATGGCCAGCACCTCCAGAGCGGCGCTGGAGAGGCGCCCGCTGGCCTGGACGCCAAGGAAGCGTCCCACGACCCGCGCCGCCTCCGGGGCGCTCACGAGCTGGGCCAGTTCGCCGTGTCGCTGCACCCGCACCCCGCGCTCGCGGCACTGGCGGGCCAGTTGATCGAGGGCCGCTTCCACCGCGTCGGCGGGCGCTTCGAGGGTGCGCGCAAGCTGGGCCACCGTGACGGGTTCGCCGGCGATGAAGAGCAGGCTCTCCACCAGTTGCACCAGGCCTGGCGTGACCGAAGGGGGTGGCAGGTGGGGCAGGGGCGGCTGCGCATCGGGTTCGGGATCGCTCATGCCTCGCTTCGTCCGCTGGAAGGGTGCTCCTGACCGGCGCGCCGCCACAACCGTGGACGCGCCGGCACGCCAGTATACCAGAATCGGCCCGGGGCCGTGTTTGCCGCCCTGCCCGGGGGCAGGGCAGGGTATGATATCATACAGCAGCCGCTAAAAGGAAAGGATCGCAGCCTATGGCAGTGCGCCGCCGCGGGCTTACCCGACGCCAGGTGATTGCTGGCTTCTTCATTGCGCTCGGCCTGCTCCTGGTCGTCACCAACATCGCCAGGATCGGCGAGGCGGACCCCACCATCTCGAAACTGGCCTTCGGGGTGCCCGGCCCGGTGGTCGCGGCGCCGACGGCCCTCTCCCTGACGCTCATCGGCGGCGTCTTCTTTGCCAGCGGCGCGCTGGCGCTTGTCCCTGCGGCATCCCGTTTCGCCACCTGGCTGATGTGGGCCTCAGCCGTGCTGATCTTTCCCGCTGTGTTGATCTGGGCCGCCGCGGGGAAACAGACCAACGCCATGACCATGATCAGCGAGACGCTGCGGCTGGGCACGCCGATCGCCCTGGGGGCCATGGCCGGCATCTGGGCCGAACGCAGCGGGGTCATCAACATCGCCATCGAGGGCATGATGCTCAGCGGCGCCGCGTTCGGTTTCGCCGCGTTTGCGTTCACCGGCAACATCTGGGTGGGCGTGCTGGCGGCGGTCCTCGTCGGCGGGTGCATGGCGCTCATTCACGCCACGCTCGCCATCCAGTTCAAGACCGACCAGATCATCAGCGGCACGGTGATCAACATTCTGGCCATCGGGGTCACCGGCTACCTGCGGCGACAGTTCATCGTTGACTCCGGCGGCGGACGGGTGACGCTCCCGCAGACGCCTATTCCGCTGCTGAGCGACATTCCGATCCTTGGCCCGGCCCTGTTCAACGGCAAGCCGATCTTCTACGCCATGGTAGCGCTGGTGGTGTTGACCCACCTGGCGCTCTTCTTCACCCGCTGGGGCCTGCGCACGCGCGCGGTGGGCGAGAACCCCCGCGCAGCCGACACGGTGGGCATCAACGTGTACCGGGTGCGTTACACCGACGTGCTGATCAGCGGGATGATCGCCGGTCTTGGGGGAGCCTGGTTCTCGCTCGAGACGGTGGGCAACTTCGACGATGGGATGACCGCCGGCAAGGGCTTCATCGCCCTGGCGGCGATGATTTTCGGCAAGTGGATGCCATTCGGCGCCTTTGGCGGGGCGATGCTTTTCGGCTATTGTGAGGCCCTGCAGACTCGTTTGCAGATCCTCAAGGTTGAGCTTGGCGGAGTGCCGGTGCCGGTGCAGTTCTTGCAGGTCCTGCCCTACGTGGCCACAATGGTCGTGCTGGCGGGCCTGATCGGCCGCGCGGTCGGCCCGGCGGCGGCGGGCAAGCCTTATGAGAAGTGAAGTGTTGTCGAGAGGGCGTGGTTCTGCCACGCTCTCTCACCGGGTGAGGAGATGGGGAAACCCGGTTTCCCCATCCCCCTGCTTGAGGGCTCTGTCCTCCCAGAAAGGGGGAAACCAGGTTTCCCCATCCCCCTGCTCGAAGGCTGCGCCCTCCCACACCCTCCTGCGGGCGGGGTATGGGGGAACATGGTTCCCCCATATTCACACCAGGCCTTCGGCTTCAAGCCAACTCTGCACGTCGCTGTCGCTGGGCGAGGGATTGCCGCCGGGGATGTAACGGTAGCGACCACCGTAGCCCTCCATGACCTGGTCGCGCAAGGCGGCTGCTTCGGGTGTGTCTTCGGTATCCGGCACGCGTACCACCGCCCCTGTTTCGAGATCGAGATAGTAGCTGTAGGCCGGATCGGTCTCGGCCAGGGCGGCACGGATCTCTTCTCGCTTGTAGTGACCTGCCACTGCAGCCTCCCACATAGCGCCGGGCTCGCGGCCATGCGCGCGAAACCGCTGGCGACTCGTCACATGCGCATGCGGCTGCGCCGCACAACAAAGGATGGTCCCGGGAGGGCCAGGCCCTCCTCAACGCTCCCGGTCGGGAACGACCCGGCCTGGTCGGCCAACGGGTGACAGGCACAGAAATGGGCCCAAGGCCTATGCCTCGGACCCCGGTGTCTGCCGCGCCCCACCCGCTGATCACACCAGGTTGATCAGTTCATTGGCCGTACGGCGCATATCAAGAAAGACGAGGCCAAGCTTGGCCCGGCTCTGGGCCAGTGCGGTGAGCACGGCCTCCTCGCCAATAGCCATCAAGATCACGTACCCGTCCTCACCACGGACGAAGACCTGGTCAAGCTGACCGCGCCGTAACTCGGACGCGATGCGTTCGCCAAGCGAGAGCATCGCGGCGCTCATTGCCGAGACCCGATCCTCCTCCACATCGGCGGGCAGCGCCGAAGCCATGATGAGGCCATCAACACTCACGACGGCCGACGCCTCGATGTCAGGCGTGTTCATGGACAGGGCTTTCAGATGCCGCACCATTTCTTCGGTTCTGCTTGCCATGCATATCCTCCTTGGGCCGTCAGCCAGTTGTGGGGCAGGGGCAAGAGTGCGCCGGAACTTGCCGGCCTGGTTCAGGGCCGCAACGCGACGGCCATCCGCGCCTATTTTACTACAACTCCGTACCAGCAGCAACTAGTTTGCTTCGTGCTGATGGGCAAGGACACCTTCGGTCGGGCGTTGAAGTGTAATGACTAGTCGCTATGATGAGTATAGCACTGGTCTATTACGACAATCGGTACGAGCGCCGCCGGTTTGCCGCCCTGACCCCGGGCACCTGGAGAGATCTGGGGAAACCTGATTTCCCCATCCCCCTGCCAGGACGAGGTCGCGTTTCAGGGTTGATCGAGCCGGGCGCGGAGGGCCGTGTCGGCGTTCTCGACCGCCTGGGCCGGGGTGAGCAGACGCCGCAGGACGCCGCTTTGCATATCAATAAGCACCGGCCAGACTATTTCGGTGGCGGCGCGGGTGTTGGGCATAGGTAGCCCGGCCTCGGCCTGGGCGCGAAAGACGCGCGCCGCCTCGCGCAGTTCGGGGGATATGGCCAGATCAGCCGCGTTGAGGTCGAGGCTCATCAGCGCCGGCTGGCGCCCGGCGCGCAGCAGGTCGCGCTGGGAGGCCTCGGTCATCAAATGGCGAGTGAAGGCGAGCGCCGCGGCGCGCTCCGGGCCATCACCCAGGCGGGCATTGAGCACCAGGGTGTCGCTCCGCACGTAGGGTTGGGGCAACCGGTTGGTCTCGGACAGGCGCGGCAGGGGGGCGACGCCCAGATTGCCAGCCCAGAGCGCCCGGTAGCGACCTGCCGCGTGCGCCCAGTCAATGGTCATCAGGGCGCGCTGGCTCAGCAGGGCATTATCCACGGTAATGCCGTCCAGGCTTGCCAGCAAGCCTTCGTCTTCGCGCAAGACGAGCAGCCACTCCAGCCAGGCCTCGGTTCCGGCGCGGCCATCAAGCCCGAGCACAAGGTTGCCCTGATCATCGAAGACGCGCCCGCCAAAGGCGTAGAGGTAGCCTATCGTGCGGTCGAGGTTCAGATTGTAGGCCAACCCCCAGACCGGCGGGTCGCTGCGGTTGTCGCTGAGGCCGCGCGCGACGCGCAGCAAGCTATCGGTATCCCCCGGCGGGGCGGCGGAGAAGTTGGCTTTATTGTAGTACAGCGCAAGGGTATCGAAGGTAAGCGGCACGCCGTACAGTCTGGGGCCCTCGCGGGAGCGCACCTGAGCCGCCCCCAGGGCCGCGGGCAGCAAGCGCTCGAGTTCTTGCGCCGCCAGCAGGCCGTCGAGGGACAGGAGCGCGCCTTCCTCGGCCAGGGCGCCCAGGGTATGGCTGGGGACGATCGCCAGGTGCGGGCCGGCGCCCTCGGCAACAGCGCTCGCCAGCTCATCGCGCAGGCTGACGGCCTGGCGCGTCTGGATCACCACCTGCATCCGCGGATTGCCGCGGTTGAAGCGTTCGACCACAGCGGCAAGGGCGCGGTCGGCGGGAGGCGGCCAGGCGTGCCACAGGATCAGGATCGTCCGCGCCGGGGCCGGCGCGGCGGGCTGAGGGGTGGTGGAGAGACTGGCGCCTTGCGCGCTGCACGCGACGAGAGTGAGGAGCGTCAGGGCCAGGATCACGTTCCGTCTCAGTTGCTGAGGCACGGCCACGGGGCGCTCCTTGCCGGTATAAGCTCTGGGATTATAGCACGGCAGTGCGAAGCGTCGCAAGGCGGCCAGGAGGCGCCTGTGCACCCCTGGGATCATAGACGGGCCTGGGAGCGAGGGGGCGTCCCGCCCTCGGCGCGCAGGTTGTTCTTGGGAGGGCGGCGCTCTCCCGAACCCTCCCGCGGGCCGGGGTGTGGGGAAACCCGGTTTCCCCCCATCCACTACAGCAGCAACTCCCGATCGAAGCGATGCGCCACCAGATAGCGCCGCCCGCCCTCCACTGCCGTATCGCCGATGAGGTAGCGCCCCGGCGCGAAGCCGAGGTAGATTTCGAGGAGCGTGTCGCTGGCGGCGCGCCATGCCGCGGCGGTATGGGGATCATCCCGTTGCAGCGCGGTCCAATCCGCGGGAACCTCGAGGGCCAGGTGCGGAGCATCGCGCGGGCAGGGGCGCGGGCGAGGCCCATCGTTGAGGATGGCGCAGCCGGGAAAGCGGTCGAGCGCATGATGTTCGGCACGGGCCGTTTCGCGCAGGGCGGCCCGAGCGCGCGCCGAGCGGGGCAACCAGACCAGCCCGAGGCGCGAGGCGGTGATGCGGTTCAGTTCGTTCTGGAAGGGATAGTAGGCGCGATAACACTCGCCGGCAAGCGCGCGCAGCTTGCTGAAGTTGAGCACCGCATTGGGAAACTGCAGCGGATCGGCGGTCCAGTGAATAACATCGAGGCCACGCGCCAGGGCCTGGCGGGCCTGTTCGCGTTTCAGCGCGGCGGCGACGCCCGCGCCGCGGTAGGCCGCGGCCACGCCCATGGTCTGTGATTCGACCAGCAGGTCGAGACGATAGGGGAGCGCCAACCCCTCCAGGGCCGGCAGACCGAAGCGGAAGAACCCCAGCAGGAAGCCAACCACGTGCCCGTGGCGGCGAGCGACCAGGGACGTGGCCGGGGCGAACTCGGCGCTGTGCAGGTCATCGGGATAGGCTTCGGCCTCGCCCAGGCCCCAGATGAGGCTCCGAAGGCGGCGAATGGCGGGCAGTTCCGCCAGCGACGGCGCGCCGATATCGAACGCGCCGATCGAAGTATGGGTAGGGACAAAGGTCCGTCCGTCTTCCGGCAGGTAGATGACCACCCGCGCCGGCGCGAGGTAGGGTTCGAGGGTCGCCCGCAGCTCCTCCGTGGCAGGCAAGGCGCCAGAGGCGTGCAGGCGCAGCGTATAGACCGGTTGCCCATGGGCGATCGCGCGCGGAAAGAGCAACCCGACCGCCAGCGGCGCCGGACCGGACCCGTCGTGCAGCACGGCCAGAGCGCCGCCCATGCGCGCGAACGAGGTCTTGACAAAGTAGGCCGGCACCAGGGGCCGGGTCGCCATCGCCGGCAGGGCATAGAGCGCATCAACCTGAGCGGCCCAGGTCGCGGCATCGCCGTTGATCACCGTCCAGATCAGGCGCATGGGGGCAATGCCTGAGCCAACAAGTCTGCGATTCTTCTGGTTGCCTTTTCTCCGGCGCGCTGCTTGATCAATCCTTCCCTGGCTGTTCCAACGATTGATAGCTTTGTTACATTGTCTGTGGTTGACACTACCTGGACTTCTACAAGAGCCGGGTTGAGACTCCATAATCCCGACCCTACGACCGCACAAACCGCAGGTTTGTCAGGATCGGTTCTGCGGTCTTCGATTATCTTTCCCTCCCGGCTCAATATGGTCACAACGGTCTCTAATGCCGTCTCTGGCGGACTCCGTGTCTCCATCGTGAGCTCAAGCATGTTGTTGGGCAGCAATCTGGCTGCTAGCATGGCGCCAGGCCCTCCCAGCTTATACCATTGTTGATTGCCGATTTTGGATTGTGGATTGCCCCGCAGGGCGTCACCGTGCGATCCGGCACTCCGACCAATGCGGAAAGTTCAACAGGAAATGGTATTACCAATTTCACGTGAGAGGATGTTGTCTTTCTCTTGTGGCATATCTCCCTCTTTCAGTTGGGGGTTCGCGTGGCTGACGCTGGGCTTATGGTCTTTGAGAAATTAATCCGGTATGCCGGGCTAGCCGTGGGGCTCATGGTCTTTGAAAAATTCATCCGCTATGCCGGGCTGGCCGTGGGGCTGAAGCCCTCGGCTAGGGGATGCGAAGGCCGCCTGCGCGGCCTAGAGCGGACCCCTGCGCGCGGGCTGCGCCCTCACCTTCCCACGGGCGGGGGGATGGGGGAACCTGGTTCCCCCATGTTTACGTTAGCGGTATGCTCATGCAACTGCCCGCCTATGGATGCGCTTCGAGCTTCCATGGATTGATGATCGGTATGCCGGTGTGCTTGAAATCCTCGTCGTTTCGAGTCACCAGGACATAGTTCCCCTGAAGCACAATTGCGGCAATGAGCGAATCTATTGCGGGCATCGGCTTGCCTTCATTTTCTAATCGTCCCATTAGCGCACCCCACGTCAACATGACATCCGTGGTGATTGGGGCGATGTTCCCCGCAAAGCGAATAAGCAGATCGTTCTCGAGCCACATCCGCATGCGCTCACGGCGCTCTGATAGCGGAAGTTTTTCGATACCTTTGCGTATTTCGCCAACCGTGATCACACTTATGAAGACCGCGCGGGGATCGAGTTGATCAATCCAGTCGATGACTGCCTGGTCTGGCTGTTTGCTAATCAATTCCGATATGATATTCGTGTCAAGCAGATAGTTCATAATCGGATATCCGTCCGCCCACCGCTGGTATCCCGCGTCAGATCGAGATCACCATCAGTGAGGGGGGACTCACGAAAAAATGCCGAAAGCTTTTGCTGCATAAGGGTGAGTTTGCGATATTCCGGATAGGAGAGGACAACAACTGCTTCAACACCACGCCTGGTTATCACTTGTGGGCCATGGACGAGCGCTTCTTCGACGACTTCGCTCAACTTGTTTTTCGCTTCTTGGAATTGCCATACACGTGCCATAGCCAACCTCCTGTCTAGACTGTCCAGATTGTAATCCAGACATGGCGCGCTGTCAAACCAGCCGTCCATGCGGCTTCGCCGCACCCCGACGGGATGAACATTCCTGGGAGGGCGGCGCCCTCCCAGACCCTCCCGTGGGCGGGGGAATGGGTGCGCGGGCCTCCGGCCCGCATCCGCAAGGGGATAGAAGCGTTCTCCTGGGAGGGCTTTGCCCTCCCAAACCCTCCCACCGGGTGAGGGTATGGGGAAACCCGGTTTCCCCATACCCCTGCGTGCGGGCGGCGCCCTCCCAGACCCTCTTGCGGGCGGGGGCGGGGGGAAACCCGGTTTCCCCAGACCCCTGCGCGCGGGCGGCGCCCGCACCCTCCCGCAGGCGGGGGCGGGGGGGGAAACCCGGTTTCCCCAGACCCCTGCGCGCGGGCGGCGCCCGCCCCACCCCGCCCACCAGGTGGGGGTCTGGGGAAACCCGGTTTCCCCGGACCCCTGCGCGCGGGCGGCGCCCGCCCCACCCCGCCCACCGGGTGGGATCTGGGGCGACCCGGTTGCCCCATCCCCCTGCGCCCGCGCGGCGCCCGCCCCACCCCACCCACCGGGTGGGGGCGTGGGGACACCCGGTTTCTCCATCCCCCTGCGCGCGGGCGGCGCCCGCCCCACCCCGCCCACCGGGTGGGGGCGTGGGGACACCCGGTTTCCCCATTCCCCTGCGCGCGGGCAGCGCTCGCCCCAACCCGCCTACCGGGTGGGATCTGGGGCAACCCGGTTGCCCCACACCCCTGCGCCCGGGCGGCGCCTGCTCCAACCCGCCCACCGGGTGGGGTGTGGGGCAACCCGGTTTCCCCACACCCCTGCGCCCGGGCGGCGCCCGCTCCAACCCGCCCACCGGGTGGGGGTCTGGGGACACCCGGTTTCTCCATCCCCCTGCGCGCGGGCGGCGCCCGCCCACACCCGCCCACCGGGTGGGATCTGGGGCAACCCGGTTGCCCCATCCCCCTGCGCTCGGGCGGCGCCTGCTCCAACCCTCCCACCGGGTGGGATCTGGGGCAACCCCGTTTCCCCACCCCTGCGCGCGGGCGGCGCCCGCCCAGACCCTCCTGCGGGCGAGGGTCTGGGGAAATCCGGTTTCCCCATTCCCCTGCGTGAGAGCCAGGCCCTCCGGCGGGCGGGGGCGTGGGGGAAGCTGGTTCCCCCATGTTCACGTCAGGACGCGCTCCAGAACCATGCGCGAAGCGTCGGTTTGAAACGTATTGGCTCTACAAGCCATTGGCGGCAATCACCTCACGGTACCAGGCAAAACTATCCCTGGGAAGGCGCTGCTGCGTCGCATACTCCACGTGCACGAGGCCAAAGCGCTGGTGGTAGCCCTGGGCCCACTCGAAATTGTCGAGCAGCGACCAGTAGAAGTAGCCAGCAAGCGGCACGCCGGCCTGGATCGCGCGATGGCAGGCCTCCAGATGCGCGCGGATGAAGGCGATGCGCCGCTCGTCGCGCACGCGCCCGTCGGCATCAACCGGGTCGAGGTAGCTCACGCCGTTCTCAGTGATCAGGATACGGGGCAGATGGTAATGAGCGTAGAGGCGCAGCAACAGCTTGTAGAGGCCCTTGGGATAGATCTCCCAGCCCATGGCGGTGCGGGGCCGTTCAAGCATGACCAGGCGGTGCTCCCAGGGGGTAAGATCGCCGGCGACCACCACGCGGGTGTAGTAGTTTAGCGCGAAGAAGTCGGTCGGCGTGGCGATGGTGGCGAGGTCGCCCGGGCGCACGAAGTGCATCCCGCGGGGGAGATAGCCGGCGGCGCTATAGTCGGCGACCATATCGCCGGGGTAGCCGTGGCCGCACACCGGGTCGAGGAACCAGCGGTTGAAATAGCCATCGCGGTAGCGGGCCGCGTCGCGATCAATGGGGCTATCCGAGAGCGGGACGACGGCCTCGAAGTTCAGGGCGATGCTCACCTCGGCGCCGGAGGCGGCGGCGCGAATGGCCTGCACACCCAGACCGTGGGCGAGGAGGGTGTGATGGGCGGCGGCGAGGGCCGCGGGCATCTCCCGTCGGCCGGGAGCATGCTCGCCGGTCTGGTAGCCGAGCATACTCACGCACCACGGCTCATTGATGGTGATCCAGTGGCGGATGCGATCGCCGAGGGCCGCGGCGACGATCCCGGCATACTCGGCGAAGGCATAGGCCGTCGCGCGCGATGGCCAGCCCCCGGCCTGCTCCAGTGCCACGGGCAGATCCCAGTGGTAGAGGGTGGCATAGGGGGTAATGCCGCGCGCCAGGAGGGCGTCCACCAGGCGGCGGTAGAAATCGAGGCCGGCCTGATTGACCGCGCCGCGCCCATGGGGGAGAATGCGCGGCCAGGCGATGCTGAAGCGATAGGCCTTCAGACCGAGCGCGCCCATCAGGGCCACGTCCTCCTGGTAGCGGTGGTAATGGTCGCAGGCGACGTCGCCGGTATGCCCGTCGCGCGTCGCGCCCGGCGTGTGACTGAAGCGGTCCCAGATACTGGGGCCGCGCCCGTCTTCGTTCACGGCGCCCTCGATCTGGTAGGCCGACGTGGCGGCGCCCCAGATAAAGCCGTCTGGAAAGCGTATTGCGGGCATAGTCAATGAAAGGTTGTTCCCGGCAGGGCAACGCCCTCTCACCGGGTAATGTGCCGTTCGCGGGGTTCGGCCCCCCTCCCGGCCTCCGCTGGGGCGAGGCGCCGGGTTCCCTCCCCCGGCGGGGAAGGGGCAGGGAGGGGGCGGTTCGGCACGAGGAGGGGAGGCGAGGTCTCCCCGCACCCCTCCACCGCCCACGTCCTGTGAACGCTGCGCGATTTGACAGTCGCTTTCGCGCTATGCTATACTCGTGATGCCAGCAACGTGGTGCCTGTAGCTCAATGGTTAGAGCGCCTGACTGTGGATCAGGAGGTTGTGGGTTCGAGACCCATCAGGCACCCCAGCCAATCCCCTTTGCCAGACCGGCCCGACGCCGGCTCGCGGCGCAACGGTTCGCACTTCAGCCGTCCATACGGCTCCGCCGCACACCGACAGGATGAACATACTTCCTGGGAGGGCTACGCCCTCCCAGACCCTCCCACCGGGTGGGGGTATGGGGAACCCGGTTTCCCCATACCCCTCGCCGAGGGAGTATGTTCACATTAGCCGCCGCGAAGCGAGCGCAGCGAGCGAAGCGGTCGGCTAGAAGCGCGTGTTGGGCGGGGGTACATTCCCTACGCTGGTGCAAAAGCGCGTACATGAAGAATCTCTTCGTGACGCATTGGGCGGATGTCTGCCTCGGTAAGCGTTAACACGGCGATGGTCTTGCCATCAGCAGTTACAAACTCCACTTCAAAGGCTTTCCCATCCGCATAACAGTGAACAACCGCCCCCACATCACCACGCTTTAGGCCATATATTTTTAAATCTTTGGCGAGCACTACGGTGTCTAATTCTCGGATCATTTCAGGTTCTCCTTACCTTATTCAATGGGATAAGCCGTTACAAAGCGCGGAGCCTGATCGTTAAACTCGACGATCCATGCGGAGCGCTGTCGGCTGGATGCGCAAGTTAGCCAGCGCTTTCGATCGGGAATTCTAGAAATCGCCGAGGTGACACAATCGCTATCCCGCGAAACGGATGCAAAACGAGCAGGTCTTCATCACCACTTACAATACAGGTTGCCTTGCCATTAACAGCCAGTTCAAGAAACTTGTCGTCTTTGGGATCACGACACGCCACCACGCGCTCTACAATCTCCACCAAAACGCCATCTCTAACAAAAGCACTCAAGAACTCCATCCGTTCTTCCTCGGTTATATACCTTTCAAATCCTTTGCGCCGCAGGACATCGTTCAATTTTTCAACGGTCACACGTGAGATAAGCAATTTGCTTGTCTGTGTTGCCCTGTCAAAGGCTTGACGAGCGACGGAATGTCTCAACAGGAGCGCACTGATAACAACATTAGTATCAAAAACGAAGCACGGTTCATTCGCCATTCAGCAGAGACTCCAGGATCTCAGGAGTTAAGCCTCGCTCCTGTGCCTTTTGGCTGATTTCATCCATGACAACCTGAAGGGGACGCGGTGATATGATAAGGTCGCGCAGCCAAAGGTTAAGTAACAACTGAAACTTTCTTTGCAGGTCAGCAGGGATCTGACTATAAAGTCTCGCTGTATCTGCATCCAGAGGAATGGCGATCACTGTGTTCATCTTTCTACCTCCAGGATGGATGTTATCACACTTGAGATTACGTCGCGCTGGCTAACGATGAGCGTCAGGTGCGCCGCTGGCAGGTTTGATAGATCGGTACACGCGGTGTCAGCGGCGAGCGTTCAACATCGCGCCCGGCTCGCGGGCCACGCCAGCGGCGTCGCCTGCACGCACGGGTTGGGCGGCATGGGCGGATGGCTTGGGAAAGCTATATACAGGCGTTACTGCATTAATACGGCACGATGATCGAGGTGAGCATGGGAAAGTGCTTTTTGTTTAATGTCACCAGGGTGAGGGAATGAAGCCTTGCTGTCGCGGCAATGAGCGCATCTGCCAGTCCGGTCCCGTGACTCTTTCCATAGTCGCGGCGATACAGTCCCCCAGTGACACCGATCTCACGATCAAGCGGCACGGTGCTGAAGGCGTTGATGAACGCGTCTAGTTTCGTCCGTTCGGCCCCATCCCGCACGCCAGCGTAGAGTTCAGCTACGGTGATGACCGAAAGAAAGAGCGGCGCCGTCAGATTATCGACATAATCGACGGCTTCTTGCTTGCCGCGGAGATAGTCGATCAGCACGTCGGTGTCGATCAGCAAGGGCGTGGGTGGTGTCGTCATCAGTTTATGCCCCTGCGCGATCGAACTCGCGGCGCAAGGTTTCGAGGGGCGGAAGATCGGCGCGATCGCGCCACATACCGCGTGCCTGCTGCAATAGGGCACGTCGATACGTTTGCTGATACTGCACGAGCAATTGCTCGACGGCTTCACGCAGCAGTTCGTCGGGCGTCTTCCCCGTCTGCTGCGCAATTGTCCGTATCGCTGTTTCTTCCTGTTCAGTCAAGGTGATCGAGGTCGTCACCATACCACGTCCTTTCCCTCAACAGAGCTTACGGGTAGTGTACCGCGTGATACCGTAATCTGCAACAAACAGGTGATCGTGAGGAGGGGCGCACGATGGGCTGCCGCCCAACTACGAAATGGATTGCATCTCCGCAGTCTAAACGCCCCGTGCGCGCCCGGCGCCCACGCAGTCTATCTGCCCGGTGTGGGCGGTTTGGCTTGCGCGGGCGCAGGCGAAGCTCCCCTGGTTGGAGGTTCGACGGCATGCTCCTGCGCGTATCTTAGCACGCGCCGATGTGGATTACAACCGACGATTCGCGCATTTTTCTGGAGCGCGTCCTGATGCGGCAAAAGGGGCCTGATTTCGCCCGTAGAGCCGTTGCGCGGACTGCTGGATCGCATCAGGAAGCCATGCACGATCAAGATGCGCGAATCGTCGGTTACAAATTACAAGCAGACGAGTCTGCTGTCTGCTGAACGCCGACCCCGCTGGTTGCCACATCCTTCCCGGAGCGGCGGGGATTACCAACCACTCCGGCTATCACACCTTCCGCCATAGCTTCGCCACCCATCTGCTGGAGGACGGCTACGACATCCGGACGATCCAGGAGTTCCTCGGCCACAATGACGTCAAGACAACCACGATCCACACCCACGTGCTCAATCGCAGCGGGCGTGGAGTGCGCAGCCCGCTCGATGGCGACGATGGGCGCTGCGCAACGACCGTTGGGGTAGGAGGAGGGCCGCGAGCGCGAAGCAGCGCCCCTCCAGCGCGATGTGGCGCATCGTCGGCGGCCAGGTCGCGCGGCGTAGCTGCGCTATGGTAGCATGCAGAACGCAAGGAACCGCGGCTGCCGCCTACGGGAAGGGCCGACGCTCCGCAGCGGTGTTCGCTGCTGGAGGAACCCTCCGAAGGAGACCCCCGATGCGCTACGGCTCTACGATCGTCTACGTCGCCGGGGTGCTGATTGAGCTGGGTAGCCCGATGGGTTGATGCCGGTGAGCCCGTGGTGGACGCCGGTTCTGGCCAGGGTTACGTCAACGTCGTCCGCCCGGCGACTGAAGCCGCGGGCTGGCCTCTGCGAAGCCCGCCGGCGCGGGCTCCACAGGCCACGCAGGTGGCCTTCGCGCCAGCAGCCGGGGCGTTATGGTCTTGGAGAAATTAATTCGGTATATCGGGCTAGCCGTGGGGCTGAAGCCCTCGGCTACGGGATGCGAAGCCCGCCGGCGCGGGCTCGACAGGCCACGCAGGTGGCCTTCGCACCGGGAGCCGGGGCGTTTACGCCCACGGCGCGGACGATCAACCGGACGTTGACGTAGCCCTAATACCGATTCTACTTGATGGCATCGCATTGGCTCAACTCCACACCTCCACAGCTCTACAGCTCTCCAAAGCCCTGTGTGGAGCTGTCGAGCTGTGGAGATGAGCAGGACCACGCGGGATTGCCAATTCCACTTGGTATAAGTTCTGGCTCGCGCATGCCTGAGCTTCACGGCGGGTCAGAGCGGCACAACTCATTCATGCCTGCTCCGCAGCGACGCGCAGCAGCGGCGCCAGCGCCGCATTCAGCGCCTGGTAGCCCGCCGCGCTGAGATGCGCCTCGTCGTCGGCGTAGGCGTCGCGGACATAGCCATCTGGCCCGCAGAGCACGGCGGCGCTATCGAGCAGTTGCACCTGCGGGGCGACCAGACTCGCCAGCCCCTGATTGATCGCCGCGATCGCCTCCTGGACGGCGCGGCCCGCGTATGGCCCGCGCGCCAGCGGAAAGATCGTCGTCAGGATGACCCGCGCCCCCAGGGCGCGGGCGTCCGCCACGACGGAGGCAATCGCGGCGCGCACGCCCATCATCAGTCGCTCGCGCTCCGGCGCGCCGCCGGTCAACTCAACCAGGTCGTTCACGCCCATCTGGACGACGACGATGTCTGGACGCAGTGGCGCGACCATCGCCGTGAAGCGCCGCGCCAGGTAGGGCGCCGTGGCTCCGGGCACGCCGGCGTTCAGGCACTGGAAGCCGGGCAGCGCCGGCAGGCGCCACCAGTCGGCGCGCGAGTCGCCGAAGAAGACGACCCGCCGGGGCGGACGGGTCTCCTCAGGGTTGGCTGATGCTTCCATATGGTGTGTCTCCTTGGGGTACACAGGACGTGACGGCATGGGGAAACCAGGTTTCCCCCATGCCCCTGCTTCAGAAAACGATGTGCCACGCTACCCTGACCAGAACCTCCCACCGGGCGGGGGGATGGAGGTTTCCCCATCCCCCTGCGCAAGGGCTGCGCCTTCATCTTCCCGCGGGCGGGGGCGTGGGGAAACCCGGTTTCCCCATCCCCCTGCGCAAGGGCTGCGCTTTCCCCTTCCCGGGGGCAGGGGCGTGGGGAAACCCGGTTTCCCCATGCCCCTGCTTGAGGGCTGCGCCCTCCCAGACCCTCTGCGCGCGGGGGTATGGGGGAACCTGGTTCCCCCATGGTCACGTGAGACGGTCATGCGCATGGCGCACAACGCCCCCTGGGAGCGCGGGCGTCCCGCCCGCGCCACGGCGCCGCGGGCACGGCGCCGGCCCCCTCCCTGACCCTTCCCACCGGGGGCGGGCACCCGGATCCTCCCCCCAGCGGGGGGAAGCTGGGAGGGGGGCTGAACGCGGCGAACGATGGTCACCTCAGCCGTCCATGCGGCTAAGCCGCACCACGCCGCGATGAACATACGGTTGTTCTTGGGAGGGCTGCGCCCTCCCAGACCCTCCCACCGGGTGGGGAGATGGGGAAACCCGGTTTCCCCATCCCCCTGCGCAAGGGCTGCGCCCTCCCAAAGCCTGCCACCGGGTGGGGGGATGGGGAAACCCGGTTTCCCTATTTTCACGTTAGTGGGACGATCCGGCAAGTGAGGTCAGGGTGGAGCACCGCGAGATGGTGGATCTGATCCGGGGCGGCGTGCCCGCGACGGGCGGGGTGTGGGCCGACCTGGGCGCCGGGACGGGCAATTTCACCTGGGCGCTGGCCGAGCTGCTCGGCCCGGCGGCGACGATCTACGCCCTCGACCGCGACGCCCGCGCCATCGCCGCGCAGCAGCGGCGGCTCCGCGACGAGCCCCCGGCGGCCACGGTCCTCCCGCTCCAGACCGACGTGCTCCGGCCCCTGGCGCTGCCGCCGCTCGACGGCGCCCTGCTGGCGAACCTGCTCCACTTCGCGCGCGACCAGGCCGGCCTGCTCCGGCGGGTCCGCGCCGCGCTGCGCCCCGGCGGCCGGCTGCTGGTGGTCGAGTACGAACAGACGCTGCCGCTCCCCTGGGTGCCCCACCCGCTCCCCCTGTCGCGCCTCGTCGCCGTAGCCCGGGAGGCCGGCTTCCAGCCGCCGGTACAGGTTGGCATGCGCCGATCCCCGTCATCCGGTCGCGTGCTCTACGCCGCGGTCGCGTTGAGCCCGGAGGGGCGAACGTGAGTACGAAAACCCACGCTGCCGCCGTCGCGTTTATCCCGCTCGCGGTGGCCTGGCCGCCCATCCAGGCGATCCGCCGGCAGGAGCAGAGAAAGAAGGTCACGATGGATGTGGAGTTCAGCGGCGCCTACAACGAACGCCCCGCTGAGGCACTGTTCGCCCAGCGCTGCCTTATGGTTTCGTTCGAGGACCGCGAGCTGCTCGACAACGATAGCTACGCCCGGATCAAGGCCCTGGGACGCACGTACCGCGGGCGCCAGGCCTGGCCCGAGTTCCGCGACTACATCCCCGGCTCCCTGCCCCGGCGTCTGGAGCCGCCTCAGGTCCGCTATCCAGCAGACCTGCGACGTGGCCCGGCGCTTCAGGGACGACGCGGAGTGTCTGCTCGGGCCGGACGAGGGCCAGATGCTGCTGCGCGAGTATGTGGGCGGCGAGTGGAAGGAGCGCTGGCACCGGCCTGAGCTGGCGACCCCGGTGGCCTCCGAGCCGCCGCCCTCTGTCGACGAACTGCGCCGCGCGCGCCTGGCCAGCCGCCGCCTGCAGCGGCTGGGCGTCTAGGGAGCGGACCGCCTGCTCCTCCCTGGAGCCGTGACGGGCTAACGTTCCAATTTAGCGGTGGCGCTCCGCGCCATCCGCTGACCTGGAGCGTTAGCCGTTCTTTCCAAGAACTGAATTCCACGGTCACTGATCTCCCACACTCCTCGGGGGCTGTTTCTTCGTAGGAGACCTTCTTTCACCATTGAATGCCGCGCCCATTGGGCGGCGTTCCGCCAGCGTGGCATCTCGGGATCCGAGGTCAAGTTTATTCTTGGGAAGGCGCGGCCCTCCAAAACCCTCCCGCGGGCGGGAGTGTGGGGAAACCAGGTTTCCCCACACCCCGCTCCAAAGGACCATGTGTAGCGGATTCATTGCTCAAAGACCATAAGCCCTCGGCTACGGGATGCGAAGCCCGCCCGCGCGGGCGAGAGCGGATTAATTTCTCAAAGACCATCATAGCCGTGCTTGTGGCATAAAACGCCGCCTCAGCGGCCCACGACGTTGTAGGCGACGTCGACCACCTCGAAGCGGGCGTAGGCGAATTCGCCCGTGGGCAAGTGCCAGCGGGCCTCGGCGTCCGGGAGTCGGTGGCCGTTCACCGTGCGCCAGCCGCTCACCGGCGTCGACCAGCGCACCCGCTCGTAGGTCTTGCCGTCGAGCGTGCGCGAGCGGTCATCGGAGATGAAGTTAGTCAGCGCGCCGTTCTCGGCGAAGGTGAGCACCGCCGTGATCGTGTGGCCGGCGTTGGTGAAGGTCGCGCGCACCGTCAGCGGGTCCAGCTCCTCCCAGGTGATGGCCGGGTCGATCAGCGTCGCCGGGGCCAGCAGCACCATGTCGTTGAAGAGCGTGACTGTCTCGCTGCGGTCCATCTCCGGCCCGCGGGCGTCGACAACCTTCACCAATGAGGCGACGTTCACCTCGAAGGTGGCGTTGGGGCCGACGTAGCGGTGATAGGCGGTCATGGGGACACCGAACATGCGGGCATCGACGAAGAACAGGCGCTCCGCCGGGGCGACGAAACTCTGCTGATCGGCCACCATCGGCATCCAGGCGCTGTCCGGGCCATTGCGCAGCGCGCCGTGGAAGCGCAGCCGGTAGTTGGCGACGCGCGGCTGGCCGACGGCCCCCGTGAAGCGGAGGTACTGCTGCACGATGGGGGGCAGGTGGGTAAGATCCGCCCCGGTCACAGGGGTGGTCTGCGCCGATGTCGTGGCCAGGCCGGCGGCCACGTCGCGGGCGTACTGCGCCCGGTAGCCCCAGGGCGCGTGGGCCAGCCCGGCGACCAGCGCGGGCACGAGGATGATCAGGTTGGCGAGGGTGCCGAACTTCGCGTCGCTCCAGGAGGTAAGAATGACGAGTTGCGAGATCAGCACGGCGCCGAGGGCCGGCGCCCACCACCAGTCCGGCGCGGCGAGCAGGAGCGCGGCGCTCAGCAGGAAGAGCAGCGCCGCGGCGAGCCAGAGCAGCCCGAGCGGCTGGCTGATCGGCACGCGCAACTGCTCGAACGCGGCAAGACCGAAGGCCTTCGCGAAGCCCATCAGGTGGATCAGGCCGTGGACGGCAACGACGACGAGCAACAGGTATTTCATCGCATGCTCCAGGACATCGTGATCTGCATGCATCATCCGGAGGATAGCACGCGGCAGGATGGAATAGCTCTAGCCATCCGGATAGAGTGGAGGGAGGTGGTGGTAGCGAAACCAGAGGCGCTCGTGGTCGAGGGGCACGAGAAACAGGTTGGCCCGGTCAAGCTCGTCGATGATCTGCTGGCTGTAGGAGTCGCGATCAAGCTGAGCATCGCGAACGGAGCGTAAAGCCCGGACAGTTGATAAACGGCGATTGGTGAAGCATCTCGGGCGACTCGCACCGGCGACGCAAACCAGGGTCCTGGCAGTCCTGGCCGAGATGTTTGCTGAATGACAGGACTTTCGTTACCACGCCCGCCAGATCGGGGGGCGACGTTTCACCCAAGGACGCGCGCGGTGGAGCGGTGGGTGGGGAAACCGGGTTTCCCCACGCCCCTCTCCGAGGGGCTACGCCGCGCGCCAACGGGATGCACAAAGGTCGTTCCGGTGAGGGCTGCGCCCTCCCAGACCCTCCCGCGGGAGGGTTTTTTCACCTCAGCCGTCCATGCGATTCGCGCACACCGCCCGATGAACATCGCCTGGGAGCGCGGGCGGCCCGCCCTCGTCGCGTCTCCGCGGGCAAGGTGACGGCCCCCCTCCCCAGCCCTCCCCCCGCTGGGGGGAGGGAGTCCGGCTCCTCCCCCCAGCGGGGGGAGGTCAGGAGGGGGGGCTCAGCGCCGCATGCGCGTAGGTGAGCAGCCTATGTTCACGTTAGCCGTCCATGCGGCTGCGCCGCACAACGCCGCAATGAACATAAGGTTCTTCTTGGGAGGGCTGCGCCCTCCCAAACCCTCCCGCGGGCGGGGGTGTGGGGAAACCCGGTTTCCCCATGCCCTGCGCAAGGGCTGCGCCCTTACCCTCCCGCGGGCGGGGGAATGGGGAAACCGGGTTTCCCCATTCCCCTCGCCGAGGGCTTATTTTCACCTCAGAGCGTTCTTTAACCATTGTTTTACCTCAAGTTAATCTGTTCCTCAACGTTGGTTAACCGGACACGGCTAATATGCTTGAGCATACCTGCTGAGGTGATGGTCCGGCGCCAGGGCGTGCGCATAGGGGGCGGTCGCGCCCCGGTCTGACCGTGTGCGCCAGCGCTCTGCGCGTTGAAGTTCTAGCCGGCCCGCTCGAGCGCCGATCCGCTGCCAACCTTACAGCCGCGCCGCGCGATCCGCAATCCAATCCAATGGCCAGTCTCCAACAACGCATCCGCTCAACGCCGGCGCGCCGATGGGGCGAGTGGTTGCTGTTCGTCGCGCTGATCGGCCCCAATCTGCTCCTTTTTGGCATCTTCACCTACTGGCCGCTGATCTACAACGGCTACCTGAGCTTTGTGCGCTGGAACTTCCTGCGCCCGGTCAAACCCTTTGTCTGGTTCGATAATTACCTCAGCGTGTTCAGCAGCAGGTTGTTCTGGGAGATCGTGCTGAACACGCTGGTGTTTACCGTCTGGTCAGTGGGGCTGACCCTGGTGCTGGGGCTGGCCCTGGCGCTGTTGATCAACCAGCCCCTGCGCTACCGCAACGCCGCCCGGGCGACCCTCTTCTCACCAGTGGTGATGTCGGGCGCAGTGGTGGCGGTGGTCTGGAGCTACATCTTCGACCCGCGCTACGGCTTGATTGACCAGCTTCTGGGCCTGGTGGGCCTGAATTCGCCCGACTGGCTGGGGACGACCGAGTGGGCTATGCCGGCGGTGATCATGGTCTATGTCTGGAAGAACCTGGGCTACGCCGTGGTGATCTATCTGGCGGGTCTGCAGGGCATCCCCCGCGAACTCTACGACGCCGCCCTGGTGGACGGCGCGGGGCCGTGGGCCCGTTTCCGCCACGTGACCCTGCCCGGCCTGTCGCCGGTGGCCTTCTTCCTCTCGGTCACCAGCGTGCTGGCGACCTTCCAGGCGTTCGACATTATCAAAGTGCTCACCGACGGCGGGCCGGTGACCGCGACCACCACCCTGATCTTTTACCTCTACGAACTGGGCTTTGTGACCTACGATGCCGGCAAGGCCGGCGTCGTCGCGGTGGTGCTCTTCTTGATCATGCTCGTGCTGACGCTGATCCAGGTGCGCTACCTGGAGCGCCGCGTATCCTATGGATGATCGTATGGCCCTGAGTGACGAACTGGTCCTGACGCAACCGGTCGAGAACGCGGCGGCGCGGCGGCGCGGGCGCCGCTGGCGCGCCGCCGGTTACCTGGCCATGCTCCTGGCAGTGCTGGTGATCGGCCTGCCGGTGTACTGGACGCTGATCGCGGCCTTCAAGACCTCGGCGGAGATCTACGGCCCGCCGACCTGGTTCCCCCAGACGCCCACCCTGGCGAACTTTCCGGCGGCGTGGAATGCCGCCCCCTTTGGCCGCTTCTACCTGAACAGCTTCATCACCACCCTGGGGGGGATGGGGCTGGAGGTGCTCTTCGCCGTCACCTCGGCCTACGCTCTGGCCTTTCTGCGCTTTCCGCGCAAGGATCTGGTCTTCCTGCTCCTCCTGGCCGCGCTGATGGTGCCGGTGGAAATCACCATCGTGCCCAACTACCTGACCATCGCCCGGCTCGGCTGGATCAACACCTATGCCGGCATCATCATTCCCGGCGCGGCCATCGCCTATGGCACCTTCCTGCTGCGGCAGGCGTTCCTGGCCCTGCCCTATGAGGTGATCGAGGCTGCGCGGGTGGACGGCGCGGGGCACATCCGCACGCTGGTGAGCATCGTCATTCCCATGGCCCAGCCGGCAATCGTGACCATGGCCCTGCTCTCGCTGGTGGCGAAGTGGAACGATTTTCTCTGGCCGCTGATCGTCACCAACACCGCCAATATGCGCACCCTCCCGATTGGCATCTACTGGCTGCGCAACAGCGAGGGCACCATCAACTGGGGCGTGGTGATGGCCGGGTCGCTGTTCCTGATCATCCCCGTCATGATCGTCTTCCTGTTCGTCCAGCGCTACATTGTGGAAGGGATCGCCACCGGCGCGGTGAAAGGCTAAGCGCCTGTTCGGATACCCGGGGTATCCGATGACGTTCTGGGAGGCAGAATCCCTCCCGAACCCGCCTCGCGGGCGGAGGTATAGGGAAACGCGGTTGCCCCACACCCCTGCTCCAGCAGCCTATGTTCACGTTCGGCCCCAGGCGCAGGGCGCACACCGCCCGATGCAAACGGCCCGAGAGCGCGGGCGTCTCGCCCGCGCTACGGCGCCGCGGGCACGGTGACGGCCCCCTCCCGGACCCTCCCCCGCTGGGGGCGGGCACCCGGCGCCCCCCCCAGCGGGGGGAGGCTGGGAGGGGGGCTGAACGCTGCGAACGATGGTCACCTCAGCCGTCCATGCGGCTCCGCCGCACACTGGCGGGATGAACATCCTTCTTGGGAGGGCTACGCCCTCCCACACCCTCCCGCGGGTGGGGGCATGGGGAAACCCGGGTTCCCCACACCCCTCCTCCGAGGGACTATGTTCACGTTAGCCGTCCACGCGGCTCCGCTGCACACGAACAGGATGAAAAGAGGTTTTTCTTGGGAGGGCTGCGCCCTCCCAAACCCTCCCGCGGGCGGAGGGATGGGGGAACCAGGTTCCCCCATGTTCACGTTAGACGCTGGTGAAAGTGTTCCCGAGAGGGCGATGCCCTCCCGAATCCCGCACAGGCCCCAGGCGGCACCTCCGGGGGACGAGAGACCCCCGTGTGCATACAGATGCTCGCGAGTATGGAGAAAGGAGACCCACGCATGGAGCAGCGCAAGCTGTCTCGTCGCCAGATGCTTCGGATGCTGATCGCCGGCGGCGGCGCCACGGCCCTGGCGGCCTGCGGCGCCCAGGCGCCCGCCACGCCGACGACGGCCCCCGCGGCCCCCGCCCCCACCACCGCACCTGCCCCCACCGTCGTCAGCCAGACCGGCTCGACCGTCAATATCACCTACTGGGGGTCCTTCAGCGGCGTGCTTGGCGAGGCCGAGCAGGCCATGGTCAAGCGCTTCAACGAGTCGCAGAACGAGGTGCAGGTCGAGTACCAGTTCCAGGGCAGCTACGAGGAGACTGCCCAGAAGTTCACCGCGGCCCTGCAGGCCCGCACCATCCCCGACGTCGTTCTCCTCTCCGATGTCTGGTGGTTCGGTTTCTACCTGGCCGGGGCCATCACCCAGCTTGACGACCTGGCGAAGCAGGTCAACCTGGATTTCGCCGACTACGAGCCTGTGCTGCTGAACGAAGGCGTGCGCCAGAACAAGCACTTCTGGATCCCCTTCGCCCGCTCGACGCCGCTCTTCTACTACAACAAGCAACTCTGGGCCGAGGCCGGGCTGCCCGACCGCGCCCCCGAGACCTGGGCCGAGTTCGGCGAGTGGGCGCCGAAACTGGTCGTCAAAGAGGGCGACAAACTGACCCGCGCCGCTTTCCTGCACCCCACCGGGGCCAGCTACATCGCCTGGCTGTTCCAGGGCGTCACCTGGCAGCACGGCGGCCAGTACTCGCTGCCGGACTTCACCATGACTATGACCGACCCGAATACCCTCCGGGCGGGGCAGTTCTACCAGGATACCGCCAACAAGTTCGGCTGGGCCACCCTGGTGCAGGATCTCAACAAGGACTTCATCGGCGGAGTTGGGGCCGCGATGCTGGCCTCCACCGGCGCGCTCAGCGGCATTACCCGCAACGCGCCCTTCCAGGTCGGCGTGGGCTTCTTGCCCAAAGAGACCAGCTTCGGCTGCTGCACCGGCGGCGCCGGCCTGGCCATTCCCGCCGAGACGCCCGCCGAGAAGCAACTTGCGGCGATGAAGTACATCGCCTTCGCCACCAACCCCGAGCAGGCTGGCATCTGGGCGCGCGACACGGGTTACATGCCGGTGCGCATCAGCACCAAACGGTCGCCAGAGATGCAGGCCTTCTTCGCCGAGAACCCCAACTTCAAGACCGCGGTGGAGCAACTTCCGCTGACCCGCGCCCAGGATGCCGCGCGCGTCTTCGTGCGCAACGGCGACCAGATCATCGGCAAGGGCCTGGAGCGGATCATCGTCAACCGCGAGGATACGGCGAAGGTGTTCGGGGAGGTGAACACCGAGCTGACCGAGGCCGCAAAGCCGGTCGTCGAGGATCTGAAGGCGGTCGAAGGCTAAGAGCAATACTTTTCAATGCCCCCTCCCCCGCCCTCCCCCACCGGGGGAGGAGTCTGGCTCCTCCCCCCAGCGGGGGGAGGGTGGGAGGGGGGCTGCGGCGCCGTATGCGCTTATGTGAAAGGTATTGAGGCCAGGAGCCTTTCCGCGGTACGCGGAAGGGCGGGGAAACCTGGTTTTCCCACGCCCCTGTCTGAGGAGAGGAGCGGGAAGGCAAGCCCTCCTAACCCCTCCCTGGCGGGAGGGGAAGGGGAAACCCGGTTTCCCCTTCCCCTGCGTGAGGGCGCAGCCCTCTCGCACCCTCCCACCAGGTGGAGATGGGGAAACCCGGTTTCCCCTTCCCCTGCGTGAGGGCGCAGCCCTCCCACCGGGTGGGGAGGTGGGGAAACCGGCTTTCCCCATACTCCTGCGCGCGGGCTACGCCCTCTCGCACCCTTCTGCGGGCCGGGGCCTGGGTGCGCGGGCCGGAGGCCCGCGTCCGCAGGGGCGCGGGGAAACCGGGTTTCCCCACACCACGTCAGGGCGTGATCGCGACGAACTGCGCCAACCCCCAGCGCCCGTTGATCATCCACTGCGGATCGCGCGCGCGCGCCGCCGCGACGCGGGCCTGATCCAGGCCAATCGCCACTTCGGACTTGCAGGTGCGCAGCAGCAGGAGCGGCGCCGGGGCGTAGCCCAGGACGGCCTCCAGGGGCGTGTCGGCGGGCCAGTGGCGATCGCCGAGCCAGCGGCGGTAGTTGGCATCGCCTTTGCTGATCAGCAACCCCGAGGTCGCCAGGGAGTCAAAGAGGATCTCGGGCATCTCCCAGCCCGCCAGGGGCGAGGTCCAGAACCAGTCGTCGTGCAGGGTCAGGCGACTCGTCGCCAGCGCGGCGATGAGCCGCTCGGCGGCGCGGGCGACGGGGCCGGGTCGCTCCGCCAGCCAGGCTACGGTGTCGCGCGCGTCGCCGGCGGTGGCATCGGAGACGAAGGTGGGATGGGCCTTGGGGTGCAACCGCACCCGCAGGCCCCGGGCGAGCAGCGCATCGGCCAGGAGCAGGTCATGCACCAGTTCGGCCCCGGCATTGTCGAGCACGACATCCACCGTGGCGGAGCGGGCGATGAGCGCGTCGAGATGGGCCAGGACCGCGGGGCCGTCGTCGGCCAGCAGGGTGGCGTCGCCAGGTCCGTCGCCGGCATCCGCGGGCCAGAGGCTCAGGTCGGCCTGGTTCCCCCACAGCGCGCCACGGAGCGCCGCATCGAGGGGCAACGGCTCATCGCTCAGCCCGGCCAGCGACGTGTGTTCGAGCCCCAGGCGCTTCTGGCGGGCGTACGGGTCGCGGCCGTAGGCGCCCGAGCGGGGCCGGAAGTAGCCGATCGCCTCCAGGATGCGCCGGTAGAAGTACGTCTCGGCGAGGAACCAGGGCACGGCGAGCCAGTCCTGGCCGGCGTAGGGTGCGAGGTAGCTCCGCCAGAGGGCCAGATCGGGCGCCGCATCGTCGGCGAGGGGGCGCAGCGGCGTGAAGGGGATCTCGGCGGCCAGGCCCGCGACGGCGCGCGCCGCCTGATGATCGAGGCGATTCTCGGTGAGCACGCGCCCGGCAATGGCCGGCAGACGGCGCAGCACCGTATCGCGGGCGAACGAGTCCGGGTCGGCGCCGCGCAGGGGCGGCGGAAGGGGCAGGGCAGGCTGGCGCATAGGCGGGGTCAGCGTGGCGCCTCGACGCGGGCGAGCACGCGCCCAAGGGCCGTATCGGGCGTCAATCCCTCGATCTCGGCCTCGGGCCGCAGAATGATCCGGTGGCGGTAGACCGGGCGCACCAGGGCCTTCACATCGTCGGGCGTCACGAAGGCGCGCCCGTGGATGGCGGCGTAGGTCTTGGCGCTCAGCAGCAGGGCGATGCTGGCGCGGGTCGAGCCGCCCATCAGCAGGTCGGGGCTGCGCCGGCTCTCCTGGGCGATGCGCCCGATGTAGCCGAGCACGCCTTCCTCGACGGTGACCTCGCGGATCTCGGCGCGGCAGGCTTGCAGATCGGCCGGAGCGACCACCGGGCGCAGACCCGCTTCCTCCAGCCGGTGGGCGTCAAAGCCGTGGTGGTAGCGCCGCAGCACCTCCAGTTCCACCTCGGAGGGCGGATAATCCAGGAGCACCTTGAAGAGGAAGCGGTCGAGCTGCGCCTCGGGGAGCGGGTAGGTGCCCTCGTACTCGATGGGGTTCTGAGTGGCGACCACGAAGAAGGGATCGGGCAGGGGCAGCCGTTCGCCCTCGATGGTCACCTGGCGCTCCTCCATGGCCTCCAGCAGGGCGCTCTGGGTCTTGGCCGGGGCGCGGTTGATCTCATCGCCGAGGAGCAGTTGGGTGAAGATCGGCCCGCGTCGCAGCCGGAACTGGCCCGTCGCCATATCGAAGACCTGGGTGCCCAGCACGTCCGAGGGCATCAGATCGGGGGTGAACTGCACGCGCTTGAACTCGGCCCGCACCAACAGGGCCAGGGTCTTGGCCATCAGCGTCTTGGCGGTGCCGGGGGCGCCTTCGAGCAAGACGTGGCCGCCAGCCAGCAGGGCGACCAGCAGGAGGGTGAACGGCTCGTCCTGGCCAACCAGCACCTTGCGCGCTTCGGCGCGGATCTGCTCCGCGAGGGTCTCGGTGTGCATCGAGGTTCGCTCCGCCACATGCTTCCGGGCTGATGCCGCGGGAGGGAGGGCCGGGCCCGAGCGCGGGGAACCCGGGGCTCCCCGCGCGTAAGTGTTCACATATCTCCTGGGAGCGCGGGCAGCTTGCCGTTGCCGTACGTCACCATGCGCACCTGTGCCACGTTCGCATGTCTCCTGGGAGCGCGGGCAGCTTGCCCGCGTAGACGCGACGAGGGCGTCCCGCCCGCGCTCCCGGGCGCGGGTGTTACCCCGGGTGTGAACCGTTACTCCCCGCGCTTAATCAGCCACAAGGATCGCCAGCGCGGCAGTGAGGGCCAGCACCGTCGCCGCGGGGCGCAGCGGATCGGCGGCGGGGGGCGCCACCGCGCCATCGGCGTCGCCACCCAGGCGCTGGAGGGCGATAGCCTCGGCCCGGCTCAAGCCCGCGGCGCGCAGGGTCGCCTCTGCCGCGGCGGCGGCGGCAGCCGCTTCCGGCGGCGCACCCTCCAGCGCGGCGCGGGCCAGGGCGGCCAGGGCGCCCCCGGCGGGGGCGCGCGCCGCCAGCCAGCGCGCGGCGCGGATGAGTTGGGGGCGAAACGCGCCCGCGTGGGCGGTGTGCCCGGCCAGGGCGAACGCCAGCGCCGCCAGGGCGGTGGCGCGCTCATCCTCGGCCCAACTGCCATTGACCGCCTGCGTGCGCGCCAGGTAGCGCAGGGCCGCGTCGCGGCGCTCCATCGGCGTGGGCGCCGCTCGTGGCGCCGCGGGGGGCGCGCCACGGGCGGCGGTCCAGTCCCCGAACGGCGCAGCGTCACCCACGCTCTGGGCACGGGCCAGGACCCGCCCGAGCGGCGCCTTGAAAACCGGCATGGCGCTGGCCGCGTGCATCACGCCGCCCAGGAGCGCGGGCGCTGGCAGGCCTTCGAAGGCTTCGCGCCGGGTGCCAGCGGGGAGATGCACCGGAACCACCACCCGCCCTTCGGCGCGCTGGCGCCCGGCGTCCGCCGGCGGCTCCTCGACGGCCACGAAAGCGGTCTGGCTCGAAAGGAGACCATGCTCGAGGGACAGGGCCAGGATCTCCTGCTCCAGCGCCGGAGCGTGGCGCGACTCCAACCGGGCCGTGTCCTCCAGGGCGGCGATCCGCGCCCGCGCCCAGAGCTTCGGCAGCGCGGCCCACACCCCGCCGCGATCGGGCGTCGCCGCGGGCAGGTCGAGCACGAGCGTCTCGGCGAAGCTGCCGCGCGCCGCGCGGGCCTTGAGCGTCAGCAGGGCGCGTTCGTCGTGGGGCGCGTTGAAGCGGGCCATAAGGGTCAGCGGCTGTCCGGCGTAGAGATCGGGCAGAGGGGCGGGCAGCACATCGCTCACGTGGGCGCCGCCCCATTCGATATGCAGATCGCGCAGCAGCGGCAGAGCGGCGCGGCGCTGGAAGCGTTCCACTCCCGGCTCGATCGGCTCGCCGGGCAGGATGTACTCGGTCACGCCCCGGCCCACCTCGGCCAGCTTATCCAGCAGGAACCGGTTCACCGCCGATCCCACGCCGAAGGCGAACACACGCGCCTCACCCAGGCGCGCGGTCAGTTCACGCAACACCAGGTTCTCGTTGCCCACCGCCCCATCGGTGAGGAACACCACCACGCGCAGGCGTTTCGGATCGCGGGGCTGGGCCAGCGCCTCGGCCAGGGCGGCGACGATCTCGGTGCCGCCACGGGCCTCGATGCCGGCAATAAACCGATCCGCCGCATCAACGTTCGCCTGGGTGAAGGGCAACGGCGTGGGGGCAAGACGTTCAACAAAATTGTCAAACGGAAAGATATTGAAACTATCTCCGGGATTGAGCGCGCGCAGACAGGCGCGCAAGGCGTTCCGCGCCTGCGCGATGCTCTCGCCCCCCATCGAGCCGCTGCGGTCGAAGACAAAGAGCATCTCGCGGGGCAGCACCTCCTCGGGCGCGGGAAGCGCCTGGGGCGTCAGCGACAACAGCAACGCGCCCGGACGACCGGCCTCGCGAAAGACGAAGGCCGCGGCGCGGTACCCGGCGCCGGCCGGGCGGTAGCGCAGCACCAGGTCGCGATCGGGAACCGCGGCGGGGTCGCGCAGGGTCGCGAGGTGGCGCCCACGCGCCTCGCGCAGCTCGAATTGATCGTTGGGAACCTCTATCTCGGCCAGGCGGCCCACATCGAGACTGATTTCGACGGCCAGGGTGTGGCCGGCGACATCGGGCGGCAGCAGGGGCACGGCGCCGTCTTTCGGATCGGCCAGCATGCCCCCCGGCAGGTAGCGCGGCAGCACAACCGTCGGCACCGCCAGGGTGAACCAGCCATCATCATAGGGCACGCGCTCGAAGTAGCGCAGGCGCACCTCGACCACCTCGCCCGGCTGCAAGTTCGCCACCTCGACACTGAGCATGTTCGGGCGCTCCTGGGCCAGCAACGCCGCGTCGTAGCCACGCTCGGCGGCCTCGCGGAACAGGCGCTGGGCTTCGGGGCGGGGTTGCACCGCGCCGCGGATCACCCGCGCGCCGACCCGCAGTTCCAGCCCGCTGACCGCCGCCTCGGAGGGGAGCGGAAAGACGTACAGCGCGTCGAGGGCCGCGTGGTGGCCATTGCGAAAGCGCTGGGTCAACGCCGTTTCGGCCAGCGGGCCGACCACCTCGATGGCGATGGTCGTATGCTCCAGCGGCACGGGCGGCAGGGTCACCTCGCGGGGCAGGAGCATTCCTCCAGAGACGGAGGCAGACTCGGCTCGGGCCATGGCGGACCTCCTTCGTTATTAAAGGTAAGGGCGCAGCCCTTGCGCAGGGGGATGGGGAAACCCGGTTTCCCCATCCCCCGACCCGGTGGGAGGGTTTGGGAGGGCGCAGCCCTCCCAGGAAGTATGTTCATCCCGTCGGTGTGTGGCGCAGCCGCATGGACGACTAACGTGAACATACGCCCTCGGCGAGGGGTGTGGGGAAACCGGGTTTCCCCACGCCCCCGCCCCGCAGGGGGATGGGGAAACCTGGTTTCCCCATCCCCGAAGATCGCCTGACACCCTGCATTATTGCACGGCGCTGGCGCGGTTTCAAGGTACAATAGGGCGATGCTACCGACTCCGCGTCTGCTCATCCTGCTCTTGCTGGCCGCCCCGCCAATCGCCCTGTCGGCCTTTGCGCCGGCGCTGATCTGGCTCGCGCTGGCCTACCTGGTTATCGTCGCAGGGCTGACCCTGAGCGACGCGCTGCTAGCGCCCCGGCCGGCCCAGATCGAAGTGGAGCGCGTCCACGACGCGCAACTCTCGCTCGGCGCCGAGAACCTGATCACGGTCATCCTGGCCAATGCCAGCCCCCGGCGCATAGATGTTACCCTGCGCGACGAATACCCCCACCAGTTCCCCGCCGACGCGCAATTCCTGAGCGGCGCCATCCCGGCCTACGACGTTTACGAGGCGCGCTACCACGTGCGCCCCCTGCGCCGGGGCGACTACCGCTTCGGCGACGTGGTGCTGCGCTACCGCGGGCCGCTGGGCATGCTCCTCCGGCAGGCGCGCTACCCTGCCGCGGCCGGGGTGCGCGTGTACCCGAACGTGTTGGAGGTACGCAAATACGACCTGCTGGCGCGTCGGGGCATGCTGCGCGAGCTGGGGCTGCGCCCGACGCGCGCGCGGGGCGTGGGGGGCGAATTCGAGCGCCTGCGCGACTACACCCCCGACGACGAGTTCCGGCGCATCAACTGGAAGGCCACCGCCCGGCGGGTGCGCCCGATTGCCGCCGACTACCAGGCCGAGCGCAGCCAGCACCTCATCTGCGCCATCGACTGCGGGCGCCTGATGGCCCCGCCGGTGGGCGACCTGATGCGCCTGGACTACGCGGTCAACACCGCCCTGCTGCTCAGCTACGTCGCGCTGCTGCGGGGCGATCACGTGGGCCTGCTGGCCTTTGCCGACAACGTGCGAACCTACGTGCCCTCACGGCGCGGCAAACCGCAGTTCCAGCGCCTGCTGGAAAGCCTGTACAACCTGCAACCCGAGCCGGTGGAGGCCGACCACGGCGTGGCCCTGCACTACCTGGCGCAGCGGCAGCGCCGCCGCGCGCTGATCGTCCTCTTCACCGACCTGGCGCTCCCCGAAGCGGCCGAGCCCCTGGTCACCCACCTGGCCCGACTGGCGCGCCACCACCTGCCCCTGTGCGTCACCGTCAGCGACCCCTTTGTGAGCCGCGCAGCCGGGCAAGCGGCGCGCGACAGCGCCAGCCTGTACCGGCGCGCGGTGGCCGAAGAACTGCTCGACGAACGGCGCATGCTCCTCGACCGGCTCAACCGCGCCGGGGTGCTCACGGTTGACGTGCCTGCCGACCAGCTCAGCGCCGGCGTGGTCAACGCCTATCTGCGCCTGAAGGCCCAGGGGAGGTTGTAGGACTATTTCGGATTGTAGATGTTGGATTGCCGTCAGGACCTGCGCGGCAAAGGGGCGCGGGAAGACCACGCCTCCCCGCCTGACCGTTCACACACGCGGGCATCCACAAGCCAGGGAGCGCAAGCGGGACGCCCGTGGCACGTCTCCGCGGGCAAGCTGCCCGCGCGCCCGGGAGCAATGCGCACCCTTGCCCTCCCGCGCCCCTCGCAGGTCTGATTACGTCCTCTCGCCACGTTGCAGCGCGGCGACTTGCTGCCGCTGCAGGTCGCGGATCTCGGTGAGCAGCTTCACATCATCGGCTGGCTCGGGCCTGGGCGCGAACGTTGCCGCCACCCTGGCGAAGGGACGCACGATAAAAGAGATCTTAACAGACTGTTGCGATTAGTTTTCACAATCTTTGCGTTGACTTTGCTATCCTGATCATGGCTTCACAAGCGTGACACACGCGGACCATTCCGAAAGGCAAGGTTATGGCACGCCCGAAACGACCGCCGCATCCTATGCTCAGGGTGGCCCGCGAGCATCTGATCCAGCTCGATCCCGATCTGCGGAACGAGCCTATTCATCTGCGAATGCTCGACGGTCCTCCTGGCTCCCCGCGCTATGCCGTGTATGTCGGCGCCTGCCGCCGTGAAGGCGCATGCCCCTACGGGGTCGAGCACATCCTCCCCTGCCCGGTGCTCGACTGCGAACTGCGGAACTCGTTGCGCCTCCTGATGGATCGGGAGGGCAACCTGGTCGAGGTGCTGCACAGCGGCGTCCGCTGGACGGCCTGAGCCGCGCTGGCAATGACAGAAGGGGGACGAGATGGATAGCGTGCGCGTCTGGATGAGCGCCCCACCGGTCGTGGCGCGCGAGACGATGACCCTGCCGCTGGCGCGGCAACTCCTGGCCGAGCAGAATATCCGGCGCCTGCCGGTGGTCAACGAGCGCAATGAACTGGTGGGAATCGTGACCGAGGGCGACATCAACCGCATCTCGGACGCGCCCGAGGGCGATCAGGCCGAGTATCGCCCTGGCCTGCGGATCCGCGATCTGCCGCTGCGTGAGTTTATGCGTCGGCCGGTGCTGACCGTCTCACCTTCGACTTGCCTGCGCGAGGCGGCGCAGGTGATGATCACCCACCACATCCACGGCATGCCGGTGGTGCTGGAGAAACAGGTGGTCGGCGTGATTACCGTTTCGGATCTGTTGCGCTGGATGGTCGAGTCGGAAACCGAGGACGGGATCGTGACGGTAAGCCCGCCCTCGGCGGCTCGCGATTGATCAGCCTCGCGGGCCGAAAAGGTTATATCCGTTACGAGAACGAAGGTCGCAGGCCCGGTGGGGCCGCGTCTTCGTTTTCGCCACGTCCGGCAACCCTCCGCAGTTACGAAGAGGTTGCTGCAAGGAGGAGCGTATGTACCGCCACATCCTGGTTCCGCTGGACGGGTCGGCCCTCGCCGAGCAAGTGCTGCCGCACGTGCGCGATCTGGCAGCCCACGAGGGCACGATGAAGATCACGCTGCTTCGCGCCGTGCCGCCTATCTTTACGTCAAGTGTGGATTACAGCGGGATGCTCGCCGCGAGCGCCGCCGATGAGCAGGAGAGCCTGGAGAGCGAGGCGCGCGCCTACCTCGAGCGCGTCGCTGCGCCGCTGCGCAGCGAAGGCTACACCGTGAACGTCGAGGTCAGCACCATGCCCGCCGCCGAGGCCATCCTCGACTACGCCGAGAGCCAGCATGCCGACCTGATCGCCATCGCTACCCACGGCCGCAGCGGGATCAGCCGCTGGGTCTTCGGTAGCGTCACCCAGAAGGTCATCCAGGCCGCCCCCGTCCCGGTGCTGGTGATCCGGCCCAGGCAAGAGCGGTAACGGCGCGCCCGGGTCCTCAGTACGTGGTCGCATGTCTCCTGAGAGCGCGGGCAGCTCGCTGGCATGCGACAGGACGTACGCAGTGGAGGGGCGCGGGGAGGCTTCGCCTCCCCGCATAGCTCCTTTTCCCCCTGTGGCGGCCATGCGGCCCGGCGAAACGAGAAACGCATGGAATGGTTCAACCCGATGGCCATCCGACATCCAATCTGGGCGCCTGCGAGAGCACGGCGCAGCCCTCGGCGGTGACCAGCACCAGATCCTCGATGCGCACGCCGCCCCAGCCCTCGATGTAGATCCCCGGCTCGACGCTGGTCACCATACCCGCCTGTAACGGCGCGCCGGGGGCGTCGGGTTGCGCCCGGCGCAATCCCGGCCCCTCGTGCACCTCCAGTCCTACCCCATGACCCAGCCCGTGGCCGAAATGCTCGCCGTGGCCCATAGCCGCGATATAGGAGCGCGCCAGGGCATCCACCTCGTGGGTCAGCACGCCCGGACGCATACCGGCGATCGCCCGCCGCTGGGCCTCCAGCACGATGGCGTAGATCCGCCGGAAACGCTCGTCAGGCTCGCCGAGCACCACCGTGCGCGTCAGATCGGCGTGGTAGCCATCCACGCGGGCGCCCATATCAATGACGATCGGGCGATTGAGACCAAGCGGCTCATCGCCGGGGCGCGCGTGGGGCAGGGCGCTATGCGGCCCCGCGGCAACGATGATCGGAAAGGAGATCGCCTCGGCGCCGCCAACGCGCAGGGCCACTTCCAGCATCCATGCCGCCTCGCGCTCGGTCATCTCGGGGCGCAAGCGCGGCAGCGAGGCAAGGAAGGCCGCGTCGGTAATGGCGATCGCCCGGCGCAGCGTCTGCAACTCGGCGTCGTCCTTCACCTCGCGCAGGCGTTCCACCAGACCCTCCACCGGCGCCAGTTCGGCCACGCCTTCCAGCGCCGCGGCGAGGGCGCGGTGCGCAGCCACGGTGACATGGGCCGCCTCGAAAGCGATCCGCGGCAGGCCCAGTTCGGCGGCGGCAGCCTTGAGCGCGACCGGCAAGGGGCGCTCGGGGTTGATGATCTCGCGCACGGCAAAGGCGGGCGCCTCGCGGGCCGCCTGGATGAGGTAGCGGCTGTCGGTGAACAGCAGGTTCGCCGCGGGGGCGATCAGCAGCGCGCCATTGCTGCCGGTGAAGCCGCTGAGGTAGCGGACATTGGATGGAGCAGTGACCAGCAGCGCCGGCAACTCGCGCCCAACCAGGATGGCCCGTAAACGGTCCAGACGAGTATGCATACCGTTCCTTACCTGGTCCGTCCTATGCGGGAAGAGGCGTGGGCGGGCGCGGCCCCATATCGCGTCTTTGAAGCAATATGTTCCTGCGTGCGGGCCGCGCCGCGGTTTTCGACCGCCGATGGCCTGGTGGTTGACGTTGCCCATCGCCCCTGCGCAGGAGCCGAGCCCTCCCGCGGGCAGGGGCGTGAGGAAACCCGGTTTCCCCCTACCCCTGCTCCAGCAGCCTATGTTCACGTGAGACGGTCATGCGCATGGCGCACAACGCCGCGATGCACATGGCCTCGGAGCGCGGGTGGGACGCCCGCGCCACGGCGCCGTGGGCACGGCGCCGGCCCCCTCCCGGACCCTCCCCCGCCGGGGGCGGGCACCCGGCTCCTCCCCCCAGCGGGGGGAGGCTGGGAGGGGGGTAGCACGCTGCGAACGATGGTCACCTCAGCCGTCCATGCGGCTCGCGCCGCACACCGACGGGATGAAAACAGGTTGTTCTTGGGAGGGCTGCGCCCTCCCAAACCCTCCCGCGGGTGGGGGAATGGTTGGCGTTGCGGCTCGGCATCGCCGCCTTCAACCCAAACCCTCCCGCGGGTGGGGGAATGGGGAAACCCGGTTTCCCCATTCCCCTGCGGGGCGGGGGGGTTGGGGAAACCCCGTTTCCCCACCCCCTCTCCGAGGACCTATCGCTACGGCGTATACGGCTGCGGCTCTGGAACGGTTGCCGGATCCACATCGCCGCTCACCGCGTCAACACCGGTGCTCAGCGTGCCATCGGCCAGGGCCTTGAAGATCTCCTCGAGCCGGGCCTTCACCGCGTCGGGAACCAGATCCGCCGTCCCGTGGAAATCCGCCAGACCGACGCCTTCACCGGCGGCATCGAAGAGTTCGATGCCATTCCCCTTGAAGGTGCCCTCGGCCACCTTGCCGATCTCTGTAGCCACGGCCACGTCCACGCGCTTGATCGCGCTGGAGAGGATGCGATTGGCGCCCGGAGCGGCCCCGCGGGCGAAGGTGGTCAGGTACTCGTCCTGATCCACGCCGATGACGAAGACGCCCTTCTCGGCGGCGGCCTTGATCGCCCCGGAACCGGTCGGGCCGCCGGCCCCGAAGATCACATCGGCGCCCTCGCCGATCATCTGCTCGGCGCTGGAAGCGCCCAGGGCCGGATCAATGAACGTGGGCAGATAGACCCCCAGCAGGTTGATGTCCGGGCGCACATACTTCGCGCCATTATCGAAGCCGTTCTTGAAGCGCTTCACCGGGGGAATCTCCTGCCCGGCAACGATGCCGATAGTGCCGCTCTCCGACATCATCGCCGCCAGGGCTCCGGCCAGGAAGCCGGCCTGATCCTCGCGGAACTGCAAACCGACCAGATTATCGGTCACGGTGCCCTGCTCGTAGAACTGGTCAACGCCAATGAAGACGATGTCCGGATTGGCCGCGGCGGCGGCGACGGTCGCTTCCTGGATCAGGAACCCGACCGTCACGATGACATCAAACTTCTCGTCCACCAGGGCCTGGATGTTCGCGGCGTAGTCAGCCTGGGCGGTGGTTTCGATGTACTTGTACTCGAAGCCGTACTTCTCCTGGGCCATCAGCACGCCTTTGTGGGCGAACTCGTTAAAGGTGCCATCGTTGACCTTGCCCAGGTCGGTAACCAGACCAACCCGGAGCTTAGAGGAGTCTGTAGCGCCAGTGGTGGGCGCGGTGGTTGCCGCGGCGGTGGGCGCCGCGGTCGGCTGGGCGGGCGGGGCGGTTGGCTGCGTGGCGGCGCCGCCGCCACAGGCGGCCAGGGCCGGGACCAGCAGCATGACCGCCAGCAGGATGGTGAGGGATTTGCGCATAGGGTGCATGCTCCTTCGTCAAACAACACCAGCTCAATCAGCGAACAACCGGGTGCTCCGGTGACCGCCGTTCGGTAACCCGCCGCGCCGGAGAGGGTTCTTCCCGCGTTGCGTCATCCCGGGCGGATCGGCGCCGATTATAGCATATACCACGGCCCTGGGCGCCCATGGCGCGAACGGCGCTCTGCACACATTACGCCGGTACCTGTTCACACCCGGGGTAACCCACGCGCCTGGGAGCAAGGGCGTCCCGCTCTCGTCGCATCTACGCGGACTAGCTGCCCGCGCTCCTGGGAGACATGTGAACCCTTACGTTACGCCAGGGGTTGCTCGGCGACGACAATGCCATCCTCGTCAGCGTACAGGTAGTACCCCGGGCGCAGGGTCAACCCGGCGATGTGCAGGGCCACGCCGCGCTCTCCCTCGCCCCGCTTGACGCTGCGGCGCGGCGAGGCGGCCAGCGCCATGACCCCCAACGCAATCTGGCGCAGGTCGGCCGTGTCGCGCACGCAGCCGTGCAGCACCACGCCGGCCCAGCCGTTGCCCGCGGCCAGGGCCGCCAGATGGTCGCCCAGCAACGCGCAGCGCAGCGAACCGCCGCCATCAACAACCAGGACGCGCCCGTTGCCTGGTTCTTCGAGCATGGCTCGCACCAGGGCATTGTCCTCGAAGACCCGCAGCGTCTCGATCGGCCCGCTAAAGCTGCTCACGCCGCCGAAGTGCCGCAGCAGCGGCTCGCCCACCTGGGCCTCGGGATGGGCGTCGCTCAGATCGGTGGTTTTGAAGCTCATCGGGGTGCTCCTCGCTTCACAATCGGTCCTATGCGGCTGCGCCGCGCCCTGCCGTAATGAACAACGTTGTTCCTGAGAGGGCTACGCCCTCCCAAACCCTTCTACCGGGTGAGGGTAGGGGGAAACCCGGTTTCCCCAGACCCCTGCCCACGGGCTGCGCCCGCCCACACCCTCCCACCGGGTGAGGATAGGGGGAAACCCGGTTTCCCCCTACTCCTGCTTGAGAGCATAGCCCGCCCGCACCCTCCCACCGGGTGAGGGTCTGGGGAAACCGGGTTTCCCCAGACCCCTGTGCGCAGGCGGCGCCCGCCCACACCCTCCCACCGGGTGAGGGTCTGGAGAAACCGGGTTTCCCCGTGTCCCTGCCTGAGGGCATAGCTCTCCCACACCCTCCCACCGGGTGAGGGTCTGGGAAAACCCGGTTTCCCCAGACCCCTGCCCACGGGCTGCGCCCGCCCACACCCTCCCACCGGGTGAGGATAGGGGGAAACCGGGTTTCCCCGTGCCCCTGCTTGAGGGCATAGCTCTCCCACACCCTCCCACCGGGTGAGGGTCTGGGGAAACCCGGTTTTCCCACATTCCCTCTCGAGGGGCTTATCTTCGACGTTAGATCGGCGGCCGCTGGCGCCAGAATCCGGTGGCCTGTTCGTAGGCATGGCCCAGGCGCAGCAGGCCCAGTTCATTGCGCGGGCGGGCAACGATCTGCAGGCCCACCGGCAGCCCCTCGGGCGTGAAGCCCGCCGGCACGGCCAGGGCCGGCGCGCCGGTCGCGCTGATCCAGTAGCACGAGCGCATCCATTCCAGGTAGCTGCCCAGCGCCACACCATTGATGCTGGTGACGTAGGGTTGCTCGACCGGAAAGGGCGGGACCTGGCTCACCGGGAGCACCAGATAGTCGTAGCACTCGAAAAAGGCGCGCACGCGGGCCAGCAATTCGCCGTGCAGCCGCATGGCCCGCGCCACCTGGGGGCCGGTGAGGCGCCGACCCTGCTCAATGTTCCAGATCACCGTGTCCTTGAGCTGATCGCGGCAGGTGTCGAGCAACTCGCCAAGGTTCAACTCGAAGCTCAAGGCCCGCAGGGTGAGGAAGACCTCATCGGCATCGCGCAGATCGGGCGTGGCCTCTTCGACGACGCAGCCCAGGGCGGTAAAGGTGGCGCGCCGGGTCTCCACCACCGCGTTCACGCGCGGATCAACGGGCAAACCGCCGAGATCGGGGCTCCAGGCCACGCGCGCGCCGCGCGGGTCGTGGTCGAGGGGCCGCGCGAAGACGTGGCTGGCTTCGTCGAAGGCGAGCGGATCGCGCGGATCGGCCCCGGCGATGGCCGACAGCATCAGGGCCACGTCACCCACCGTGCGGGCCATCGGCCCTTCCACCGCCAGGGGCAGGTAGGGCGCGCGATTGGGCCACACCGGCACCCGCCCGGGGGTAGGGCGCAGCCCCACCACGTTGCAGAAACTCGCCGGATTGCGCAGACTGCCGCCCATATCCGAGCCGTCGGCCAGGGCGGTGAAACCGCAGGCCAGCGCCACTGCCGCGCCGCCGCTGCTGCCGCCGCAGGTCTTGCTCAGGTCGTATGGATTGCGCGTCGCGCCGAAAAGGGGATTGAAGGTCTGCGAACCGGCGCCGAACTCGGGCGTATTCGTCTTGCCGAGGGTAATCGCCCCGGCCGCCTTGAGGCGCGCCACGATCAGCGCGTCGGTGTCGGGCACGTGATTGGCGAAGATCGGCGAGCCGTAGGTGGTGCGCACCCCGCGGGTATCCATGAGATCCTTGTGGGCGACAGGCAGGCCAAAGAGCGGCGCGGCGGCGGGAGGGGGGGCCGCGCCAGCGGCCAGCGCGGCGTCACAGGCGCGCGCGGTGGCCATAGCCTGCTCGGCGGTGAGCGTCACGATGGCGTTGACCAGCGGGTTGAGGCGCTCGATACGGCGCAGATGCGCCTCCACCACCTCGACGCAGGCCACCCGGCGCGCGCGGATCGCCGCCGCCAGCTCGCGGGCCGGGGCAAAACAGACCTCTTCAGACACCAGACACCTCCGCGGTGATGGAAAGACACCCGATGGGGAGGCATGTTTGAGAACGAGCAGAACGCCCGGGCGCCGACGGGCGTTCTGGCGTTAGACCCAATACTTTGCAATATCCCCTCCCCAGCCCTCACCCACCGTGGGCGGGAGTACGGCACCTCCCCCCGGCGGGGGGGGTGGGGAGGGGGGCTGAAGCGCCGCGTGCGCTTATGTGCAAGGTATTGGCGTTAGACCCTCATGCGGCTGCGCCGCACACCGACGGGATGAACATACGGTTCTTCCTGGGAGGGCTACGCCCTCTCATACCCCCGTACCGGGTGAGGGGCTGGGGAAACCAGGTTTCCCCAGCTCCCCGCTCGCGGCGGCGCTGCCGCGAACGGACAAAGTAGCGTTATACTGATCCTGCCTGAGCGACTCCCCCGGCGCCTCTCGCAATGCGGCAGGGGCGTGGATGACAGAAGGAACCATGTGAGCGAGCGCATTCTCATCTACGGAGCGAACGGCTACACCGGTGCGCTGGTCGCCCGGCGCGCCGTCGAACGGGGGCTGCGCCCCGTCCTGGCGGGCCGCAACGCCGAGGCGGTAGGCGAAGTGGCCCGTCGCCTCGATCTGCCGCACCTGGCGGTCAACCTGGACGATGTCGCCGGACTCGAAGCCGCGTTGCGCGGGCGCGTGGCGGTGATCCACTGCGCCGGGCCGTTCAGCAAAACCAGCCGCCCGATGGCGAACGCCTGTCTGCGGGCAGGGGCACACTACATTGACATTACCGGCGAGATCGCCGTGTTCGAGGAACTCCACGCCCGCGACGGCGAAGCGCGCGCCGCGGGGGTCATGCTGCTGCCCGGCGCGGGGTTCGATGTCGTGCCGAGCGACTGTCTGGCCGTCCATTTGAAACGGCGCCTCCCGGAGGCCACGCACCTGGCGCTGGCTTTCCGGGGTCTGGGCGGGATTTCGCGGGGCACGGCCCTGACGGCGCTGGAGAGCGTGGACGCCATGGGCGCCATCCGGCGCGACGGAGTAATCGTGGCGTCACCGCTGGGTGAACTCAGGCGCCGGGTAGACTTTGGACGCGGCCCGGTTGACGTTGTGGCCATCCCCTGGGGGGATGTCAGCAGCGCATATTATAGCACGGGCATCCCGAACATCGTCGTGTACGCCTACGTGGGACGGATGGGGGCGCTAATGGCGGGGCAGGGGCGGCTGATCATCCCGGCCCTCGGCGCGGGCGCCGCGCGCCGCTTTTTGCGCTGGTTGATCCGGCGCGGCCCCCCCGGCCCGAGCGAGGAGGAACGGGCGCGCGGCCACAGCCTGCTCTGGGGAGAAGTGAGCGACGCGGCCGGTCGGATTGCGATCTCGCGGCTACGCGTGCCGGAAGCCTACACCCTGACGGCCGCAACCGCGGTGCTCATTGCCGAGAAGGTGCTCGTCGGCCAGGCCCCGCCCGGCTTCCAGACCCCCGCCCTGGCCTACGGCCCGGACCTGATCCTGGAAATCGCGGGGGTGGAGCGTACCGACCTCGAACTCCAGGACGCCCCGGAAAGCGTGGCCGGTCCACCCCTGGCGCCGACGCCATCGGTTGCCGCGCCGGTCGAGGCGGAGCAGGATGAACTGGCCGCCGCGGAAGCGGCCCTGGCGCGCCTGGAAGATCGCATCGGCGCCTTTACCGCCTATACCATCGCCTCGGACTTCCTGGAACTCCAGGAGATCTACCGTGGCTCCTTCGAGCGTGTCAAGGACGACGACTGGAACCGGCGCATCGAACGGCGCGCCGAACCCTGGACAATGCGGCAAGCCCTGGCCCACACGCTCACAATGACCGAGACGTACAACCAGATCATCCAGAGCGGTCTCGAGGGGCGCCCGGCGAGCATTCCCGGCCTGGCACGCCGCGAGGACATCCCTTCCTTCAACGAGGCGGCGCTTGCCGCAAACGCCGAGCGGCCCATCGGAGAACTGATAAGCGCCTTCCTGGAGGCCCTCGGCGCGGCGGCGCGACTATGCGCGCCGCTGGGCGCCGAGAGCCTGGGGAAGCAGGTCGCGGCGCCCTTTTTCAGCCGCGTTCCCACCGTGGCCGAACTCTTCGGCTGCTCCCTGGCCAATGCCGGCATCGTCCGCGGCGCGCACCTGGCCGTCTCCCGCTCGCGCCCGGTCTGGATCTTCTTCAGCCCCGGCATGATGCGGCGCCAGCTTACGCGCTTCTTCCACTTGCTCGGCCTTTCATACTGGCCAGAGCGCGGAGGCGACCTCTACGCCACCATCGCCATCAACGTGAAAGGGCAGGGAGGCGGGAGCTGGCACGTCCGGATCGGCCCGGAGGGCGGCAGGGGAAAGATCGGTCGCGCCCGCACCACCGATGTCACCTTCACCTTTGCCAGCGCCGACCTGCTCTGCCGCCTGCTGACCGGCCAGACGAGGCCCTGGCGTCATATGGTGATGGGCCGCATGCAGGTAAGTGGCAACCTCGGATTGGCCCGGCGCGTTCCAGGCCTGTTTGCCCTGCCGTAGACCACCCCGGCCCACACGCGTCCAAGGGCGGACAGAATATCTGGGCCAACGCGGCTTCTGCCGCATCAGGACACCCCGACGCAGGACTGTTAGTCTCCCTGCTCTCGCGCGCAGGAGCGGGGGAGGGGGTGAAGGCTTTCAGGATGTCCCCAGGCCCCTATCTCCTGCATGCGACCGCATGATCTATCTGACCCTGAACCCACACGGGAGGGGGTGGCCCGCTCCTGGGCCGCGTTGCCAGGCTCTTCCGCTACCTGAACCCACACAGGAGGGGGTGGCTCCATAAGCGCGAACGTACCAGGCGAGGGCTTCCTGAAGCGCCAACGATGTACGGCTCCTGCTATTGCCTTTCCGCCGTGCGCTGCATGATCTGCTGCCGCTCCTCGGCGGAAATCAGGCCAAACTCCGTCCCGCGGTTGAGGTAGACCAGCTCCTCGTTCTTGATCTGCACGATCAGGTCCGGGGCGGCGTCGCCATTCAAATCATCGAGACGCATGGTGACCGGGGTAAGATCCTCGCCCGCGCCGAACAGGTATGGTCCGGGTATCGTGCGCACCCTGTTCGGATCACTGCCGGCGATCTCCACAATGACCACCTGCCGATCCAGGTTCATGGCAATCAACTGGGTGGGACCATTGACCTCCTCTGGCCGCCCGACATTGGCGGTCAGATGAAAGGTGCGCGGCCGTCCGTAGGCCAGGTCATCGCGCATGGTGCGCACAAAGGCAATGGCGCTGCTCAATACGACATAGACCGCGAAAAGGGCCAGGATGCCGGTGATCAAGTAGGCTATGGCGCCAACGTTGCCGATGGGCAGATTGATGGGAAAGCGGCGTTCGCTGTGCAAATCGCGGCTCTGAACAGCCATCGTTGTTCCTCCTCTCGCGGGCCTCATAGGTAGCACATTTGTACTATTAGATCATATGTGCTGATTATAGCAAGGCCTGGCCCACGCGTCAAGCCCTGCCATGCACCTGTTCACACCCGGGGTAACCCGTGCGCCTGGGAGCGCAGGCGTCCCGCCCGCATCGCGTCTCCGCGGGCAAACTGCCCGCACTCCCGGGAGACATGGGAACACTTAACCATCTCCAGGGCTAGTGCAAAGTCCTTGGGGCGTTGCCCCAAACCCCAGTTTTTGGGTGTGCGCGGCGGCAAAGCCGCCGCGCACACCCAA